>Ga0193729_1000199_pt1 | contig 30053 bp, 24 predicted proteins | sample U1c2metaG_FD_143036 | JGI IMG/M metagenome (GOLD analysis project Ga0193729, IMG submission 143036) | Soil microbial communities from a riparian zone of the East river system, Colorado, United States - U1c2 | ecosystem: Environmental > Terrestrial > Soil > Riparian zone | place: USA: East River...
CATTTACCGATGTCGCGATCCTGCCGCTGATTCTTATTCCGCTGGCACTCGGTTATTCAGTCGTTCGCTATCGTTTGATGGATGTTGAGCTGGTGGTGCGACGCGTGGCCGTCTATGCACTCACGACCCTGGCGATCGCGGTGGCGATTGGCGCAGTTGTTTACTTTATCGGGTTTTACGCCTTTAGCGGGAACGTTTCGCCCTCGGGCGAGGCCATTACGCTGCCATTGATATTTTCAATTCTGGCAATGGCAGTGATTGTGATGATCGCGGCGCCAGTCAAGAATTTCCTGCAAGAGCGAGTCGATCGGATCTTCTATGGCCGGCGTTATGATATGCGGCACAGCCTGCTGGATTTTGGGCGCACCATCTCGGCCACCACGGCCCTGGATCCTTTGCTTGATTCGCTGATTTCCCGCCTGCGGGAAGTCATGAACGTCGAGCGGCTCGCTATCTTTATCGAAGACGGGCGCGCCACCGGTGGCTATCGGGTCGCCCGCACGGCAGGACTTGCGGCGGCGGTGAACGTCCCCCTGGACTTCCGGGAAATGATTCGCACGCGTTCAGCCGAAACCGGGATCGTGCGCCGGAAGGCGATGGTTACGTGCGGCGGGTACTTCACTATTACGTGCCCTGCGTGGTGCGCGGGCGAATGGTCGCGGTCATCGGCCTGGGACGATCTGCCGATGGCGCGCTGCTGTCTTCGGAGGATGTTGAGATCCTCAGAACTGTCTCCGGTTACATCGCGGTCGCGATCGAAAACAGTCTGCTTTATCAGGAGCAACAACAACGCGCATCGGAACTCGAGATCCTGAAAGAATTCAACGAATCGATCGTTGAATCAATCAACGTGGGCTTGATGGCTGTCGATCTTGACGGACGCATTACGCGTCTTAATTCGGCGCTCGAAGAAATTGTGGCCACCGGTCGCGAAGAGGTCGTCGGCCAAAATGTCGAAGAGCTATTCGCGGAAGATTTCGCCGATACCTTGCGCCAGGTCCTGGGCGAGTCGGGCTGGCGCTTAATACAAACGCGGCAGATTTATAAGCTGCATACCACCACGCGTGCCGGGCGCTCGCTGGTGTTGAATATTGCCATTGCGCCGCTGTGGGCCGATTCGCAGCAGCAAACCGGCGCGCTCGTGGTTTTCGAAGATGTGACTGAACGCTTGCGTCTTGAAGATCAACTGCAGCAGCGCGAAAAACTTTCTTCTATCGGGTTGCTGGCTGCCGGCGTCGCGCACGAAGTGAACACGCCGCTTACCGGAGTTTCGTCGTACACACAAATGCTTTTGAACATGTTGCCGGAAAACGATCCGAAACATGCGTTGTTAGAGAAGGTTCGGCGTCAGGCGGACCGGGCGACAGACATCGTTAACAATCTTTTGAATTTTTCGCGCACCGGCAGCGCGGCTGAGTTCACTACGCTCGATATTCATCGCGTACTCGACGACACGCTGCAACTGCTCGAACCGCAATTGCGCCGCAGCCAAATCGAAATTGTTCGCGAGTACGACGAACATCTTCCCCGGGTTCATGGCAACTCAGTAAAGCTGCAGCAGGTGTTTACCAACTTGATTCTGAATGCGCGTGATTCTATTGCCAACGGCAACGGGCGAATTGTGCTGGCAACGCGAAATGGCGAAGAAGACTTGCTGACGGTTGAGGTGGCGGACAATGGTATCGGAATCGACGCGGACGATGTCGCAAAAATATACGATCCGTTCTTCACCACCAAAGGCGTCGGACGCGGTACGGGCCTTGGCCTCGCCGTCACTTATGGCATAGTTCAGGAGCATTCAGGACATATCAGCGTCAACAGTACGCCCGGAGTTGGAACTACATTTCGCATCACTCTTCCCACCCGCGATCCTCGCACACGCTTGCATGTCGCCGCGCTTTAACCGGTTGCGTCTCTTACGAGTTGGCTTTTTATTAGTGGTTTCGGTAATAATTCCCGCTTTCGCGTCACAGCAAATAGTCAGTAGATGAATGCAGGCCCAGATGCCTGCCCTGCGTTATGGCCAGAAAAGGATCAGTACTCGTCGTTGACGACGAAGAAATAATGCGAGACGTGCTCGAGACGTTGCTCTCGGCTGAGGGTTATCGTGTCGACCTCGCCAAGACCGGTGAGGAAGGTCTTGACGCATACACCAAACGCTCATACGACGCGGTGCTGTTGGACGTGTCGATGCCTGGCATTGGCGGCCTGCGGGCGCTCGAAGAATTCCTGAAGCTCGATCCGGAAGCTGTAGTCGTGATGATTACCGCCTATGCGACGTTCGATACCGCGATTGCCGCCTGGGAAAAAGGCGCGTTCGGTTGCATCCGCAAACCGTTTCAAAACGAACACATCACCGCGACCGTCGCGGCCGGAGTGAAGCGACGGCGCAAGGAAGAAGAGCGCCGGTCTTTGCGACAAGCGATGAGCCGCGAAGTCGATCGCGGCGCGATCGTCGGACGTTCCGACATCATGCAGGAAGTTTTTCGCGTGGTAGAGCAGGTAGCGCCCGCGCGCTCGACGATCTTAATCACGGGTGAGAGTGGAACCGGAAAAGAATTGATTGCGAAAGCGATTCACGAAGCAAGCCCGCGGGTGACAAAGCCTTTTGTTACCGTCAACAGCTCAAATATACCGACTGAATTACTTGAATCTGAATTGTTTGGCCACACGCGCGGCGCGTTTACCGGTGCGGTCGCGGCGAAGAAAGGGTTGTTCGAAGTTGCTGACGGCGGATCGATCTTTCTCGACGAGATTGGTGACATCCCGCCAGAGACGCAGGTGCGGCTGCTGCGCGTCATTCAGGAGCGCGAGTTCACGCCGCTCGGCGACACGAGCCCGCGGCGCGTCGACGTGCGCATCATCGCGGCCACCAATATCGATCTCAAAGAAGCAGTGCGGTCGGGCATGTTCCGCGAAGATCTCTACTACCGGCTTTCTGTGGTGCCGATCGAATTGCCGCCGCTGCGCGATCGGCGGCAGGACGTGCTTCCTTTGGCGCAGCACTTTATCCGCAAATACAACGCGGAGAATAGCCGCCAGGTCTCTGAGCATATCGCCCCCGAGGTGCTGTCACTTTTAGAAAATTATTCCTGGCCGGGCAACGTGCGCGAGTTGGAAAATGCAATTGAACGCGCCGTGGTGATTGCGCCGGCTGATGAAATCTCGCGCGAATGTTTGCGTCCGGAGATCGCCGATCCGCAAACCGCGCGGGCGGTTGTGCGCGAAGGATCAGGCGCGGCATCAGCAATTGATGTCGGGCGCGGAATTAATTTCTATGATGAAGTGCGCCGGTTTGAAATAGATTTGATCAGGCGCGCTTTGGATCAAACCGGTGGTCATCAATCACGGGCCGCGCGATTATTGGGAATGAATCCCACCACCCTCAATTCAAAAATTAAGACCTACAACATAAATCTTCGCGCGTGAGTGAGCTCGGCAACTGCCTACTTCGCTGCCGCAGCTTTCAGATCCAGGGTGCGGATTATTCGGTGCAGATTGTTCGGGTGAATACCCAGCACTCCAGCTGCCTCAGTGTAATTTCCTTGTGATTGCGCCAACGCGTTCAGGATTATTTGGCGCTTTGCGTCCTTAACGGCGTCATTGTAATTCACCGGAATCTGGCTGCCACCATCGGCTAAATCCAGCACCCGTCGCGGCAAATCTTCCACGCCGATCGTGTCGGCTGAGCCCAGCACGACCGCCCGCTCGATGGCATTCTCAAGTTCGCGAATGTTTCCCGGCCAGTCATAGGTTTGCAGCAGCGCCCTCGCTTCGGGCGTGATGCCGGTAACAGACCGCTTGCACTCATTGGCGTATTTCATTGTGAAGTAACTTGCGAGCAATGGAACATCGTCCCTCCGATCACGCAAGGGAGGCATCGTGACTTTCACCACATTCAAGCGGTGATAAAGGTCTTCGCGGAACGTGCCATTCTTAATCATTTCCTCGAGATTGCGATTCGTGGCCGCGATGATGCGCACGTCAAGCTCGATCGCACCCGTGCCGCCGAGACGTTCGATCTTGTGATCCTGGAGAAACCGCAGCAGACGAGACTGCATCGCCATGGTCATCTCGCCGATTTCGTCGAGAAACACCGTGCCGCCGTGGGCCACTTCGAGCTTGCCGTGCTTGCGGCCAATGGCCCCGGTGAACGCACCTTTTTCGTGTCCGAACAATTCACTTTCAAGCAGGGTTTCTGTCAGCGCGGCGCAATTGATCGGAACATAAGGCTGGGCCGTGCGAGGACTATTCGCATGAATAGCGTGTGCCGCCAATTCCTTTCCCGTGCCGCTCTCGCCACAAATCAGGACGGCAGATTTCGCGGGTGCGACCCGCTGAATGAATCGATAAACTTCCTGGGCGGCCGGACTCTCGCCGATCATGTTGTGCTCGATCGCGAGGGTTGATCTGAGCCGGCTGTTTTCGTCTTCCAACCATTCGATCTGCCGCGCGTTCTCGAGTGAGACTGCTGCCATTCCTGCGATGCCGGCCAGCAATTGCAAGTGCGCTTCATCGAAGCGCACGATCGGATCGCTGGTGTCGAGATAAATTGCCCCCAGGAGCTTTTCGACGACGATTAAGGGCACGCACATCAACGAGCTGATTTGCGCCGCCATTAAACTGTCGGCTGATTTCAAACTCTCGCTGGTTTGAATATCGTTGGTGAGAACGGCTACACGTTCGCGCATGACGCGCTCGACAACAGTGCGACTCACGCGCACAGGCCGGTTTTGCTGGTCGCGATGTTTTGCATAAACGGACGAGAAATCTTTCTCGCCGCGCCCCAATAGAATCGCGCCCCGCTCTACCGGAATGATCTCAAAAATCGCGTCGAGTATTTCCCGCACCAACTCCTGCGTATGGCGCAACTGATTGATACGTGTCGCGATTCTCAGCACGACGCCCAGGTCGCGCGCCATTCGTTCGTGAGCAGGATCCATGACCATGATCTGCTCAGTCGGATACAACAGAGTCTCAGGCAGAAGTTGCTTAGCCGATTGCGTGAGCGGATCGGAATCGTCCCACCGCACCAGATGCCCTGACGTTGTTTGCTCGCCTTCCTCGGTTAAAAAGAGAAGTTCGATACTCCCAATTCTTAATTGGTCGGCATGAATGAGCGTTTGCTCTTTTACCGGAATGCCATTAACGAAAGTCCCGTTGTAACTATCGAGATCGAATATCTTGAAATCGTCATCCTCACGTCGGACTAGACAATGGCGCCGCGAAACGGACGCGTGATTCAACGAGATGGAACTGGCCGACTCGCGACCAATGGTGATCTCTTCACTCGCCAGGGGAAACGTTGCCCCCTTTTTCGAGCCGTTGACCGCGACTAGTCGTGGATTCATAGCGTCGACCTTAAGCCAGCGTCGCCGCGAATAGCTCTAACGTACTACCGAAAGAACGTTTAGCTATCGCTACTGATAGCCTTACTATCACTTCTGATATAAAAAAGCCAGCAGTCGATCATCCGCACCCTTGCTCCGCGCGTTGCATGTAGTGAAAACCACGCAGATTCGCTGATTCCCTTCAACTTTATGAATTGCTAAAAAAGCGGCACGGGAATCGCTGTAGGGAAACACGAAAGAGAATTTCGAACCAGGGGGCAACAAACATTAGTAATGGCGCCTTAACCTCAGCGCCACGTTGAAAATCCTATCCCCACGCCGACAGGGTGAAGCGAGCAGCGTCCTATACCAGCAGAAGTTCCTGCGAGCTCACCAGATAACAACCCGAAGTCCCACCCTTCGGGTTGTTTGTATTTTGGCACCTTGAATCACTTTCTCCTGTCAATAAATCCAAAAAGAAAAACAAGGTTGTCATAAATCGACAAGTGCGCGTATTTTTGTGCAGCAGAATAAATACGAGGTTTGCGATTTTTGCGACGACGTAAGATTGATGGTTGCCCCATAGCAGGTGCGCTGCAACTGATTGGTGACAAGTGGACCATGCTGGTTGTGCGCGATCTCTTTGCGGGCCCAAAGCGAACTACAGAGCTGTTGGAGGATCTGCACCCCATCAGCAGCCGCACATTAATGGGGCGGTTGCGCGAGATGGAGCAGGATGCTCTGATTCTGCGGAACAACTATGGCGGATTGCCGCGTCGGGTCGAATATGAACTAACAGAACGCGGGCGGCGGTTGGTGCCGCTCCTTGAGGCGCTGATGAAGGTTGGGCAAGCCCTTGAGTGCAATGAATGTCAGGATCGGAAAGACAGCGCCGGATACTATTGTGATTTTTGTCCTGAGCAAAGACCGGCAATGCAATTTATCGATGAACCTGAAGTAATCGAGCCTCGGCCCGAACCTGCGCCGCGCCGCAAGGACGATTCGATCGTCCTGTTGTAGCGTGTCATTGACTGCATAACGAATCTCTCCTAACGACTGATGTCCGATCACATTCCTTCTTCAAAGAGTCTCACCTGGCCCTACCTGATTGGGGCACTGCTCTCGCTGGTCGGACTCGGTGATGCGATCTATCTCACGATCCAGGATCTAACTGGTCAGAGTTTGCGCTGCACTATTATTTCCGGCTGCGCGGAAGTTCTCGGCAGCAAGTACGCGCATATTGCCGGCATTCCGCTGGCTTCAGTCGGGGCCTTCGCTTACTTTCTCGCTTTCAGTCTGGCGATCCTCGTGCTGTTCGGTTACGGCTTCGCGCGACAGGCGCTGGCAGTCCTTGTCAGCATAATGTTCTTGACCAGCCTTTGGCTGCTCTACCTGCAGGCTTTCGTCATTCACCACTTTTGTCAATATTGTTTGCTATCGGCGGTGGTAACGACTTTATTAACGATCATCGTGTTTGCAGCGACGATCGCCAGACGGCGCGCCCCGGCGTCCTGATTTCGATCAAGCAATCTGAGACTTGCCACGTCTAACTCTCGCTGCTAATCTTGGCAGTCAACGCCACCCATTTCTGAAAGGAGTTTCCTAGCCATGAAAAAGCAGTACGCGATTTCTCTTTTTGTGGGATCGCTTTTGATCGTAGCTTTAGCTGCCGTCGCTGGCAGCGGCCGCAACCCCGGCGATTTGCCGGCGCCGCCCGCGATCGGCGCGATGATCGATGATTTCAAGCTGCCTGACGCTGATGGCGCTCAGCACACGCTGAATTCGCTGAAGGGCAAGAATGGTGCGGTTATTATTTTCATCGCGACCCGTTGTCCGGTGTCCAACGGCTACAACGACCGAATGGAGAAGCTCGCCGAGGATTATCAGTCCAAAGGCATCAACGTGATCGGCATCAATTCGAACTCGACCGAACCAGCGTCTGAAGTGAAGTCGCATGCGGCTGAGAAGCATCTGACGTTTGCGATTCTTAAAGATGACGGGAACAAGATCGCGGATCGATTCGGCGCCAACCACACTCCTGAAGCATACGTGATCGACGCGAGTGGCAAGCTTGTCTATCACGGACGCATCGACAACTCGCAAAAGATCGAAGCCATCACCTCGAATGATTTGCGAGATGCGCTGGATGCGGTGCTGGCCGGGAAACCGATTCAAAAGACTACTTCGGTGGCGTTTGGCTGCTCGATTAAGCGAGTTTCGTAGTGGCTGTAACGCAAGCTGTTAGCTTGCGATTTCGACTGGCAAAATGGACGCAGGCTTAGAGCTTGGACCATATGAGAATGCACTTTCGCCTACCAATCCTTTTTATCGGTCTACCCGCGATTCTCTATTTCAGCTGCGCAGCGCTGGCTCAGACTCCGTCGGGCACCCCTGCGCAGCGGCAGGATGATGCGCTACCTGCGATCTACGCGCGCCTGTCGCAGCGCTTATTTTCCGTTCCGTCCGAGCCCGTATTTTTTGGTCCCAGGCCACGCGGATGTTTTTGTGATGAAGATTGTTTCGCTGCGTTGCAAGAAAAGCAGAGAATTCAATCAAGGCAGAGATTTCAATCGATGCCGAAGTGGCGACCTCTTTATCCGATCGCTGAAAATGAAATTCGGATAATTGATCTCGACGGCCTGAAGAAAATTCTGCAGCGCGATCCAAAAGACACGCGGCCGATGCTAATAAATTTTTGGGCCACCTGGTGCGATCCATGCCGCGAAGAGTTCCCGGACCTCGTCAAAATCGATTCTGATTATCGATCGAAAGGCCTGAACTTTGTGGCCGTGAGTCTTGACGATATCACTGACATAAAAACGGCGGTGCCAAAGTTTTTGAATGAGATGAAGGCCACAATGCCGGTCGTCCTGCTGAACGTCAACGATCCTGAGCCTGCGATCAAAGCCGTCGATGACCAGTGGGACGGCCAACTGCCGGCGACTTTTCTTTACGACAAAGACGGCAAAGTAATCTTCAGACATTTCGGCAAGATCAAGCCCAACGAATTGCGTGTCGTTCTGGATAAGGCGATAGCCGGTAAGCAATAAGAAGAATGGCCGTTCGCTGTGAATCGGAGGGTTTTTAGCTTCGTCAGGAGCCGCATATTTATCGACCGGAGCGCTTGATGATGAATGATTCAACTCGGCGCGGCATCATTCAATGATGTCGCGCCGAGTTGCTTGGAAGAGTCGCGGGTGGGACTATGAATATCGCGTTCCTAACGGATCTGAAAACGTAACGACTGAGTCATGGAATCAATCAACGCCGAAGTAATCGCCGCTCACAACCTCACGCCGGAAGAATTCAATCGCCTGAAGGAGCTGCTCGGACGCGAACCCAACCTGGTAGAGCTCGGCGTCTTTTCAGTGATGTGGTCTGAGCACTGTTCTTATAAGTCTTCACGGGTTCACCTGAAACGGCTACTTACCACTGGCGAGCGTGTCATAGTTCCTCCCGGCGAAAATGCCGGCGTCGTCGATGTCGGTGACGGCTGGTGCGCCTGCTTCAAGATCGAATCGCACAATCACCCATCGTTCATAGAGCCGTTTCAGGGCGCCGCCACCGGCGTCGGCGGAATCCTGCGCGATATTTTCACGATGGGCGCGCGACCCATAGCGGCGCTTAACAGCTTGCGATTCGGATCGCTCGACGATCCGAAGAATGGCAGACGGAATCGATCGTTGCTGGCCGGTGTAGTCGCGGGCATCGCGCATTACGGAAACGCGTTCGGGGTGCCAACGATCGGCGGTGAAGTTTCATTCAATGATGCCTACGCGTTGAATCCTCTGGTCAACGCATTCGCGCTCGGACTCGTACGCAAAGATCAAATCTTCTTTGGCAAAGCCTCCGGCGTCGGAAATCCGGTTTTGTATGTCGGCGCAAAGACTGGTCGCGATGGAATTCACGGCGCGACCATGGCTTCAGCTGAGTTCGACGAAGAAGCTTTGGAAAAACGGCCGACGGTACAAGTCGGCGATCCCTTTCTGGAAAAGCTTTTGCTCGAAGCATGCCTGGAAGCGATGCGCAGCGGCGCCGTCGCCGGCATTCAGGACATGGGCGCAGCGGGATTGACTTGTTCCACCTGCGAGATGGCCGCGCGCGCGGATACCGGCATCGAGATTGACCTATCATTAGTTCCGCAACGTGAAACCGGCATGACCGCGTACGAGATGCTCTTGTCGGAATCGCAGGAGCGCATGCTGATCGTCGCGCACAAGGGACGCGAGCGCGAAGTGATCGACATTTTTGCCAAGTGGGACCTCGACGCAGTAATCATTGGCCAGGTTCGTGACGACAATCGCATGCGCGTATCGCATAACGGTGAAGTCGTGTGCGATGTGCCGGTGAAAGCACTGACAGATGAGGCGCCGGTTTATCAGCGCGAAATGCGCGCTGTAGTTCCGAATCTTGAGTTTCGAGTTTCGAGTTCGGAAAACGAAACAGGTCTTTCGGAGTCGCAAGGAGTTGTTGATGACAGCTCGAGCGGAAGTGAAACAAACTCGAAACTCGAAACTCAAAACTCGAAACCTCCAGATTACAACGCGGCATTAATCAAATTACTTTCGTCATCCAACCTTGCTTCCAAAGAATGGGTTTACCGGCAATACGATCACATGGTGCGCACGAACACGGTCGTGCTTCCCGGCGCTGACGCCGCGGTCGTTCGCATCAAAGAGACGCGACGGGCGCTCGCCGTGGCGCTGGACGGTAATGGCCGATATTGCTCGATCGATCCCCGCGAGGGCGCAAAGCTGATCGTTGCCGAAGCTGCGCGCAACGTCGTCTGCGTGGGCGCACAGCCAATTGCGATCACTAACTGCCTGAACTTCGCTTCGCCCGAACGGCCTGAAGTGATGTGGTCCTTCTCTGAAGTTATTGACGGAATGACGGAAGCCTGCAAAGCATTCAACACGCCGGTGGTTTCCGGCAACGTGTCTTTCTATAACGAGACTGAAGGCCGCGGAATTTTGCCAACGCCGGTGATCGGGATGCTCGGCCTAATCGATGATGTTCGGCGAATTGTCCAACCAGGTTTTAAGAATCCTGGTGACTTTATCGCGCTGCTCGGAGTAACGGGAGAGGATCTCGCGGCAAGTGAATACGCCGCGGCGAACGGCGCGTCTGACACCCGAGTGCCGAAGCTGAATCTCGATACAGAACTCGCCGTGCAACTCGCCTGTTTGCGGGCGGCGCAAAACGGTCTGTTGCGGTCCGCGCACGATTGTTCAGACGGCGGCCTGGCGGTGGCTTTGGCCGAGTGCTGCTTCTCTTCGTTCAATCATGAAGCGTGTGGCGCCGACATCGACATCACCGGTGAATACGACGTGGCCACTCGCTTATTTAGCGAGTCGCCTTCGCGAATTATTATTAGTTTTGATCAGGCCGTGCTGGGCGATATTGAAGTGATCGTGGCGGCTGCGAGTTGCCCGATGACCTTGATCGGCAACGTGGGATCCAATCGTCTGCGCATCGAAAGTGACGGCGAAGAAGTGATTGAGCTCGACATCGATGAGTTGGAATCGGCCTGGCGCTCGTCGCTGAAAGAAAAACTTCAAGCCGAAGCAATGGCGGCAGGCGCGGAGTGATTGGACTGCCAATCTGACGAGCACCGGTGTGCTATACTTTCGGTCTCGTTACTTAAGCAATTATAGACAAAAACCGGTAATTAACGTGGCCATTGGAGGAAAATCATGGCGACCGAATTGAAACGTTCAGCAGCAGCCGTCAGTCGAATCGAAGAGCTTCTGGGTGATGAAGCACGTTCGCTTCTCGATCATAAATCGCAGGCAATTCCGCAGGAGCAACTGTACTTGCCCGGGCCCGATTTCATTGATCGCGTCATGGCGCAGTCGGATCGATCGCCGTCAGTCTTGCGATCGCTGCAAGCGTTGATCGATCACGGGCGCCTCGCCGGAACCGGTTATGTTTCCATTCTTCCCGTCGATCAGGGTATCGAGCACTCTGCCGGCGCTTCGTTCGCTCCTAATCCGCAGTACTTCGATCCGGAAAATATCGTGAAGCTGGCGATCGAAGGTGGCTGTAACGGTGTCGCCTCGACGTTCGGCGTGCTCGGCAGCGTGGCTCGCAAGTACGCGCACAAAATTCCATTCATTGTAAAAATCAATCACAACGAGCTGCTGACCCTGCCGAACAAATTCGATCAAATCCTATTTGGCACCGTCAAGGAAGCCCATAACATGGGAGCGGTCGCGGTCGGAGCCACAATTTATTTTGGTTCGGACGAATCAACCAGACAGATTACCGAGATCGCAAATGCCTTTGCGCAGGCGCACGAACTCGGCATGGCCTGCATTCTTTGGTGTTACCTTCGCAATTCAAAATTCAAAACTCCGGAAGGCGACATGCACACGGCCGCAGATCTGACCGGTCAGGCAAATCATCTCGGCGTAACGATTCAGGCGGATATCGTCAAGCAGAAACTGCCCGAGCGAAATGGTGGTTACCCAGCGGTCGAGAAAGAACTAGGCAAGTCGTACGGTAAGACCAGTAAGCTGGTTTACGAAAAGCTGACGACCGATAATCCAATCGATCTGGTGCGGTATCAGGTGGCGAATGGCTACATGGGCCGCATTGGTCTGATTAATTCCGGTGGCGAATCGAAAGGCGCGAGCGATATGGCCGAAGCTGTGCGCACCGCAGTCATCAACAAGCGCGGTGGCGGTATGGGATTGATATCCGGTCGCAAGGCGTTTCAACGTCCGATGAGCGAAGGGATTGAACTGCTGAACGCTATTCAGGACGTTTATCTGTCGAAAGACATAACTGTTGCCTAGACTGCTCGACGATTGATGGACTGAGAAAAAACACACGCGTCTTTTGCACGTCTAAGGCCCCACCCCGATAATTCGCACGCGTTAACTCCCCTCTGATTTATGGCTACCACAATTCAATGGAAGCACGGGCGGACGCCACGACGTCGGGGACGACAAGAGCCCCGGCCGTTGCAAGTAATCAAGTCGGCGCTCGGAGAAATGGCGCGGGTGGCGTTCGCCGAGCCGTTTATGATTGCAATCGAGCGGCAGGAGATCTATCTGCGGCGGCTGCCTCAGGCTTTGGACGGATTTCGAATAGTTCACCTTTCCGATCTGCATTACGGGCCGATGGTTGAGCCGCGCCATCTCGATCGCGCCATCTCAATCGCAAATGATCTCAATCCTGATTTGATTGCCTTGACCGGAGACTACATTTCGCAGGAACGAGCATATGCGGCTCCGTGCGCGGAAATCGTCGGACGTCTGAAGGCGCCCTTTGGCGTCCACGCGATCCTTGGCAATCACGATCATTGGACCGATGCGAAGCTGATCGCCGATTTGTTTCGCGCCGAAGGCGTCTCAATGCTCATCAACCAAGGCACCCGCATCGACGCGCGAGGGGAATCGTTCTGGCTCGCCGGGGTCGATGACACGATGGTGGGCCTGGAAGATTTGCCGCTGGCGCTGGCTGGATCGCGCGATGACGAATTCAGACTCTTGTTGGCTCACAACCCAATCATTCTCCGCAGGGCTGCGCGGGCAGAAGTCGATCTGGTTCTGAGTGGACACACACATGGCGGACAAGTTACCTTGCGCCCGGAAAAGAATCGTTCAGGCAAGCCGCGACGGAGAATGTTGCGTGGGTTGGGCCGGCGCGCGAACACGCAGATCTACGTCACGCGCGGGCTGGGCACGGTAGTGCTGCCGATTCGATACGGCTGTCCTCCGGAAGTTTCGTTGCTGGAACTTCGCTGTATGCGTTAATGGCGACAGAACGGCTGGGTGTAGCTAAGGGCGCTTCACCCGTCAGTCTGCAGTCCCGGAATCTCAAACTAACAAAGTGTCCTCTCGAATCATTACTCTGCCAAATCTCCTGACCATCCTGCGGATGGCGCTGATTCCCGTTTTTGTTTCACTGCTCTTCTACCAAAGATTTCTGCTGGCATTAGCTGCCTTCATCGTGGCGGGAGTCAGCGACGGACTTGATGGTTTGCTCGCGCGACGGTTTCATCAGCAGTCGCCATTGGGGCGGATTCTCGATCCAATCGCCGACAAGATGATGCTGGTAACGTCGTTTGTGGTTCTGTCAATGAAAGGCGTCTATCCCGTACCAATTCCCAAGCATCTGCCAATTCCGTTTTGGGTAACGATTACTGTTATCAGCCGTGACGTCTTCATTCTGGTAGGCGCCGCGGCGATTTACATGGTGACCGGCTTTCGCTCGTTTCAACCCTCTCTGCCCGGCAAGATCAGCACCTTGCTACAAATTTTTGCGGTCGCTACGGTCATACTTGCGGCGCAAACTCGCGTCGGAACCGGTTACTATCTCCCGACCATCTACACCTCCGTCTTCGCGTTCACCCTCTTCTCAGGCCTTCATTACGTGTTCTTTGTCTCCCGTCTGCTAACGAAGAGTGGCGATAACATCCCACTCCAGTGAGTTGACAACGACGCACTCAGATATTATTCTAAGCACCTAATCAACCGGCAGTGGATTCAAAAGCCGGAATAAAACAGCGGAGTATTGCGAAAATGAGCAAGATTATCGGCATCGATTTGGGCACAACCAACTCAGTTGTGGCCGTAATGGAGGGCGGGGAGCCTGTTGTTATTACCAACGCGGAGGGTGGCAGAACGACGCCTTCGGTTGTGGCTTTCGCCAAAGACGGCAACCGTCTGGTCGGACAGGTGGCCAAGCGTCAGGCGGTGACCAATCCTGAAAACACAATCTATTCAATCAAACGCTTCATGGGGCGGCGCTTCGACGAAGTCTCAGAAGAGAAAAAGCAGGTCCCTTACAAGGTTCAGGGCACTGGGACAGGCGGCGACGTACGCATTGTCGCGGGTGGCAAAGAATGGAGCCCGCCGGAAATCTCGGCCATGATTCTGCAGAAGATGAAGCAGTCGGCCGAGGATTATCTCGGTCAAAAAGTAGAGAAGGCGGTCATCACGGTTCCCGCTTACTTCAATGACGCGCAGCGCCAGGCAACGAAAGACGCGGGCAAGATCGCGGGCCTGGAAGTCATGCGCATCGTGAACGAGCCGACCGCCGCCGCCTTGGCGTACGGTCTTGATAAGAAAAAAGACGAGACGATCGCGGTGTTCGACTTTGGCGGTGGCACCTACGACATTTCGATCCTCGAAGTCGGCGAAGGCGTAGTTGAGGTCAAATCCACCAACGGCGACACACACCTTGGCGGTGACGATATCGACGAACGGCTGATCGAATGGATCATCGAAGAATTCAAAAAGGATCAGGGCATCGATCTTTCGAAAGACAAGATGGCTTTGCAGCGGCTCAAGGAAGCAGGCGAGAAAGCCAAGATCGAATTGTCTTCGACGATGGAGACCGAGATCAATCTGCCCTTCATCACGGCGGATCAGTCTGGTCCAAAGCACCTGGTGATGAAGCTGACGCGGGCGCGGTTTGAGCAGCTCGTCGATCCGATCCTGAAGCGATTGGTCTCGCCGTTGGAACAGGCGCTCAAAGACGCTGCGATCGACGCGAAGAAAATTGACGAAGTGGTGCTGGTCGGCGGCTCGACCCGCATCCCGAAAGTTCAGGAGATCGTTAAGAGCTTCTTCGGCAAAGAACCGAACAAGAGTGTGAACCCGGACGAAGTGGTCGCCATCGGCGCGGCGGTTCAGGCCGGCGTTCTCTCGGGCGAGAAGACTGACATTCTGCTGCTGGACGTGACCCCGTTAAGCCTGGGCATCGAAACACTCGGCGGTGTGTTCACGAAATTGATCGAGCGCAACACCACGATTCCCACCCGCAAGTCTGAAATCTTTTCGACTGCATCGGACAATCAAACTTCGGTGGAAGTTCACGTGTTGCAGGGTGAGCGGCCGATGGCTCCCGACAATCGGACCCTGGGCAAGTTTCACCTCGTCGGCATTCCGCCCGCGCCGCGTGGCATGCCGCAAGTCGAAGTCGCCTTTGACATCGACGCCAACGGCATCGTCAACGTATCGGCCAAGGACATGGGCACCGGCCGCGAACAGAAGATCACAATCACGGCATCGTCCGGTCTCAGTAAAGAAGAGATCGACAAGATGATGCGCGACGCGGAATCGCACTCGAGCGACGACGCGCGCAAGCGTGAAGAGATCGAAGCGCGCAACCGGCTCGACGGCTTGATCTATCAGATGGAGAAGACGCTGAACGAAAACCGCGAGAAAGTGGGCGCGGTTGCCGGTGAGGTCGACGCTGCTATCGCCGACGCCAAGAAGGCGATCGAAGAGGGCACAGTCGAACGCATGAACGAAGCCTTCAACGCGTTGCAGACGGTCTCGCATAAGATGGCGGAAGCCCTCTATTCGCAGACCGGTTCGACGCCAGACAGTGAAACAGCAACCGATCAATCATCGGCTGCGGGCGCCTCGTCTTCGTCCTCGGGTGGTGAGGAGAACGTCATCGACGCTGAATACGTCGATGTCGATGAGGACAAGAAGTAACAAGATTGCCGATTGTCGATTTGCGATTGCCGATTGGTCGCCATCCTGAGTCGCGCTTATTGCAAGGTCGACTTTAGGCCGTGATCAATCGGCAATTGGCAATTGGAAATCGCAAATGTAAGCAATGGCCAAGGAAGACTTCTATAAAATTCTCGGTGTAAAGAAAGACGCCAAGCCGGAAGAGATCAAGAAAGCTTACCGGCGGTTGGCGCGCAAGTATCACCCTGATGTGAATCCCGGTGACAAGGCGGCCGAGGATCGCTTCAAGCAAATGAGTGAAGCGTTCGATGTTCTTTCCGATCCCAAGAAGCGCAAGGTCTACGATCGCTTCGGTCAATATTCCGACAATCTCGCAAACGCGGCCGAGGCAGGTACGGCCGGCTCGACCTACACGCGCGAAACTCCCGGATTCGATTTTTCAGGATTCGATTTTGGCGCCGCTGCCAATCAAGGTGGCGGGAGCGGGAGCTTTCGAGACATCTTTGCCGATCTCTTCTCGGGCGGTAAGGCTGAACGCGAGCCACCGCGGCCGCAACCCCAACGTGGTACTGACATCGAAATGCCTCTGTCGCTGACTTTTGAAGAAGCGATCACCGGTCTCACCACAAGTCTCACCGTAAATCGATCTGAACAATGTTCGCGCTGTCATGGCGCCGGCGATACAGGTGGTTCAGTCGTGACTTGCTCGACGTGTAAGGGCACCGGGCAAGTGCAACGCACCGGCGGACGGTTGCGATTCAGTCAGGAGTGTCCCGACTGTGGCGGCAGTGGAAAACGGCGGCCGCCGTGCGCATTGTGCAAGGGCAAAGGCCTCCTGCCGAAAACTGAAAACGTCAAAGTGCGTATCCCGGCGGGTGTCGATACCGGATCGCGCGTGCGCATCCCCGGCAAGGGTGAAGGCGGACGGCTGGGCGCACCACCGGGCGATCTGTACATCATCACAAATGTAGGTCGTCATAAGTATTTCACGCGCAAGGGTGACAACATTTATGTGACTGTGCCGATCACCGTTCCCGAAGCTGCGCTCGGCGCGAAGATCGAAGTGCCGACAGTCAACGGCAAGGCCCAGTTGCGAATTCCGCCCGGCACTCAATCAGGACAAAAGTTTCGCTTGCGCGGTCGCGGTGCGCCGTCATTGCGCGACGCGAGCGTACACGGCGATCAGTTTGTAGAAGCGCAGGTCATCCTGCCGAAAGTGATTTCGGAAGAGACGAAAGATCTGCTGCGTAAGTACGCGCAGATGAATGAAGAGAATCCGCGAGTGGCGATGGGACTCGAGTAAACATTGCCGATTTCCAATTGTCGATTGCCGATTCATTACAGGTAATCGAAGACCATAGCAACACGCCAATTGGAAATCGGCAATCGGAAATCGGCAATGAAGAAGCGAGCCAAGACATTCACGATCAGCGCGGTGGCGGAAGAGTTCGACGTGCATCCGCAGACGTTGCGGCTTTACGAGCGAGAAGGTCTACTGAAGCCTTCGCGTTCTGATGGCAACACGCGTCTTTACACTGACACTGATCTGGAGCGGCTGGAGCTAATTCTTTCGTTGACGCGCGATCTGGGAGTGAATCTAGCCGGCGTCGAGATCATTCTGAATATGCGGGAAAAGATGGACGCGATGCAGCGCGAGTTCGAACGCTTCTTTGATTATCTGCAAAGTCACGCCGAAGAGTTTTCCGACTTCACCGAACCACCACCCGAAGCGGGCGCGCTGGTTCCCGTCGGCCGCCTGATCCGCGTGCCGGCGCGACGCCGGGCAGCCGGCAAATCGTCACGTTGATCTCCGTTTTATGACCATGAGAGTTTTCTTCATCGTCTTTCTTGGTTTTGCATTTCTCATTTTGTTCAGCGCACAAGCGTCGGTAAATTTGCGTGAGCACGACATGTTCGTTGCCGCGACGTTCCCGCTGGCTTCACCCACGCCTGTCACCAGGCCGCGAACGGTGGGCAGTGCATCTGCTCAGCCAGACCTTGGACCAGGCGCGAGTCTGCACGGCAAACAGATCTTTCTCGCAGACAATCCGTGGAACCAGGAAATCACAAACGCTCCAGTCGATCCAAATTCTAATCAAATCATCGCGAGCATCGACGCCGACGCGCGTCTGCATCCGGATTTCGGAACTGTCTATCGCGGTGCTCCCAACGGAATTCCCTACATTGTCGTGGCGGGATCGCAGGCGCCCGTGCCGGTTAGTTTTAGATCGTACGGCGAGCAGAGCGATCCCGGGCCATATCCAATCCCGCGCAATGCGCCGATCGAAGGCGGCGCGAGTTCCGACGGCGATCGTCACGTGCTGGTGATCGATCGAGACCATTGGAAGCTGTACGAGTTATTCTCAGCGCGCCCGCTTAATAATGGAATGAGTTGGAACGCCGCCAGCGGCGCCGTATTCGATCTGAAGTCAAACGCGCTGCGTCCTGATGGATGGACTTCGGCTGATGCCGCAGGCCTTCCAATCTTTCCGGGACTGGTTCGTTACGACGAAGTCTTTGAGCAGCGCGAGATCAAACACGCGTTACGCTTCACGGTTCAGAAATCGCGACGCGCTTATGTTTATCCCGCGCGGCATTTCGCGAGTTCTGATGACAATCCGAATTTGCCGCCAATGGGAATGCGCGTGCGCTTGAAAGCGTCGTTTGATATCTCGAGCTATTCGCCGGCCAATCAGGTGATCCTGCGCGCGTTGAAGAAATACGGGATGTTCGTAGCTGACAATGGTCCCAGCTGGTTTCTCAGTGGCGCGCCGGACCCGCGTTGGAGCGATGACGATCTGAGCTTGCTGAAAAATATCAAAGGATTCAATTTTGAAGTTGTGCGAATGGATAGGATCGTAACGAAGTGAGTAAAATACTGGTATGGGCGTTGCCAAACTAACCGATCAAAATACAATCGTTCCTGAGAGCAAGTATGCGCACCTCGAACGCGAGCGCCGCTATCTTTTGCAGGATTTGCCAGAAGGCTTGTCCCGTGCCGATCATCACTTGCAGATTACTGATAACTACATCACGAGCACGCACCTGCGGATTCGTAAGGTGCGCGATCCGCAAACCAACAAATGGGTCGTCAAGTTCACCAAGAAGTTTGCGCCAAATGAAAACGATTTGTCGCGCACAATGATCACCAATCTTTATTTGAATGCCACGGAAGCGGAAACCCTTTCAATTTTTGAAGCCAACGAGATTCGCAAAAACCGGTATTACTTTGATTTCGAAGCGCGCCGGTATTCGATTGACATGTTCATTGGCGACTTGTTTGGTTTGGTCCTGGCGGAAACCAGCTTTGAAACAGACGAAGAGTTGGACAACTTTCAGACGCCGCCATTTGCTCTCGCCGACGTCACCAACAACAAAACATTTGCTGGTGGCCAACTAAGTGAGTTGACATATTCAGACGTTAGGAACGAGATTTTGCAGAGGGGGTTACTCAACGCGAAATCAGCAGGTAAGTCGTGAAAAATAAACTGACAATAACGGCCCTGGCGGTCATCGTAACTCTCGCATTCGGAGCGTGCCGGAAGCAAAGTAAAGAACAACCGCCGGCGGCCGCCCCCTCACCGGTGGTCCAGGATGCACCCGTGGGCGGTACGGCCCAGACGGGCGACAAGTATTTTTTCCGCGGCACGATCGCCAATCTATGGATCGAAATGCAACTACTCCGCGATGGTGATCGAGTAAGCGGCACTTACTTCTATCCGCGGGTCGGAAAGAACATCGCGCTCGCTGGAACCGTCGATAAAGATAACAATGTCACGCTCACTGAGTCTGACGAATCCGGCAAGCAGACCGGAGTTTTCAAAGGACATTGGCAACCGGCCGCCGATTCACCTGATCCTGCGGTCTATGAAATCGAGGGCAAGTGGTCGAAACCCGATGGCTCAAAACAGACTGAATTCACCGTTACTCAACAGCCTTACGAATTCACTGGCGCCGTTAGCGTCGTGCCGAAAGTCATCAAAGACGCCAACAAACCAAAACTTTACACTGTGAACGCTGAGTATCCGCAGATCGACGGCGATTCGCGATTCGATGGCTTCAATCGTGAAGCACGGGCGATGATTACCAAGGACGTAGGCGCATTCAAGGCTTCAGAGACGGACACCAGCGAGGCGGGCGAACTGCCGGCTGAGACGCAAAACTCGACCATGGATATCGGTTACGATTTTCATTATGCAACCGACAACCTGATCAGTGTTGCGTTTACCGAAGGAGCTTACTCGCGCGGCGCGGCGCACGGGAACTCAGTCACAGAGGTTTTGAACTATGACGTGAAGAACGCCAGGAAGCTCGCGCTCGCTGACCTGTTCATTCCCAAGTCTAAATATCTGAATGTGATCTCGACTTACTGCCAGAAGGAATTGAAGGAGCGAGCGAAGAAGCCGGACACGATGATTCTTGACGATCTGATCGGGAGCGGCGCGGGACCGCAAGCTGATAATTATCGCGCGTGGTCGATCACGAAGAAAGGTTTGTGGATTACGTTCGATCCCTACCAGGTGGCGGCGTACGCGGCCGGACCGCAGTACATACTTGTCCCTTATTCGGTTTTGAAAGACACGATCAAACCGGATGGACCAATCGGGATGTTCGCGAAATAACACTGCGACTTGCGCGGCGCGGGATTAGTCAGGCATGTTGATGAACCGGCAGATCGGATTGGTGGTCGTCGTGGCCGGAGCCCTTCTGATCGGCTTGGGCGTCTTGATTTACTCAGGCGCGCTACGATGGTTCGGAAAATTGCCCGGCGATATCCGGTATCAGAGTGATCACGCACAGTTCTATGCACCGATCGTTTCGATGCTGATCATATCTCTGGTGCTGAGCCTGCTGTTCTATTTACTGCGGCGATTCTTCTGAGTCAGCATCAGACGGTAGGCTTCGTCTCTCTTCAGCCCCAGTTCGCGCGCGGCTTTCTTTAACGCCGCTTTTTCATTGAGGCCTTCCTGTTCCAGCGTGCTCACGCGTTCCGCCAGGGCTTGTGAAGTGGGCACCGTTTCCGATCCCGGATCAATATCGCCCCCTGATTGCGACCCGTTAATGAGCAGCACAATTTCCCCGCGCGCTTTGTTGCTTTCTGAGAAGTGTTCGGCCAGTTCGTTGAGGCTTCCGCGCACGAACTCCTCATGCAGTTTGGTTAACTCGCGCGCCACCACCGCTTGCCGATTGCCGAGAATGTCAACGGCATCACGCAGCGCCTTGGCGATTCGATGGGGCGCTTCATAGAAGATTAAGGTTGCCTGGATCGCGCGCAATTCCTCCAGTCTCGCTCTTCTCGCGCTGGCGCGCGGCGGAAGGAATCCTGCGAATAAGAATTGATCTGACGGCAAGCCCGATGCCGAAACCGCTGCGACGAACGCAGTCGCCCCGGGAATCGGAACTACCCGAAAGCCTTTCTCAATTGCCAGATTGACTACGCGAAATCCGGGATCGCTTACGATCGGCGTGCCGGCGTCGGAAACAAGTGCGATGTTTTTGCCGGCCGCCAACATCGCGCACAATTCGTCCGATCGTTCGCGCTCGTTGTGCTCGTGATAGCTGATCGTGGCGACGTCGATCGCGAAATGATTGAGCAGCTTGCGCGTGTGTCGCGTGTCTTCGCAAGCGATTACATCGACCTCGCGAAGTGTTCGCAGCGCGCGCTGCGTGATGTCTTCCAGGTTGCCGATCGGCGTCGAGACGATGTAAAGCGTGCCCGCCATGGCGCGCATTGTGGCATTCCGAATACTGTGCAGGCAAAAGCCCCGCGCGCTGGTGAAGAGCGGCGGGGCTTAGTTGTGAGAATCTATCCGTGAACATTTAGATGCGGGACTGGTCCCGCTTTCTGCTGGCGCACAAGCACGCCTGCTAAACGACGACGATCGGTTAGTAAGGCACGCTCAAGCCATACGCGTCGGCAATTACGTGAAGATCTGATCTAATCTCCGCCAGATCAGCGTCTACACTTGCTCGTCCTGTTCGTAACCGCAAATAGCGATCAAGCTGTACGCCTCGATCCAGCACTACGCGCGCTTCATCAACGCTGCGGTTCAGCGCATATCCGCCACGCGCGCTGGCTCGCAGGTCCGTCACTGCGCGCCGAAAGTTGCGCACCTCAGCGACTGCGTCGTTGTCAACGCTCCTGAACGATAGAATACCGCCGAGGACTCTACGTTCATTGCCGGCGTAGAGATCGCTTTGCAGCCGCGCGCCCGCATTGTCGAGGCGCGCAATCGCATCGCGCACGTCGAATCGATTAGAACGATCATAACGATCACCGGGATCGTAACGATTGTAAACTTGTGCCGAGGCTATGACGGGAACGGCCACAATCAGGAGAGCTGCGGCCACCAGAATCCGGATTAGATTATTGTGTTTCATTGCTCTACCTCCTCTAATAGAGTTTTTGCCAAAAACTTTCTGTCGATTCGATCAAATATGGACGCGAACAGTGGGCCGGATGTGGGCCTGACAAGACAAACGACGACGGATCACAACATAATGTCTTGAAGTCTTAAGATTGATGCAAGAGAGTGCTCACCCAATCTCAAGATTGAGCGAGAATAGAGAAGTGACGTCTCAGATCGGATTCAGTAACGAGCGAGCGCTCGTCATCTTTCAGAGCGAACCACTGCGGCGAGCCTTTAGCGGAACTAACAAGGATGAGTTCTTCATTTTTGCGTGGCTGGCCCAGGTGGGTAATGTTGGCGCACGCCAGAGCGTTCCCGCGCACAATCCCATCGCGTGGCGTACGCGGCCATCCGCTCTCAACAGTGAGTGCGCGCACGCCGCGACGCAATATCAGTTGAGTGCCCACCATCGTGGCCAACGCCCGCTTGAAGCGATGATCTTCGGTGCGTTCGATTTGAATTGCGGCGCCGGCGCGGTTTGCAGCCGCGGCCAGCGAGAAAACGGCGTCGATAAGCCACTCGGTAGCCGCGCGTCGCAGCAGATCGTTACGCCGGCGCAGATCGAGATAGCGCGCAATATCAGCGCGGCCTGCGCCATGCGCGCGTTGCGTCGCTTGTGCGAGCGCGACTTCCCAGGCTTCGTCGAGTTCAGTCATTAAGCGTGTTCTAGCGCAAACTGTCAGTTTGCGCGCAAGCTAACAGCTTGCGTTACATTTCTCTAAATCCTGCACCACTTTTCCGTTTGCGCTTGGGTTGATGTTATCATGCCGACCCAACTTACTCTCCAGATTGTAGATGGATTTTGAGATCGTTTCTGAGACGAATTGTGACGAAGAATGCTCCCCCCACTGATGCGCTGACGAACGAAATCGCACAAATGAGGTCACCGTTTCTTAATCATCGCGCAATTGTTTTTGCGACGCTGCTGGCGATTATGTTCGCGGCTGCAGTGGCGCTTCCGCGCGCCCACGCGCAAGACAAACGGTTGCCGAAACGCACCGGACACATCAACGATTTTGCGGAAGTGATCGACGCGCCGGCGAAGGAGAGGCTCGAAGCAGTTCTCGAAAAACTGAAAGACAAAACACACTTTGATTTTGTAATTGCGACGGTCAAGTCAACCGGCGGCGAAGATCTCTATGATTACTCGCTGGCGGTCGCCAATGATTGGAATGTGGGAGCGCCGGCGAGCTCCGACAAAAGTTTGTTGATCGTCATTGCCGCTGACAACGGAAAGTTTTTCAGTCAGGTCACGCGCGGCGCGCGCCTCTATCTGCCCGAGGGTCTGGTTGGTGAGATAGGCCAGCGCATGCGCGACAAAGTTGCGAGCGGAGGGTACGGCAGCGGTTTGACGGCAGCGGTTCGCACGTTTGTGGACCGGGTAGGAGAGAAAAATAGCTTCGATTTCGCAGCGCTCGATCCGCAGCGCGGTGAGACGCTGATTGCCGAACAACAAAGACCGCGGACGGTGCAGCGTCCCGTGGCCGAGGCCAGCGAGAGTCCGTCGCCACTTCCGTTGCGCACCCCCCCGGCAGCCGCATCGAGCCCCACGCCCGCCGAAACCGCATCGCCGGAAGCGCGCGTTGCCCCTTCGATCGCGGCGATCACCCAACCAACTTCGACTCCGCCCGCAGAGCCGACGGCGACTCCTTCCGCTACCGAGACGCCGGCGCCCTCGCCCACTGCGAGCCCTTCGCCGAGCGAATCGCCCACCGCAACGCCGGCGGAAACAGCTCCACCACAACCATCGCCAAGCGCTTCGACTCAACCTGTTGCGGAACGGTCGCCGCAGCCGCTCAAGACTCCTTCACCGGATCGCAAAGCGTCCGCGTCGCTCGCAAATCCCGAAGATGAAAAGGAACAAGTCGAGCTGACGCTAACGCTGAAGCTCGGTGAGCGAATTGATGCGTTGAAAGCCTTCATCGCCGCGCATCCGACTTCGGTAGCGGTGCCGCGCGCGAACGAATTGATCGTCGTCGCGCACGCGCTGTTCGGCGAACAGAAGATGCAAGCGAGCGACATCGAAGGAGGGTTGCAACAGTTTCGTTTGGCTCTCTCAGACGCACCGGCCGACATGCCCGATCGATTGTTCACGGACGTCATTGCGCGCACTCCCCTCAATCTGTTTCTGCGAGGCCAGCGTGACGCGGCATTAGATATAGCGCATCAGGCGGAACTTTTGGCCAAAGGAAACGCGAAGCGAATGGTTGCGCTGGCGCAATTTTACCTGGCCACTGAAAACGCCGGTGAAGCTACGCGAATCGCAGAGGCGGCGGTACAAGTCGCGCCTGATTTGGCTGCGGCGCATCAGGCGCTGGGTGCGGCGCGTCATATCTCTTTGCGTTTGGACGAATCCGAATCTGAATACGCGCGCGCGTTGTCGCTCGATCCGAAATCAGACGCAGCCCGCTACGCTCTCGCTGATTTGAAGCGAGCGAACGGCAAGCCTGAAGACGCGCTCGCGCTTTATCGCGAACAGCTGCGACTCGAGCAAGAGGGCAAGACAGCCAGGATTGCCCTCGCGAATTCCAAGCGGGCCGCCGGTAAGAACGAAGAAGCACTCGCTCTTGAGCGCGACCAGGCACAACTCGATCAACACGGCAGTCCGGCGCGTGCTGGATTAATCCTTTCGCTGCTCGAGTTTGGTAAGAAGGACGAAGCAGATACTGAACTTAAGGCTGCATTGCAGGACAAAGATGAGTCGCGCAATTTGCCTCTGCTCACCGGGGCAGCCTATTGGTTCATGGCCCACAACGATGCGGCGCGCGGACTTGATTTGGCGCAGAAGGCGATCGCGCTCGAGCCGCGCTATTCGTGGGCGCAGATCGCTCTGGCGCGGGCCCTGGTTGCCGACAAGCGGCCGCTGCAAGCAGAACGCGGGCTGCGGTTTGCGCGACAGTACAGTCGTTTTCCCACACTCGATTATGAATTGGCGAGCGTCCTGGCGTCAGTTGGTTTGTACGATGAGGCCGCCCAGGAACTCGCGCGATCTTTTTCGCTTAAAGATGGTCAGATCGAAACCAAACTCGCGGGCCGCAACGTCGCGCACGCGGCGGGCTTCACTGAACTGCTCGCGCCGGAACGTCGCGCCGCGATCTTCCAGGCGACTTCTGCTGACAGCGAAGCCAATGCGCGCATGATGAAGGGTTTGCTGGCTTTCAACGCAGCTTTGGACCAGGCGTCACCCAATGAAGACGCTCTCACAGCGATCGCGCAGGAGTTCATCAAAGGTGACGATGCGATGCGCACCTATCGACAGGTTTATGTCGCGGGCAAATTTGTGAAGAAGGGCGTCGCGCTTTCCAGCGTGGTCGAGTTGATGGACCAGGCGATGACGGGCGTCGAGGTCGCGTTGAGTGCGCCGGCCGCGACGGTCGCAGTGCAACCTGAAGAGCTTGGCGACGCACGTGCGCGCGCCCTGGCCCAGGGTGGAACTCCCGATGTCCCGGACGCTCCCCGCGCGGCTTTGTCGGGACTGTTGCGTGGCAGGATTGAAGATCTGGCGGGCCTCGCACTATTCAATTTGGATAAGCCTGCCGACGCTGCAATTCGACTTCGTCGCGCGGTTACTACCGCGACGGAAGGTACGCCGCTGTGGCGTTCGTCGATGTGGCACCTGGGCGCCGCGCTGGAAGCCGGCGGCAAACACGATCAGGCGTTGCTCTACTACATCAAGAGCTACGTGAATGGCCCACCCGATCCCGCGCGCCGATCGATCATCGAAGCGGTTTATAAGAAAGTGAATGGGACGCTGGATGGGCTCGACGATAAGATCGGACCAGGCTTTGCAGCGGCGAGTGCGAGTCCAAGTCCGACGCCTTAGCCAATTACCTTAATTCAAAAGAAAAACACCCGCAGGCTCGCGTGAGCTTGCGGGTGTTTTGACTGTTAGAACTGCCTTTTAAGTTGGGCCTTTGACCCGGTCGCTACCGCTCCCGATTCTGACTCATTGTCCTCCGGCCGATGCGGTTCTTACCGGCTTTCCATCTCCATCGTATTCCTGCACGCTGCCGAACTTGGCCAGCACGGCGCGGGTCTTTGACGCATCGCCGACGGCGACGATCTGCATGTGATTGATGTCGACGTATTTCTGCGCCACGCGTTGCACGTCTTCGGCGGTGATCGCCTGGACCTTCTGCGGATACGTGTCCCAGTAGTTCGCGGGCAGACCATACATCTTTTGTTGGATGATGTTGTTCAGCCGCCCGGTGGGATTTTCGAGCGACAGCGCAAAGTTGCCGATGATTGCGTGCTTGGCGTTGTCGAGCTCAGCGGGCGTCACTTTTTCATCGCGAATGCGTTTGAACTCATTCATGAATTCGCGAATCGTTCCTTCAGTCACGTCCGTGCGCACCGGCGACTGGGCCGTAAACAGTCCGGGATATCTCAGCGCGTTGAAGGTGCTGCCGACTGAATAGGTATAGCCTTTATCTTCGCGAATGTTCAGGAACAGACGCGACGGTGGTCCGGTTCCCAGGATTTGGTTCATCACGCGCATCGCCACATAATCGGGGCTGGTGCGCTCCAGCGACAGGCTGCCGATCTGAAACACTGTCTGCACCGAGCCGGGACGATTAATCAAATGAATCTTGGTCTCGGCTTGTGCCGGAACGGGCGGCAGTGTCGGTTGCTTTACGTCTCCTTGTTTCCAATCGCCGAACAGTTTTTCGAGCTTCGGCATCATCTGTTTCAGCGTCACGTCGCCGGCGATATACAAGGTCGCATTGTTCGGCACGTAATTCTGATCGTGAAAGCGCATTAGATCAGCCGCCGTGATTTTCTTAATCGCCTCCGGGGGCGCAAACGTCAACGACGCCGGATGAGTTCCATAGATCGCCTGGGCCAGACGCTCCTGGGCCAGGAACCCGGGATTGGCGCGAAGCTGCGGTTGCGAATCAAGCGTGCGCGATTTGTATCGCTCGACTTCTTCCGTCGGATACTTCGGAGTGCGAATTATTTCCGCGTACAGATCGAGAATCTGATCGAGATTGTCGGTGAGTCCACTGGCCGTGATGTTTGAAGTGAACGATGACACGCCGGAATTCGCGCCGAAGGAAGCGCCGATGGTGTCGAGCGCCTCGCCCAGTTCGCGGCTGTTGTGTTTGGCGGTGCCTTCACGCATCAGCAGTGCGGTCATGTTCGCGAGTCCGCGCATATCGGCAGGATCAGAAAAGCCGCCGCTGATCACGACCATCTCCATCGAAAAGATAGGAAGCATGTGATTGCTCTCGAGCAAGACCACATGCAGGCCGTTCTTCAAGGTCGCTTCCTGCTCCTTGGGAAGTTTTACCGTCAACAGATTCTTGTTAACCGGAGCTTTGCCTTTGACGACCGCGCCCTTGGTGCTGGTCGGGTTCTGGCCGGCGGTGCCACCCTGCTGGGCGCAAACTGCCGAGGCAAACGCGGCGATACAAACGATCGCGATTAGGGCTTTAGCTTTCATTATTTTATTTCTCATGATGATTTCTCCTGGGTGCGAGCAAGCCTTGCGTGCTCCTTACTGCTGCCCTCCGACAGTGCGACCTGCGGGCGCCTTGGGAACCGTGATTACAACGGTGCGATTTGTCGCCACCAGATACTTGTTCGCAACTCGCTGGACGTCTTCCTTGGTCACGGCCATGACCTTGTCGAGCCGCGTATTGATCAAGTTCGGATCGCCGTAATAGACCGAGTATTGCCCGATAGTATTGGCGCGGCTCAACGAACTTTGCAGGCCGTTGATGAAGTTGCGGCGCGCGCCACTCTTGGCTTTCTGTAATTCCCAATCCGCGATTGGCTCTTTCTGCAGGCGAGCAATCTCTTCATAAACCGCTGCTTCGACGTCTTCAGTCTTCACGCCGCGACGTGGAGTAGCAGTGACATAGAAGCCACCGACGCCGCGCGTTTCCTGGGCGGCGCTGTTGGCATTCGTGACCAGTTCTTTTTCACGCGTTAACTTTTGATTTAAGCGCGAACTGCCGCCACTGCCGAGAATGTTGCCAAGCACTTGCAGCGCATAAAAGTCAGCAGTGTTCCCAGGCACTGTCTTGTAGGCGATCGCCACGCGGGCCGCGCGCGCGAGCACGTCATCGACTGACTTGCGCCGCTCAGCTGTCTGTTCCGGCTCAGTCATATCAACCGCGGGCGGATCGGGTTGGCGCGCAATCGCATCAAAGTATTTCCTGATGGTTGCGAGCGCGTCCGCGGTTTTGAAATCTCCGACCACCGTCAGCACTGCGTTGTTAGGTGCGTAGTACATTTTGAAGAACGCCTGCACATCAGCGACCGACGCGGCATTGAGATCATCCATCGAGCCGATCGTGTCGTGCTTGTAAGCGAAGTTGTCGTACATCAGCTCCTGCTGAATCTCGCCGCTCTTGCCATACGCTGCGTTATCCAGTCCGATGCGGCGCTCTTCCTGCACGGCGTTGCGCTGGTTGTCGAGATTCTCTTGCGTGACCGCGAGACTGCGCATGCGATCGGCTTCCAGGAACAGCGCGAGCTCGAGTTGATTCGCCGGCAGCGCTTCAAAATAGTTGGTGCGATCTTCGTTGGTCGTGCCGTTCATATTGCCGCCGTTGTTCAGCACCAGGATGAAATGCTCCGACTTGCCGACGTTCTCTGAGCCCTGGAACATCATGTGTTCGAACAAGTGAGCAAAGCCGGTGCGTCCCCGTTTTTCATTACGCGAGCCGACGTTGTAAGTGACGTTCACCGCGATCACCGGCGCGTTGTGATCTTCTACCGTGACTATGCGCAGACCATTCGCCAGGCGCGTCTCTTTCAGATCAACATGGGGATTCTTACTGGCTTGCGCCAGCGCACTGCCGGCCAATGCGAAGAGCAGCGCGGCGCCTAGAAATATTTTGTGCAGTCTCATACGGAAAACTCCTGATCGGATTCAAACAACCGGACCTGAATTGTTTTAGATTAGAACGGCCTTGCCGGGTCAAAGCATTACGGCCGGCCGCAAAGTGAACGGCAGTGAATCTATTAGGCTGGCGGTGCGGTGTCAAGCGTGGAACCCGGGTAGCCTGCCGACTTTTCGGACAAAATCAGCCAACCGCGCAAGCTATTCCACCATCCAAGAGCACGCCCAAGGTTGCTCAAGGCTGTCCGGCGCGGTCGTCCGAACTCGATGACCGGCCGGACCTCAAAACGCCGCGATTGCCTCTCCGGCTGGCCGTCCAACGACAAGGCGAAATATACTGTGGTCTCTTAACCAATATGCTGACATCAAGATCGCTCTCTCTTATCACTATCGTTCTCGCGCTGGCCCTGGTTTGCGGTGCGTCATCCGTTTTCGCCCAGCCCGCGTCCGGCGCGCGTTTCGACGTCACCAACTATCGCATCGAGGCCCAATTGAATCCGGACGAACACACCCTGCGCGCCGGCGCCGACGTTACCCTCGTGCCGCAGGACGCGACGCGATCGATCGTCTTTGAATTGAACGGCTCGCTCCACGTCGATAGCGTCGAGAAGGACGGCAAAGCCCTGACGGGATTTGTGCAGGACGCCGTGGGAGCAGGCGCGCTGGGACCAAACGTCAGAATAGATCTGGGTCAGGTCGTGCCCGCCGGCCAGCCGATCACGGTGCGTCTTCGCTGGAGCGGCGCGCTGACTTCGCCCGAGGGTGGACCGCTGGCCAATAAGCGCCTGGCCTATATTGGTCCGGAAGGATCGTATCTGATGTACGCCTCGCGCTGGTTTCCTTTTCATGATTATGCGGCCGATCGCGCTACCGCGGACATCACGATCATCGTGCCGACCGGTATGCAGGTTGGCGGCATCAGCGACGAGCCGGTTGTCCCTCAAGTCGATAAGGCCGGGGTCACCCGGTTTCGCTTCGTCAACAAACAGCCGGTGCTGATTGGTAATTTCGTCGCCGGCCAATACGTCGG
>Ga0193729_1000200_pt1 | contig 30033 bp, 36 predicted proteins | sample U1c2metaG_FD_143036 | JGI IMG/M metagenome (GOLD analysis project Ga0193729, IMG submission 143036) | Soil microbial communities from a riparian zone of the East river system, Colorado, United States - U1c2 | ecosystem: Environmental > Terrestrial > Soil > Riparian zone | place: USA: East River...
TTCGCTTGCTTTCTTTTCGGCTATTTCGCCTGCCTTTTTCTCAGTGGTTTGTCGATAACCTTGCAGCCACGCATCAAGCTTTTGCAACTCTTCGGACGAAAGCTTGTCCAGACCGGCCGCCTTAAACTCTTCCGGCGTCATCATCTGCTGAATGCTCGCGCCAGAGTTCTCCTGCGCCACACACACGCCCGCTACAGAGCCCAGAATCAGAAGGAGGTTGACCGTAAGATGGCGCATTAAGGCGCTGCGATAAACGTTCATGTGTTCTGGAGACCGATTTTCTCGTTCTCGTTTCGCGCCGAAGCTAGCAGTCGCGGCGTCAGGGTCAAGAACGACGTGTAGATTCGCTTGAGCGTCAAATCGCAAAACCTAGGGGCACAGCCATCTTGGCTGTGGGGCCGGCAGGCATCCTGCCTGCCGACAATCACCGGCTGGAGGCCGGCACAGGAGCGAAAATCCTGCGGACTGGCTGGACGACCAACTTCTCGGCGGCTCAGCGGCGAAGGAATGTATTATACGGATAAACGCTTGTTGTTATCTCTAAATTAACATGTTATAGACGTCGATAGCCTCCGCGTTCAGCTTGGGGCCTTTCCAAAGCCTCGATGAATGCGGCTGACCAGCCCATGGCCTTTCCAATTCCTGCCAACTGCCACGTGGGCGGATCCTAGCCTCATCCGGGGAGTTCAAATGCAGCCGGCCTACTGCCACGACACCGCCGGAAAGCCCAGGGAGCATTAGACTGAAGCTTTGCACATCGAGGTCGTCGCGCTCGATGCCGGTGTCCGAATTCCACAGCTCGCGCAGTGCGCGCCAACGCAGATCGAAAGTAAAACGATCGCAATCCGTCTTCGTCAGCGGCTCAACAGGACCAACTGAGCAAGAAGAGTAACAGCATGTAGGCGAGACATTTAGCAAAGTATCGCGGCCTGACAGCAAAAGGGGTGTCGGCGCGCATCAAATAACCCACAACCTGCCAATTTCTCCATTACATCAGACAATATATGTCATATGAAATCGCTAGGTGTTGGGCCAGCTTCGGCCTAGAAATTATAAGGCGAAGCTATTAAGACGCGGCCTTGTGCGTCTTAGGAACGCGACAGACAGCCTCAGCGAGGAAATCGGATCGGCAAAGCTGCGCGATGTCCTCGATTTTAGCGCCCCAGAGAATCCATCCCGACGTGTAGCTAGGTCGCAGGATGTCCGGGTTTTCAAGCGTAAGTCTCGCGGCAAATAATCGCATTAAAGGAGTCACTTTAGAAAACACATCGTGAAAAGACGCGACGGCATCAATCAAGTACATGTCCCCTTGCATAGTCGGATAATCGAGCACCTCGTCTGTATCGACGTTGGCATGCTTAAAGAAGTTTTGAGGAGATCGCAACTTCACCTGAGTTGCCTTCGGTTGCGACTTTATCCATTTGACGGTTGGCGAAGATTTACCCTTCGTTCGACCCACGCACTGAAGCAGTTCCTGCGCGGCGCTAGCGAGCGCGTGAATCGCAGCCACGTCTCCTTCGAGAAACCAAAGGATGATCGCACTTTCGAGCTGCCCTCTGATCGCAGCTTCACGCGTGATTTTAACAGTGGCGTTTTTAGGAGGCGCTTTCGCGTCAATCAGCCACTTAATAATGTCATCCCAGCCAATATATTCCTCGTCTCCAAGCGCGGACTTCGGCCTTGGCTCGCGACTCTGTTTTCTCACTCCACAAGCTTATTTTCGACGACATATGCTCTTCCTTTCGGTGTCAGTGCATACATCGTGCCCTGGCCGGGAATGAGAACGTTAGAAAGCCTGATCATTTCGGCAAAAACCAGTGCGTCCGCATGATGCTCGGCCACAACTTTGGTCATACCAAGTTCTCTCGCCGCTTGCTCCAAGCTCGGCCCGATTGGGTGAGAAAGAATTTGAAGGAGTTTTTTCGGCCCTTCTTTGAGTCGGCCTTGTTTTGGGCGGAGGCGATCAAGCTCCTTTTCCAAGTTTACTACCTTCTTTGCAAGGTTCGCGTTCTCTCCTTGCAGAACCGATTTCTCTTGCTCCAGCGCCGCAATCTTCTCTGTAAGCAACGCGATCTTCTCCTTCAAAAGGTCGATCACGTCTTTACTCAGTCCGTGTGTCGTGGCGAGACGAATGGCTTCTTTGGCGATTTCTTGAGGGCTCACGGCGGTCGAGCATTAGATCAGGCTGGATTTGCCCTAATCAATGTAATTCGACAATCTTTGTGTATAATCGTATGTGTACTTTTATGGCTGATCGTGACACTAATCAGAAAGCTCTCGATCAAGTCCAAAAGATCACGGAATCCGGCCCGGATAACGGCGAAGACCTTTTGGAATCCGAAGACCTCAAACGTCAGTTACGCGAGGCTAAAGAACGCCTTAAGAGCGAAGCCAATCCGTCAAAAGGCGGTCGAGAAGGCCGGAAAAGTTAGATTCGCGCTTTTTAGCGCGTTCAACGTTCTCTTCCGTCAGCGTCACCGTAAACGGCGCTTTTCCCTCTGGCTTTCGGCCAGCGCCTTTCCGTTTGCCGCCTCGTTGCTTCCTTCGCATTTGAAAAAATATGTATTTTTCCTATTGACTCCTAATGAATTTATACGTATGCTTTCAAATAGTCAATTAAGAAATATGGCCTACAAAAGACTTCCAAAAGAAAAGCAGGCTTTAGTCTATCGGCGCTCCGCGAAGGAACTCCAATTCGAGAGCAGTTGCCCGCATGTTCAAGGTCGGCAAAGACACGATTCACCGTGTAATCTGTGAAACTGGCGAGGCGTTCAGGGAGTACATGGACGCGAATTTCCGCGATCTGCCGTGTCTGCGAATCGAGCTTGATGAGCAGTGGCAGTATGTCGGTTGCCACTCTGGCCGGATGATAGCGCCGGAAAAAGAGCGCGGGGACTTTTGGCTTTGGGCATGCATCGACGCGGACACGAAACTAGTTTTCTCTCATTCGGTCGGGAAACGTGACTGGATTACCGGCAATCTGTTCGTTGAGGACGTGCGCAATCGCGTGAAAGGCGCAGTACAAATCGCGACTGATAACTTGCCCGCATATCCATTTCACATTCGGCAGTATTTCGGGTACGAAGGCTATTCTTACGGAACAGAGACGAAGATTTTCGGCGAGCCAAAACTACCGGACGGCACGCTGGCACGTCTTGGGCGCAATGAGGGTGTGCGCAAGATGCAGACAGCGGCGCGCAAGGCGGTGGTAGGCTCGCCGGACTTAGAAAGCCTTACCACGAGCCATATAGAGCGCACATTCCTGACAATCCGGCAGGAATTGAAGCGATTTCAGCGCAAGGGACTCGGTTACAGCAAAGACTTGGACACGCACAAGCTGGCGGTCGCGCTGCATTTTGGCATTTACAATTTCGTGCGCCGACATCAGACGCTTGGAACCACGCCAGCCGTGGCCGCTGGTCTTGAAGAAAAGCCGTGGAGTTTAGAAAAGGTTGTGGAAATGACCGCCGAATACATGAGCCGGAAAGAGGACGCGCAGTTTGAAATGGAGTTTACTAAAGCGGGAATATGAAAAACCATAACCAAGCAGGCCCAACACCAATCGCTCCAGAGGCCAAATGCGCTCCACAAAACCCTATCTGCGGCTTCGCGACAGACTTGTCCCACCTCACCAAAAGGTCGAATCAGCCCGAATCAGCCTGAATGAGCCTGAATCAGCGGGACTTACGAATCGGAACTCCCGGATTTGCGCCGGTAGGAACTTGTCCCACCTGAATCGGCTGCCTTGCCCTTTAGGTTCCACCTTTTACCCTCGTAGCGGAGTTCCAAGTGGGACAAGTCTCGCGCTCCGCGGCGGTAGGAACCTGGAACCTCGATTTCCTAGCTTTTCGGGGCTTCCGCACGCCCCCTTCTCCCGAATCCCTTTTGCAAGGCCCGCAGAGGCGCTGCAGCCGCGCTGAAAAGGCTTTGCTGTAGGCTCTTGGCGACAATTTTTAGCTGCTAAAACACTTCCAGCATCCGACAATCTCGCGCATGACCACATCTGCGACGGTGCGAAGCGCAGCGAGATCGCTTTTCGCGAGCTGCGTCGTCTTGCTCGCGTCGTCGAGATCCTCGAGAAGATAGAGATTGTTGGTCTGTGCTGCCATGGAAGCCTCCTTTGGTGTGACGCATGAAAACAGGAGTAGTACGAGCGCGGACGCCCGTGCGCGCGTGTCGAGGCGGATCCACCTCAGAAGCGGACGAGGGATCGCCGTGGCCATTTCGTACCATGGAGTTTTCGGTCTTGTCATGTGATGGCGGAACGGTGTGCTGACAATCTAAGAGGAACGCCAGTTTACGAAAAAACCAACGCCGTGCATCGCGAATCGTTTTGCGCCGGCCGTCGATGATCGCGGAGAACCTCCCGGAAATCATCGCGATCTTCCAGGAGCAAAACCCTCTGCGCCCGCCCGGCCACTTCGTCCGGGGGAGCCTCAATTTCGAGAGTCACGACCTTCGTCGGATCGGAATAGAAAGTTGGTGGTTGTGGACGCATAGTCGCAAACCGATGAGCAGAACAGGTGCCCTCAGGCGGCCCGCGGCGATTCGCAGATCGGGAGAAATCCTAAATCAACCAGCACTGCGTCGTAAGCCGCTTACGATGCATGATGAAGACCCACGCGGCAAAGTGCCCGCCTTTGTCGAGCTGGTTGTAGTGGATCAGCTACGGAATCGCGGACTCACCCGTCGGCCTGGCGGAAAGCCAGAGGAAGCTTTCGATGTCGTGATTCCGTCGATGCCCGGCGACGGGTTTTCCGGGACCGGGCCAGCCGTGCGTGATGATGATCGGCAGCTCGTAAGCGACCCTCTCATCGGCTGAGAGACCGGATGGCGCCGGGGCGCCGGACTGGGCCACCTTGTCAATGTCGGGTGGGAAGATGCCAGGCATGTTGACGTGAATGAATCGGTCAAGTCGCAATCATGCCGCTGTGCAGCAATCTACATGAAGGGAACAATCTGAAGGCAAGTAACGGCTCGCAGTTCTGACGTCCGACATCTGCACTCGTCACTGGTCACATAGCCTGCCCGCCGTGGCGGGTCACTTGAGAAAAATCTTTACTATCGAAAAAATAAATGCAACCATCGAGAACATCTATCGATTTATCCCGTTGTTTGAGGAGCCTTAAGTGCAGTGATTCACGATCCCGTTGAGATTCGCCACCTGCGTTACTTCCTGGCAATCGCCGAAGCCGGCAGCTTCAGCCGCGCGGCAGATCATCTTGGCAGTTCGCAACCGAGCATCTCCCAACAAATGCGAGACGTAGAGGCCCGGCTTCGAGTCACCTTGTTTCAGCGTCGCGGAAAACGCATTCTTCTCACCGCCGCGGGCCGAGTTTTTCAAGAGCACGCCCGTTCACTTCTTCGGCAGTATGAGATTTTCCTCCAAGAGGTCGGTAGTGGGCCAGAGCAACTACATGGCACGTTGTGCTTGGGAGTTGTGCCCGTCCTCGACACAGCCCTGGTGCCTACGTTGCTGGGCGAATTCGCGGCTCGCCATCCGAGTATCAGCGTGAGTGTTAAAGAAGTCTCTTCTACCGAGATTGAGACCGCATTGGAAGAAGGCCGAATGGACCTTGGCTTCGGTTTCATCACGCGCCACTCGCCAAATCTACGTTACGAACGTCTCTGCAGTGACGAATTTGCTCTGATCGTTCCTAAAGTGCACCCGTGGTGGAACCGGCAGGTTATTGACTTATCCGAAATCCATCAGCAGAGACTCGTTCAATTGCCGGATAGCTTCGTGACGCGCCGGATGACAGATGAACTCTGTCGAAATCATCAGGTCCGCCCGAAAACGATCGCAGAAGTCAGTGCAATTGAGACGCTTCTTCGATCATTAGCACCTTTGAAGGCTGCTGCGCTAATGCCGAAAATTGCACTGCTAGGAACGCACGGCCTCAAACTGAAAGCGATTCGTCTTCGCGGCAAAAACCTGAAGCTCGAGATTGGGCTGCTGCGTCTAAAGGGCTCGGCCGGTAACAGCACGGTACAAGCTTTCGACCGCCTTGCACGCGCGGTTGTTCCAAAACTAATCAAGCCAAACAGCGCTACCAGACTATGAAACGTAAAGCACAGTTGTATCTCGTTGTTGTCAGCATCGCCGGCCTGGCCATTTTCTTCATCCTGCAGGCGGGCACTCACCTCGCGCCGCCCGTGGCCGCTGCGGGGGCGATTGCGCCGGCACAGGTCGAGCCTGCCGCTCCAGCCGGCGCTGATTTCCTTTCCGCCGCAAAGACCAGCCTTTGGCAAAACGGCACGAGCCCGCTTAGTCGGCTGTTGCTCCAAGTTTTCATTATCATCACCGCAGCGGGACTGGCCGGCAGAATAGCACGACGGTTAGGGCAGCCGGCCGTCGTGGGAGAAATGGTTGCTGGTATTCTGCTCGGGCCGTCGCTCTTTGGGTGGATCGCTCCCGCGGCGTTTCAGTTTGTCTTTCCCACATCCTCTTTCGAGCCGCTCAGGTTGTTTAGTCAGATCGGTGTCTGCCTCTTTATGTTTGCCGTCGGGATGGAACTGGACGTTCTCCAACTGAAGCAAAAGGTGCCGACTGCGATCGTGGTGAGTCACTCGAGTATTGTTATTCCTTACCTGCTCGGAGTCGCGCTGGCGTGGTTTCTTTATCATGAACTGGCGCAACCCGGCGCCAGCTTTATCGCGTTTGCGTTATTCATGGGAATTAGCATGAGCATTACTGCTTTCCCGGTGCTGGTGCGGATCCTGAAGGACCGTAACATCTTTAAGACGGCGCTCGGTAGCACCGCGACGGCGTGCGCGGCGGTGGATGATGTTACAGCCTGGACCATTCTCGCCTTTGTCGTCGCAATTGCGCGCGCGACGAGCGTTGGCGGCGGCGTTTTTACTTTCCTGTTGGTCGTAGTTTTCGTCGGCCTGATGCTATTTGTTATCCGGCCAAGTCTGCCGAGTTGGATGGGCCGGGAAGCGCTGGAGCGGGAAGAACCGAGCGCTAGCCTCTTAACGGCCGTAGTTGGCCTGGTCCTTATCTCCGCCTTCTGCACCGAGTTGATCGGTATTCACGCGCTCTTCGGAGCGTTTTTGGCCGGGACAGTAATGCCGTCGATCGGTGGTTTCCGCGAGAAACTGGGCATTCGTGTCGAGCACCTCAGTTCAGTGTTACTGCTGCCGGTCTTCTTCGCCTTTACCGGGCTGCGGACTCGGATTGGCCTTATCTCTGGCACACACGAATGGATGGTTTGCCTTGTTATCATCGGCGTCGCTACCCTCGGCAAGTTGGGTGGCAGTGCCTTCGCCGCAAAGCTGACGGGACTAGACTGGCGCGAGTCGATGCAGCTTGGTGCGTTAATGAACACACGCGGCCTAATGGAACTGATCGCGCTGAATATCGGCTACGACCTCGGTATCCTATCGCAACGCATATTTGCCATGCTAGTCATCATGGCCTTGGTAACAACGATCATGACCGGGCCCCTCCTCGCGCTTCTAGTCCGCCGGAGAGAAACAGAAAACTCTTTAGCTCCGCAGTCGATCTTATTGGGCAGTTAAGCAACGTAAAGAGCGCCTGCATGCTGCCCTTGGCCATTAGGCTGAAGAGAAATCGTTAGGCTAAGCTTCCGGTCAAGCGGGAGATCTGACCCTGTTTCCTGTTTTCTTGCTCGCCTCCGACTCGCTCCATTGTGCCTCTACTTCTTCCCCCTTCCTGTTAGGGTGCCGCGCATGACCACCGGCGAAGCAACGTTAACGCGCGCTCGCCGACGCGACCTTCCTGGGGCATCCCAAGGGTCTTTTGTATCTCGCCTTCACCGAGGCATGGGAACGATTCTCCTATTATGGAATAACGGCGCTGGTCGTCCTTTTCATGGTCAATCAGTTGCTGCTGGCGGGACATGTCGAACATATCGCCGGATTTCTCTTCACATTTGCGGAAGTGTTGGACGTAGCTGAGGCGCGACAGCGCTGGTCGAAGTTTCTCGATCTCCTGCGGCGTCGGCGGAAGTATCGCGGGTTTACAGGGTTGCGGGTGTTCGAGCTGCATCCGGGTGGTCACGGTCTTCACGTGCACGTTCTTACGGGGTGTTATTTATTCGTGAATGACGTGCGCTCGTTGTGGCTGTCGTGTGGTGGTGGCCGGATTCACGTGTTGCCGGTTCCGAAGAACCGGGCGGGTTACCTGGGCAAGTATCTGAAAAAACGTGGCCGCCCGGCTTGTTTTAGGGCGGTGCGGATGTGGGCGCGGTTTGGTGAATTTCTTGGGTGCAGGGTGCGTGATATTCGCATCGAGAGTGATTGGACGCGCACCTACGCCGCTTTGCGAGCTGTGTTGGGGTGCACTTTCACTGCTCGTAGTTGGTGGGAAAGGCGTCAGGCGGTGGCGAACGTTGAGCGTGGGCGGGTTTGGTGGTTTGGTATAATCCCGCCTTTATCGGGGTGGCATAATTCGTTCGCGTTTGCTGAGGTTGTCTCGGAGCTGGCGTGGCTTTGAGGAGAACGTGTGTCTTGATTCAACTAAATGTCGTCTCGCAGGAAAGTAATGGTCACTGAAGCGCCTTCATGGGCGTTTGGAATCCTTTGTGATGAAGCGATCTCAATCATGTCGTCACCGTGCCCTCCCTCGCCGGTCTTAACGTTGAAAGGTCGAATTCTGTACGCGCCAATCTGGCCGACACGGCATATTTCGAACAGCAGATCCTGCTCTGGCTCCCCGATGTTCGCACCAAGGACGCGGAAATTTTCCTTTATGGGAATCACTCTATCTACCTTAATGTTGAGCGTACCGGGAAAAAGGATCTCTCCGGTGGCTCGCGAAAAGGCGTTCGGAAAAGCAATCATTCGCTTGCGAAAATCCCCAACGCCTTTGGTTACCTGTCCCGAGACAACGAACGGCATCGTCACGATGTTCAATCCGTCCCCTGCCCGCTTGCAAGAGGTAAACGATCAGTCGCTGTCAGCCATGCAATTTATAACGCCGGCGCGGATTTTTGTCTTGAATGTTCCAGGCTGCGATATATGTTCGTGTGAACATGCAACGTGCATTCCGAAGATTTTTCGTCAAACCAAAACGGCAGCCGCGAGCTCGCCCGCGTCAACTGGAGTTAAATCTATGGCCGAAACGCCCGATCGTATCAGGCAGATTCTCGAGAAAATTCGTGAGGAAACTGACCAAGCGCTCGCTTTATTAAACGGCGCCGGCCTGGCAGAGGAGCGTGCGCTTGGGTGGAAATGCACTGGCTGCGGCTACGTCAAACATTTTACAAGACCTGCCTCGTTCGAAGTGGTTGGCCGTTGCCCGCGCTGCAGGTCGGACCAGTTTCGGCCGGTTCGTTTGCTGAAGGCGCATGAGTGAGCCGAACGCCTGGAAACACGCCATTCTTGCGTCACGAGAGTCAACTGCGCCGGCGCAGTGTCTTGCCAAACCCCGGCCACTCCCTTAGCCTCCCAAGCTCTGAGGCAATTCTTCAAAATTCTTGCCGACGCCGACTCGTTGGCAGTAGAATTCACTACGTGATTCGGCGCTTATCGGATTCTTCCCAGGTGTGCAAGCGGATTAGACGGAATAATTCCGTAAAATATTACGGAAAGATTCCATCCATTTCTCGTTAGGTGTTTTCATGCGACGCCTTTTTAGCATTCTCCTCCTTTTGTTGAGCGTCTCGCTCGGTGTAGGTGCATCGGCACCGGACCAGCAAACGCATGTGTTGGACGCCACTGCTCCTCATCGAGTTCGTCTGTCATATCTTCTGTTCTTACCCGCCAAGTACGCGAGCACGCCAGACACCCGCTGGCCGCTCATTCTGTACCTGCACGGTGGTTCGCTGCGGGGCGACGACGTAGAGCGGTTACGCACTTTGGGATTACCGCACAAACTGGAAAGCGAGCCAGATTTTCCGTTTATTGTTGTTTCGCCGCAGTGTCCTGCCGGCGAGATCTGGACGGATGTGGAGGGTATTGACGCACTGTTGGAGCGCGTGATGCGCGATTATCGCATCGACGCGCAGCGTATTTACATCACCGGTCACAGCATGGGTGGCCGCGGCGCGCTTTATTTTGCTTACCGTCTTCCCTCGCGCTTCGCTGCGGTTCTAGCATTGGGTACCTATTCGCCGGTTACCGCCTGGGGCAGCAAGCTCGCTCAGATTCCGCTTTGGCTATTTCACGGCACGGCAGACGCGAACGCGCCCATCGCCGAAACGAAGGAGCTAGTTCAGGCGATCGAGGCGGCCGGCGGACACCCTCGTTTCAACATTCTGGAGGGACGGGATCATTTTATTCTGGATGTCTATGACCAGCCCGATATTTACAAATGGCTTTTGCAGCAGAAACGAGGCGCCGCGGTTACTGACAAGCCACCCAACACCTAACCAGGCGATGCAGCGAACCGCTGGCCGCTCCGCGTTTTGGTTTTCGATAACTTCCACATTAAATCTGCAACGACGCGCGGTCCCGCCAGCGGTCGCTGATCTTGAGTCTCGTTAGGTCTCATGACTCGCGCCGTACTTGCCACGTTACTCGCCGCAACCGCCATTGCCGCCGAGCGCACTCCTGGTCCCGTTCCCGATGGGATGCCATTCGGACGCATCGAGAACGCAGACATTGATCGTCTTCAGGAGTTCGCCGTGAAACACGGCTTCGACCTGAAGGCGGAGATGGCGCGTGTTTACGGAGGCAACGGAACAGATGAAGACGCGCTGGGACGCGTCTTCATCTTCTCACGGCAGTTCAACGCCCTCGATAAAAATGCGCGAACTTACGGCCAAATCGTCTACAGTAGCCTGCTGAACATAGGCGAGCACATCGGAGTGCCGGCATATGTGAAGATTATCGAACGTCAGCCACCAGACGTGCAGCAGCGCATACGCGACTTCCTCTATTATGGAGATTGGAAGGCACATCGAAACGAAGCTCGTAAGTTGTACGAGGAGGCCTATCCCGGTCTTTATCCAAAAGAATATGAGTTTGGACGCAATGACCCCATTTTCTCCAAAGAGACCTAACCATGCGATTCAGCGAACCGCGCCCCGCTCCGATGCGTAACTTTCATGTAGGTAATTCGCCCAGCTTTCAGCCACGCGCGGTCTCGGGCGCGGTCGCTGATCTTGTTCTCGTTAGATGCTAAAGCGCAGCGTGGGAGCGAGACTTCGTCGCTGGTTTCTGGATCGCGTGGTCAGCGGCCCCGTCACAGATACGCGCAAACGATACGATGAAGCGCGCCTATACCTTCCGCATCAGCGAGTCGGCAACATTACAGTTTACGGCCACCCGCCTTTCGTGGGCGACGTTACGAAAGCGCTCAGTGTGCTTGCTGAAGGTTACCCGTATGGTTATTCGCTCGTACAGCGGTACGTTCACGCGATTGAGCCGGACGATTTGGTTCACGGCCCCGAGAAGCTGTCGAAGGCGTTATCTGGCTTTGGAGCGCGAGCTGAAAAAACGACCCCGGAAGGGAAACTTCCAGTTACGCCAGAGCGATACGCTGCGTTTCTGGTCCGTGTCGCTGCTCATCGGAGACGCGGCCTGTTGTACGCTCCATTCTCCAAGCGCGCTGATTTGTTCGCGCACAAGAGAGAAGAGCATGCTATGAAGATTCTACTGCGCTCACGCGGATTCGCATGAACACACGAACGCATCTAACCAAGCGCTGGAGCGAACCGCCGCCCGCCGCGCATTTACATTTCAGATGATTAAAGCAGTTTCAGTCAAAGCAGAGCTCGGCGTCGGCGGCGGTCGCTCAGCTTGGTCTCGTTAGGCGATGATGCATCTCGACCTCGCCTCTGTGCTCAATCTGATTTCGACGATCGCGATCGTCGGCGCTTTGATTTTCACCGGCCTGCAGGTGCGAACTGCAAATCGCACCCGCGCTGACCAGGCGGCGGTGATTGTGATCCAAACCACCCAAAGCAGCAGTTGGATCGAATCGCTGGAATTGATCGCGACCTTACCCGAGAACGCGGAGCCGGCGCTGGTCGACGAGGCGGGCAAGGCGATGGCAGCGGCCTTGTTCACGTTCGACATTCGCCTCGAAACCATCGGTTACATGGTCTATTGCCGGATCATTACTCTTAAGGCAGTCGACGATCTCATCGGCGGCGTGGTCATGGTTTACTGGTCGCGGGCGGCAAAATGGATGCAAAGGTATCGCGACGCGACAAACAATCCCAAGATCGGCGAGTGGTCCGAGTGGCTGGTGGATCAAATTATGGCGCGTCGGACCCGGGCGGAACATGGTCCTGCCCACGTTCTTTATCGGAATTGGCGCGAATAACTCCCACAAGCAGCTCACTCAATGACGCCTAACCAGTCGATGCAGCGAACGGCTGGCTGCTCTGCGTTTAAACTCTCAATGACTACCACACTCAACCTGCAGCCACACGCGCCCTCGCCAGCGGTCGCTGATCTTGTGTCTCGTTAGATCGTTTCTCACTAAGTCCTTGATCGAAAGCTTTCGAGCTGTTAATCCGATGACATGAAAGCATTCATCTCTGCAGTTGTTGGTCTGACGATGCTCCCCACCGCGTTCTGTCGCGATATGCCCGGTTGTGCTCACATTCGAGTAGGTGCAGGAGTAAGTGAACTATGCCAGCCCGTTGAATCGGGCCACCGAGTGTATGTAGTCAATGAGCATAAGGATAAGCGGGTTCGCGTGACTGTTCGTCGAACGGCCACTTGCCATGGACTCCCTTGGCAAAGGGACGATTCTTACGAAATTCCTGCTGGCGGCGAGAAATTCATTGGATGTGAGCGATATTCTGACTGTGGGCCAGTAAACTTTGAGATTGTCGGCTGTGAAGTGTTGTGAGATGCAGATGATCTAACCAAACGCTGGAGCGAACCGCTGACCGGCGCAAAAATTTCCTCACATGATTTCCACGGTTAAATCTGCGGCAGAGATCGCTTTCATCCGCGGTCGCTCAGCTTGTTCTCGTTAGACGTAGATGCCGCAACTTACTTGTGAGCGAGTGCAGTTTTACTCGGCTGCTGATGAAGCCGCATTCTTCCGCTTCGCCGAGGGCATCGACGGCGTTGCAAAGGTCAGCGGGTCGGCCGACTCCATCGTGCTCGATGTTGCGCCCGAGCCTACGGAACAGTCTCTTCGCGACCTGATCGCGCTGTTCGAGCGTTATCGCATCACGCGCGCATCGCAGCTTGCGCAGTTTCTATCCGATTCGAACAGACATTGGTTTGCAGACCCTCAGAAATTTTGGCACAAGAAGGTTTTCGGTGAAGCTACGCGCCACGTCTAACCAATCGCTGGAGCCAACCACTGGCCGGTGCGATGAGTCGCTTTGATTTTATGAAAGAGTTGTCGATGTTGCGAAAGCTCGCCGCCGCCAGCGTTGGCTCAGCTCCGTGTCATTAGATTTGCGAGCACACAGATGACCTCCGCAAGATCAGAAGCTTTGACCAGGCTGCTAGGTGAGTTGGAGTCATATGAGATCAACCTGAATGACTATTACGGCGATTTGGAACCGCAGAGCGTTTACGACTCCCACCTGACCGGAAAACTGGATGCACTGACACTTTTTTGTAGAAAACTTGGGTGGCCTGATTTGGCAAACCAAGTAAAAGAACTACTCCCGCTTCGGAGGAATGCTCCGGAGGCACTGACTCGCATGCAAAGTTTTGTGCTTCCGGAAATACGCCATCTTCTTGAGCATACGGAGATTGATCAGCAACCAGATCCAAATGAGACCTTCTGGCAACTGCTGCACCCACGAATCGTTGCTTTGGCGCGTCCTCGATACGAGAACGGTTTTTATGGAGACGCGGTTGAGTCTTGCTTTAAAGAGGTCAATGACGCCGTAAAGCGCCTATATGCCGACGCCACCGGTCGTGAAGCAGACGGCGTTGGCCTGATGAACAGCGCTTTCTCACCTAGTAATCCGATCATCCGACTTACGAGTATGGCTACGCAATCGGAGCGCGATGAGCAGAAGGGTTACATGCAGCTATATGCGGGCGCAATGACAGGAATTCGGAATCCAAAAGCTCATGCAAACATCAACCCTGACTCCCGTAAAACCCTACATCTCGTTTCGCTTGCAAGCCTCCTCATGCATAGGCTTGAGGAGCGTATCTAACAAGTAATATGAGAAAGAAACTGACAGTCTTGCTCACATTCGCCTTAATCAGCTGCGCGTCAATCGACAGCAAAGTGGCACGGCTTTCCACAAGCGAGCTCGAACTGCGCCGACAACAAATTCAGTATCGCCTGAATGAGACTGCCGGGCAATGGAGTTACGGCTGGGGAGCGGGCAGCCACGACGTAATTGGAGACCGCGACAAATTGCTCAAAGAAAAAGAGGCAATCGAGCGGGAACTGCTTCGGCGGCATCAGGGCTGAAGCACAGTCAACTCCGAACAATCAACATTTGCAGCCGACTCGCAAAGCGGCTGGAAATTCGTAAAGGCCTGCGCGAGGCGTCGGACTGTATGTGTTCGAAAAGTCGAAAACATCAGAAATATGTTGAAAAACTATATGTCATATGAACTCTGGCGGTGTTGGGGTGCCCATCTCTATGGCATTTAGAGAATGTTTCGCTCTACGAGGTATTCCCGTCCCTCACTGAGAATCACCCACATGCCATCGGCGTCGGACGCCATGTTTTTCCCGCGAAGTTTAATCAGAAGCAACTGAATCATACCCAGCGTCGCAATAGGCCTACCTTTTATCGGAATCGCCTTTGTGTAGCGCTCAAAGATTTCATCCGCAGTCAAACCCTTAGCTTTTGCCACTATCGACAAAATAATTTGCTCTGCATGGGAAAGATCGGGGTGCGGCTTTCGCTTTGGTTTCTGTTCTTCTGTGTCTTTACCAGCCAAACGTTTGGCCAAGACAAGTTCGTTTCCTTTCATCGAGCGATGCCAAACCACTTGACCGGACAGGTACTGTCGTCTTACGGCGAATCCCGCCTTCTCCAAGCGATCAAGATGAATTTCGGTTTCGTCCACCGGGATGTTAAAGACGAGGGCAATCAAATCAATGGCCAGCCACTCGCCGCCGTGTTCGCTCGGCAGCCGCTTGAGAATCTGAAATTGAATTTCCGGTATGTCCCGCTCTTTCTCCTCCTGTTTTTTCCGATCTTCGCGAAATCTCTCCACCTCGGTCTTAAGCGCTTGAAGCTCGACTTTAAGATTGGCGTTCTCCGACTGGAGAGTCTCTGCCTTCGCTTCCGCATCGCGTACAGCCGCGCCCTCCTCAAGCGCCTCCACCAAGCCGCCGATGTTGACGAGATTGCCTTTAATCGTGGCAATGCTTGGCGGCGGAAGTTCTCCAAGCTTGGTGACGAGTTCGTCTATCCGTTTCTTGATGCTCTTACCCATACAACTTGCCAACCCAAACCAAATCTGAAACAGTGAACTGTGGCAACTCGAAAACCTGCCTCGGAGGACGCTGCCGACTTCATGAGCTAGAGCCGTGGGGATTGGAAAAAGTCGTGGAAATGACCGCCGAATACTGGCGGCGAAAAGAGGACGCGGAGTTTGAACAGGCTTTCGCGGCGCTGGAATGCTGATTACGGCGCTGGTGATAACGGCGGCGATTCTTGCGGCTGCGGTGTGGCTGACGGTAAAGCAATGGCCGGATCGGTGGGCGCTGGCGTCGGCGATAGCGATGGTGGGAATGACGGCAAACTCGTGGATGGCGCAGCTATGGATGTGGCGGGCGTTCGCTTGGGAGTCGGCCTATTGGCGAGATACGCAAGAACTAGAGAGACAACTGATACAATTACGCCAACAATCGAAATCCAAATTGCAAGATTTGAACGACGCCGCGTCTCGACGTGGCGTTCATCTGCTTTGTGATCGTCCTTTATCTTTTGCAGTCGCTCAATGTGAAACAGGACAACTTCCTTGTCTGAGTGACGTGGGGATTGTGCCAAAAAATCCCGAAGCTGTTCCTCGGTATATTCTTCATAGCGGTTGTGATTCGGCAGAACCATTTGACAATTAGCTTACGCTGGCGGCATGAACTCAATCTCTAAATTCATCGCATCAATCGCGGCACTAATCGCTTCACTGGCTTTCGCTTGGATTGCTTTCAGTCTAAGCCAAGTAATGAACAGGGGCTCAATTAGCGTCGCTCAGACAGTCCAATATTGGCATCTCCGTAGCCACTTATGAAAAACCATAACGAAAGGCACCCCAACACCAGTCAGCGGAGGTGGAACTTTGGACCTTCCAAAGTGGGACAAATCGACTGCGAATCGTCATCTGCCAGTTGCTTCGCCATCTCCTGCAGCGCTTCCTGCCGCTCCTCGACCAGCTCGTCGCGCTCAGCCGCGCTGATGATGAGCACCTGATTGCTGTCGCCGCTGATGAGCTACCGCTCCTCGCCACCTTCCTAGTTCAGCCCGTACACTTCGACGAGGGCGACGCCGATCGTGTTGTTCTTGCCGCGCACGATCGCGGTGTAACTTCCTGGCGCGAGTGTACTCACGACGGCGCTCTCCCGATCATCACTGGGCGCTAGACCGGTGGCTTGAATCTCGGCCTGTTGGCTGTCTCTCCAGTTGTCGTTAAAGGCGATGACCGCGCCGTTCCCATTATGCAACTCCAGGGTCGGATCTTGCAGCGGATTGGTAATCCCATGCTGTGCCAAGGAAGGGCCAATAGCGCGCGCGATCACTCTCTTCTGCCCGGAGCCGGTAATGATAAAGCCACCGATCATGACGTTGTCGCCGGTTTGCACGAGCGCACGCGTGGAAATGTTACCGAGCTTCGACCCGGCGGCGGAATCGAGATCGTACGCTTCCACCAGCGCGATGCCGGTCCCGTTGTTCACCCCGCGCACGATGGCGGTGTAGTTGCCAGGATTTAAGCTCGTCAGGATCGCTGACTCAAAATTGTTACTCGGCGCGAGGCCGCTGTCGATGATCTCCTGCCTGTTCGGCGCATTCATCCAATCGTCATTGGAAGCGATGATCGCGCCGGTGTGATCGTGCAACTCCAGTGTCGGATTTTGCAGCGGATTGGTAATTCCATGATTGACCAAGCTGGGCCCAATCGCGCGCACGATTACCTTTTTCTGCCCGCTGCCGGTGATGATAAGGCCGCCGATCATAACGTTGTCGCCCGTCTGAACAAAGGCACGCGTGGAGATGTTACCAAGTAGAGTGGACGCCACCGTCGCCTGTAGTCCATCCATCGCAAAGCCCTCTTCGCCATCGGAAGCGGTGCGGGTGATGGTCTTAACCGGCGTGGCAAAGGCGTAACCGTGCCACTCCAAGGTGCCATTGCCTTCGTAAAAGAAGCTGTCGCTGCCAATGACGTTTCCGTTGACATCCTGGAAAGTTAAGATGCTTGCAGCATCGCCGAATGAGCAATTAAAACCACTTCCCCAATAAGCGCCGAAAGCCGAAACCGGCTGGGAGAAGGATATCGTCACGAGGTCATTGGGGCGGTCCTGATCCATTAATATGGTCCCGTCGCTTGGCCTGCCCCAAACGGAGCACATTCTAAACGATGTGGCAGTTACCATGCGGGTGCCCGAAATTGTAGCGATGCCTCCAAGAATGGAGGTTCCGCTGGGGATGTGGGTCACCCCAAACCGTTCCCATGTTTCGGAGTTAGTGCCGACAAACGGGGGCACGGTTGTCACCTGCGTTGATTGAGACACTGTGGAGCCGGTGCGCGGAGGAGTCTTCGCAACAACAAGAGCGGTGAGCGCGAACAATAGACAAAAGATCGTTGCGCACAAACACGCCATAAAAAGGATCCGGGTTTTCCGAAGCTGAAACAATTGTTTCATATCCGAGCTCCTGAATCGCTCGCGATTAATGAGCGAAAACGTACGCGCGACGAAACCAGCAGCGGAGTTGGGCAACGGTCGTGGCTCTGACTTACAACAGCCCACATGGTGACATCAACCTCACGCGAGTGCGCTTTCACGCCGTACCGAGACTTAAGCGAATCGTGCCAGTTGTGTCAATTCAAAACACGAGCAGCGGCTGTGGATCAGGCATAAGTTTGTCAGCACAGGATCTGCCCATCCCAGCTGGAGCGCGGGAGCGACCGCGGCGCAGCAGCTCAAGAGCAGGCAAATTTGCGAAGAATTTGGCTTTCCCCCGTTCTCGAAAAGCTGGTCGAGCGATTCAAGGAATGGCCCGATTTCAAACCGCTAATAACATCAGAAAAACCAGCAAATAACGGTAGACAATCTATATGTCGTATGAAGTCAGCGGACTGCATGGCTGCCCGCTGAACACGAGGGACAAAAAAGGAGTGTGTGAACTCGGTAGTTGGAGATGGAAGGCAGTTAAGCCTTTACCATCCTGCGCACCCACACCAATCCCAGCCCCAGCGCGCCCACGGCGAGGAGACCAAGGGTTGACCCTTCCGGCACAGGCTCGAAGGCTAGGTAGCCCGGGCCATTTAGTCCGGAAGCGAAGGTGCTCCGGGTGCCACCGGGAGTAAATTCGTAGATGTTACCGCTGCCGGGGTCTGCCTCAAAGAGGTTGCCCGTACTGTTAAAGGCCAGTCCGTTAGGATTATTTAGTCCGGAAGCGAAGGTGCTCCGGGTGCCACCGGGAGTAAATTCGTAGATGTTACCGCTGCCCCAGTCTGCCTCAAAGAGGTTGCCCGCGCTGTTAAAGGCCAGTCCGGCAGGGCTATGTAGTCCGGAAGCGAAGGTGCTCCGGGTGCCACCGGGAGTAAATTCGTAGATGTTACCGCTGCCATAGTCTGTCTCAAAGAGGTTGCCCGCGCTGTTAAAGGCCAGTCCTTCAGGAGAATCTAGTCCGGAGGCGAAGGTGCTCCGGGTGCCACCGGGAGTAAATTCGTAGATGTTACCGCTGCCATAGTCTGTCTCAAAGAGGTTGCCCGCGCTGTTAAAGCCCAGTCCGGTAGGAGCATTTAGTCCGGAAGCGAAGGTGCTCCGGGTGCCTCCGGGAGTAAATTCGTAGATGTTACCGCTGCCGGCCTCTGCCTCAAAGAGGTTGCCCGCGCTGTTAAAGGCCAGTCCTGCAGGGTCATTTAGTCCGGAGGCGAAGGTGCTCCGGGTGCCACCGGGAGTAAATTCGTAGATGTTACCGCTGCCCGCGTCTGACTCGTATAGGTCGCCCGGAGTGGCGTAAGTAAGCTGACCGGCAACGGAGAGGATAAACACTGCGGCAACAACAAGAGTTGGCGCGAGTCGTAGGGAAAATCGGGGCGAAATGTTCATGGTGGGAGTTTTGGTTTTCATAGGATTACTTGTCAGGTTTGAGTTGAAAATCACCTGTCGCCACCCTTCCGCACTCGCTCGGAACGCGTGGAGTTTGAGGAGTAAACGGCCGCGATGTCAACTGTAATCCGTAAAATGTTTGCAGTTCCGCGATAAATCGCGCCGAATCAATGCCCCTGTTCGGCCTTTTAGGGTTCGATCACGGAATCTTCCGGGCCGATAAGATCATAAAAATCAGCAAATAACGGTAGACAATCTATATGTCATGTAAAACGCACGGCGTGGCCTAGACGAAACCGTCCAGACCATTCAAAGCAGATATGTCTTCTTTGCTTAGGCCGCGCGCTGACGGCGGACAGCGATCACCAGTATTCCCAGACCGCAGGTGAGCAGCGCTACCGTTGCCGGCTCCGGAACCACGGTACCGATTACGCCATTGGAGAAGTCGGTGGGTTGGCCAAAGTTGGCGGTGGACGTGAAGTTAGCGCCAAAGTAGGTGCTATTGAAGAACGCGTTCTGGTCATTGCCACAGGGCGTTCCCACGCAGTTGGTGCCGCTGGTGTCCGAATTAAACGAACGGCCCGTGCCGTTGCCGACCGGCGTGACATTGAGCCAGTAGTGTTGGCCTGAGGGCAGCATGGGCAGGAAGACGTTCAGCCCGGTGACCTCGACCATGTATTCGGTATAACCCATCCCGCTCCGGCCAGTAGGAGTAACTACGGGCGAGCTCGTGCTGCCGCTGGCGACCAAGGTGCCGCCGTTCCCTTCGGAGATGCCGGTGCGGATTTCCCAATCTGCGCCGGTGATAACGGTGCTCTCCGGATTATCGGAGAAGACGGCCGTTATATGCCACATGGGGCCACCTGTGATGTTGAAATCGTCATAAACAGCGGCTTGGGTGACATCGGTGTTTCGCTCGTTAGCGAGCTCGTTGACGTAATTCCAGTCGCCATTATACCAAAGGCTGCCGGGAGGCGCTTGGGCAATGGCGGTTGTATTTAGGGCGAATGCGGCGGTTAATGCGAGCGCGAACAGTCCGGCCCGCGCAGCGATGTTGTATTCATTTTTCATAGTGGAGTTTTGCTTTCTTTCTTTTTGGTTTCGTTGAAGGCATCGGACAAGTTTCTCCTGGCCAACACCCCATCAATTCTACCGAGAATGAGCAGGCACCCCGGAAAAGGCAAGAAGGAAACTAACTCAGGGGCCGTGTGGTATGACTTCGAATCACATCAGGGGCAATTTGTTAAAAGAGTTCTAACGCGTAAAAAGTATTTGACTATATGCCATATGAAATCGCTAGGTATTGGGCCTGCTTGGTTATGGTTTTTCCAATTCAGGAGGGTCTCCTGAATGAAATCTCGGAAGGTTGGACTGGATCAGCGGCAGATACTCGTCCAAAAACTCTTGGCGGCTGATGCGCGCGGACGCTTGATAGACATTTCCAAGCTTGGACACATCTTCGACGGTTTCCAAAAAACCAGACTCCGGGTGCTCAAGAAGAAAGCGAAGCTTAAATGCAAGCACTAGAGGAGTCGGCTTGCGGGATACATCCCCATAACACTGTCCAGCAAAATAAATTAACACATCGGCATGGCGAGGATCATGGGGGTGTGCCTTCTTCCAAGTCCCGCCGCGAGTGTTTGCAGTAGTTCCAGACATATCGGAACTGCAATTGAAAACGCTCGGGCATCGTTTCGAGCCACGTTTGAAGTTTCGACGGCTTACCAATTTTCTTTCCGAGGGCGTGAAGAATTTCGTGGGCATCAAAGGCCAAAATCAAAATGGAAAACGGGTCTGCATTCTGGAACCATAAAGAAATCGCGGTTTCGAGCTGTGCGGTCCGCAACGGATTTCTTTGTCAGAATGATCGCGTTTTCCGGTCGCGGTCTTGGCTTAAAACGCTTTCGCTGTCTTGATCTGCGCCCCATCGCGTTCTGTCACGCGAGCTTATTTTCCACAACGTACGCTCTGCCTTTAGGGGTGAGTATGTATATGACGCGGGTGCCACCTGCGCTTGATAGCTCGATCATTCCGTCCTCAACCAGCCGGTCCGCATGATACTGGGCAATTCCTTTGGAAACTCCAAGACGGCTTGCCATTTGCTCAAGGCTAGGAGTGGGATCGAGGGAACTAAAAAGAATCAGAAGGATTTTTTCCGCTCCTTCTTCGAGTCCGCCTTGCCCTGGGCGAAGGCGGTCAAGCTCCTGTTCAAGATCGTATACTTTCTGTTGAAGGTTCGCGTTCTCCGTTTCCAGCGCCGTAACTTGCTCCGTAAGCAATGCGACCTTCTTCTCCAAAAGATCGATTACATCCTTACCGAGACTGGCAGTGCTGGCAATTCGGCCAATTTCCTTAGCGGTGTCGAGGGCGCTCATAGCAACCGAGAAGTAAATCAGATCGCGCGAGGCTCTAGCAATCCAATAATCTTTCGACAATTCGCCTGTATAACCGTATGTGTAATTCTATGGCTGAGCGCGACACTAATAACGAAGCTCTCGATCAAGTCGAAAAAGCAACCGACGCTGAGCCGGTCAAAGGCAAAGAGCTTCTCGCATCCGAAAAGCGTAAGCGCCAGTTATCGGAAGCCGAAGAGTGGCTTAGATCGCCGGGGTCGTCTCCGAAGAAGGCGAAGTCCAAGTCACGCTAGCCATTTCGCAAGCAGCCGGTCGAGCAGGCCGGAGAAGTTAGATTCTCGCTTCTTAGCACGTTCCACATTCGCTTCTGTGAGCGTGACGGTGATATCTCCGCAGAAAAGAGGACGCGAAGTTTGAAGATGCCTTCGCGAAGCTGGCGTGCTGATTACGGTTTTGGTACTGTCGCTGGGGATTGCGTTGATTGTATTGGCGGCTGGGATATTCCCTGAGGCTCGCTTTGCGGCGCTGTGCTGGGTATCGGCGCTGGCGATAATACACGCGTGGCTGGCGTATCTGTGGAAATGCGATGCTCTTGAGTGGGAGGTGGCTTACGAGCGTGATGTTCAACAATCAAAAGCGCTGTTCCAATTCCAGAAAGAACCGCTCCGACAAATCCAATTATGGTCGCCCAAAACCGGCTTCGGCGGTCAATTTCCAGTTGTATTGATTCCCTCCACTCTTGAGCGGCTCGAAACATCTTGGTGTCTAGATTGTGTTCGTAATGTTTCTCGGCGAAATAGTCATAACATTCGTATAGCCGTTTACGCCGCATCCAGCGGACTTTTGCCAGTCCTGTCTCGTTCCAATAGTCCCAAAAGCCCTTTTGCACTTGTTCAGTCACAAGATGGAATTTCAGCAGGTCTGGTTTCTAATTACCAGAACCAATCGGAGGCAACGCCAATCGAAGGGCGTTGGGGTCGGTTCGGTATGGAAACTAGGGTCACTTCCGATGGCCTCGCTATAAGCCAAACAACCCCCACACCAATCGCGTCCTAGAAGGTTTCCTCAAACGTTGCTGCCGCTCCATTTCAATTTTTGCCGAACGACGCTGAAGAACGACACATCCGGCATTACGGCAAGCGGCAAACTCTTATCAGCTTTCCGAATCGTCACGACCGCGCCGACTTCCAGGCGCAATGGATCGCGACCATCGACGCTGAGATAGACTGGATAGTCGGGCTCGCTCGCTTCCACTTCAATGACCGACGATTCGGCCACGATGATCGATCGGTTTGTCAGAACGTGCGGGCAAATCGGGGTAATCACCAGGACACCTGACTGGGGCGCTAGAATCGGACCGCCGGCTGAGAGCGAATAGGCCGTAGAACCGGTTGGCGTCGCAACGATCAGTCCGTCTGCATTGAATTCAGTCAACGGTTCACCGTTCACGCGGGCCCGTAGGCGAATCAGGCGCGACAATTCACCACGGCTAAAGACGGCGTCGTTCAACCCAATCATCGGCGCTTGGCCCTGGTGCGAATTCTTGATTGTCACTTCGAGCAAAGTTCGATCGCTAAAGGTAATTTTTCCTTGGGCAATGCCTTCGACGGCCTCGCGATAGGCCGGTGAGCTCGAACAAGTTAAAAATCCAAGCGAACCAACGTTGATTCCAAATATCGGTTTGATCCCTTCGCCAAGTTCCCCTGCCACATTCAGGATCGTTCCGTCACCTCCGAGAACGACGAGCAGATCCGCCTTTGCCGCTAATTGCTGGACACTTCCGTCCGATTTTCGTCCCGCAAGCGCGGCCGTCTCCTTCTCCACCAAGATCGACATCGAAAAGCGGGCGAATTCTTCGAGAACGGCGTGGATCAATTCCGCCACGCCCGGTTTTCCCGTGTGCGCAATTAATCCGATCGTCTTCGGAGGCATATGAAAAACTCCTGATTACCGTCCGCGCCGGTGATTGTCGATGGAACAAGGCCAACCACACAATAATTCACCGCCTCGGCGAACTTCACGATTTTTTGCTGCGCCTTCTCCTGCAACGCCGGGTCGCGCACGATCCCGCCGCGTCCCACGTCTCCGCGTTGCAACTCGAATTGCGGTTTGATCAACGCGAGGATCACACCGTCTGGAGTTATCAACTCGAAGGCGCGAGGCAAGATCAAAGTCAGCGAGATGAAGGAAACATCGATCACGCAAAGATCGACAAGCTCCGGAATGTGCTCACTCGAGAGAAATCGCGCATTCAATTTTTCCATCACCACCACGCGCGGTTCATTCCGAATTTTCCAGGCCAATTGACCGTGGCCGACATCGACCGCGTACACTTTCGCCGCGCCGCGTTGCAAAAGGCAGTCGGTGAAACCGCCGGTCGATGCGCCGATGTCGAGCGCAACTTTGCCGCCAACATCGACCTGGAAAGAGTCCAGGGCGCCTTCCAATTTGAGCGCGCCTCGGCCCGCATAACGCGGGCGGGGCGCAACCGCGATCTCTGCATCGGCCTCAACAAGGTCGGAAGATTTATCGATTGTGCGGTCCCCCACTCTAACTTCGCCCGCCATGATGGCGCGCTGCGCGCTCTCGCGGCTTTCAAAAAAACCCCGCGCGACTAACAAATTGTCGATCCTGATTTTTTTCGCCATCAAAGCGGTCACGATTTCGTTTTTGTCTGGCCGCAAACATCGACATTCTTCGAGATGCTGCTATCCGCCTCTCCCCGACTTGCGGGGAGAGGATTGAGGTGAGGGGGGCAATTTCTCTTCTCACAAAAAATGGCAGTGCTTAAACAATCCCCTAGTGACTCACGCCCGTTATCTCCGCAAACACGCGACCGACTGCGAACGCATCCTCTGGCGCCGTCTTCGAAATCGAAACTTCGCACGCTACAAATTCCGACGACAGCACCCGATCGAGCCTTACGTCCTGGATTTTTATTGTCCGGCCGTGAAGCTTGCCATCGAATTGGATGGTTCAGGCCATGGCTACCGCCTCCGCGAAACACGCGACCAAGCACGAGAGGAATTTCTGGCCAGACAAGAAATTGCCGTCGTTCGCTTCTGGAATCATCAAGTTCGGGAAGAACTCGATAGCGTTCTCCAGGCCATTTGGTTAGCGCTTGAAAAACGTGCCCCGAATAATCCCTCACCTGGATCCTCTCCCTTTGAGAAAGGGAGAGGCATGTGACGTGACTCTTAATCATTGCTCTAGTATCCGAATGATCACACGCGTGGTGTATCGCGAAGATAGCGAGGGTCACCTCGATCCAAATCGCGAACCAGTTTATCGACCGAGGCAACGTCATCAGCGCTGGCTCGCCGGCGCCGATATTTCCGCTCGATGATGTCTCGCAGTTTCAGCAAATCTTCCGGCGGTGGAGAATCGTAATACGTCCATTGTTCTTCGCCCGAAAACTTGGACTGAAAACGCCAGACACCGCCAAATTTTGTCGCACGGACCTCCCGCTTCTTCCCCTGTCGATCTTTCTCTGTCCATATGTGTTGACTCCGCATCGCAGGAAAATCTTACATTAGCAGCCTTGAAAGACGCAGTCAGATTGCTGATTTATTTCGCAGCGACCATTCTCCTCGGCGCGCTACTGGCGCCGGTGCTGTTCTGGGCAGCGCAGTGGCTGGCGGCGCATGATGTTTTTCCAGGGCTGGCCAGGTTCGATTTCGAAACTTTCTTTCATCGCGCGCTTCTGGTTGCAGCCCTGGTTTTGTTTTGGCCATTGCTTCGCTCAATCCGAATCGAAAGCCTTGGCGACTTGGATCTTGAACGGAATTCGCACTGGTTGCGCGATCTGTTGGCGGGATTTCTTTTGGCAGCGGTTCCCCTGTTCTGCTGCGGCGCATTGTTGCTCACACTGAACATGTATTCGCTGCGTCTCACGATTAGCTGGGTTGCGCTGGCAAAGATCGTCGGAACTTCACTTGTTGTTCCAGCGATTGAAGAAACCTTTTTTCGCGGATGGACGCTGGGCATTTTGTTGAGAAGCAACCGCGAATACATGCCGATCTTTGTCACGTCGGCGTTGTTTTCGATCGTTCACTTTTTAAAAGCGCCGATGCGAACATCGACAATCGTGACCTGGAGTTCGGGATTCAATTCCATCGTTCATTCGTTTTCGCAGTTTGCCGATCCGATGTTGGTCGCGGCCGGCTTCACCACGTTATTTCTCATTGGTTGGATTCTCGCAGACGCGCGGGTGCGCACGCGCTCGCTTTGGTTGGCGATCGGTCTCCACGCGGGCTGGATTTTCGCCAGCGGCGCATTTAATAAAATCGCGCATCGCGAATTGATCGCCCTACCGTGGCTCGGAAAAAATCTGTTGGTCGGGATCGTACCGCTGGGCGTGGCTTGCTTGACGTGGATAATAATGCGCGGCTGGTTGAGATATGTCGGCGCTCGCAAAGTTTAACAAGCTGCGCGCAATTGCATCGCTGCTTTATCCACCGGCCTGCACAATCTGCTCCGCCGGCGTCGCAGCGGGCGAATATCTTTGCGCAGAATGCGACTCGAAGATCACCCGCATCGTTCCTCCGTTTTGCGCGAAATGCTCGGAACCGTTCGCCGGCGCAATCAACTCAGCATTTACTTGCGCTAACTGCGCCCACCGCACCTTACACTTTGATGCCGCTGTCGCCGCCTATCGGAGCCGCGGGATTGTTCGGCGCGTCATCCTCGATTTCAAATACGGCCGCCAGGTCCATCTCCGACATCCTGTGGCGCGCTGGCTACTCGCGGCACTCGACGACGATCGACTCCGCGGCCGCCGCTTCAATATCATCATTCCAGTTCCGCTGCACCCAGCTCGGGAACGCCAACGCGGCTTCAATCAAGCAGGTTTGCTTGCGGAATTGTTGAGCGCGCACATGTCGATCCAGGCAAGACCAGCGCTCGAGCGCATTCGTTACACCACCACACAGACGGCGTTTGATCGGGCCGAGCGCATGGAAAATTTACATGGCGCGTTCCGTTTACGAAAAAACGCGGACGTGCGAGACTTGCACGTGCTTTTGATCGACGATGTCCTGACAACTGGATCGACCCTGAGCGAGTGCGCGCGCGTTTTGAAGGATGCGGGCGCGCGCTCCGTTCATGCCGCGACGGCGGCGCGCGCGTAACTCCCATGGCAATTTTCAAGAAACCGGCATTGAAATCGGAAAGTCGCAAGAAACGCGACATCCCGCACGGCCTTTTCCAAAAGTGCCAGGGCTGCGGCGAGGTCGTGCACGACATCGAGCTTGTGCAGAATCTACGCGTTTGTCCCCACTGCGACTATCACTTTGCGCTTTCGGCCAAGGACAGGATCGACAATCTCCTCGATCCGGAAACTTTTGTCGAAACGGATGCCGATTTGAGATCCGTGGACACGCTGCGTTTTCAAGGCATGGCCACCTACAAAGATCGCCTCAAAGATTACCAGGAGCGCACGGGCTTGACCGACGCCGTGATCAGCGGCCACGGAATGATCGACGGCTACAAAGTCGCGCTCGCGGTAATGGATTTCGGATTTCTCGCCGCGACCATGGGTTCGGTTGTTGGCGAAAGAATTACGCGAACCATTGAATACGGCACGGACCAACGTGCAGCCATCGTCATCGTGTCCGCGTCCGGAGGCGCGCGCATGTACGAAGGAATGTTGAGCTTGATGCAAATGGCGAAAACCAGCGGCGCGCTGGCGCGACATGCCGAGCAGCAGCTTCCTTACATTTCCGTTCTCACCAACCCGACCACCGCCGGCGTCATGGCCAGTTTCGCTTCGTTAGGCGATGTCATTATTGCCGAACCGAAGAGCATGATCGGCTTTGCCGGCCCCCGGGTGATCAAAGAAACCACGCATCAGGATTTGCCAAAAGGATTTCAGACCGCGGAATTTCTTCAGGAACACGGCTTGATCGACATCATCGTGCACCGCAAGAAAATGCGCGAACAGATCAGCCAGCTGCTCAGCTATTTTTCTTCCGCGCAGTGAACTACTCGGAGGCGCTCGCCTGGCTCTACAGCCTTCAGCGCTTCGGGATCAAGCTCGGCCTGGAGAACATCCGGCGACTCATCGCGGAATTGCATGCCGATCTTTCCCGCGCGCGTGTCATCCACGTTGCCGGCACGAACGGCAAAGGGTCCGTGTGCGCCATGATCGATTCGATCTGCCGCGCGCAAAACTACCGCACCGGACTTTTTACCTCACCTCACCTCGTCACCTTCCGCGAACGCATTCGAGTGAATGGCAAAGAAATTTCCGAGGAAGCCGCTGCAAATGGCCTAACAAGCATCCGCAATCTAACATCCGATTGGGATCCGCAGCCGACATTTTTCGAGATCACTACTGGACTTGCACTCAAATATTTTTCCGATGCAAGACTGGACGTCGTCATCTTGGAAACCGGGCTGGGCGGTCGTCTCGATGCCACCAACGCCGTTCAATCGAACGTTTCCGTCATCACCTCGATCGCGCTCGATCACCAAGAATGGCTCGGCAATTCGCTGGAGAAAATTGCGTCCGAAAAAGCGGGAATCATCAAACCAAAAACGCCCGTCGTTTCAGCTCCGCAAAAAAAGGAGGTCGAAGCTGTTCTGCGAAATCGCGCGGCGGAATGCGAAAGTCCGATCGAGTTCATAACTGAACCGCATGAGCAACACCCGATTGCGCTTTCCGGTGTTTATCAAAAGCAAAACGCCGCGCTCGCCATCGCCGCGCTGCGGGCGGCGGAGATCGACATCGACGACTCGGCGATTGCCCACGGCCTGGCCACAGTCGATTGGCCAGCGCGCTTTCAGCGCTGGGACGAGCGCACAATCGTCGACGGCGCGCACAATCCCGCCGCGGCCCACGTTCTCGCGCAGACGTGGAGAGAAGTCTTTGGTGGCCAGCGTGCTACGCTTATTCTCGCGATTTTATCGGATAAAGATTTCCAGGGAATTTGCGAAGTGCTCGCACCGATCAGCGATTCGGTCCTGCTACCCAAAATCCGCAGCGAACGCGCGGCCGTACCAGAACATATCGCAAATGTCATTTCTTCCATTACTCCATCACTCCCCTACTCCATTACTGCATCCGTTGCTGAAGCATTGGAGCTGGCGCGCGCAAAACCGAGTCCCATTTTGCTGACCGGTTCGTTGCACTTCGCCGGTGAAGCGCTCGCGTATTTGCACGGCGAACCTGCCGCGTTCGAGGAATGCGCGCAGTGAAACTCGCGCGGACGCTCTGGGGAGCGCACGCGCCCTCGCGTGCTCGTTTCGGCGCCCTCGCCGAAACATTCCCCTTTCAGAATTATTAAAAGTTCGCGACCCCGAAAGCGTTCGGGGTCGCCAGGTCGCCGCGGCGACCGCTACCCTTCAATCCGCGGGAACAAGGGCACCGGTTTGCCGACGACATGCCCATCCGGCAAGCCTCCCCACTTCGCGTCTTCCAGTCGAAACCGCTCCTCCTTTCCGCTCAACTCCGGCTCCATCTTCCAATTCAGCTGATCAAAAATTCCGTGCGCCGCTTTCGGTAGCACCGGCGAAATCAGGATGGCTGCGATACGCAGACCCTCGGACAAACGATAGAGGAGTGAGTCAAGTTCCCCATCTTGCGAATTGTCCTTTGCCAGTATCCAAGGCTTCTTCAGGTCGATCTCCTGGTTCCAACCGGTAAGGTACCCGCTAATGCGCTCCAAGGCGGTATGAATGGATGACTCCTCCATCTCTTTTTCATACGCCGAAATGTGGGGAATGATCCCCGAGCCCCGCCCGGATAATTTTCCCGATCGATATCGTTGTGTCATGTTCAGCGCGCGATTGAGCAGATTGCCTAACGAGTTTGCCAGTTCGGCGTTGAAGCGGCTAATGAGTCGTTCCTCCGAGAAGTCTGCGTCCTTCCCCGTCGCGATGTCGCTCATCAAATAATACCGTAGCGCTTCCGCGCCGTATTTGTCGGCCAATAAATCCGGATCAATCACGTTGCCTAACGATTTGCTCATCTTCGCTCCGGAAATGTTCCACCAGCCGTGGACTAGCAACTGCGGCATCGCTTCGTCGGGAAAACCGATCGCGTGCAGCATGATCAGCCAGTAGATTCCGTGCGCCGGAATGAGGATATCTTTGCCGATGATTTGTAGTGCTGGCCATTTGTCTCGGAATTCGGGAGACTGCTTTTCGTAATTGTCGATCTTGGGATCGTAGCCGACGAAGCTGATGTAGTTGGTGAGCGCGTCGAACCAAACATAGTTCACGAAATCTTTGTCGAACGGCAGCTCGATTCCCCAATTCAATCTCGATTTCGGGCGCGAGATGCAGAGGTCGCCGGAGATTTTCTCGACCGCGTTGATCAGTTCCGTCTGGCGAAATGACGGTGCGACGCAGTCAGGATGGTTTTTCAAATAACCGAGCAACCACTCTTTGTGTTCGCTGAGCTTGAAATAATAATTTTCTTCCTCGCGAAATTCGACTTCGCCCCATTCCGGGCCGAACTCGCCATCGGGTCCACGCTCCTTGTCAGTGAGAAATTGTTCCTGCCGAACGCTGTAGTAGCCGGCTTGTTTGTCTTTGTAGATT
>Ga0193729_1000201_pt1 | contig 30012 bp, 26 predicted proteins | sample U1c2metaG_FD_143036 | JGI IMG/M metagenome (GOLD analysis project Ga0193729, IMG submission 143036) | Soil microbial communities from a riparian zone of the East river system, Colorado, United States - U1c2 | ecosystem: Environmental > Terrestrial > Soil > Riparian zone | place: USA: East River...
TCGGGTCGAACCGCGAGCTTCGTGGTTCGACCCGACCCAGATGAACTTCGGCCATCTCGTCGACGGTGTGCTGCTCGGGGTGTTCATCTACTGGGGCTGGGACTCGGGCGTGGCCGTCAACGAGGAGTCCGAGGACTCAAACGAGGGGCCCGGTCGGGCGGCGATCGTCTCGACGATCATGCTCGTCGTCATCTACCTGCTCGTCTCGACGGGCGCCCAGGCCTTCCACGGCATCGGGTTCCTGACCAACGAAGCGAACCAGGAAGATGTCCTCAGCGCGCTGGGCAGCGGCGTGTTCGGCAGCGGCTGGGACAAGCTGCTGATCATCGCGGTGCTCACCTCGGCGTCGGCCTCGACCCAGACGACGATCCTGCCCACCGCGCGGACGACGCTCTCGATGGCGAGGTGGAAGGCCCTCCCCGGCGTGATCGGCCGCATCCACCAGCGTTACATGACCCCGAGCGTCTCGACGCTCGGCATGGGCGCGGTCTCGATCATCGTCACTGTCGTGCTGCTGCTGATCTCCGAAAACGTGCTCGCCGACTCGCTGATCGCGCTCGGCTTCCCGATCTGCTTCTACTACGGCTTCACCGGCATCTCGTGCGCGGTCTACTACCGCCACGAGCTGTTCAAGAGCCTGCGCAACTTCCTGCTCCTCGGCCTCGCGCCGGTCGCCGGTGCGCTGATGCTGTTCGGCGTGTTCGGCAAGGCCGCGGAATTCTACGGCCACGAGGCGAACGTCGAATCTCCAGCGATCGCCGGCATCACGTTGCCGCTCTGGCTTGGCGTCGGGGGCCTCGTACTCGGGTTCGTGCTGATGCTCGCCACCCGTCCGTTCTTCCGCGAGTTCTATGCACGCAAGCCGGAAACCGCCCCGCCGGGCATGCTCGAGCAGCCCGTGGAGCACGCGCCCGCACGGTTCTAAAGCCGCGGCCGGCGCCCGTTACACGGGGAGCTCGTGCACCCCGTGCGGTGCGTCGAGCTCGGCGAGGCGATCCAGGAAGGGCCCGGGCGGGAACGCCTCGGGCCCGAGCACGCCCGCACCCTTCCAGGCGCCCTCGTCTAACAGCTCGAGCGCGATCACGGGGTTGATGGCCGTCTGCCAGACGACCGCCTGGCTGCCGTACTCGCGCATCGTGTGCTCGTTGTCTACCACGTGGTAGAGATACGTAGAGCGCGGCTGCCCATCGGCTCCCGCGCCGCGCACCCAGGTGCCCGCGCACGTGCGGCCGGTCATGCGCTCGCCGAGTGTCGCCGGATCGGGCAGCACGGCGGCAACCACGTCGCGCGGCGCGACCTTCACGTCGCGCACGGACACCGGCTCGGTCGAGTCGAGGCCCAGCTTGTGCAGCGTCCGCAGAACCTCGATGAACTCCTTGCCGAGCCCGTACTTGAACGTAACGCGAGAGCAGTCGACGCAGCGTGGGATCAGCACGACCTCCTCGTGCTCGACATTGACGCACTCGAGCTTGCCGATGCCCTCGGGAAACTCGAACAGCTCGGGCTCGGAGAACGGCGCGGTGGTGTAGAAGCCGCGCTGGCGCTCCCAGATGAGCGGCGGGTTCAGGCACTCCTCGATAGTCGTCCAGATCGAGAACGTGGGCGCGAAGTCATACCCTTCGACGACCAGGTCGGAGCCATCGCGCACTCCCACGTCGTCGATCTGCGAGAACAGCTCCTGCTCGGCATGGGCGGCGAACACGTCCGACAGGCCCGGCTCGACGCCCATGCCCACGAGCGCCAGCAGTCCGGCGTCCTCCCAGGCCTCGTGGCGGGCGAGCTCGTCCTCTCCGAGCATCTTGCCCGGAAGCTCGTATGGCCGCTGGGGGTGCGGACGGGAAAGTGTCATCGCCATGTCGAGATAGGTGACCTTCGACTCGAACGCGGCGCCGAAGATCGGCTTGTTGAAGCGTGGATCGCAGGCGTTCAGCACGGCATCCGGCTGAACCCGTGCGATCAGCTCCACCAGCTCGGAGCGGCTGGACGCGTCGACGCGCTCGGCCGCGAAGCGGCTCGGCTCGCCGAGCGCGGCGACCACAGCCTTCACGCGCTCGGACGCGACGTCCGCCAGCACGACACGCTCGAAAGCCGGCCGACGCTGTGCGATCGCGGCGAAAGCCGCTCCAACGCCGCCCGCTCCAACTACGAGAACCTTCATCGAGCGCAGTGTGACGCAAAGCGCGCGAGCCGAGTGTCACAACGGCGTGGCGCCGATGCGCGGTTGCGTCGCAGGCGCCTACCGTATGCTGCGCCGATCCCTGCGGTCGCGAACACGAGCAGACGATGAGCACCGGCGTACCCAGTCCCTCCCGCACACCAGCCGTATCTCCCCAGTCGCCGGGCGCCGCTGTGGCCGGGAGCGAGCGCGATGGGGCGCTGGACGGTCACGCCCCCGGGCGGCGCGGTTCGCGCCTGCGCGCGCGGCTCGCGCCGGCCCGCTGGGCCCCCTCGCCGCAGCTCGGCCGGGCGGAGATCCTGTGGGTGGTGCTCGCCGGCGTCGCGCTCGCCGTGCTGACGAGCTGGCCGCTCGTGCTGCACCTCCCCAGCCGGATCGAGCCCGATCTCGGCGATCCCGTGCGCACCGCCTGGCAGGTCGCGTGGGTCGGGCACGCGATGCTGCACGACCCGCTGCACGTGTTCGACGCGAACGTCTTCTATCCCCACCCGCTGAGCCTCGCGTTCTCGGACTCGCTGCTCGGATACGGACCCGCGGCGTTCTTCGGCTCGGGCACCGTTGCGGCGCTCGTCCGCTACAACCTGCTGTTCCTCCTCGCCTGGGCGCTGTGCTTCGTCGGCGCCTACCTGCTCGCACGCGAGCTCGGCCTGCGCAAGCTGGCCAGCGCCGCCGCCGGCGCCGCGTTCGCCTACGCGCCGTATCGCGTGACCGAGGCCGGGCACCTGCACGTGATCTCCTCCGGCGGAATCGCGCTGTCGCTGTTCCTGCTGCTGCGCGGCTACCGGCGTGGCTCTCGCGGCCTCTTGATCGCGGGCTGGCTGGTCGCGGCCTGGCAGATCAGCCTCGGCTTCACCCTCGGCTTGCAGTTCGCCTACCTGCTGGCCGTGCTCGCAGTACTGGCAGCGGTCTACTGGTGGCGAGCGGGGCGCCCCCCGCTGCCGCGCCGGCTGGTCGCGATCACCCTCGCAGGCATCGCCGTCGTCGGCGTCGTGACGATCTACGAGGCGCGTCCATACTTGAAGATCGCACACGACTACCCGACCGCCAAGCGCACGCTGAGGGAAGTGAAAGTCTATTCCGCGGGCCCTGCCGCATGGCTGTCCGCGTCCTCGGAGAACCGCGTGTGGGGAGACCTGACGGCCGGCGTGCGCAAGCACGTGCATTCGAAGAACGAGCAGGTGCTGTTCCCCGGCGGCCTGCTGCTGGTGCTGGCGGTGATCGGCCTGGCCGCGCCGCTGTTCACGAGACGGTTGCGCCTCGGTTTGGCAGCGGGAATCGTGACCTGCTCTGTCCTCGCCCTCGGACTCGGCCTGACCGGCAGGGGCTATCCCTATCGCCTGCTGTTCGACTACGCGCCCGGCTGGGATGGCGTACGCGTGCCCGGACGCCTGTTCACGCTGGCCACGCTGTTCCTCGCGCTGCTCGCAGGTGCGGGTGCGCAGCTGCTGGCGGGCAGGCTCGGCGGCTGGATCTCGCGCCATACGGGCTCGTGGGGCTCACGACGCTCGCTGGGCACCGTGACCGCGGCGCTCGGCGTGGTGATCGTGATCGGCCTGGTTGGCGAAGGCGCCGGACACATGGCCGATCCGGTCGTGCCGCAACCCGCCAAGGCGGAGTTCGGCCTGCCGGGGCCGCTGCTGGACATGCCCTCCGACGGACCTGCCGATCGCGTCTGGCAGTACTACTCGACGAACGGCTTCTACAAGATCCCGATCGGCAACAGCACGTTCGACATTCCCGCCGTGGACGACCTGCGCGGGGGGATCCACCGCTTCCCCGACAAGGCCAGCGTGGAGAAGCTGCGCTACTACGGAATCCGCACGGTGGTGCTGCACCTGACGATGCCCAAGCTGCCCGGGATCCTCGGCTTCGCGCACGCCGAGCCGCCCAACGCCGCCGAGGCGGCGGCCAAGCCCGTCGCGGGCCTGGGACTCACGCGCCGACGGGTCGGCTCGCTGGTCATCTACGAGATCGGCCCTGGTCCCAAGGCGCTGCACGGGACCGATTGATGAGCGCCTCGGAAACGGCGCCGGCCAGCGAGGCTTCAGGCCCGCCCGACCTCCAGCGTCGCAGCGCTCGCGCGCCCGACGGCTCGTCTTCGCGGTTCTCCTGGACGCGGCGGTACGCCTGGACGCGCAGGCGCCTGGCGCTCGCCGCGATCCTGCTCGTCGGGCTCTCCTACGCGACGATGATCCAGGACTTCTCCTGGAACCAGACCTCGCACTACGACCTGATCCGCTCGCTCGACAGCGATGGCACGACGATCGACGCCTTCCAGCAGAACACCGGCGACAAGGTCTTCTACAAAGGGCACTGGTACTCGGCGCGCGCGCCCGGGCTGGCGCTCTTCGCACTGCCCTTCTACGACACGCTCAAAGTCGCCGGCGCGCCCGCGTGGGCCCGCAGCCGCCAGGCATTGCGAGGCGAAGACGAGATGATCTATCTGATCGGGCTGTGGGGCAACGTGCTGCCTGGCCTGCTGCTGCTGCTGCTCGTGTGGCGGGCGGCCGAGCGCTTCGAGCCCGGCTTCGGCGCTGCGGCGGCGGTCGCGCTGGGGCTCGGCACGATGATCCTGCCGCTCTCCACGTTGCTCTTCTCGCACGTCTTCACGGCCTTCCTCGGCTTCGCCGCATTCGCGCTGATGTTGCGCGAGCGCGATGGACCGCCGAGCCCGTCGCTGCTCGCGCTCGCCGGACTCGCGATGGGCTACGCCGTCGCCTCGGAGTACCCGCTGTTGTTCGTCGCGATCGTGCTCGGCCTGTACGTGCTCTCGCGGCGCGATGCGCTCACGCCACGGCGCGTCGCGACGCGTGCGGGCGCCTACATCGGCGGCGGGCTCGTGGGGATCCTGCCGCTGCTGCTCTACAACCACTACGCCTTTCACTCCTGGACGCACCTCGCCTACTCCGACGTCGCGCGCCAGAAACATGGCTTCTTCGGAATCGACCTGCCCAGCCTGAAGGTGCTCGCCACGCTGCTGTTCGACTCGCGCGGGCTGCTGACGCTCTCCCCGGTGCTGATCATGGGCGCAATCGGCACGGTCATGCTCTACCGCCGCGGGCGGCGCGCCGAGGCGCTCACGATCGGCGGGGTCTGCCTCTGCTACATCGGCTACAACTCCGGTTACTACCTGCCCTTCGGCGGCGGCTTCATGGGCCCGCGCTTCCTTGCGACGATGCTGCCGTTCCTGGCCGTCCCGCTGGGGGTCGCCTTCAGGCGCTTCCCGGCGCCGACGATCGCTCTGGCGGCGGTCTCGATCGCGACGACAGTGATCGCCACGATCACGCACCCGCTGATCGGCTACGAGAACGAGGCGGTCGTCTGGACGCGCTACCTCGGCAAGGCAATCTTCCAGCCGACCATCGCCACCGCCTACGGCCTCGGACGCGGCTGGGGCGGCATCTGGCCGTTCCTGCTGGCGGCCGGCGGGGGCGTGCTGCTCGCCACGATGGCCAGCCCGCGCGTGCGGCTCACCGCCGCGAACCTGGGGGCAGGCGCCCTGGCGCTGCTGGCCTGGGGCCTGTTCGCCGCGATCGCCCCGACGTCGCTGGGGATCGACCATCGCGGCCTGCTGAGCATCGTCGGCGCGGGGGACCACACGGCCCTGAACCTGAAGCTCCACCTCGGCAGCAGATATCCGCTGACGACGCTCGTGCTGATCGCCGTCGCGGCGGGACTCCTGGCGCTGGGCGCCGCGCGACTGTGGCGCAATCAGCCGGCGGTCCCGGCTCACCGTCAGGCGGCGTAGAAGACGATCCCGATCACGGCGTACAACGCGAGCAGCTGCACGCCCTCGAACCACGTGGACTCACCGTCAGACGCGAGTGACGTCGCGACCAGGCCCGCGGCCAACAGCGCCCCTATCTCATATGGGTTGAAGACCAGAGCCATCGGCGACGGTCCGAACAGGAACGAGAGCAGCACTAGGACCGGCGCCACGAACAGGCCTATCTGGGCGCTCGAGCCGATCGCGATGTTGACCGCGAGGTCCATCTTGTCCTTGGCCGCGGCGACGACGGCCACATAGTGCTCGGCCGCGTTGCCGACGATCGCCACCACCGAAGCGCCGACGAAGAACTGCGACACGCCGATGGCGCGCGAGGCGTGCTCGATCGAGCCCACCAGGAGCTCGCTCATGACCCCAACGAGGACCCCGGCGGCGGCGAGCGTCCCGACCGATCGGCGCACCGACCAGACGCTGTCCGAGACCTCCTCATCGCTGCCGGGATTGAACAGGTCGCGATGCGTTCTGAGCGAGAAGAACAGCCCGGCGAGGTACGTCGCGATCAGCACGAGCGCCACCGCGAGCGAAACCTGCTCGACGCTGCCTCCGAAGTGGCGCCGCGTCTGCGACACGCTCGGAAGGCTGACGTGGCCGGCCAGCTCGAGCAGCGACGGAAGGGCGAGCGCGACGACGGTCAGCAGCAGCATCCCGCCCTGCGTCTGCGCGGCTGTCCGATCGAAGGTCTGTCGCGTCCGCTTCCGGCCGCCCACGAGCATCGCGGCGCCCAGCACCAGCAACGAGTTGCCCAAGATCGAGCCGACCAGGGACGCCTTGACGACCTCCTGCAGGCCGTCGATCAGCGCGAAGACCGCGATGATCAGCTCGGGCGCGTTTCCGAAGGTGACGTTGACCAGCCCGCCGATGCCGGGGCCCGCGCGTGCCGCGAGTTGCTCCGTCGCCTCGCTCATCAGAGCTGCCGTCGGCACGATGCCCAGAGCCGAGGCTCCGAACACGAGCGAAGGCGAGGCACCCGTCTGATCGAGGACGAGCGCGACGGGAATGAATGCGCTCAAGCCGTAAACGGGTTTCGCGCGCAAGACACGCCCGAGCGTTGGCCGCCGGGGGTTGCGGCCATCGCCGCTCACCTCGTCACATCCAGCCCTTGCGCTTGAAGAAGCGCAGCAGGACTACGCACGTCACGAGCAGGCTCCCGAGGCCGAGTACGAAGAACGACCAGGTCGACGTGATGCCTTTGCTCACCAGCCAGCCGAAGTTCATGCCGAAGAAGCCGGTGATGAACGACAGCGGAAGGAAGATCGTGCCGACGATCGCGAGCTGCTTCATGACCTCGTTCTGGCGGTTGGAGACCGTCGAGAGGTACAGGTCGGTCGTGCTGGAGAGCAGGTCGCGATAGGAGTCGATCAGATCCGAGATGCGGATCAGGTGGTCGTACACGTCGCGGAAGTAGTCGCGCTCGTCGAGCTGCAGCCCGGGCAGTTCCGCCAGCTGGTCGATCGAGCGCGCGAACAGGTCGCGCTGCGGGGTGACGACCTTGCGCATCGCGATCAACGCGCGCTTCAATGCGAACAGCCGTTGCAGCTGCTCATCGTCCGGTCCCTCGAGCACGGCGGCCTCGAGCTCGTCGATCTCGTCGTCCATGCGCGCGAGCGGCGGGAAGAAGCTGTCGGTCAGCGCGTCGAAGACGCGGTACAGCAGGAACTGCTCGCTGTGAAGCACGACGCCCTCCAGCCGCGCGCGCTGCTCGTCCAGCGCGGGCAGGGGGTCCAGGTGCAGCGTGATCAGGTAGCCGCCGGAGATGAACATCTGCACCTCCTGCAGCAGCTCGCGCTCGCCCTCGCCCTCGCCCATCTCCGCGCCGCGCGCGCCGTAGAAGACCACGAAAGCGTACTCCTGGTAGTCGTCGAGCTTCGGTCGCTGGCCGAAGTGCAGGGCGTCCTCGAGCGCGAGCGGGTGAAAGCCGAACAGCTCGTGCAGCCTCGTGACGTCCTGCTTCGTCGGCGCGCTCAGGTCCAGCCAGAAGAACTGATCGCGCGCCAGGTGATCGCGAATCGCTGCCTCGTCGATCGCGTTGAAGCACGGCACCGTGCAGCTGAAGCCCGAGCGCGCCGCCTCGTCGGGATGATGCGCCTCGGCCTTGCCCACCGCCATCGTCCACGCATCTTGTCAGCCGCTCCGGCCATCTGCGACGGGACGATGCGCCGCGCCCAGTGCTTCATTGCGAACGCACGCGGCCCCGGAGGGGCCTCCTAAAAAGTAAACCGGTACCCCACTCCCGGGTCGGTCATGATGTACCGCGGACCCGCCGAGCCCTCCGGCTCGATCTTGGCGCGCAGCCGCGCGATGTGCGTGCGCAGCGGCTGGATGTCGTTTACGTACTCCGGTCCCCACACCTCCGCGATCAGCTTGCGATGGGTCATCAGCCGGCCGCGGTTGCGCACGAGCACGCGCAGCAGCTCGAACTCGATCGGGGTCAGGTGTATGGGGTCGCCGTCGCGCAGCACCACGCGCCCGGCCAGATCCACCTCGAGCCCCTCGACCGCGATGCTCGGCTCCTCCTCGGCAGGCGCAGCCCGACGCAGCGCCGCCTGCAGGCGCGCGATCAGCTCGCGCGCCCCGAACGGCTTGGTTATGTAGTCATCCGCGCCGGCCTCGAGCGCGCGCACCTTCTGGTCCTCCTCGCCGACCGCCGAGAGCACGAGGATCGGCATCGCGCTCCATTCGCGCAGCCTGCGCGTCACCTCCACTCCGTCGCCGTCGGGCAAGACCAGATCGACGATCGCGGCGTCCGGGGGCCGCACCGCCGCCAGATCGAGTGCCTCCGACGCCGTTTCGGCGGGCACCGCCTCGAAGCCCGCCTCGCGCATCACCACCTTCAACGCCCGCACGATCTGCGTCTCGTCGTCGACCACCAGTACACGCGGCCGGCCGGCCGCAGCGGGCTCCGCGGGCGTGCTCACGCGCGCGGTCCCCGTCCAGCGCCGCGCCGCGCGAGCGGCTCGCCGCCCTCCGGGGGCGCCTGCGGCAGCGACTCGTCCGGCGGCGGCTCGACCTCGCCCGCGCGGCGGCCTTCGCCGGCCTCCTGCAGCGGCAGCTCGAACACGAACGATGCCCCCTGCCCGGGGAGCGACTCGACGTGCAGCGAGCCCGAGCTCGCCTCCGTGAAGCCCCGCGCGATCGCCAGGCCGAGGCCCGACCCGCGGTGCCCGCCGGCCGTCGTGCCGGCGCGGTAGAACGGCTCGAACACGCGCTCCAGCTGCGCGGGCGGAATCCCGGGGCCGCGGTCGACGACGCGCACGATCACGCGGTCTCCCGCCGGACGGTCTCCGTCGCCCTGACCGACGCCCGCGACGTCGCCGCCGTTCGCCGGGCGGTTGGCCGGCGCGCGTGCCAGGCTGCGCACGGCGCGCGCGCGGACCGACACGGGATGCCCGCCGGAGTGCCGCCGGGCGTTCTCCAGCACGTTCACGAACGCGCGCTCCATCTGCACCGGGTCGACGCGCACGAGCGGCAGCTCGCGGTCGATCGACAGGCTGAACTCTCCCTCGCCGGCGGCCAGCTCTGCGAGCGCCGCGCGGATCAGCTCCTCGACCGACGTCCAGTCACGACGCGGCTCCGCGGCGCCCGCTTCCAATCGAGATAGATCCAGCAGGTTGTCGACGAGCCGCGAGAGCCTCCTGGCCTCCTCCTGGATCACCGCCGCCATCTCCTCGCGCTCCTGCTGGGATAGCGACGGCGATCCGACGGCCTCGCCCGCCGCCGAGATCGCCGTGAGCGGCGAGCGCAGGTCGTGCGAGACCGCCCGCAGCAGCGCCGTCTTGACAGTGTCGGCGCGGCGCAACGCCGCCGTCTCGACCACCCCGCCAAGCAGGCCCTCGCGCTCCAGTGCCGCGCTCAGCAGCGCCTCCAGCGCAGGAACGACGCGCTCCTGCAGCCTGCGCAGGTTGGCCTCGGAGGTGTCCGCCCCAACGAGCAACGTCCCCAGCCGGCTCGTGCCGTCGCGCAGCGGGAAGGCGATGCTGCGCTCGTCACCCTCGACAGCCTCCATCTCGATCGCCGCCGAGTTCAGCTCGAGCGCCTGCGCCAGGCGCGCCGCGGCCGTCGGAAGGGCCTCAGCGAGGTCGTCGCCGCGCAGCAGCAGGCGCGCCATCTCGGCGGCCAGGTCGGCCTCGCGCCTGCGCGCTTCGGCGTCGCGTGCGCGGGCGCGCGTCAGCTCTGCAACCGAGCTCGCGATCAGGGCAACCACGAGAAACGTCGATAGCGCTACCCAGTTGCTCGACTCCCTGATCTCGAAGTGATGCAGCGGCGGCAGATGGAAGAAGTTGAAGGCCGCCGCGCTGAGCACCCCCGTGCCGACGCCCAGCCAGCCGCCCCACACGATCGACACGACGAGCACCGCAGGCAGGTAGACGACCGACAGCGGGACTACCGGCGCGACGTGCTTGAGCGGATAGACGAGCAGCGTGCAGAGCGTCACCGACAGCGCTGCGGCGACCAGCCCGGCGCGTCGCGAAGGCGGGTCGGGCGCCAGCAGGAAGCCGAGCGGCGAGTGCATCGTCACCTCAGCCTAATGCCGAACGGGGCGGCCGGTTCAGCCGGCGCTCGCTTGGCGGCAACGTCCGTTCAGTGGGGTGCGGAGCGCTCAAGCCCGCGCCGCGCCGAGTCGAGTGGATCGCAGACGCTCAAGCCGATGATCAACCGCATTGCCACTAGGACCCGGCTCGGACCGCCGACGAGGCTTCTGCCCTTCCTGCTGCTCATAACCTGTTGCGTCTCCGCCGGGCTCGGGTGGTCCGCCGCCGCGTCAGCCGCGCCGCCCGCTCCCTCCGCCTACACGGTACGCGGGCTCTGCGCGAACCCCTCGCCCGGCCGCTCCGGCTGCCTCGGGCTGCAGCTCGTCGCCAAGGACCCGCGGTCGGTGCCCGGCACGCGCGTGCTTCCCGCGGCGACGACGGGGGCGCGCCGCGCCACCTCGGCCCCGCGCTCGGAAGCCTTCGAACGCAAAATCCCATGGCCCGAAAGCCTTACGCCGGCCAACCTGCTCGCGGCCTACAGCCTGACCGGCGTCTCGCCGCCGAGCACGCAGACGATCGGCATCGTCGACGCCTACGACGACGCCACGGTCGAAGCCGATCTCGCGCACTTCAACGCGCAGTACGGCCTGCCCCCCTGCACCGAAGGAAACGGCTGCTTTCGCAAGGTCAACCAGGCCGGTGACGCCGCGCCCTTGCCGAGCTCCAGCGGAGAAGAAGAACGGGGCTGGGCGCTCGAGATCGCGACCGATGTCGAGGTCGCGCACGGCGTCTGCCCGGACTGCCGCATCCTGCTCGTCGAGGCCGACTCGAACGAAAACAGCGACCTGTACGCCGCGGAGCAGACGGCTGCCGCGCTCGGCGCGACCGAGATCTCCAACTCCTGGGGCGGCGAAGAGCCCGAAGAAGACAGCCCCGCGTTCGACCATCCCGGCGTCGTGATCACCGCGTCCTCGGGCGACGCCGGCTACCTCAACTGGCTCTCCGAAGAACAGCCCGCGAGCGCCAACTATCCGGCCAGCTCGCCGCGCGTGATCGCCGTTGGGGGCACGCGCCTGGAGCTCAACGAAGCAGCGACGGCGAGGGAGAGCGAGACCGTCTGGAACGACGGTGGCGAAGCCGAAGGCGTGCTCGAAGGAGCCGGCGCCAGCGGCGGAGGCTGCAGCGAAGCCTTCACCGCTCCGCCCTGGCAGCAAGCGGTCTCCGACTGGTCGTTCGTGGGCTGCGGCTCCGCTCGCGCCGTCGCCGACATATCGGCCGACGCCGACCCATACACGGGCGTGGCCGTCTACGACTCGACCGAAACCGAAGGGGAAAGTGGCTGGTGGATGATCGGCGGCACGAGCGTGGCCTCGCCGATCATCGCCGCCACCTTCGCGCTCGCCGGAGGGGCGCAGGGAGTCGAGTACCCGGCGCGCACGCTGTATGAAAACGCGGCCAAGACGCACGCCCCGCTGCACGACGTGAGGGCCGGGTCCAACGGGGAATGCCTGCTGCCGTTCAAAGCAGCGAAAGGGCTATCCGGCTGCTCGGCGATCGAAGAGGCGGAAAGCTGCGAGGTGCAAGCGATCTGCCTCGCCGTCAACGGCTACGACGGTCCCACCGGCGTCGGGACGTCCGACGGAGTCGGCGCGTTCCTCGCGACCGGCGTGGGCGGCGAAGCCCCGACCCCGCCCGTCGCCACCCAAGCCCGTCCGGTGATCGGCGCCAGCTTGCCCGGCGCCACGCGCCCCCCGGCCGCGATCGTCTCCGCGCTGCGGCTCACGCGCCGCGCGATCGCCGCGCTGAGCCGCCGCCATCCAAGGATCGGCAACTTGGGCTTCTCCTTCGCCTCAGCGCGCCGGCGCGAGTCCGTGTGACGATCTCCAAGCGCGCGCAGGTGCAAGGACACACGCGCTGGGTCGTCCTCTCCAAGCCCTTCACGATCCTCGGCCGCATCGGCATCCAGGCGCACCGCCTCAGCGGACGCCGCGTGCTCGCTGCGGGCCGATACCGCCTGACGCTGACACCGGCGAGCGGAACCCCGAAGTCGATCGTCTTCCAGATTCGCCGGCCCATCCGTCGGTAGCGGCGCTGGCGGCCGCGCTCATCGCGCCCGGATTGGCCGATTTCGCGCCCTGCAAGCGCGGCTGCAGGCGCGTCGTTCGCTTGTGCTCGGACGAACTGCTGGCTAGCTTGGCCAGTTCATGTCGCGCCCGAGACATCGCACGCAGCGACGCAGCGGCGCGCGCGCACGCACGCGCAGGCGCGCCCGATCGCCCGTCGCGGCCGCCGCCGTGCTGCTGGCCGCGCTCGCCACCAGCGTCGCGATCGGCTCGGTCGCCGCCGGCTCCACCCCGAGCTCGCTGGAAAGCAAGATCGCCGCTTCGCAATCGCGCGAAGGGGAAGTGCGCTCGGGCATCGGCGCGGACAGCCACCAGATCGCCGGCTTCCAGGGCAGCATCGACGACCTGCAGACGCGCCTCTCGGCGCTCGAATCGAGCCTCAGCGTGGAGCGCGACCTGCTCGCGAGCATCCGCTCGCAGCTGAGCGTCGCGCGCACACGGCTGGCCGCACTGAAGGTCCAGCTCGCGCACGACCGTCAGGTGCTCATCGCACAGGTCGTCGCCTCCTACCAGAGCCCACCGCCGGACATCGTCACCGTGATCCTGCAGGCGCACGGGTTCGCCGAACTGATCGAGCGCGTCGACAACCTGCGCGCGATCTCGCGCCAGAACGCCGCCGCAACCACTCACGTGATCGAAGTGAAGAGAGAAGTGAGCGTGCAGGCGAAGAAGCTCGCCGCGCTCGAGAGCACGCACGCCCGCGAGACGTACGCCGTGCTCGTGCAGCGCAACGAGGTCGCCCAGCTGCACCTCGCGCTCGTCAACCGCCAGCTGCAGTTCATCCGCGCGCGCAACCGCAAGAGCGCAGAGCTCGAAGAACTGCGGTCGCACAAGCACTCGCTCGAGCAGCAGCTCAGCCACATCCAGGCACGCGAACTGGCCGCCTCGGGCGTCGGCTACTCGGGCCCGGTCGGCGAATTCAACTCCACACCGGAAGGCGCATACGGCTTCTTCCAGGCAGCCGGCACCAACTACAGCGTCGGCCAGGAGCCCGCGCTCGCCGAACGCCTCAACACGATGGGCAAGGCGCTCCACCTGCACCTGATCGGCATCTCCGGCTATCGCTCGCCGCAACACTCCGTCGAGGTCGGCGGCTTCGCCAACGACCCGCACACGCGCGGCGAAGCCTCCGACACGCCCGGAGTCGAGGGCGTGCCCGAGGCGACGCTCAACCGCTTCGGCCTGACGCGCCCGTTCCCCGGGGCAGCCGAGGCCGATCACATCCAGCTTCACTAGCCCGGGGCTCCCGCCGCTCCAGTGCCGGACTCAGGACAGGGCTAAGACTTCGTCGCCGGTGCGGGCGCGATGCGGGCGGGCGCGCCGTACGGCACCAGCGCCTCCGGCAGCTCGACCGAGCCGTCGGCCCGCTGGCCGTTCTCCAGCAGCGCCACGATCGTGCGACCGACCGCGACCGCCGTGCCGTTGAGCGTATGCGGGGTGCGCGTGTGTCTCTCCCCGCGCATGCGGATGTCCAGGCGGCGAGCCTGGTAGTCAGTCGTGTTCGAGCACGACGTCAGCTCGCGGTAGCGGCCCTGGCTGGGCAGCCACGCCTCGCAGTCGTACTTCTTCGCCGCCGAGCTGCCGAGGTCGCCGACCGCGATGTTCACCACGCGATAGGGCAGCGAGAGCTCGCGAAGTATCTCCTCCTCGATCGCCAGGATCCGCTCGTGCTCGTCGGCCGAGTCCTCCGGCGCCACGAAGCTGAACATCTCGACCTTGTCGAACTGGTGCACGCGAAAGATCCCCCGCGTATCCTTGCCCGCGGCGCCGGCCTCGCGACGGAAGCACGGGGAGAAGCCCGCATAACGAAGTGGCAGGCGATCGGCGCCGAGAATCTCATCGGCGTGCAGCGAGGCCAGCGCGACCTCGGACGTCCCCACGAGGAACAGCTCGTCCCGCGGAAGGCTGTAGATCTGCTGCTCTGTGTCGGGCAGGAAGCCGGTCCCGTAGAGCGCCCGTTCGCGCACCAGCACCGGCGGGATCACGGGCTGAAAGCCCTTCTCGCGGAGCTTCTGCAGCGCCCACCCGACGAGCGCCAGCTCGAGCATCACCAGATCGCCTTTCAGATAGGCAAAGCGCGACCCCGACAGCTTCGCGGCGCGATCCATGTCGATCATCTCCCCGGCCAGCTCGAGATGATCGCGCGCCTCGAACGGGAAGCTCGGCGGCTCGCCGACCGTCCGCAGCTCTTCGTCCTCCTCGCCGTCCGCCGCGCTCGCATCGGGCAGGTTCGGCAGGCGCGCGACGAGCGCATCGAGTTGCTGCTTGGCGGCCGCCGCCCGCTCGGTGAACTGCTTGACCTGGCCGCTCATCCGCTGCATCTCGGCGCGCAACTGCGGCGCGTCCTCGCCGCGCGCCTTGGCGGCCGCGAACTCGTCCGATCTCGCCTTCTGCTCGGCGCGCAGGCTCTCGGCGGCGCTCGTCGCGGCACGCCATGCCTGGTCGGCCTGCAGGATCTCATCGACGGTCGCGCTCAGCGAACGATCACGCCGCACGAGCGCCTCGCGCACGGCGTCTGGGTCCTCCCGGATGCGCTTGAGGTCGAGCACGCCCGCCGCCGTCCCGCGGGCGTCCTATTTCGTGGAGAGCGTGATGGGCGTGGAGGGCACGCTCTGCGACTGGCTCCCCGAGTAGTGCGAGAGGAAGCTCGCGATCGACTTCGCGTCATCCCCCACCACGATGTTCTCCGGCATGATCGCACCCGAGAAGCCGCCGTTCTCGATCGCATAGAGAACCTGTTCCGCCTGCTCCTTGCGGATGTTGAAGTTCGGTCCGTTCGTGGGCACGCGGTTCTTGATGCTGCTCGCCGATCCCTGCGCGCCGACCACCGACAGCGTGTGGCAGCCCGAGCAATGGTCGCGGAACAACACCGCGCCGCGATGGTACGGGCTCGTCTTCGCGACGCCGATCCCCTGCGAGCCGCAAGCGCCGAGCGCCAGCGCCGAGGCGAGCAGAACCGTGGCCGTGGCGGCGATCTTCGCGCGAACCCTCATGCGCGGCGGAATATATAGCTCGGCGGGGCATCCAGCCCCGCCGTCCTGACGCGAAAGGCGCCCTCCGGGGGCCTTTGACCGGGCCTTCGGCCCGTCCTGCTCGGCGGGCTCAGAACCCGTGGGCCGTGCCCGCCGCGCGCAGCGCCAGGAAGACGACGACCAGCGCGGACAGCGCCATCACGCCGATCTCGCGACGGACGATCTCGATCACGATCCCCCGCTGCTGGTCCTCGGACAGGGAGCCGACCGCCTGTGCGTCGGCGAGGTCGCGCTGATCGAGGATCGTCTGTGCCGAGGCGACGCGGAGCTGCTCGGCGATCAAGGCGACGGCCAGCGGAAGCAGCGCGTACAGGTAGAAGAGGTCGTCGTTGGAGTAGTTGCCCGCCGCCGCCAGCGAGCCGACGGCCAGCGCGAGCATCAGAGCCGAGCCCTGACCGACGCGCAGCAGCAGCCAGAACGCACCGACACGACGCTCGCTTGGGTCGCCCTCGTACCACAGCCACGCGCCCAGCAGACCGGGGATCGCGTTGAGCACGGCAACGGCGATCGCGCCCGCGACGATCGCCTGCGTCATGTGGGTCGATGCTGTCGCGTCACGCCGCAGATTTCGAGCCGATTGCCACTATGTAACACATTGACACAAGCGGTGATATAACAGCGACTCCGTGCTGCGCAGCTATCTCCCGGCGATCGTCTTCCTGATTCTCGGCGGTGCCGTGGGCGGTGTGTTTGCGGCGCTCAACTCGTTCATCGGGCCGCGTCGCTCGACGCCCCACAAGCAGGACCCCTACGAGTGCGGCCTGCCCTCGGAGGTAAAGCGGGGCATGCGCTTCGGGATCAGCTTCTACCTGATCGCGATGCTGTTCATCCTGTTCGACATCGAGGTCGCGTTCCTCTACCCGATCGCCGTGGAGCTGCGCGCCTTCGGGAGCTTCGCGCTGGTCGAGACGATCGTGTTCATCGTGCTGCTGCTCGTGGCGTTCCTTTACGTCTGGCGCCGAGGAGCACTCGAGTGGAAGTAGAGCGCGAGCGCGTCGATCCCGCGACGCTGCGCGTGCGCGAGCTGAACGCACGCCAGCTGCTGCGCGGCGGGGACATCGAAGGCCCCACGCGCCCCGCGCACCTGGAGGGCGCCGACCTCGAGCGCTACGTGGAAGAGAGCGTGATGACGACGACGCTCGACAAAGCGGTCGCGTGGGCGCGCTCGAACTCGTTCTTCCCGGCGACCTTCGGGTTGGCGTGCTGCGCGATCGAGATGATCACGACCGTCGCCTCGCGCGTGGACATCGCGCGCTTCGGCTACGAGGCGTTTCGCGCCTCGCCGCGGCAGGCCGACCTGCTGATCCTCTCCGGGCGCGTGTCGATCAAGATGGCACCGATCATCCGCAGGCTGTACGACCAGATGCTCGAGCCGAAGTGGGCGATCTCGATGGGCGCCTGCTGCTCCTCGATGGGCGTGTTCAACAACTACGCGCTCGTTCCGGCCGACAAGTTCATGCCGATCGACGTGCACGTTCCTGGCTGCCCGCCGCGCCCGGAGGCGCTCATGCACGGCGTTATGAAGCTGCGCAAGATGGTCCAGGACGACCCCGACCTGGGCTGGCGCGAGCGCTACGACGCGGTCGGCACGGAGGAGATCCTCCGCGGTGCCTGATGCCACTGGGCTGGAGTTGATCCGCCAGGAGCTGGGCGACTCCGTAATCGACACCGACTTCTTTCGCGACCGCGCAACCCTGGTGGTCGATCCGCGGAGCATCCGCGCGGTGCTCGGACACCTGCGTGAGCGGGGCTACTCGGCCATGGCCAGCCTGCACGGCGTCGACTACTACCCGCAGGAGCCGCGCCTGGGCGTCGTCTACGAGCTGCTGGACATGCGCCGCGTCGATCGCGTCTCGGTGAAGCTGCGCCTCGGCAGCGACGCACCGGAGGTCGACTCGGTTACGCCGGACAGCGAGCAGCACGCCGGCTGGCCGACGGCCGACTTCCAGGAGCGCGAGGTGTACGACATGTTCGGGGTCGTGTTCCGCGGTCACCCGGACCTGCGGCGGATACTGATGCCCGAGGACTACGAGGGCAGCCCGCAGCGCCGCGACTTCCCGCTCGGCGGCGAGCCGGTGGTCTTCACCTACAACGAGTCGCCCAAACTGGAGGGGGCCGAGTGAGCACGCCGCCGGGCATCTCCGAGTATCGGCGGCGCGAGCAGAGCATCACGCTCTCTCCGCTGGAGCAGCAAGTCGAGCAGGACGGCGCCGCGCAGACCACGCAGGAGCTGTTGACGCTCAACTTCGGCCCGCACCACCCGGCCACGCATGGCGTCCTGCGCCTGCTCGTGACGCTGCAGGGCGAGGTCGTGCGCGACATCAAACCGATCGTCGGATACGTGCACACGGGCATCGAGAAGACCGCTGAGGACAAGTCCTACTGGAAGGTCATTCCGGTGATCGAGCGAATGGACTACCTCGCCTACCACTTCAACGCGCTGGCCTACATCGGCGCGGTCGAGAGGCTCGTCGAGGTGCAGGTGCCGACGCGCGCCGAGTACCTGCGCGTGATCCACCTGGAGCTCAACCGGATCTCCTCCCACCTGTTCTGGCTGGCCACCAGCGCGCTGGATCTCGGGGCGATCTCGATGTTCTGGTACGGCACGCGCGAGCGGGAGCTGATCAACGACCTGTTCGAGATGTCCACCGGCCAGCGCATGCACACGCGCTACTTCCAGATCGGCGGCGTCGCCGAGGACATCCCGCCCGGCTGGGCCGCCAAGGTGCGCGAGTTCCTCGACATCATGCCGAGGCGCCTGGACCAGTACGGCGACCTGCTGAACAGCAACGAGATCGTCCTGCAGCGGCTGCGCGGAACCTGCGCGCTGGACGCCGAGACGCTTCTGGCGTTCGGCGTGACCGGCCCGCTGCTGCGCGCCGCCGGCAACCCCTGGGACCTGCGCAAGGCCGCCCCCTACAGCTGCTACGGCGACTTCGACTTCAAGATCCCGGTCGGTACCGTCGGCGACAACTACGACCGCTTCGCCGTGCGCATGGCCGAAATGTACGAGTCGGTGAAGATCATCGACCAGGCGCTCGAGGGCTTGCCCGAGGGGCCGTACATCACGAGCGACCGCAAGGTCGCGCTGCCGCCCCGCCACGAGCTCGCCACCTCGATGGAGGCGCTCATCCACCACTTCAAGCTCGTCACCGAGGGGCTGCGCGTGCCGCCTGGCGAGGCATATTTCCCGATCGAGGGCCCGCGCGGCGAACTCGGCTGCTTCGTGCGCTCCGACGGCTCCTCCAAGCCGGCGCGAGTGCACATGCGCGACCCCTCGTTCGTCAACCTGCAGGCGTTCTCGCGGATGGCCGAGGGCTCCTACATCGCTGACATGATCGCCACGCTCGCGATGCTCGATCCGATCCTGGGAGGGATCGACCGATGAGTGCAACGCCCGGGCGCGCGTCCGGCTGGGACCGGTCGGCGGATCCCGAGAAGGAGCCGGCGCTGATCCCCGATCCGGCCACGACGGAGGTGCCGGCGCAGCTGCGCGAGACGATCGAGGCGGCGATGACGCGCTACCCCGAGCGGCACTCGGCCGCGATCCCTGCGCTGCACGCCGCGCAGCAGCTGCACGGCTGGTGCTCGCCCGAGGCGATCGAGCAGGTCGCGTGCGTGATGAGGGTGACGCCCGCCTATCTCGACTCGGTGGCGAGCTTCTACGACATGCTCGAGCAGACGCCGGTGGGCAGTCACAGCGTGTATGTGTGCACGAACATCTCCTGCTCGCTGCGCGGCGCCGACGCGCTGCTCGAGGCGATCAGCGCGGCCGCCCGCGAGGACCCTGCGGAGTTCAACGTACGCGCGTTCGAGTGCCTGGGCGCGTGCGACATCGCGCCGATGGCGTCCGTCGACGGCGTGTACGTCGGTCCGCTCTCGCTCGATGACGTGCCGCAGCTGCTCGACGACACCCGCGCCGGCCGGGCGGTGCTGCCCGACAAGCAGCTCGCGACGCGGCTCGTCGCAGACCCCAACGCCAACTCGCAGGAGTTTCCTCCGCATGGCGTCGAGGAGGGAACGCGGTGAGCGACATCGTGCTGTTCAAGGACATCGACGAGCCCGGGCTGAGCACGCTGGGAGTGTACGAAGCTCGCGGCGGCTACTCGGCGCTGCGCAAGGCGCTGGCGATGACGCCCGCCGAGATGCTCGGCGAGCTCGAAGCCTCCGGCCTGCGGGGGCGCGGCGGCGCCGGCTTCCAGATGGGCAAGAAGGTCTCGTTCCTGCCGCAGGGCTCGATGGAGAAGTACCTCGTGTGCAACGCCGACGAGTCCGAGCCGGGGACGTTCAAGGACCGCGAGCTGATGCAGAAGAACCCGCACATGCTGATCGAGGGGATCGTGATCGCCTCCCACGCCGCCGGCGCCGAGCGCTCGTTCATCTACATCCGCGGCGAGTACGCGCTGCAGGCCGACGTGCTCGACGCGGCGCTCGCCGAAGCGCGCGAGGCGGGCTACGTGGGCGAGCAGATCCTCGGCTCCGAGCACTCGCTGTCGCTCGTCGTGCACCGCGGCGCCGGCGCGTACATCTGCGGCGAGGAGACGGGCCTGCTCGACTCGCTCGAAGGCAAGCGCGGGAACCCGCGCCTGAAGCCCCCGTTCCCGGCCAACCAGGGCCTCTACCAGGGACCGACGCTGATCAACAACGTCGAGACGCTCTCGACGGTCCCGGCGATCACGCTGATGGGCGGCGAGAGCTACGCCAAGCTCGGAGTAGAGACCTCGACGGGCACGAAGCTCGTGAGCGTCTCCGGGCACGTTCAGCGCCCGGGCAACTACGAGGTCGAGCTCGGGATTCCCTCGCGCGAGCTGATCTACGACTTGGCGGGCGGTCCGCCCGAGGGGCGCGAGATCAAGTGCTGGTTCCCGGGCGGCTCCTCCGCGCCCGTGCTGACGGCGGCCGACCTCGACGTGCCCTACGACTTCGACTCGCTCGCCAAAGCCGGCTCGATGCTCGGCTCGGGCGCGATCATCGTCGTCGATGACTCCACGCCGATCGTCGACCTGGCGCTGAAGGTCGCGAAGTTCTACCGCCACGAGTCCTGCGGCAAGTGCACGCCCTGCCGCGAGGGAACCACCTGGACCGTCAAGATGCTCGAGCGGATCGACTCGGGCGAGGCCACCCCGATGGACCTCGACATCATGGCCTCGGTCCAGGATCACATCATCGGCAACTGCCTGTGCGTGCTCGGCGACGCGATGGCGATGCCGATCGGCTCGATGATCGCCAAGTTCCGCCCCGAGTTCGAGGCGCACATCGAGGCGGCGCGCATGCGCAGCGGCATGGCCGGTGCGCCGCTGTCAGCCGACGAACAGGCGCTGCTCGGGCAGGAAGCACGCTGATGCCGCGCCCCGAGCACCGGACGATCAGCTTCACGATCGACGGCAGAGAGGTCGATGCATCGGAGAACACGATGCTTGTCGACGCCGCCAAGCACGGCGACGTCGAGATCCCGGTGTTCTGCTACGAGCCGAAACTAGGCAACCCGGTCGGCGCCTGCCGCATGTGCCTGGTGGAGATCGAGGGGATCGGCAAGCTGCAGACAGGCTGCTCGACGCCCGTCAAGGACGGGATGGTGGTGCACACGCAGACCGAGCGCGTCAAGGACGCGCAGCGCTCGGTCGTCGAGTTCCTGTTGATCAACCATCCGCTCGACTGCCCGGTGTGCGACAAGGGCGGCGAGTGCCCGCTGCAGGACATCAGCTTCGGCTGGGGCGGCGGCATCTCACGCTTCATCGAGCCAAAGCGCCACTTCGTCAAGCCGCTGGAGCTCTCGCCGCTGATCGCGATCGACCGCGAGCGCTGCATCCTCTGCTACCGCTGCGTGCGCTTCTCGCAGGAGATCGCCGAGGACTACCAGCTCGTGCTGCTCGAGCGCGGCGCGCAGTCGTTCGTCTCGACGTTCGACGGCCATCCCTACGTCGCGCCGTTCAGCGGCAACATCATCGAGCTGTGCCCGGTCGGCGCGCTGACCTCGCGCGCGTACCGCTTCCGCGCGCGCCCCTGGGACGTCGAGGACGCGGGCAGCGTCTGCACGCTGTGCCCCGCGCAGTGCAACGTCACGTTGACCGTCCGCGACGAGCGCGTGATGCGGGTCCTCTCGCGCGAGCACGGCGAGGTCGACGACGGCTGGCTGTGCGACCGCGGGCGCTTCGCCTATCCGGCGCTCGACGAAGGCGCGAACGGCGGGCCGGCGGGCGGCGCGGGGGCGCGCGTCGCCGCCCTGAACGGCGCCTCGACCGGGGAGAACGGCCACCTCCAGGAGCCGCCTGGCGTGCCGCTCGAGCTGGCGCACGGCGTGCACGCCGGCATGCGCGTGACCGAGCCCCTGATCCGCGACGGCGGCGAGCTGCGCCGCGTCTCCTGGGAGCGCGCGCTGCAGGAGGCGGCCACCGGGCTGAAGCGCGCTGGAGCGCGAACCGGCGCGCTGGCCGGCGGGGGCGCGACCAACGAGGAGGGCCTGCTGCTCGCGCGGCTGATGCGCGAGGCGCTCGGCTCGCCCAACGTCGACTCGCGCGTGTGCGGCGCGCTGCCGCTCGAGCTTCAGCGCGCGCTCGCCGATCCACGGTTGCAGGCGCAGGTCTCCGACCTCGAGTTCGCCCACGCCGTGCTGCTGCTCGACTGCGAGCCGCTCGTCGATGCGCCGATCCTCGACCTGCGCCTGCGCAAGGGCGTGCGCCGGCACGGCATGACGCTCGAGCGCGCGTCCGGCTCCGACCTGCGGGCGCTGAGCGAGACCGCGGCGCGCCTCGCGCAGCAAGGCGAGGAGCTCGTGATCGTCTTTGCCGAGCGCTTCACGGCAGGCCCCGATGGGGCCGATCGGGCGCACGCGCTGCTCGAGATCGCCGCGACACTGTCGCTCGATCAGATCAACGGCGCGGGGCTGCTGGAGATCCCTGCCACGGCCAACGGGCGCGGACTGCGCGAGGCCGGCATGCTGCCCAACGCCGGGCCGGGCCTGCGCGAGGTCGAGCGCACGGGCCAGGACGCGCGCGCGATCGCCGAGGCGCTCGGGCGCGGCGAGCTGAGCGCGCTGTATCTCCTGCAGGTCGACCCGCTGAGCGCGGCCGACCCGTTCGCCGCCGGCGATCCCGACGACGCCACCTGGCGCCAGGCGCTCGAGCACGCAAGCACGGTCGTCGCACACGCCCCCTTCCTGACCGACGGCGTCCACGAGCACGCGACGGTCGTGTTCCCGGCGGAGTCCTATGCCGAGAAGGAGGGCACGGTCACGCATCCCGACGGGCGCCTCCAGCGCGTCCGACAGGCCGTCGCGCGCGCCGGCTCGACACGCGCCGAGTGGCAGGTGCTTGCCGAGCTCGCGCTGCGTCTCGGCCACGACCTCGCCGTGCGCAGCGAGAAGCTTGCCTCGCAGCAGCTGTTCGACGCCGTGCCCTTCTACGCCGGGCTGACGCTCGAGGAGATCGGCGGACGCGGCGTGCGCTGGCAGGAGCGTGCGCCCGCGGGCGCGCTCGACTCGCAGATGGGCGATGCCGGCCACACGGAGGCCTCCCAACGCTCGGCGCCAGACCCGGGAGACTTCAGCGGGCCGGACGTGGAGCAGCACCCGGCGGGGGGCGCGCCCGACGCCGACCCCGCCGCCGCCGCCGAGGGTGCCGCCGGCGAGGACGCCGGGGACAGCGCATGAGCGGCGCGGCGCACGTGGCCCTCGTCGGCTACTACGAGCCGTGGTGGATCCAGATCATCAAGGCGATCGTGATCTTCGCCGTCGGGCTGCAGCTCGTGCCGGTGGTGCTGATCGCCGAGCGCAAGCTGCTCGGACGTTTCCAGGGACGCTACGGACCGAACCGCGTGGGGCCCTACGGCGCTCTGCAGCCGCTCGCCGACATCCTCAAGCTGCTGACGAAGGAGCAGTTCCGCCCCACCACGTCGGTCGGCTTCCTCTTTGCGCTCGCCCCCACGATCTCGATCCTGACGGCCGTCGCGGCGTTCGCGCTGATCCCCTTCGGCAACACCCAGGACATCTTCGGCACGAAAGTCGGGCTGTACGGGGTCGACGTGTCGATCGGCCCGCTGTACCTGTTCGCGTTCGGCGCGGTCGCCTTCTACGGGATCATGCTCGGCGGCTGGTCCTCCGGCTCGAAGTACTCGTTCCTCGGCGCGATGCGCGGCGCGGCGCAGCTGATCTCCTACGAGGTCTCGCAGGGCTTGGCCCTGCTCGGCGTCATCTTCACGGCGCAGACGCTCTCGCTGACCGGCATCGTGACGGCCCAGAAAGGCATGTGGTACTTCATCCCGCAGTTCGTCGGCTTCCTGATCTTCCTCGTCGCGGGCTTCGCGGAGACCAACCGCGCGCCGTTCGACCTGACCGAGGCCGACGCCGAGCTCGTGGGCGGCTACAACACGGAGTTCGGCGGCGGGCGCTTCGCCTCGTACTACTTCGCCGAGTACCTGAACGTGCTCGTCGTCGCGGGTATCGTGACGACCGTCTTCCTCGGCGGCTGGCTGCTGCCGTTCGGCATCCACCCGCCCGGCTGGGTCGACCCGTTCGTCGTGCTGTTCAAGATGTCGCTGATCACGTTCCTGTTCATTTGGATCCGCGCGACGCTTCCGCGCCTGCGCTACGACCAGCTGATGAGCTTCGGCTGGAAGGTCCTGCTGCCGCTCGCCACCCTCAACGCGCTCGTCACGGCAATCGTCGTGGTGGCCACCGACTGATGTCGGCCACGCCCCCCAATGACCGCGCCGCGGACGCGCCCGACGCGCCCGAGGCCCCCGACGCGCCTGCGCCTCCCGGCGCACCAGGACCGGCGTTGACAGTCAGCGAGTGGAGCCCTGGCGAGGACGTGATCGAGGTCCAGCGCCATCCCAAGCCGGGCGCGACGCGCAGCGCGTGGCGGGCCTTTCGCGAGACCGCGCGCGGGCTGAAGACGACCTTCGGACGGATCGGCGAACGCCCCTCGACGATTCAGTACCCGGAGGAGAAGGTGCCCGTGTACCCGCGCTTTCGCGGCCGGCACAAGCTGCATCGCTTCGAGGACATACCCTCGAGCGGGGCACAGGCGGGCCTGGAGAAGTGCGTCGGCTGTTCGCTCTGCGCGGCCGCCTGCCCGGCCGACTGCATCCGCGTGGTGGCCGCCGAGAACACGCCCGAGAATCGCGTCTCGCCGGGCGAGCGTTACGCGGCGGTGTACGAGATCAACCTGTCGCGCTGCATCTTCTGCGGTTACTGCGAGATCGCCTGCCCGTTCGATGCGATCACGATGGGGCACGACTACGAGCTTTCGGACTACGACCGCCACGACCTGATCTTCACGAAGGAGATGCTGCTCGCCGAGCCGCTCGAGCGCACCCCGCTGAGGAACGAGGGCGAGTGACGCGGGGCGGCTCGACAGAAGCAAAGCGCGCCTGGAGGGCGCGCAACCGTCTCAGAAGCGCCGACCGGAGGTCGGCAAGATGAGTTCCATTCTGTTCTTCGTCGCCGCGGCCGGCGTGATCAGTGGCGCGGTGGGCGTGGTCGTGCTGCGCAACCCCTTCTACAGCGTGCTCGCGCTGGTCGGGCATCTGCTGTCGCTCGCGGTGCTGTTCCTGCTCTTGCGCGCGGAGTTCGTTGCGGCCGTGCAGGTCGTCATCTACGCGGGCGCGGTGATGGTCCTGTACGTGTTCGTCGTCGCCTACGTCGGCGACCAGAGCGAGCCAATCGGCGAGCGCCTGCGCGGCCCCGGACCGGTCGGCTCGCACCTGCGACTGGCGGGCGCAGTGCTCGCGGGGGCGCTGCTCGTCGAGCTGCTGATCGCGCTGCTCGGGACGGGCCTGCAGGCGATCGACAGCCAGGGGGCCGGGTACAGCCCGGGGCCACAGGCCTTCGGCACGCCTGCCTACATCGGCAAGCTGCTGCTAACGCGCTTCCTGCTCGTGTTCGAGGTGGCTTCGTTTCTTCTTTTGATAGCCGCCGTTGGCGGCGTCGTACTAGCGCGACGCCGCAAGGGGCTCGAAGAGGAGGACGAGGGCGACCTGCTGACGCCGATGGGCCTTTTGCGACCGCCCGGGACCGGAACGATGGCCGAGGGCGTCGGCACGCAGGTCACTTCGTCGAGGCGCGACGCGGGCACGAGGTACGGCTCGTGAGCATCGCCTGGTACCTCGCCGTATCGGCGATCGTCTTCGCGCTCGGCGCGATCGGCGTGATGACGCGCCGCAACCCGCTCGTCGTGCTGCTCTGCCTGGAGCTGATGCTGAACGGCGCGAACCTCGCGCTGATCGCGTTCTCGCGCATGTGGGGCAACGGCGACGGACAGATCCTCGCCGTGGTCGTGCTGACGGTCGCCGCCTGCGAGGTGTGCATCGGGCTGGGCATGATCGTCGCCCTGTACCGCCGGCGCCTGCCGATCGACGTCGACGAGCTGCGGGAGCTGCAAGGGTGACTCAGACGACGTACGGCTGGCTGGTGCTGGCGTTCCCGCTGGCGGGGATGCTGACGGTCGCGTTCGGCTACCGCTCGCTGCCCGGGCGCAGCGCCGGCTGGATCGGCACCGGCGCGATCTTCCTCGCCTTCGTGGCCGCGTTGGGGGCGCTGATCTCGATGCAGGGGCACTCGCCGGAGCACCGCCAGATGGTCTCCTCGCTGTGGAACTACGCCTCGACGGTGGGGGTCGACGCGCAGATGTCGATCCTCGTCGATCCGCTGTCGGTCTTCATGATCCTGGTCGTCACGGGCGTCTCGACGCTGATCCACCTGTATTCGATCTCCTACATGACCGAGGACCGCGGCTTCGCGCGGTACTTCGCCTACCTGAACTTCTTCGTCTTCTCGATGCTGCTGCTCGTGCTGGCGGGCAACTTCCTGCTGCTGATCGTCGGTTGGGCGTTCGTCGGCGCCGCCTCCTACCTGCTGATCTCCTTCTGGTACCGGCGCACGACGGCCACCCGCGCGGGGATCAAGGCGTTCGTGATCAACGTGGTCGGCGACGCGGGACTGGTTCTCGGCACGTATTTCATCTTCAAGCACACCGGCACGCTGGACTTCCTGCGGGCGTTTGGAGCGACGCACGCCGGGGCGTTCGGTCACGGGGCGAACGACGGCGACCTGGTGGCCGGCTGCCTGCTGCTGCTCGTCGGCGCGTTCGCCAAGTCCGCGCAGATCCCCCTGCACACCTGGCTGCCGGACGCGATGGAGGGTCCCACGCCGGTCAGCGCGCTGATCCACGCAGCCACGATGGTGACCGCCGGCGTGTACCTGATCGCGCGCATGCACCCGCTGTTCGAACTGGCGCCGGCCGCGGAGGACGTGGGCGCGATCGGCGGCGCCGCCACCCTGCTGATCGCCGGCACGATCGCGATCGCGCAGACGGATATCAAGCGCGTGATCGCCTACTCGACGATGTCGCAAATCGGCTACATGGTCATGGGCGTGTCCGTTGGCGCGTACGCGGCGGGGCTGTTCCATCTCATGACCCACGCGTTCTTCAAGGCGCTGCTGTTCATGGGCGCGGGCTCGATCATCGGCGCGATGGCCGGCCAGCAGTCGCTCGATCGGATCGGCGGCTTTCGCAAGGTCATGCCGTTCACGTACGGCTGCTTCATCATCGGCGGCCTGGCCCTGTCGGGGCTGCCGCCGTTCTCGGGCTTCTTCTCCAAGGACGAGATCCTGCTCGTCACGGCCGAGCGCGGCGGCTGGCACTGGGCGTTGTACGTCGTCGGCTACCTCGGCGCCCTGCTGACCGCGATCTACACCTTCCGCATGATCTTCCGCGCCTTCCACGGCGAGCCCGTGCCCGAGGCGCTCGAGCTGAAAGCCGGCCAGCTGCACCACGCCGAGCAGCCCACCAACCCGGCGACCGGCGAAGTGGAGGACACCGACGTGGGCTTCCCCGGGCCGTACCACACGATCGCCGAGCGCGCCATGCCGATGCGTGTCGCGATGGGCGTCCTGGCGGTCGGCGCGTTCGGCTCGGGGCTCGTGCAGATCCCCAAAGTCGACTTCGTGATCGACGACTTCCTGCGCCCCTCGTTCGCCGACTCGCGGCTGTACGAAACCCACACGCGAAACGGCCTGCTGGTCTTCGGCATCGTGCTCGGCACGGTGCTCGGGCTGGCCGGCATCGCGATCGCCCACCGCGTGTGGGTGGCGCGCCCGGGCAGCGCTGCGCTCCTACGCGCGCGCCTGCGCCCGCTGTATGAGCTGTTCGTGAACAAGTGGTACTTCGACGAGCTGATCGACGCGCTCGTCGTAGCACCGGTGGCATCTGTGGGGGGCTTTGCCAGGGGCACGTTCGAGCGCGTGTTCGTCGATGAGACGCTCGTCGGCGGCACGACGGGACTCGTGCGCGTCGGCTCGGCCGCTGTGCGCGCCACGCAGAGCGGCTTCGTGCGCTACTACGCGGCGCTGCTCGTGCTCGGCGTGGCGGGCGTCGGCTTCTACTTCCTGCTGCAATCGTGAGCGCGCGGAGCTGACCTGAATGCCTCCGCTCTCGATCATGCTCTGGCTGCCCGCCGCATGCGGGCTGGTCGGCGCGCTGCTGTCGGTGCTGGGGCGGCGCGCCGGCGTCGTCGAGGTGACCGATATACCCACCGGGCAGACAAGCGTCGCGGCCGGCCCGCGCGGGCGCCTGAGCGCGTCGGGTGGACTCGCGCTGCTCGGCTCGCTGGGCGCGCTGGCGCTGGCGATCGGCTTTATCGCCGACTACTCGCCGGGCCACCACGGCCTGACGCACGTCACCGACGTCGTGTGGATCGCCGAGCTGGGCATCCACTACAAGCTAGGGGTCGACGGGCTGAACGTGTTCATGATCGGGCTCGCGACGCTCCTGTTCGCGGTCGCCGTGATCGCCGCCAACCTGCGCGAGTGGGAGCGCCCGCAGCTCTTCTACTTCAACTTCATGCTCGCGGAGTCGGCCGTGCTCGGTGCGCTGCTGGCGCAGGATCTGGCGCTTTTCGTGGCGTTCTTCGACCTGATGCTGATCCCCTTCTACTTCCTCGTCGGGGTTTGGGGCAGGGAGACGGGGCGCGTGCGGGCGACGATCAAGCTCGTGATCTACACGCTCGTCGGCTCGCTGCTGATGCTCGCGGCGGCCGTCGCCACGGGCGTGCTGGCGGCCCAGCAGGGCGGCGGTCACATCACCTTCGTGCTGTCCGCGCTGCAGGCCTCGCCGCTCAGCCGCGGCTCGCAGGAGTGGATCTTCCTGTTCTTCGCCGCGGCCTTCCTCGTGAAGATGCCCGCCTTCCCGCTCCACGGCTGGATGCCCGATGGCTACAAGGCGATGCCGATCGAGGCGTTGATGGTCTTCTCCGGAGTCCTCTCGAAGGTCGGCGCCTACGGCTTCTTGAGGATCGTGCTGCCGCTCTATCCGCAGGCCACAGCGCACTTCCAGACGCTCATGCTGCTGATCGCGCTCGCCTCGATCCTGTATGGCTCGGTGATCGCCTTCACGCAGACCGATGCGCGCTTGATCGCCGGGTACTCCTCGGTCGCACAGCTCGGCTTCATCACCCTGGGCATCTTCTCGCTGAACCCGCAAGGGGCGCAGGGCGCCCTCCTGCAGATCGTCAACCACGGGCTGGTCGTCGCGGCGCTGCTGTTCATCGTCGCGCTGCTCGCCCAGCGCGCGGGCGGCTCGGAGGACGTGCGCGAGATGGGCGGCATCGCCTTTCGCGCACCATTGCTCGCGACGATCTTCCTCGTCGTATCCCTCGCCACGCTCGCGATGCCCGGCTCCTCGAACTTCATCGGCGAGTTCCTGATCCTACTGGGCGTCTTCAAAGCCAAGCTGGTGATCGCCGTGATCGCCTTCGCGGGGGTGGTCATGGCCAGCGTCTACGCCCTGCGGCTGTTCATCAGGGCGATGCACAACCGCGTCGGCCCGCACGTGTACCGACCGGAGATCGGCGAGCGGGATATCACCGTGCGCGATGGCGCCGTGCTCGTGCCGCTGCTCGCCGTGATCGTCTTCATGGCGCTCTACCCGCAGCTCGCGCTGCATCGCAGTGAAGGGTCGGCGAAGGCGGCCGTCGCTCCCGCCCACGCCGACCTGACGCCGCAGGTCGAAAAGGTCGCGAGCGCCGCACCCGCGCAGACCATTGAAGTAAAGGCGACGCGGGAGCGGATCAAATGAGCCTCCCTCTCACGACGCTCACCACCGCCCACCTGAGAGGCCCGCACGTGGACTTCGCGGGCCTGTCCCCGCTGATCGCGCTGCTGGGCGGCGCGGTGCTCGTGCTGCTCGTCGGGCTGATCCGCTCTCGCCGGGCGCGCGCGCAGGCCGTGCCGGCGGCCAGCCTGCTGGCTCTCGGCGCGGCGGCGGGGCTGACGATCTGGCAGTGGGACGCGCAGAAGTCGATCGTCTCGGGGGCACTGCGGATCGACGACCTGTCCCTGCTGCTCAACCTGATCCTGGCGGCCGGCGGCGCGTTCAGCGTGCTGCTCGCGTGGCGCGCGCTGGCCGCGCGCGAAGCCGCGCACGGAGAG
>Ga0193729_1000202_pt1 | contig 29988 bp, 28 predicted proteins | sample U1c2metaG_FD_143036 | JGI IMG/M metagenome (GOLD analysis project Ga0193729, IMG submission 143036) | Soil microbial communities from a riparian zone of the East river system, Colorado, United States - U1c2 | ecosystem: Environmental > Terrestrial > Soil > Riparian zone | place: USA: East River...
GCCGCGCAAATCCGGCATGAGCGCACCGCGATTCGTGGCCATTGCCAGAACCACCTCACTTGTTTTGCCGTTAAAGCTTTTCGCTGCGACCATCTTCGGCAAGGTCTCTTCGCGGCGTTCGATTTGCGCTGCGTCTTCTTTGATCTGCTGAGGCGAACCTTTCGACAATTGCGCGATCATTGGTGGCGCACTCTTAACTTCGGTATCCGGCGTTATGTTCAATTCCGGCAAGACCTGCTCAGCGATTTCCCGAAAAACCGGCGCAGCTATATCACCGCCGTGATATGAACCCTGCGGCTCGTCGATAACCACGATGATCACGACCGCGGGATTGCTAACCGGAGCGAACCCTACAAACGATCCGACGAACTTGGTTGCTGAATACGCGTGCGTCTTTGGATCGACTTTCTGTGCGGTGCCGGTCTTGCCCGCCGCCGTGTAGCCGTCGAGCTGCGCCTTCCTCGCTGTTCCGTGCAGCGTTACGCCTTCGAACATTCCACGCATCGCCGCGGTTGTTTCCGGATTCAGCGCTCGACGCATTTCCGGCTTTGCCTGGTAGACGACGGTGCCGTCGGGCAGGCGCAGTTCACGCACGACGTGCGGCTTGATCCACATGCCGCCGTTCGCGAGCGCCGAGTAAGCCGCGGCCATTTGCAGCGGAGTCACCCCAACTTCCTGACCCATGGCAAGCGATCCCATTGAAGCCGGCTGCCACCGATTAACCGGACGAAGGATGCCGGGAGATTCTGCGGCCAAATCAATTCCGGTACGCGATCCAAATCCGAGTCGCTTCATGTAGTCGTACATCGAGTCATTGCCGGCCAACAGTCCCAGCTTGATGGCCGCGACGTCGCTCGATTGCGCCAACGCGTCTGCCACCGTCAACACGCCGAACGGCTTATGATCGTGAATCACGCGACCAGCCACGGTGATCGAGCCCATCTGGCAATCGATCTTGTCGTCAGGTTTTACCAGGCCTTTTTCAATAGCGGCTGAGAACGCAACGATCTTAAAGGTGGAACCGGGCTCGTAAATGTTCTGCACGGCGCCGTTGGTTTTCTCATCCGGCGAGACTTTTCCAGCTTCATTGGGATTGAAGGTCGGCGAATTCGCCAGCGCTAAGATTTCTCCGGTGCGCGGATCCATGACGATTGCCGTACCTGACTTCGCATGACTGCGCTCGACCGCCCCCTGAAGCGCTTGCTCAGTACGATACTGGATAAGCTGATCGATCGTGAGCACTACAGTCTGACCGGGATGCGGCTGCACTTCATAGCTTTCAAACGCGCGGCGATCGCGATCGACCTCCAGGTACACTTTACCCGCCTCACCGCGAATCTTTTCGTTGTAAGACTGCTCAACTCCGCCCAGCCCCAATTCATCTGCATTGACAAAGCCGAGCACGTGGGCCGCCAGCGTATCGTTCGGGTAGTAACGCTTCGGCTCTTTGCGCGAATACACGCCCTCGAGTTCCAGCGCGTCGAGCTTGTTCGCGCGCTCCATCTCCAGCCGGCGAACTATCCAGATGAACTTCTTGTTCGCGTCCTTCGCGTCGCTGAAACGCTTGATCAGATCAGCGCGATCGAGACCAGTTACCGATGCAATCTTGCGGACGGTCTCGTCGATATTCTTAACTTCGCCGGGATCGCTGTAGAAAGATTCGGTGTCAAGACTGCGAGCCAGCTCACGACCTTGCCGATCGAGAACCTGTCCTCGCGTAGGCGCAGTTTCGATTGAACTCAGTTGTTGATTTCGAGCCCGGGAAGCCAGGTTATCGTGTTGATGGATTTGCAGCTGGACGAGGCGAGCGCCAATTGCCAGCATCCACAGAACCAGGACGATCGCCACAAAAAGTATGCGGCGATGCGAATTCTCGATACGCGGCGCTTCGTTGGCAGTAGCACGACGGGGCATTCAACTCTCCAAACATGCGATCACGTCAGCGACCCGTCTTTATTTCCCGCGCGGTTGCTGATTTTTCAGTTTTGCTGGCGCTTTCGCGAGAATTTTCGCGGCCACGGGAACTTTCAATTCACGTGGCGCGATTCGCTGTCTCAACGGATCAATTTGCGCAGGCTGCATTGGCTGCATTCCCAGCTGTCGAGCCGCTCGCTCCAGGCGCGCCGGGCTGGCCGCGACTTCCTTCTCAACGGTTAACCGGCGCTGCTCCTCGCGAGCTTCGGTAAGCGCGGTGCGCAACTTCTCAGTCTGATAACCAAGCTTAAGCGCGGCAAAATGCTGACCGCCCGCATAAACGAATCCGCCGGCGAGCAGCAGCCCACAAATTAAGAGAAAGGAAAATCGTTTCAGCGCCCCGCGATCGCGCTCGCGCAATACGGGTGCGTTTCGATGTCTTGATGGAACTCTACGCATCGTGTCCTGGGTGGAGTTCCGCGTTTACGCGGCAGTGTTTAGTAGGGCCACCTGAAGGCGGAACTCCGAACTTCTTGTCAATCTAAGGCTTGCTAAATCTTGCTTGCGCCTCGCAACTTTGCGCTGCGACTTCTCGGGTTTTCTTCAATCTCTTCTTCGCCTGGAACGATCGCCCGTCGCGTCAGAATTGAAATTTGCCTGGTGACGCCGCAAATGCATACAGGCAAACGCGGCGGACACTGACATCGACCGGAAAGCTTTAACAGCGTCCGCTTGACGATGCGATCTTCAAGCGAGTGAAAACTGATTACCGCGAGACGCCCAGCTTGTTCTAAGTGGTTAACGGCTTGAACCAAGAAACGATCGAGGTTTTCAAGTTCACCGTTGACCGCGATCCGCAACGCTTGAAACGTGCGAGTGGCGGGATGGATCCTCCGTTTTTTATCTGGCCCGACGGCGCGCGCGACTAAATCTGCGAGGTCGTGCGTCGTCTGAATTGGCTCGCCGCGCTCTCGTCGCTCGACTATCCATCGAGCAATGCGGCGAGATCGCCGTTCTTCTCCGTACTCAAAAATTATCCGCGCAATTTCTACTTCCGAAAGACGACCGAGCAACTCTGCCGCAGTTTCGCCACCCGATATATCCATGCGCATGTCGAGCGGCGCTTCGTGCCGGAAACTGAACCCGCGTCCCGGCGAGTTCAACTGCAACGACGAAACACCGAGGTCGGCAACAACACCGCGTACCTGTCTGACCTTCGCTGTCGCGAGGACCCGCGTAAGTTCACGAAAATCAGCATGCACAGAGCGGAAGCGCGAGCCGTATTGCGCTAATCGCTCTGTTGCCAACCCGAGCGCTTCTTCGTCGCGATCGATTCCCAGCACTTGCGCGTCCGAAGATGCTTGCAAAATTGCCTCGCTATGCCCGCCCAGGCCTACCGTGCAATCGACAAACAATCCGCCGCGCTCAGCTGCGAGCAACTCGATCGTCTCTCGAAGTAGCACGGGGCGATGAGACAGCGCGCCCCTGCCCCCCAAAGGCTCCGCCATTACCACCGCCCCGTGATCTCGTTCAAAGAACTAACAGGTAGCACAGACCTTGATCTGCGGCTCTGAGTTAGTTCTTCAACTGAAAACACTGTGGACCTTTCAAATTCCCAATCGCGCAATCGCCGCCTCGTCTTCCTCGGTATAAGGATCAGCGAGCATGCGTTGCTGGAACTTGTCGAGCTCCCAAACCTCCAGGTATGTCAAATAGCCAAGCACCGCAACATCGCCGACGACCGCGGCGCTCTTTCTCAGCAGCGGATGAACGAGCACGCGCCCCTGCGTGTCCATCGACGACTGCTGGCCGTAATAGTTCGTCCTGTCAAGGAACTTGCGCCGCGCGGGATCCATCGAAGGCAACAACGCGAGCCGCTGTTCGATCGCTTCCCATTCCGGCATCGGATAAACGCGCACGCATTCACCCGTCAAACTGGTCACATAAAGCGCCGAGCCGTACTTGTCTTCAACGTAACGCCGAAAAAGGGTCGGCACTTTGAGCCGGCCCTTGGAATCGATTCGTGCTGTGTAATTGCCTCGAAGCACTGAGACTGATTCCCGAGTTGAGTGGAGACGATTGTGCCTTTTGCGCTGGTTTCGAGTCTGTTTGTGTCGTTGAAACCACCTTGCTCCACTTCACTCCACCGCGCGCATACTACGCCCGTAGTTCGGGGCTGTCAATAGTTTTTATGGATTTTTTTCGAGGCTGGAAAAATAAAACTTTAGAAGCCGCGCGAGCTGCACATGGCGCAGTGGTCGCAGGGCTTGCCGCTGGGGTCGACCGAGCACTGCTTCTCGTTTTCGAAAAATTCAACCAGCTCAGATACGGCCGCTTCCTCGACGCCAAATCTCTCCTGGCTGGCATGCTCGATCGATTGGGGACCGCGGACTTCTGACTGAGAACTGTTTCCCTCTCTTAACGGTTCACCCATCGCGCGTGCAAAAGGAGCCAGCCACGGTGATTGGGTCCGCGGCACGTATGAAGTCCTCTGGGAGAGGTCCGTCTCTCGTGGGTTCGGAGTTGGTGGGCCAATGCTTATCGTCGTTGCGGCGGGAGGGGCCGGCGAAACGAAATCGATCATGCGGGCCCGGGACAGTTGTTTCGGCGCCGCGACCTGCGAATGGTTAGCCGTGGGTCTTTGCGAACGCTCTCCGGCGATACGACGCGCGACGCGTTCCGCTATTAACCGTGCTGGATCTTGTTCTGAACTCATCGACAGATTTTCATCGCGCCCAACAAATACGAATGCACGTCCGAGATTTGTCGTGCTGGTTCCTGTGATTTCGTGGTCCACCCGGCCGCAGAATAGAGAGAACCACGAAGTAACACGAACACGAACCAAAGATCACGAAAGTTTTGCGTCGCTAGCGGGTTGACGTTTCATCGCTAAGCAAATCTATTCGATCGACAACGCCAATGATTGCAGAATCGATCGCAGCGCCCGCTTTTCCGGTCGCGGTCGTGGAAGCGCTCCATCCTTCCTGGACGATCAGGACGGTATCGCCCACGCCCGCGTCAACCGCATCGAGCGCCAGAACCGTATAGCCAGTCGCCTCACCTTCCGGACTGATACTTTCGCACAGCATCACGCGGGCATTGTCATAGCGATGATTTTTTTGGGTGGCGACTACGTTGCCGAGAACTTTGGCTAAGATCATCTTAAAGTCTGCTCTTTGTGCTTTGGGCTTTGTTCGCTGGACCGAGGAGCGCGCTACGTCGTATAGAGATCAAAGTACAAAGCACGAAGTACTAAGATCAGAATTAGCCACAACAGACGTGGCTGTCTGAATCAACGATCCCGATTATCGTGCAATCAGTCGGCGTGTCTTCGCGTTTGAAAGGAAAGCTCGCTTCCTTGCCCCGGCACCAGAAAACCAATTCGCCGACTCCGGCGCCCGCAGCATCGACGGCCACCAAAGGTTTTCCCTGTGGCGCCAGGTCTTTATTAAGGGATTGAACAACGAGCAGTTTCCGATTCTGGAGCGAATCGTTCTTCATCGTGGCCACAACTGTTCCGATTACGCGTGCGAGCTGCATTTCACTTCTCAGGAGCCATGATGTCGACTGTGTCGATCACGCCGACGACCGCCGCGTCGATTGGCGTGTCTTTCATGTTCTGCGCCAGCCGGGCGCTTGATCCGGCGACGACCAGCACGCGCTCATGAAAGCCGGCGCCGACAGTGTCGACCGCGACCACGTAGCCGCTCGTGTCCGAGCCATCAAGATTGATGGGCCGAACGATAAGCAGCTTTTTCCCTTCCAGCCGTTCGTCCTTTTGAGACGCCACGACTGTGCCGATAATCCGAGCGATAATCATGCGTGTGCTTGGGCGGTGATGGGCATCGCTTCGTCGACGCTGCCATGCGGACGTGGGATCACGTGCACGCTGACCAATTCGCCGACCCGGCGGGCTGCGGCCGCGCCGGCGTCAGTCGCCGCCTTTACCGCGGCCACATCGCCCCGGACAATCGCTGTCACAAAGCCGGCGCCGATTTTTTCATAACCAATCAGGGTGACGTTCGCTGCTTTGACCATGGCATCAGCAGCTTCGATCATCGCCACCAGACCTTTAGTTTCAACCATTCCGAGTGCTTCTTGCATTCAGTTTTCTCCTGTGAGAAGTTTTTTGAAAGTCGAAAATCTTAAAATAGTAAATCGTGAATAGAATAGCACGTGGCACGCGCATCTTGCGCGTGGCTCCGCTCGTGCCACGATTACGAATCATTCAGACGCGCCGCCTGGCTAAGCAGTTCGACCAACTCTTCCCGGCTCAGCGAAACCTTTCCCGAGCCGTTTGCCGTTGATGAATAAGTTGATGAATAAGAACGAGCCGGCCGATCGCCAGTCGGGCAAGACAAATTCGTTTCATGCAGATAACCGCAAGCCTGACAGCGCGCGCCTTGATCGAGATAGCCTGCTGCCTCGCGCACATTAATTAGTTTTTCAATTGCATCGGGGGGAAGATTTCGCGAGCCGCCCAACATGCGCGAAAGGATCGCAATCTTCGCGGTGTGCTCGAGCGTTTCCAGACGATCGAAGGCTTGCCAGAGATCGGATCCGTAAGCCACTGCGCCATGATTAGCCATCAGCAACGCGTTGTGATGCTTCACCAAAGGGCGCATGGCATCGCTCAACTCATCGGTTGATGGCGTGCCGTATTCAGCCAAAGGCACACAGCCCAGCGTCAATATCACCTCGGAAAGAATTGGCTGATCTATCGGCAGCCCTGCAACGGCGAAAGCCGTCCCATGCGGCGGATGAGCATGACAGACAGCTTTGACGTCAGGCCGTTCACGATAAATCAAGAGGTGCATCGCAAGCTCGCTCGATGCTTTTTGATTATTCAGCGAGCGACCGTCAAGGTCAGTAATAGCGATCAAGTCTTCAGTCATCCGACCTTTGCAGGTCATCGTCGGCGTCGCCAGGATGCGGCCGTCATCAAGCTGCACACTGACATTTCCGTCGGACGAAACAACATAGCTCCGCTCATACAGCAGATGGCAGATGCGCAGGAGATCTCGGCGTGCAAGTTGTTCGTCCATTAGAAAGGGTTAGGCGTGCGGTCCTTCGATCTGGATGTTGTCGATCTCTTTGGCGTTACTGTTCGCGGGATTTCGGAGCCGCGGCTTTGGCGGTTGCGCTAAGAAATACGAAAGCGATTCCAGCGAGGTCGTCAGGTCGACCGTCTTCACTTTCACGCCCAGACGCGCTTTCAATGGCGCGGGCGCAAAATTCAGAATTGCTTTCACTCCGGCGGTCATCACTTGATTGAGTACTCTTTGCGCAGCGCGCGCCGGCACCGCGATCACAGCTACATCGATGTCCTGCTCGCGCACGACTTTCGCGATCTTGTTCACGTCAAAGATCGGAATGCCGCCGCCGGTGCGCTCGCCAACCTTCGTCTCGTCGTTATCAAACAGCGCGACGACCGTGAAGTTTGATTTATCGAGTCCGTTGTAATTTGCCAGCGCAGTCCCCAGACGCCCGGCACCGACGATACCGACGCGATGCGGCTTGTCCAGTCCGAGGATCTTAGTCAGGTCTGCTCGCAAATCTTCAATGTAATAGCCGGTGCCGCGCACGCCGAACTCGCCAAAGTACCCGAGGTCTTTTCTTATCTGTGCGGAATTAAGATTGAATTGTTCGGCCAGTTCTTGCGACGAAACAGTTTCGATTCCGGCTGACGCCAATTCATTAAGACAGCGTAAATACACGCTCAGGCGGTTAGTCGTCAGCTCAGAAATTTTTTCTCTCTTCATGGCGAGCGTGAAAAGTATAACGCTGATACGACTGAGCGAAAAGCGACGTGTTTGCGATTGAAAACATATTTACGCGATAATCCGCCGCGAGTTACAGAACCGCGAACGGTAGTGAGCGGGTGAAGAATGCGGGCAGGATGCCCGCGAACCGCAGGCAGGGATGCCTGCGCTCCAATCAAAATGATCGCGCATCTATCAGGCACATTGCTTTCAAAGCAGCCGACGGCGGCAATCATCGATGTCGGCGGAGTCGGCTATGAAGTCTCGATTCCAGTTTCGACTTTTTATGAGCTTGGCGAAAATGGATCACCGGCGCAGCTGCGCGTATACACGCACGTCAGTCAGGACGCGATCAGGCTTTACGGATTCAAGACGGCGCGCGAACGCGAATTGTTTCTGCAGCTGATTTCAGTGAACGGCGTGGGGCCAGCCTTAGCGATCAAGTTGCTGTCGGGAATGAATGCTGACGAAATGATCGCGGCGATCAGGACAAATAATCTGGTTCGGCTCGTGGCGATTCCCGGTGTGGGCCGCAAGACTGCTGAGCGCCTCGTCGTCGATCTGCGCGATAAAATCGCGGCGCTCTCGTCACCCGCATTGGAAGAAGAGTTCGCGGCAAAGGCGGCGGCGTCCGGCTCGGCTTCATCGGCTGACTCGATGCGTGACGATGCAATGTCGGCGCTCGCGAACCTGGGTTATCAGAGAGCGGCGGCGGAGAAAGCAATTAAGAACGCGATCGATGAAGGCGGCGAGCTTTCAGTCGAGGTGGTTCTGCGACGTAGTCTACGCTCCTTGGCAAAAGCCTAGTGTGGTCGGAGGCTTTCAGTGAAAGTTAAAAAGCTTGGCCGATTGAACGCGGGGCAAGAGCTATCCGGTAATTATTCTGGGGCCGTTGCTATTATTCTTACGAATGTCCAGTTTGACCCAGACCTTGAGACCACCATTCTGACCTTACCGCTAACGATCGGCCATGGCCTCGCAGCCAGAGAAGTCAAGCTAGAGATATCGGTGGGAGTCCAAGCGTTGATTGCTCAACAAGAGAGACCTACCAGCTTGGTCCCGGGGGAGCCTTTCACATGGCACGATGGGCAATATGTTGCCGTGCTGCTATTCAAGAACCAGATGTTTTCGGCTTCCGTAGATTATTTGGAGGCGACATCCGAGGAAGAAGCGATTCTTCTAATCAAGAAGCAGGTTCTTTCGGATGACAGCAAACTCAAGAGATTGAGACGCGACGTAGAAACTCTCGAGCGAGTGATGAACGCATCGGGAATCAAAGGATAGCGATACCTGAAAACGTCAAACTAATTGTCTTTGCCAGGGACGCAGGATCATGCGTGCGATGTGGATCTCGAGAAAAGCTGCATTTCGATCACATAATCCCTGTTGCGAAAGGCGGGGGAAATTCCGAAGATAACATTCAAATACTCTGTAATTATTGCAATCTTCAAAAGTCAGACAAAATAGCATTCTGATTGATCCATCTGTAACATAGACCTCTCAATGACTGAAACGGCAACGAAAGCGAAGGGCGAGAGTGCGGCGGTACTGGCCGCAACACCCACCGATGAGGACCGCCAGTACGATCTTTCTCTGCGTCCAAACAAACTCTCTGAGTATATCGGCCAAACCAAAGCCAAAGAAAACTTGCGCGTTTATATCAGGGCCGCGCTTAAGAGGCGAGAGGCCTTAGATCATGTGCTACTCACCGGGCCGCCAGGACTCGGCAAGACCACGATGGCCCACATCATCGCAAACGAGATGGGCGCGCAAATGCGGTCGACATCCGGGCCGGCAACCGAAAAAGCTGGAGATGTGGTTGCATTACTGACCACGTTGCAGGATGGCGATATTCTTTTCATAGATGAAATTCATCGGCTAATGCCGGTAATTGAGGAGAAGTTGTATCCGGCAATGGAGGACTTTGAGTTTGACTATGTCATTGGCCAGGGAGTTGGTGCCCGGGTGCACAAGTTGCGATTAGACAAGTTTACGCTGGTTGGCGCGACGACACGCGCAGGCCTGATTAGCGCTCCCCTGCGTGCTCGATTTGGCATTAATTTCCATCTGGATTTTTATCCGCACGAGGATTTGGAAACGATCTGTAAGCGTTCGGCCACCATCTTGAATGTCGAGATTGACGACGGCGGCGCGCATGAAATTGCGCGTCGATCGCGCGGCACACCGCGCATCGTGAACCGCCTGTTGCGACGCGTGCGCGATTATGCCGACGTCGATTATGACGGACGCATCACCCATGAAGTGGCGAACGACGCGCTCAATCGAATGGAGGTTGACACGTACGGCCTCGATGAAATGGACCGAAAACTTTTGCTGACGATTATTGAGAAGTTTGAAGGCGGACCCGTTGGGGTGGGCACGTTGTCCGCGGCGATTCATGAAGAAAAAGATTCAATCGAAGAAATCATCGAGCCATACCTAATTCAAATTGGCTTCCTGAATCGCACACCTCGCGGACGAATGGCAACCCAACTCGCCTATCAACATTTTGCAGTCAAGAGCGGACAACAACGGCCGAGCTTGTTTGATTCAGTCTGAACTTCGTACTTTGAACTTTGTACTTTGATGTCTTGCCGTCAAGTCTCGTCATCGCGAAAGCTCAAAGCACGAAGAACAAAGTACAAAGAACGGTTTTCATGGCACGTTTTTCACGTCATTCATTTGGAGTCAGAAACCGCTCACCCTGGCGGCGCATGATTTCGCATGCCGTGCATCAGTTTCATGAAAACGATCTGTTCACATCGGCGGCGGCGATGAGCTATTTCGGCCTGATGACGTTGTTCCCGGCGCTCCTGTTGTTGCTCGCGCTGAGCAATCGAATCACGGCGGGCAGCCAGATGATTCAGCACATCGTCGACATCTATCCGGGATCGGGCAAGTTTCTGCACGAAACAATTAAATCGCTGGCGAACGTGAGTACCGGGGTGATGATCACCTGCGGCGTAATTGTGCTGTGGGCCGGCTCGTGGGTATTTGCAGTCGTCGAGCGCGCGCTGAATCGCGTCTGGGGCACCACGCATAGAACTTTTCTGCATGGACGCATGCTCACTCTGGCGATGATTGGCGGGGTGGGTCTCCTGTTGATTGCGTCCGTGCTCGGCACCTCGGTGCTCGTGTACTTGCAAGAAATCGCAGGTCGCATGTCGCCGAGACAGTTGGAGCATTATCGTCTTCTCGCGTCTGTGGGCAGTTTGTTTTGGCAGATCGTCTTCGCACTGGTCAGCCTCCTCGTGACTTTTACCATGTTTCTGATCGTCTATCGCTTCATGCCCAACGCTTACGTGACCCTGGGCAGCTGCGTGCCGGGAGCGCTAATCGGTTCGCTCCTTTGGGAAGCCGCGAAATACGTTTTCGCCTGGGCCCTGAATTACTTTAATTACGAACAGATTTATGGATCGGTGGGCGCTGTGGTCGCGGTCCTGACCTGGGGTTACGTCTCCAGTCTCGTTCTGCTTTTTGGCGCGCAACTCACCGGCGTGTTTCATCGCGAGCACATGGAACATCCAATTCCCGCGCCCGGACTCAATGTCCCTTCAGCCTCATATACCTGAACGTTTGTCGCTCCGTTTCGTCATTCGTTTCACCCCACAATGGATATCTCCGATTTCGATTATCAGCTTCCGGATGACTTGATTGCGCAGCATCCGTTAGTGCAGCGCGACGCGTCGCGCATGTTGATACTTGATCGCGCAGCAAAATCGTGGCGTGATTCCGATTTCAAGAACCTGCCGGGTGAACTCTCTGCGGGAGATGTGCTGGTGGTCAACAACACGCGCGTTTTTCCCGCACGCCTGCGGGGAAATCGTGTGCCTTCAGGCGGGTCAATCGAGTTACTGCTCATACGTGAGACAGCACCAAAGACGTGGGAAGCATTGGCGAGGCCTGCTCGCAGATTGCGTGTTGATGATGAACTCGAATTCGCAGGCGGAGGGTTGCGGGCGCGCGTAACAGAATCTCTAGAAAGCGGAATTCGGGTCATCAGGTTCGACACAGACGAGAATCTGGACGACGTCATCGATCGAATAGGCGAGCCGCCACTGCCACCTTATATCAAGAGCGATGGCCGCAAACTATCCGACGACCAGAGCAGATATCAAACTGTCTACGCCGCCCAACGCGGAGCGATCGCCGCACCGACAGCCGGTCTGCATTTCACGCCTTCGATTTTAGAGATATTAGAATCGCGCGGCGTGCGCATCGCCCAAATTACTTTGCATGTTGGTTACGGGACCTTCGAACCGGTGCGCGTCCGCGATGTTAGCGAACACCAGGTGGCCCCCGAACGATTTTCGATAGGCGACCCAGCTGCAGACCTCATCAACGAAGCACGCTTGAACGGGAATAAGATTGTGGCCGTCGGTACGACGACCGCCCGCGCGCTCGAGTCGACAGCTTCGCCTGCGGGTGAAGTGAAAGCGCAATCAGGACTGGCTTCACTGACTATTATTCCGGGATATCAATTCCGCGTGGTTGATGGACTGCTGACAAACTTTCACCTACCGCAGTCGTCTTTGTTGATGCTGGTGTCGGCGTTTGCCAAACGCGAATTTGTGCTGCGCGCTTATGAGCATGCCGTGAAAGAACGCTACCGCTTTTACAGCTACGGCGACTGTATGTTGCTAATATAACAGCGGGAAAGAGCGGAGGCTTGTAAACTTTATTGGGTAACAGGCTATAATCGCGGCCAAGGTTTTCGGTTCAAGCGAAACAGTTTCTAATATGGCGGTCCTGAAAAAATTTCGACCACGTTGGTGGCTTAGCGGCCGTCAGTCCGAGTCTGCCGACGCACAAACCAACATCGCGCTCGTTCCGCCAATCAACGCGCGCTATGACGTGCGACCGCTGACCGTTTCGCAAATTGACGAATGCTGGCGACTGGACCAGCGCTGCTTTGTTGATGGTGAAGCTTACAGTCGCGACACGTTCGAGTATCTGTTGACCGCGCCGGAGTCCGTTTCTTACCGGGTCGTGATGCAGAATAGCGCGATGGCGGGATTCGTTATCGGCTTACTGGAGCCGGACCACACCGGACACATCACCACGATCGGAATCGCACCCGAGCACAGACGCCGGCGACTGGCGAGTTGTTTGATGGAAACGATTGAATCCGGTTTTCAGCGGCGCGACGTGCGAATCGTGAGATTGGAAGTTCGGGCGAGCAACGTCTCAGCCCAAAAGCTGTACTCAAGTCTCGGGTACTGTATAACTCAGCGACTGCCCAAGTATTATTCTAACGGCGGCGATGGATTGTTGATGATAAAGTCGCTGTGAACTACTAAGCTTTCCGCAATTCCGTCAGTACCTGTTTCGCCACTGCTTTCAAAGTATCAAAGACACCGGCTCCGGTAGAAGCAACCGCCTCAATCACCGGCTCGCCCTTTCGCTGCAACTCCGTAGTCAGCTCATCAGTTGGAATCACATTCGGCAGATCACGCTTGTTAAGTTGGAGCACGTACGGAAGCTTCATTAATTCGTATCCGTAGGTGCGCAGGTTTTCCTCCAGGTTATAGAGCGATTCGATATTTGCGTCCATGCGCTCTTCCTGCGAGTCCGCTACGAAGACCACGCCATCGACGCCCTTCAGAATAAGTTTGCGCGAAGCTTCATAGAAGACCTGCCCAGGTACCGTGTACAAATGAAAACGCGTCTTGAAGCCGCGGACGGTTCCCAGCTCCAACGGCATGAAATCGAAGAATAGAGTTCGATCCGCTTCAGTCGCCAGACTGATCAGCTTTCCCTTCGCCTGCGCGGAGGTCGAATCGTAGATGAACTGAAGGTTGGTGGTCTTGCCGCACAATCCCGGGCCGTAGTAAACGATCTTGCAGTTAATCTCTCGCGATGCGTAATTGATGAAAGTCATAGCGTCGGAAACTGGTTATGCAGGGGAAAATAGACTGTCGATTTCCTCATCCGTAATTCCGTTAAAAGGCAGTGAACTGTTTGCGCGCGCGGCGGCGGATTCTTGTTCGATTTCTGCGAATACCTTAGCGAGTTCGTGTGAGAGCTGTTTTGAACGAAGCTTTACCAAACCCAGACTGGAACGATCATCAAAGACCACCAGCAGCAGCACACGGCCGATAACGCAAATGTGTATGCTCTCTTTTTCCCCTTCGTGAGACAACGTGGGGAATTCACTTTCACCGATCAGTTTTGCCATGCCCCCGGTCGCCGCCACATTGCCCGCTGCCAGGGACGCCAGGCTGGTTGTATCAAGGTCCCCCAATTCACCGTGGACGGCGATCTGTTGGCCATCCTTGTCCACCAGCACAACCAACCGGGCTGAGGAGTCCAAACGCAGCCGAGCCAGCAGCGCTTTGATATGATGGAACCGCGATTCCAGAATTACCATTGGCGTGTTTGGCATGTCGGCCGGCTAGACGGACTGGCTTGAGGAAGCTGAAAAATGGTGCGGCGCCGTCCCGCCAGTTGGCGAACGGCGTAAACCCTCGGTGCAGACGATCTCGAAATCCCAATAAATCGAGCGTCGCAGCTCATGAGTCACATTAACACGCGTCATCCAGACCTTCAAGTGTTTTTCTCAAGCTAACCATGTCTATAACAGTTGGACAGACCCAGTGTGGAGTCCGCAAACCCTAATCTTTCGTTGATTTAGCAGCAAACCTATGTTACTCTTTCCCGCTGTTTTAGCGGCGGTTTGTTCGAGGCCATTCGTCAACGCGAGGCAATTCGCGCATGAGAACACCATTAGCTAAGAGTGTCAAAAAACTTTCCCCTCGATCGTCGACTCGACGTTCGATTAAGTCGTCGTCAAAGGCTAAGCTAACCCGTCTGAAGCCGGCGACCAAACGGTCACCGGCCGGCAAGGCTCGGGCCCACAAAGCCACGAAGACGAAGGCGGTGAAGTCGAAGCTGAAACCGGCGTCGCACACCGTTAAAAAGGCGAAGCAGCCTGCTGTCTCGACATTGAAAAAAGCATCGAAGGTGGCGCCGCGCTCAACAAACCGTAACCAGACGGCTAGCAAGACCAGGCATCTTCACGCCAAGAACGTTCTGGTTCTCAGAAGACCCGCATCTCTCCTGCCTCCACCGCAACCAACCCGCGACGAGGCTGCAGCTCTGAAAGCGTTTGAAGCTGCGCACCGAGAGTTTTCAAGGGGTCATTTTGCGGAAGCCCGCACGCGCTTTCGTGCGCTTGTCGAAAAATATCCGTCCGTGTCTGAAGTAGCCGCGCGGTCCCGCACATATCTTGCGGTTGCCGAGGCACGGCTGCGCACAGAACTTGCTCTGCCTCGCGATGCCGACTCGCTTTACGACCGCGGTGTGATCGAATTGAACAGAGGCGACTATGTTGCTGCTCAAGAACTTTTCGAGCGCGCGCTGAGACGTGAACCGGAAGCTGCGCACATTCACTACGGCCTCGCTGCTACACGTGCACGACTTGGGGCGATCGATACTGCGCTAAAGTCTCTTGAGCGCGCTTTGGATCTCCAACCAAGTCTACGCATCAGAGCGCAACGAGATCAGGATCTGAATCCACTTCGCAGCGATCCGGATTTCGAACAGTTGGTTTTTGCTTCCCGCGAGTAAATACTTCGCGCCTGATCCCGTCCGCCGATTCCAAACCGTTCAGATTTCGAGTATTATTCCTTCTCGAATTCACCGCTGCCTTTATCTCCGGAGTAAAATAATTGCTGAATGCGAACGCTAACGGCAGCCTCAAGCTAGTCGCGATCGGCGGGGGTACCGGCCTGTCAACGCTGTTGGCCGGCTTGAAGCACTTCGTTGGCGTGCGCAGTGAGGAAATCTGGATCGATTCGTTGTCGGCCATTGTCACCGTGTCTGACGATGGCGGCAGTTCTGGCAGGCTGCGCGATGAATTGCAGATTGCGCTATCGGAAGATTCAACTCTCCTGGCTCGTCTGTTTAAGTATCGTTTCCGTGGATCCGGAGATCTGGGCGGGCATAGTTTCGGAAACCTCTTTCTCGCCGCACTAACCGACGTCACCGGAGATTTTGTGGAGGCGGTGCGCCTCTCTTCTGAAGTCCTGGCAAGCAAAGGCCATATCTTTCCGGCGACTATAAATGACGTGCGGCTGGTTGCTGAGTTGGAGGATGGGCGTGAGGTGCACGGCGAAACGCAGATAACCGCTGCTCGTTCACGCATTCGTCGCTTACGACTTGTGCCCGACGAATGCCTGCCATTGCCCGCAGCGCTCGCCGCCATCAGAGCCGCAGATGTGATTACCATCGGACCTGGTTCGCTCTACACGAGCATCATTCCTAACCTGATAGTCTCAAGTGTCGCCGAGGCGATTGGCGATGCGGGCGCGACCAAAATCTTCATCGCGAATCTAATGACGCAACCTGGCGAAACCGACGGTTATGGCTTTCGTGAACATCTCGCCACCGTTCGCCATTATGCTCCGCAGATCCATTTTGACTACACCGTAATTAACGATCGCGCGATTAGCAGTGAGCAAGCGAAAACATACGCCGCGGACGGCGCGGTTCAAGTCCTCATGGAAAAGACCACCGACGCGAACGCATGCGATGCGGGAATCGAAGTCGTCTGCGCCGATTTGTTGGATGATGGCGAGATGGTGCGGCACAATTCCGAGCGGCTGGCTCGCGTTGTAATTGCCTGCGCCGCCGATGACCGGGCTAAGAAGCTCGCGCAGACTGACATGCTAACCGTAAACTGAACTCTTAATGCCGTCACCAACCGTCAACGTCCCCACCGCCGCACCGCTCGACGTGATCATACTCGCTGCCGGTCAGGGCACTCGTATGAAATCCGGCCTGGCCAAGGTCCTGCACAAACTAGATGGCCGCACGCTGGTTGCTCACGTTTGCCGCACCGCCGCAACACTGAACCCGCGAAATATTTATGTCGTCGTTGGTCATCAGGCTGACGGGGTTGAGGCCGCTGTCCAGAACGAATTAGGAAAAGACGGCGCGGTATTCGTGCGCCAGGAAAAACAACGAGGCACGGGTGGCGCGGTCCTCGCAACGAGAACCGCGCTGGCAAATGCAGCTTCAACCGTCTTGATTCTTTCGGGCGATGTTCCAATGGTGCGGGCCGAAACGCTGAAGAACCTGATCGAAACTCACGCAAACGAAGAGTCAGCTTGCACGATTCTCACTGTGAGAATGGAGAACCCGATGGGTTACGGTCGAGTGGTGCGCGATGACACTAATGTATTTCGAAAAATTGTCGAGCAGAAAGACGCCGATGACGACGAGCGGCAGATTCGGGAAGTAAACTCGGGCATCTATTGCTTCGACAGCGAGAAACTTTTTACTGCGTTAGAAGAAGTGCGCCCGTCGAACAGTCAGAACGAATACTATCTGACCGATGTGCCCTCTATCTTGAAGCGGACCAACGAACGCGTCAGTCTCTTTCAACACTCCGATGTTCGCGAAGTATCAGGAATTAACACCCGCGCCGAGTTGGCCGAGTTCGAAAACCTTATTCGTCGACGCACCATACGACGCTTAATGCTCGAAGAAGGGGTGACCTTTATCGATCCGTCGCATGCCTACGTCAGCAGCGAAGCGCAAATTGGACGCGACTGCATTATTCATCCTGATGTTCATATCGAAGGGCCTTCAGTAATCGGAGAGGCAGGCGAGATTCATCAAGGCTCACGTATAGTCAATTCGCGACTGGGTGATCGGGTTACGGTCAAGGATCATTGCCTAATCATAGATTCCGAAATCGCCAACGACTGTGCCCTCGGGCCCTTCGCGCATTTGCGAATGAATGCGAAGCTGGAAGAACGCGCCGTCGTCGGCAACTTTGTCGAAGTAAAGAAGTCGACAATCGGTCGCGGATCCAAGGCGATGCACCTGACTTATTTGGGCGACGCTACGATTGGCGAGCGCACGAATATCGGCGCCGGAACCATCACGTGCAATTACGACGGCAAACATAAGCACCCTACGATCATCGAAGACAACGTGAGAATTGGATCGGACACGATGCTGGTCGCGCCGGTAACAGTTGGCAAAGGCTCAGTGACGGCCGCGGGCGCCGTGGTCACTGAAGATGTGCCGCCGAATACACTCGTGGCGGGCGTGCCCGCCAAGGTCAAGAAGAAACTAACGGAAGATGGGAAGTAACGGACCGCTGACAGTCTTTTCTGCTCACCGCTCACAACTTACTAAATTATGTGTGGAATAGTTGGATACGTTGGAAAGAAACAAGTCGTGCCGCTAATTATTGACGGCCTGCGGAAGCTCGAATACCGCGGCTATGACTCGGCAGGCATCGCCGTCGTCGATGAGAATCATGTACTGAAGATCCAACGGGCTGAAGGCAAGCTGCGCAATCTCGAAGACGTTCTGCGTCATAAGCCCCTCGACGGAACCTACGGAGTGGGCCACACACGCTGGGCCACGCACGGACGTCCGACCGAAGAGAACGCCCACCCGCATCGCGATTGCACTGGCCGCGTCGTCGTGGTGCACAACGGAATCATCGAAAATTATCTGCAGCTAAAAGAAGATCTGAGAGCGAAGGATCATCAGTTTGTCACCGAAACCGACACGGAAGTCGTGGCTCATCTGATCGAAGAACATCTGAAACAGGGGGACAGTTTCGAACTCGCCGTGCGTAACACCGTAAACGAGCTGACCGGGATCTTCGCGCTTTCAATAATCTGCGCGGACGAATCAGACACGATCATCTCGGCGCGGCTGGGTCCGCCGGTGGTCATCGGAATCGGCGACGGCGAATTTTTCGTTGCTTCGGACGTGCCGGCAATTCTGGAGCACACGCGCGATGTTTTCTTTCTGGGCGACGGTGAAATTGCCATCATGACCAGGGACGCTGTCCGCGTCACAGACTTTCAAGGAAATCAGGTCGAGCCGGAACGGCAGCGCATTACCTGGGACCCCATTCAGGCGGAAAAGGGCGGCTTCAAACATTTCATGCTCAAAGAGATTTACGAGCAGCCGCGCGCCGTTCGCGAAACTGTCGAAGGCCGCATCTCGCTCGACACCGGACGGGTGTTTCTCGACGAGATGAAGAACCTCACCGAAAGTGATCTCAAAAAGACTAACTCGATCAAGATTGCGGCGTGCGGCACTTCATGGCACGCGGGCATCGCCGGCAAATATATGATCGAGCAACTCGCGCGCATCAATGTCGATGTGGATTATGCGTCCGAATTCCGTTATCGCGATCCGGTATTCGACGAAAACACTTTGCTGCTGGTGATTACGCAATCAGGCGAGACCGCCGACACGATCGCCGCACTTCGTGAAGTCAAAGAGCGCGGCGCCAAGGTCCTGGCAATTTGCAACGTGCAAGGCTCGATGATTACGCGCGAAGCTGACGGCACAATCCTGACCCACGCGGGGCCTGAGATCGGCGTCGCCTCAACCAAGGCCTTCACGGCGCAGATGATTGCGCTTTACTTGTTTGCGTTATATCTGGGCCAGCTCCGCGGAACGCTCACGCCCGAAGAAAGCAAACGGCACGCGCAGCAACTCGCCGAACTGCCGGTCAAGATGGAGCACCTGCTCAACGAAGCGGACGCCATCGAAGACCTCGTGAAGGAGTTCTTTCGCTGCACCGATTTTCTTTATCTCGGCCGCGGAATCAATTTCCCGATCGCCCTCGAAGGCGCGCTGAAACTAAAAGAGCTTTCGTACATTCATGCGGAGGGTTATCCGGCCGGCGAGATGAAGCATGGACCAAACGCTCTGATTGACGAGCGCCTACCCGTTTTGTTCATCAACACGCGCGAAGCCGGCAATCGATCGTCTGAGTTGCGCTATGAGAAAACCCATTCGAACATCGTTGAAGTAAAAGCGCGCGAAGGCATCGTAATTTCGGTCCTGACTGAGGGTGATTCAATGTCCTCGGTCGTGTCGGATCACATCATCGAGATTCCCGAGTCGAGCGATCTGCTCTCGCCAATACTCTCAATCATTCCGTTGCAACTGCTCGCTTACCACATTGCCGTGCGCCGCGGCTGTGACGTGGACCAACCGAGGAATTTAGCAAAGTCGGTGACCGTTGAATAATACGGCGAAGGACCGCTGAACTGCTTGAGGTTAGTATTCCTGTCGAAACCGGCGGTACATGAACCACGCAAACACACCCGGAACCAGAAAAACAACAAGAATCACAAAGTTAATTCCCTCGATTTGTTCTTCATAGATTATTCCCAGAGCGTTGCGCAGCGTGGATTCTTGCCGCAGGACATGCCTCACATAGTGCGCTTCACGCAGACCAAGTAAGACGAACCAAAGAATCGCAAAGACAAGACTAACGACGGAAATAGTTTTTCTGGTTGACGGTGTCATTTCGGAAGTTAAGTAGCCAGCCAATACTAGTGCGGAAACTGCTTAGAGTAAATGTTTTCTCATCACGTTCACGATCCAGAAAAAGTCTGAATCGGTCCGAATCAAGAATCAAAATCCTCTCAATGGCAGCTCCGCCGATCGCTGCAACCAATTACTCGCCGGATATCTTGAGGAAGCGTCGACAACATGAAGTGTGTAGGCATGTCGTGATTTCGCCGATCGATTCTCGCGACTCAGATGCGGGAGCAACGGATGCAAAACGATCAGAGTTCCCTTCCTCACTTCCAACGGCCGTAGCTTTTCTTCCGGCCACGGCGAATCATCAAGTGTTTCGAAGCGCGTGCCGCCGCCTTCAGCGCGAACGAAGCGTGACTTCAATCCGAGTTTGTGTCCACCCGGAATCGCCCAGAGACAACCGTTATCGATGCCGGCATCTTCCAGCGCGAACCACATTCCAACCATGCGCAACGGCTCAACGAAAAGGAACGTTGCATCCTGATGACAAGTCACTTCGCCGCCGATGCGGGGTTGCTTGAAGATGTACATCGACTGCAACAGTAACGGATCGTTGATGCCCAAATCCGAAACCAGCTGTTTGATCTCACTTGTTCGCGAGAATCTATCAAACACTGGATCGAGATCATGAAGCGCGTGGCCAATCTTATTGATCGACTGTTCCTTGTTCTGCTTCAGCGTGCCATCGGAATTGAACGCATTCTCTTCGAAAAAAAATCTAACCTTGTCGCCGGATTCAAGGAAGTAATCATCGCTGGTCCTGGTTTGCTCACGCGTGGAAAAGATCGAAACAACACCGGCCGGATCGAATTCCCGCACCACCTCATTCGCGCGCGCGCGCAAAGCGTCACACGCTTCAGGACGGACAAAATCTTCCAGCACGAGGAACCCGTCGCGTTCGTATTGATCCAATTCCGCCGAAGTCATAGGAGGAGCATTGTTAGGCCATGCGGCTGCGACGTCAACCGCAAAACGACTGGCACGAGGTCAGTACCGGGAGCGATAGCGACCGGGTAAAGACTGGAGCGCAACCGTCCCGGTTGCCGTGTTGTCTCTTCGACGAGTAATTGCAAGCGGGGACGCTTGCGCTCCAGTCGACCACCCCACGCGGGCTGCCCGCACGGGGACCCCGGTCCGCTCCCGGTAGTGACCTTATCCTCACGTCCGTCACGATCCAAATTTGCCTCTCTTCACCCGCCGATGTTATAAGATCGTCGTCTTCCCGAATCCCGTCGGCATCTCACGCTAACCAGTGAGGATGCATTCCAATTTTTAACCGGAGAAAGATCATGACAACTCGTACCCCCATTCGTAACTTCCTGCTAACCGCAGTGCTGTTTGCCCTCGGTGTCGCCGGCGCTCAAACGCAACTTGTCCGCGCACAGACGCTTACCGATTCCATGCCTGTGGATCCGCAGATCACCATGGGCAAGTTCGCGAACGGCATGAGCTACTACATTCGCGCCAACAAAAAACCTGAAAAGCGCGCCGAACTGCGTTTGGTCGTAAAAGCCGGGTCGATTCTTGAGGACGATGATCAGCAAGGACTCGCCCACCTGGTCGAGCACATGGCGTTCAATGGAACGAAACACTTTCCCAAGAACGACATCATTTCGTTCCTAGAGTCAATTGGCATGCGCTTTGGCGCGGACGTGAATGCGTTTACGAGTTTTGATGAGACGGTCTACATCCTGACTGTGCCGACGGACAAGCCGGAGGTGCTCGATAAGGCTCTGCTAATTCTTGAAGACTGGGCGCACAACCTGACGTTCGATGCGGTTGAGACTGAGAAAGAGCGCGGCGTGGTGATGGAAGAGTGGCGGCTTGGACGCGGCGCCGGTATGCGCATGCTGCAACAGATTTTTCCGGTCATTCTCAAAGATTCGCGTTACGCGGATCGCTTGCCGATTGGCAAGCCGGAGATAATTCAAAAAGGAAAAGCAGAGCGACTAAAACAGTTCTATACCGATTGGTACCGTCCGGATTTGATGGCCGTAGTCGCGGTCGGAGATTTCGATAAAGCCGCGGTTGAGAAAATGGTGACGAACCACTTCGCATCAATTCCGGCAGCCACCAAGCCGCGCCCGCGCCAGGAATTCGACGTGCCGGGTCATGCCGAAACTGCCTACGCGATTGCGACCGACAAAGAAGCCAGCTCGACCAGTGTCGAGATCGATACGTTGCTTCCCTCGCGCGAAGAAAAGACAGTTGGCGACTATCGACAGCAGACGGTTGACCGGTTGTTTTCAGGAATGCTTTCGGCGCGCTTCTCAGAAATCGCGCAACAACCGAATGCGCCATTCATCAATGCCGGCGCTGGTCGCGGCAACTTCTTCGCGCGATCGAAAGACTCTGCGACGCTCTTCGCTCTGGTGAAAGAAGACGGCATCGAACGTGGATTGGACGCGATCTTGAGTGAGGCTGAACGCGTAGAAAAGTTCGGCTTCACCGCCACTGAGCTCGATCGCCAAAAACAAAATGTGCTGCGGCAATACGAGCGGAACGCGATCGAAAAAGAAAACCGCGACTCCGGCAGCCGCGCCGACGAGTATGTAAGAAACTTTCTCGACAATGAATCGCTGCCGACCGCGGACGACGAATACAATCTGCACAAGAAATTCCTGCCGGGCATCACGCTGGATGAGATTAACAAACTCGCGAAGGAATGGTTCCCCGATAAGAATCGCATGGTGGTCGTGGAAGCGCCCCAGAAAGCCGGCCTCACGATACCCGATCAGGCAAAGTTGGCAGTAGTGCTCAAATCGGCCGAGACGAAGGAGCTCAAGCCTTACGTCGATTCCGTGGCCAGCGCAACGCTACTTGATTCAGCGCCCGCCGCCGGCAAAGTCATAAAAACCTCCACGAAGGAATCAGCCGGGATCACTGAATGGGAATTGTCGAACGGCGTCAAAGTTATTTTGAAACCGACGAACTTCAAAGAAGATGAAATCCTGGTGCGCGCGAGCAGCCCTGGCGGAAGCTCGCTCGCCCCGGACAGCGATTACATTCCCGCAGCCTTCGCCACTCAGGTAATTAACGCCGGCGGCGTCGGCAAATTCAACGCGATAGATCTGCGCAAGATGATGGCCGGAAAAGTTGCGGGGGCAACGCCGTTCATCAACGAAACCTACGAAGGACTGAGTGCCAACAGCTCAAAGAAAGATCTGGAAACGATGTTCCAGCTTATCTATCTGCGCTTTACGCAGCCACGCGCTGACGCGAACGCTTTCAATACTCTAGCCACGCAGTTTAAGGCACAACTGGCGAACCAGAGCGTCGTTCCCGAATATAACTTTTCCAAAGCTCTGATGGCCGCCAGGTATCAAAACCATCCGCGGCGCCAGTTACCAACACCGGAAATGATCGATAGTTGGAACCTCGATAAGTCGATGGCTTTCTATAAAGATCGTTTTGCCGATGCCAGTGATTTCACTTTCGTTTTCATCGGCAGCTTTGATTTACCGACGATCCAGCCGCTGGTCGAAAAGTACCTTGGCTCGCTGCCGTCGATTCACCGGAAAGAAAGCTGGAAAGACATCGGCGTGCGCACCCCGACCGACGTGGTGGTCAAGAAGGTCGAGAAAGGCGTTGAGCCGAAGAGTCTTTCCGCGATTGTGTTCAGTGGTCCGTTCGAATATGACCAGGCGAACCGCATCGCGATCCGCGCGATGTCCGAAATCCTGCAACGCAGATTGCTCGAAGTGATTCGCGAAGAGTTGAGTGGAACTTACGGCATCAACGCGACGCCTACTTTGCAGAGGGTGCCCAACTCGGAATATGCAATCACGATAAATTTCGGCAGCTCCCCCGATCGCACCGACGCCCTTGTTAAGCGCGTCTTTGAAGAAATTGAAAAGTTTAAGACCGAAGGACCTACCGAACAGCAATTGACGGATGAGCGGGAGATCCTGCTCCGCGAGTTTGAGACCAACAGCAAGGTGAATAGTTGGTTGGTAATCCAACTAGGCGCAAAGTACGAAAGCGGAGAAGATCCGGCCGGCCTGTGGCTGCTTCCCGATCTCTACAAGAAGATCGACAAAGCGATGGTCCAGGACGCCGCGAAGAAGTACCTCGACACGAAGCGTTACGTTGAGGTGAGTTTGTTTCCGGAAAAGAAACAGTAAGCTCCGTTATTGGCACACTACGATTTTGCCCAACTGCAGTGCCTGAAGCGTAATGTAGGTCTGGTTTTCGCGGGCTACCCAGAACTCGCCGAAGTCCATGTTCCAATAGCCCGGGTGTTGGAACAAAATGTGATAACGACCGGGCGCGGTTTGTTTGAATTGGAATTCCCCGCGCTCGTTTGTTTGCTGCTGGGCTATCAGCGCGCCGGCCTTATCAAAGAGCTGAAGAGTCGCACCGGGGACTGCCATTTTCGGAAAACGGCCAATAACAATTCCGGCTAGAGCATCGGCCTCGCGTGTCTTGCGAGGGCCATAGGTCACTGAATCGGAAGGTCCGCAATCACCTACCGCCGCTAGCTCTGCCACGGCTACTATATCCCTCGCGGAACCCGCCGGCCCGATCTGCATCACGGTTGTTAGATCCGTCGACTTGTCCGGTATCGCCAGTCGCATTAGATCAGTGACGAGCACATTGGGCTTGATGAAACGCTTAAAACCCTGAGCGAGAATTTCGAATTCGTATTTGCCTATAGGAACAGCGTCGAATTTAAAGCGCCCCAACGAATCCGATTTCGTCTGTAGAATTCGATCGAGTGAATACAAACTGATTTGAGCGCCGGCGATTGGGGCAGACGCTTGGTCAGACACCGAACCGGTGACGCTGATGGACGCTTGACCACGCGCCGACGCAGCGATCGAAACGACTAAGATCAGGCTGACGAAAGCAGTTATCGTTCTTGGTGGCACAGGTACCTCATAGGCCCAGCTTCTGGATGTGATATTTACGAGGAGACTGGAGCCGGCTATCGGAGTTGAACCGACGACCTTTCGATTACGAATCGAACGCTCTACCAACTGAGCTAAGCCGGCTTAAGGAGACGCCTCTGACTATACGAAGCAGCGAAATTGAGTGTCAAGCTGATGCGGCGCCGGGTAGGGTCCTGATTTGACGTGGCACGCGCATCTTGCGCGTGGTTCACGGGCGGGACGCCCGTGCCACATTTTCAAATTAGGATGCGGCGCCGAGCGACGAATGAAGTTTTCCGCAGATTCCGTAGATTACACAGAACAAAAACCAGAAGCATTGGTACTGGAACGAAAGTAAGTCCTTTTTTATGAGTAGGGGCCGTTGTGTGGTTTCGTTTCATTAATCTGTGTAATCGGGGTAATCTGCGGATCACTTTCAGGATTACATGAACGAAATCATAGTCATCGGCGGCGGACTAGCAGGCGTTGAAGCTGCATGGCAGGCAGCGAACGCCGGCGCGCGCGTGCGTCTGTTTGAAATGCGGCCGGTGAAACAAACTCCCGCGCATCGCACCGACAAGCTGGCGGAGATCGTCTGCTCAAACTCTCTTAAGTCCGATGAACCCGGCACGGCCTCTTACCTTTTAAAAGAAGAACTGCGTCGCGGTGGTTCGCTGGTGATGGCCGCGGCCGCGGCTACGCGCGTTCCCGCCGGCGCGGCGCTCGCTGTCGATCGAGAGCGCTTCGCAACCCACATCACCGAACGCATCGAAGCACACCCGAACATCGAGGTCGTGCGCGAAGAGGTTGCGACGATTCCGAAAGACGCGATCGCGATCATCGCCACGGGTCCACTTACGTCGGATACGCTCACCTTCGAAATCATGAAACTCACCGGCGACGATCAACTTTATTTCTATGACGCGATTGCTCCGATCATCGCCGCTGACTCAATTGATCGCTCGATAGCCTTTCTGGCCGCGCGTTACGGCAAAGGCGGCGACGATTACCTGAATTGTCCGCTCAACGAAGAGGAATATGCGCGCTTTCACGAGTCGCTGTCCGAAGCCAACAGCGTTCCGCTCCAGCGATTCGAACAGACGCGCTGGTTCGAAGCCTGTCTGCCAATTGAAGAGCTGGCACGACGGGGCATCGACACTCTGCGATTTGGGCCGATGAAACCGGTGGGCTTGTTTGATCCGCGCACGCAGCGCGAGCCTTACGCCGCCGTGCAACTTCGTCAGGAAAACTTAATGGCCGATGCATACAGCATGGTCGGCTTTCAAAATCATTTGCGTTATGGCGAGCAGGCGCGCGTGCTGCGGATGATTCCCGGACTTGAAAACGCAGAGTTCCTGCAGTTCGGCCAGATTCATCGCAACACTTATATCAACGGACCAAGGGTGTTGTCGGCAACCATGCAGATGCGGGAGCATCCAAACATCTTCTTCGCTGGTCAGATCACGGGCGTCGAAGGCTATGTTGAATCGGTGGCGACCGGCTGGCTCGCCGGGCTTAACGCAAATCGGTCACTGTGCGGCGAAGAACATTTGATTGCGCCCCCGCGTAGTGCCATTGGGGCGCTGGCGCGTTACGTTTCCAGCGCGGAAACCAGGAATTATCAGCCGGTGAACATAACGTTTGCATTACTTGAGCCGTTGCCGAAGGATCAGGCGCGTTCAGTAAAAAGAAAACGCGATCGGCACTCGCTGCAGGTAAACCTCGCGCTGAAAGAGTTTGACGAATGGGTGCAAACATCGCTCAATCAAAAACCGCAGCTGGTCGCGGCTACAAAATGAGTAAACAGCTTCGAAGACTTGTCTACTGCATAGCTGCGCTGGCGTTGACCGTGACGTGGTGTTCCTTAAACGTTTTCCTTACTCACTCACAATCCGGACGACAAAAGAATACGAACGCGTCGCCCTCGCCGACTCCATCCACACGACAGCGGCAGACGACGAAGGCGCTGCCTCCGCCTCCAATGATGCCTCGTCCGACCCCGAAATCAGACGCAAACGACAATACGAATGGGTCCGATGATGTGGTTCGTGTGAGCTCGCATCTGGTTCCCGTGCCCGCCACCGTGCTGGACGCACACGGCGCGGCCGTAACTAATCTTCGCCTCGAGGACTTTGAACTTACCGTCGATGGCGAACCAAAGTTAATAAGTGATATCTACAGCGCTGAAACGCCGGTGCGGATGGCGATGCTGTTTGATAACAGCGGCAGCCTCGACGCGTCGCGTGAATTCGAAAAGCGGGCGGCCATGCGGTTCTTTCGCTACGTCATGCGGCCCCTCGATCAAGCTGCGATTTATTCCGTCTCAACAAACGTTGAATTATCGCAACCGATGACCAGCGACGTTGCCCGACTCGAGCGAACGATCGATTCGTTCCCCAAACCGGAAGGGGCAACTTCGCTCTACGACGGAATTTTTGCCGCGCTCACTTATTTACAGCCGTACGCGGGACGCCGCGTGATCGTGATTGTTTCAGACGGCCGCGATACGACGAGCCGCCTGCCCGAACACGATTTCGAGAGCACGCTGCAACGCCTCTCTTCAGACGAATGCCAGGTCTATGTCGTACAGACCGGCGTCTATGACAACGCGAACGTGCGCGATTTGGCCGCCGAAAGGCGCATGCAGGAGTTCGCGGCGCAAACGGGTGGTGCGGCTTACATTCCAAAATCCGTTAATGATCTTGATAACACGTTCGCGCAGATTTCAGCCGACCTCGCGCAGCAATACATCCTCAGTTACTATCCGGCCGCCGACAAACGCGATGGCAAGTATCACCTGATCACGGTCCGCGTGAAGACCAGACAGAACACCCGCGTCCGAGCGCGAAAAGGATTTCTGGTGAAGACGCGCGATCAGGCATGAGCACATGAGGACGCAGGGGCTCTGCCTAAAAAGTGCGCGGAGCGCACGATAGCATAAAGCCTGTGGCGCAAGCCCCAGGACCACACGCCCGTGACCGATCGAGCCCGCGAAGCGGGCGTTAGTCTGGATGAAATACAGCTGCCGCCCGCTCCGCAGGCTCTATGATCTTCATTCCACGTGTTCCTGGGATTCCGCTTCGCTCCACCCCGGGCTTTATGCTGCCACCCGCTTCGCGGGTTTAGGTCTGTCATTTAGTATGTAGTTCTATTTTATTGGGCAAAGCCGGACGCATGGTAATCTTAGACCGTGTTCGATCAACTGCTCACCCAATTTCTCGACCATCTCCGATACGAACGAAACGTCAGCGCGCACACGCTGCGAAATTATGAAAGCGATCTAACACAGTTCTTCAATTTTCTGGGTCCAGCTAAAACTGAAACCGCTGACCAGCTCGACTCCAAACAACGCTCGCCGCAAAATGAACCGAACGTCAAACAGATCGATCACCTGACGATTCGCGAGTGGCTCGCGGCCCTGCACTCTGATCACAAGAAGAAGGCTTCAATCGCGCGGAAACTTGCCGCCTTACGAACTTTCTTTCAGTTCCTGGTGCGCGAAGAAGTGATCGAATCGAACCCCGCAAAGCTGGTCGCGACTCCGCGCAAGGAAAAGAAACTGCCGGTGCATCTTTCCATTGAAGACGCCGTGCGCTTCATCGAAACACCCGACGCTGATACTGATTTCGGTAAACGCGATCGAGCAATTCTCGAACTGCTCTACGCCACCGGAATTCGTGTGGCAGAGCTGGTGAACATCAATCTGCGCGACATCGATTTTAAGAACAAGCTGCTGCGCGTCTTTGGCAAGCGCCGCAAGGAACGGATCGTTCCTTTTGGGGACCCGGCCGCAAAAGCGTTGCAGGAATATTTATCAGTGCGTGAAAAGTTTTTGATGAATGCGCCCGTGACGAAACGCGACGCGCAACCCCTGATTCTGAATTACCAGGGCACGCGCATGACTACGCGTTCGGTAGGGCGTCTGGTGGAAAAATATATCAGGCTGTGCGCTGGCATTCACGACATCAGCCCGCACGCGCTGCGGCATTCATTCGCAACGCACTTGCTCGACAGCGGCGCCGATTTGCGCGACATCCAGGAGCTGCTTGGTCACGCGCGTCTCTCGACGACCCAGATTTACACGCATGTTTCGATGGAAAAGTTGATCGAGGTTTATGACAAGACGCACCCGAAGGCTTAGCCAATCGCAACATGCAATCGGTGACCAGTCATCGTGGCTTTTCAGAAGAGACCGTTGGGGCGCCCAAGACTATCGAAAGTTCTGTCCGGCCAAGCCGATCTCATTCACACCTGGCTTTAGCCAGGTGAACTGCGCAGAGCCACGATCCGGAAACCGTTTAAACGGTTTCCCCTTCTCCGGGCATTCTCGATCACCGGGCTGAAGCCGGGTGTGAATGAGAACTTCGACCTTCTTCCCTTGCAACGCAACTCACCTCCGTTGAGTTTTGTTTCAGGACTCCGGCTTTTGCCGCAACGCTTGCGTACGTTATGATTCTTAATATCGATCCGAACGCGTACGTTTTATGGAAGGACAACTCTCTGAACATCCTCTCGCTGAATTGATCCGCGAAATAAAAACCACTGAATTGTCCGGTGCGCTGCGCTTGTCGCTTGGCCGCGCCAAAGTCGTAGTCTATTTCGGGGCGGGAGATTTGGTTTTCGCAGCGTCAAACCTCCGCGCGCACCGGTTGCGCGAAGTCCTGAAGCGCAATGACATCGCCGACCAGAAGCTTCAACAATACCCGCCTACGATTTCGGATGAAGAGTTGGCAGAAGGCCTAATCAAGAGCGGTGGAATAACACCCGCGTTCCTGCAAAAGGCGCGCCTGGCGCAAGCCTCAGACGTACTAAGAGTCGCGCTGCTTTGGACCGACGGTTACTGGTCGTTTGATCGCCGCGTGCGAGTCGCCAATGATCTGCGCGTGACTATTAATGTCGATCGTCTGCTGCGGGAGTGTGCGCGTCATCTTCCTATCTCGTTCGTTAGGTCTCGATTTAATAATCTTGATTCAGGATTTTCGGTCCTTGACGACATCGACCTGATCAATCTTTCACCTGCAGAAGAGTTCACGCTGTCGCGCGCCAGAGCTGCCGGCGACGGCATTCGCCTGGCTGATTTATCGACCAATGGTCTGGGGGAAGAAGAGTCTTTGCGAAGTGTTTACGCT
>Ga0193729_1000203_pt1 | contig 29891 bp, 30 predicted proteins | sample U1c2metaG_FD_143036 | JGI IMG/M metagenome (GOLD analysis project Ga0193729, IMG submission 143036) | Soil microbial communities from a riparian zone of the East river system, Colorado, United States - U1c2 | ecosystem: Environmental > Terrestrial > Soil > Riparian zone | place: USA: East River...
TGGCCCATCGCACCGAGCCCAAGCTGCAGCGCATGCAGACGCGCTACCGCTCGATGAGCGGCGAGCTTCTGACCTTGCGGCAGGTGGCGCAGAATCACGGCCAGGCGGTCGGCCTGCCGCAGATGGCGGGCACGCCGTCCGACGTCGCCGACCAGCTGGAAGCCTATTTCGATGCGGTCGGCGGCGACGGCTTCATGCTCTCGCCGATCTATTCGCCGGGCGCGATCGAGGAATTCGTCGACCTGGTGGTGCCGGAACTGCAACGCCGTGGCCGCTTCCGGCGGGACTATACGGGAACCACGCAACGTGATCACTTGAGCCAGGACGATTGACCACAGGAGGACGACCTTGCCGATCGTCGACACCGGATCGCTCAACGTCATCGAACGGCTGCCCGGCTGGCGCGGCCGGTATTTTCATACGGCGACGATGACCTTCGCCCACTACGACTTCGAGCGCGACGCGGTGATCCACGAGCATTTCCATCCCGCCGAAGAAGTCTACGAGGTGCTGGAGGGCGAGCTCGAGATCACGATCGACGGCGTTGCCCACGTGGCGCGGCCGGGCATCGTGGCCGTCGTGCCGGCCAACATCCGCCACGCCGTCAGGGCGCTCACCCGCGGGCGGCTGATCGTCATCGACCATCCGGCGCGGCGGGAATTCGGCTGAGGCGATTGGTGATCGCCCTCCCGGGGATAGGCGGCAGGCAGGCTGCGTATCAATGGGGTGTGGAGATTGGCCTTGCGACAGCAAACCCTGACAAAAAGCGTGCGCGGCCGCCGGCTCGCCTACGGCATGATGGATCTGTTCGTCGTCGCCGCCTGCGGTCTCACTTTCGTGGCCGTCGTCGGACCCGGCATGCATTCCGCGCCCAAAGGCCCGCCCATCGCGCTGATCGCCCGGGATCTCGGCACGACGCCTGAACAATTCCAGCAGGTCGCCGACCGGTTCCTGCCCCGGTGCCCGCACGGACCGCCGACGGAGGCGCAGAAAAGGCAGGTCGCGACGAGGTTGAACATATCCGTCGAGCGGCTGGATACGGTCATGGAGAAATATCGGTCGGACAGGCTGCGCCAGCAGTGAGACGACCGGTTGGCCGGCTATAGCAGCGTTCGCACGACCTCGCGCAAATCCGGAAGCACCCTCTCCTCGAACCACCGATTTTTTCTCATCCACGCCACGCTCCGCCAGCTCGGATGCGGCAAGGGAAAGAACCGCGGCCCATATTCGGCGAATGCGCTGACGGTCTCCGTCAGCGTGTTCTTCCGCGTCGAACGCAGATAGTGCCTGTGGGCGTACTGCCCCACCAGCAGCGTGCAGCGGATCTCACGAAGATGGCCGAGCAGGCGAGCATGCCAGAGCGGCGCACATTCGCGGCGGGGCGGCCGGTCGCCTCCCGATTCCGCGGCGCCCGGATAGCAGAAGCCCATCGGCACGATCGCCACGCGGTTGGCATCGTAGAAGACCTCCCGGTCGATCCGCAGCCACGCGCGCAGACGATCGCCGCTGGCATCGTTCCAGGGCATGCCTGTCACATGCACCTTGCGCCCCGGCGCCTGGCCGACGATCAGCAACCGGGCGCCAGGCGCGGCCTGCAGAACCGGCCTCGCGCCCAGCGGCAGCACCGCCTGGCAGACGGCACAGGCGCGGGCCTCGCGCAACAGGCTCTTCAGGGACATCCGCCCTTCTCCCGGCCGCTTATCGTCCCAGAAGGACGTTGCGCAGCACGACGGCGTCGTTGCGAAGCTCGTCGCGCGCCGAGAATATGAGCGTCACGGGCCCCTTGCGCGCGATGGCGTGCAGTTCCGCGAGCTGATCCGGATGGCGGCGAATTTCGGCAGCGTAGCGGCGGCGGAACTCCGGCCAGCGCGCGGGATCGTGCGCGAACCATTTGCGCAGCGCCGTGCTGGGCGCGATGTCCTTCAGCCAGCGATCGATGGCCGCGTCGGACTTCTTGAGGCCGCGCGGCCATAAGCGGTCGACCAGGATCCGCGCGCCGTCGTCCGCCGCGGCCGGTTGGTAGGCGCGCTTCAGCCTGATGTCGCGTGCCGATAGTCCTTTGGCCATCGGGTTGCCTCTGGTGAGCCGATTATGCGGCCATTATCGCCGGAAAGCCGGTCGCGTGAAACGCGGCATTCTCCGCCGCGCGCTCCGCGCCTACGGGGCGCCGTGCCAGGCGTGGTCGTGATCGCGGTGGGCTTGCGTCAGGCCGTGCTGGAAGAAGGTGTCGTAATAGTCCTGCTCGACATGATGGGCCTGCAGCCAGATGCCCGGGGCATGGATCGTCTCGACATGGGCGGGAAAGCGGCCGTGCGTCTCGTAGATGTAGGTGCAGATGTCGCGGGTGCAGGCGATCACGTCCTGCGAATAGACGCTCGCCTCCTTGAGGTAGGTCTCGCCGTAGGTGCCCTGGTAGATCTTGTCGAACGTACTGGTGTCGCTGTAGATGCCGTCAGGGCCGAACTTGGTGGCCACGACCGCGGCGACGGCCTCCGCCATGCTGTCGTAGTAGGGCGGGCACGAGCCCTTGATGAGATGCTCGCCCTTGTGGCGCAGCCCGACGGCGTTGGAGCGCAGGTTGGCATATTTGGGCAAGGGCACCTGCCAGCGCAGCAGATCGGCCAGCTTCCATTTCGGGATGACGAAATCGAAGCCCAGCATCGGGCCGTACTGCTTGATGAACTTGGGATCGCCCATCAGCACGGGCGGCGAAATCGAGCCATGGATCCAGGCGCCCAGCCCCATCGCCTCGGCCACCAGGAACACGTTCTGGATGAGGAGATCGGCCTCGATCTGGGTGCGCATCGACCAGATGGTGCCGAGCGGCAGCTTGATGTCCTTGTTGAGGAAGCCGTTGTCGACCCATTTCTTGACGCCGGCCAGCCGGTAGAAATTGCGGTCGTCGACGATGGTCGGCCGCGCCCCCGCCGGCTGCGTCAGCAGATACATCATGCCGTTGATGTACTGATGCGAGAGATCGACGACCGGAAACAGCAGGGTCGTGCCCGGCAGGTTGGACAGGAAGCGGTTGGAATCGAGATAGGCCGGGAAGTCGCGCTTGCCGCCCGGCACGTCGATCCGCCCGTCGAGCAGCTTCACCTTGGCCATTTCCGCCCGCTGCAGCAGGAGCGCGGGATCGAACGGATCGCCGTCGACCGGCGGCAGCTTGCGCAGGAAATAGGTGCCGCTGTCGTTGATCAGGAAGAAGGACGTTCCCTGGGCGTTATCCGGACTGCCAGCGGTGCGGCCAACCATGTTGACGTTGGGCTTGGCCATGATCGGCGCGCCGCTGGTCGCATCGTAGAACGGCCGGTCGGGCATGCTGAGGCCCGTGCAGCCGGTCGCGGCGATCAGCAGCGCCTCCTCGAGCGGCGTGAGCGGCGCGCGCGGATGGGGGCTCTTGTAGGTCATCTCGCCAGCGGCGACGTCGCTGCCGCGGCTCACGCGATGGGTGCGGCGTTTCCAGATCGTCTCGATCAGCGACCGCGCCTTCAGCGTGTCGAGACCGCGGGCTGCCTCATTGGTGGTCATCGCATTCCCCGATCATGAAGTTACGAGGCGCCGCGGAAGCGGGCTTCCAGCATTTCAATCACGCCGGCGATCGTGCCCGCGGGCGACGGGCTGTAGTGCGGCAGGGCCAGGCGCGTGATCTTGGCGTCGATCACGCTGGGCCGATTCGAGGCGAGCGCCGCGGCGAAGGCGTGCTCGAACTCGTCCAGGGTTTCGACGCTGTAGCCGTCGGCATTGCAGGCGCGGGCATAGGCCGCGAAATCGGGGTTCTGGAACTCGACCAGTCCGGTCTCCAGGAAGGCCGAGAGCTGGTAGAGCTTGATCAGCTTGAACTCGCCATCCCTGAAGATGACCCAGATGATGGGCAGGGAATGCTCGACGGCGGTCATCAGCTCGAAGCCGGAGAGCGAGTAGGAACCGTCGCCGCAGCCCACCACCACCGCACGATCGGGGTGGGCGAGCTTGAGGCCGATGGCGCCGTTGACGTGCCCCGCCATCGGCCCGAACGTGCCGGGCTTGCGGAAATTCTGGCCGTCGGCCAGTTCCACGAAGTAGCCCAGCCAGGCGAGATGGGCGCCGGCGTCGGCGAGCAGAATGCCGCGCGGCGGCAGCATCCGTCCGATCGCCTGGGCGAGCTTGCCGGGGTGAATGCCGCCGGGACGCGGCAGCAGCAGGCGCGCTTCGTAGTCGCGATGGTCGACCTGCACCGCCGGCCGCGTTCCGACCTTTGCCTCGAGGGCGGCGATCAGCGCGGCGAGCGCAGGCTTGGCGTCGGAGACCAGCGCGTAATCGGCCTTGTAGGCCTTGTCGATCTCCATCTCAGAGATGTTGATGTGGATGAGCGTTCGATTGGCGAACAGGTCGTCGCGATAGCCGAAGGTGGCGTGCTGGTTGAGCGAATTGCCGACGGCGATCACCACGTCGGCGTCGAGGAACGCCTTCCAGGCCGTGGCATGGCCGCTGTCGCAGAACACGCCGACCGCCAGCGGATGGCTTTCCTCGACGATGCCCTTGCCGTCGAGGGTGGTGAGCAACGGCAGCTGGAAGCGCTCGATGAGACGGCGCACCTCGGCCCCGGCGCCGCTTCGGATCGCGCCGAAGCCGACCAGCGCCACGACCTTCTTGTTCTTGGCGAAGGCATCGGCGAGATAGTCGGCGATCTCGGCCACCCGCGCCGGATCGGGCAGGATCGGCGCGATCGCCAGGCGCAGGTCGCGATAATTGTTCACCTCCATGCCGTGATGCGTGAGGTTTTCGGGCACGTGGATATGCACCGGGCCGGGCCGGCCCTCGAAGGCGAGGTTCACCGCCTCTTCCACGACATCCATCGTCTTGGCGATATCGGTCAGCAGCCAGCTCTTCTTGGTGGTCGCCGCGAACATCTTCTGTGAATCGGGCGTGCGATTGACTCCCGACGTCTCGTTGAGCGAGCCTTTGCCGCGCCAGTCGAGCGACGAGTAGCCCGAGATGGCGAGCAGCGGATAGGAATCCGACATCGCCACGGCAAGGCCGGAGAAAAGATTGAAAGCGCCCGGTCCTGCGGTCGCCCAGCAGACGCCGAGCTTGTTGGTGAACATCGCGTAGCCGCAGGCGGCGAAGGCCGCACCCTGCTCGTGCCGCGTGATGACCGGGCGGATCTTCTGCGAGTGTTTCAACGCGATCATCATGCCGGCGGCATTCTCGCCGGCGCCGCCGAAGGCTGCGTCGACGCCGACGCTTTCCAGTCCGCGAACAATCGCTTCGTAGATGCGCACGATTTACCCCCGCTGGTTGCCGGACGACGCCAGGTCGTTCCAGGGCTTGAAGCCGTTGCTCACGCCGTAGAGCGCCGGACCAAGCCGCGGGAAATGGCGAAGGATCATGCTGACAAAGCTGTTGTCGTTCACCCAGGCGACGCCGGCGCTGGTGTAGAGGTCGGCGGTGAAATCCTTGGCGATGAAGCGATCGCTCTTGAGCCGGCGCGACGCCATCAGGATGAAGATGCGAAACGCCGTGTCGCTGAAGCCGAAGCCGGCCGGCGGCACCTCGCAGAACAGGCCGACCATCAGGTCGATGCGATCGACGTTGTCGCGCCCGTCGGTCTGGCCGTAGACGCGGCGCAATTCCTCCGGCAGGCCGGGATGCAGGGGATTGGCCAGCTCGTCGAAGCTCCGGATCGGCTTCTTGTGCACGAATTCCAGGAAGCGATTGTAGCGCGGCACGCCGCGTTCACGGTCGCGCATCACGTCGATCGAGGCGAGGTCGACCACCGCCCCATCGGGCCGCACCAGCTCGCGCAGGAAGTTCGGGTAGTTGTGGATGGTGATCGCGCCGGGATTGGCGATGCCGAAGGAATAGAAGACGTCGGTGAAATCCCAGTCCTTGCTCTTGAAGACGCCGAGCTGGTCGAGATTGCCGACCACGCCGTCGGTCGCCGCCACCGTCGCCAGCAGGCGCCCGTCGGCGGCCGAGCGCACCGGCAGGTCGTCACGCATCAGCGGGTGCATGCGGTAGACCGAGACGAACTCCTCGGTCAGGCAGTAGTCGGCGCCGTGGTGATCGACGCCGCTCAGCGGCATGCCGGCGAACGCCTCGTTCTCGCTGATGCGGCCGATCGCGCGGTGCAGGCGCTCGGTCTCGAGGCCCCACCAGTTCGCCTTCATGCCGATCTCGAGCGCCGGATGTGCGAGGATCGCCGGCGTCCATTCGACGGTGTGGATCTTGGCCATCAGGGCGGCGTTGACCATGCGCGCGCAGTGGAACAGCCGATCGCCGTCCCAGTCCGGATTGAAGCGCTTGAGCTCGTCGCAGATCGCATTGTGCTCGCGCGCGAACAGCGTGTGCAGCAGGCTGAGGCCGGCCCACCAATTGCCCGAGAAGCCGGTGAGCGCCGTCTCCAGCCTGTCGTCCAGGGCATTGGGGTCGAGGATCAGATCGTCGTGATCGAGGTAGAGCTTGCCGTCGGGCACGAGCTCGCCGGTCAGCACGACCTTGCCCTTCTCGAGGCGCCGTTGCGCCCGCAGGCGCTCAGTCGTTTCGCGGTTGCTGCCGTAAATCTGCGAGGCATCCCACCAATGCGACTCGGCGTTGGCGTAGGTCGGCGGATAGGCCAGCCGACCGCCGTTCTCCGCCTTTTCACGTTCGTAGTCGCGGGTCGGGTCGGGCCGGGTGCGGCGGATCTTCATCGGGCAGCTGCGCGCCCGCCACGGATCGTCCGGGGCGAGCGGAACCTCGATCTCGTGCCCGGGGACCGGCTCGCCATGATTGAACCAGTCATGCGTCTCGAACTGGATCCAGGCCGCGGCGAGGAAGTTCAACGAGGTCGCCGGGATGAAATGGCGGCGCGCCAGCAATTCCGTGCTGACCCGGCGCGGACTGGGCGCCAGGAGCGCCGGCTCCGGCTCGGGAAACGCCTGGTCGATCGGGATGTTGCGGCCGAACCGCGCACCCGGATTGCTCCTGGTGAAGTACATGCTGTTGGCGTCGGTGAGCGCGGGATCGCTCGAGCTGCCCATCGTGGGCTTGGAGAGGTCGTTGTAGTAGCCATCGAGATTGCGCTGCGTGAGGTCGCGCGGATCGAACGGCGGCAGCGCCGACAAGCCCGCCGGGTTGGTCACCGGCACGGTGGAGGTGTTGTGCAGGTTGCGTTGGCGCAGCACCACGCGCAACGCGCCGAGATTGAACACCGAACCCCAGGTCGACAGGCCGTACCATGGGGTGAACCGGTTGAGCGCCTCGAAGAAGAGCGTGTAGATCCGTCCGCCCGCCGAGGTCGGATCGAACGGCCGGACGACGATGCGGTAGAGCACGCAGGCAACCGTACAGAAGAGCAGCGCGACGCCGGCGACACGGACATAGCCGTTGCTCGACAGCGCGATCGAGGCCACCAGCGCCGAGAGGAAGATCACGGTGTGCAGTGCGCCGCGCTGCATGTGCATCCAGAACGACATCGGCGCCGCACGGAAGGCGAGCCACCAGGCGAGCGCCACGTCGGCCGTCCACCACAGCGACGTGACGGTGTCGCCCACCGGATTGGTGACGCGGGGCGGCGACGCGGTGTCGTGGAACACGCGCGCGACGCCGCCCAGAACGTGATCGACGCCGTACCAGAGATGAACCACGAAGGCGAGCCAGGCGGCCGTCCAGAACATCAGCCAGGCAGGCCCGGCGCCTTCGGGGCGACGCAGCACGAAGGCGCCGATCGCCGGAATGAGCAGGACAATCGAGATGAAGATGGCGTTGATCGTCATGTAGTAGTTGACGTCGGGCGTGCTGGTGCCCTTCCAGGGGTTGCCGATCGGCGGCAGGTGGCCGGATGACAACCAGCGCTGCATCTGCGCCGCCTGTATGTCCGCGGCCCACCAGCCTGCTGTCAGCAGGGCCACGACGAGTATCGCAACGGCGACGAACAAGCGCGTGTTGGGCATGAGGCTCTCCTCGTTGCGAAGCCTATGCGCTCGAAGCCATTTATCAAGTTGCAAATCCCACCATTTGCGCACACTCGTGTTGCCCTGCTCAGCGTGCGTTTCGCCACATCGATGCAGCGCGAATCGAGGCACGCTGAAGGATGGCGCGTGTCCCGACCAATCAAGGCCATTCGCCACATTTGCGATCTGTACTAGGTTGTAAAAGTAGTTTAGTGTTCCCTACACGACCCGCCGGCGTTTTCCGCCTGGAAAGGGGAAGATGACGGCGCTGTGTCAGTTTTTTGCTCGACACCGGAGGCGCACATGACAAACATCACACTCAAATGCGGTTGCTGCTTCATCATCCCGCTGAGCGTCCTGCGGGAATTGGCGCAGGACGAGAGAATCGAAACCGCCGACCGCGCCACGTATCGGCGCGGCTACGCTGTCACACAAAAGCTGCGCCTGGTGCGCGAGGGCCATCGCCAGGCTTCGCTCGCCGGCCATCAAAGCGGGCTCGCCCGGCTGGCCACCGCCGTCGCCAAGGTGCCGGTCGAGCATCTGTTCGATTGCAAGCACACCACCGCCCTGCCCGGCACGGCCGTCCCGATGCCGCCGCACGATCCGGCCTTCAAGGCCGTTTCCGATACGACGGAGAAGGTCGCGGAGTTCTACAAGACGGTGCTGGGACGCAACTCGGTCGACAATCAGGGCATGGACCTGGTGTCGAGCCTGAACTATGACCGGGACTACCCGAACGCCTTCTGGGATGGTCAGCAGATGGTCTACGGCAACGGCGACAACAAGATCTTCATCGACTTCTGGCGCTCGCCGGACGTCATCGGACACGAGCTGACGCACGGCGTGACCCAGCACGAAAGCGGCCTGATCTACGAGGGCCAGTCCGGCGCCCTCAACGAAAGCATCAGCGACTGCTTTGGTGCCGCCTTCGCGCAGTGGCTGGCGAAGAAGCCGGCGAGCGACGCCAGCGGCTGGCTGATCGGCGCCGGCATCATGGGGCCACAGGCCAAGGCCAAGGGCTTCACCTGCCTGCGCGACATGGTGAACCCCGGCGCGACGCACTGCCTCAGCCGGCAGCCGGCCTCCTACAAGGACTTCGATCCGACCGGCGACGTCCACGACAACAGCGGCATTCCCAACCGGGCCTTTGCCGCGTTCGCCCAGAACCTGGGCGGCAACACCTACGATATGGCGATCAAGGTATGGTACGACGCCTGCGTGAGCGGCCTTTCTTCCCGGGCGACCTTCGCCGATTTCGCCAAGGCCACCGTTGCTGCCGCCCAAAAGAAGAGTCCGGCGGTCGCCACGGCGGCGACGGATGCCTGGCACGCGGTCGATCTGCCGGTCGGTTCGCCCGACACCGCCCTCGCCGCCTGAACCATGCGCGTCCGCATCGAAAGACGCGGAGGATTGGCCGGCCGGCCGGCCGTCGGCGAACGTGAGGATCATGAGCTGACGGGCGCCGAGCAGGCCGCGCTGCAGGAACTTTTAGCCAAGCCCCCGCCGCCGCAGACCGCGGCGGCGGGCGCCGACCGCTTCCACTACAAGGTCACGGTCGAGGACGACAAAGGCACCAACGTGCTCGAGGTGCCGGAGCATCTGATGCCGCGGGCGCTGGCGGCGATCCCCAAGATCGAGCTGTAGACCTACGGGCTTCCCTGCCCCCGCAGCTCGCCGCGACGCCAGCGTTCGCGCAGAGATTCGGCGACTCGGTCGGCGAGCGCCATGATGGTGACGTAAGGGTTCACGCCGGAGGAGCCGGGGAACAGGCTGCCGTCGGCGACATAGAGCCAGTCCAGGCCGTGCACCTTGCCGCGATCGTCGGTGACCGAGTCCGTGCGGTCGGCGCCGATGCGGCAGCCGCCCATCGGATGCGCACTCTGGATCGAGATCTTGCCGAGCTTGAGGTGCCGGCGGTCGATCAGTGCATCGATCCGGTGGCGGTCGGCCTGGTCGATGAGAAACCGGTCGGCCGCCGGGGCGTGCACCCGCGCCGCGCCGCCGGCGAAGAAGATCTTGGCGGCGATCCGCTGCGAGGCGACCAGCGCGTCGAGCGTGCGCTCGGAAAATGCGTAGTGGAGGACCGGATTGCCCTCGGAATCGGCGGTGATGCGGTTCTCGGCCTCCGCACCGTCCGAGACCAGCACGAGGATCATCTGCAGGCGACGGAAATCCGCCATCAGGGCGCTGTGCGGCGCGCCGAACCCGGCGAGGCTTTTGGCCGTGGTGAACGGGAAATACATGCAGGTCTCGAGGATGAACTCATCCTGTTCCTCGAAATCGTCGCAGTAATAGGTCTTGGGGAAGCCGTAATAGTTGATGATCGGCCGGTCGTGCTGCGCCACCAGGGTGAGCGCGGGGTGGCAGGTGAAGTAGCGGCCGAGCGCCGGCAGATCGACCGGCAGGCGGGAATGGGCGAGCAGCGCCGAGCTGTGCATGGCGCCGGCCGCAACCACGACGATCCGGGCGCCGAGGCGACAGCGGCCGCTCGGCCAGGCGGACGGCCGGCCATGGGGCTGCGGCGTCACTTCCGCCTCGACTCCCTGCGGCGTGATGCGATGCACCCGACAGTTGGTGATCACCTGCACGCCCCCCGCCTCGGCGGCGGGCAGCTGGACCCGGTTGGTGCCCTGCTTGGCCTGGTTCGGGCAGCCCATGTTGCACATGCCCGAGCCCTTGCAGCCCTTGATGTTGACCGGGAACCGCTTGACCGCGTAGCCGAGCGCCCGGCACCCGTCGGCGAACAGCTGGTTGTTCTCGTTGATATCCTCGTCGGGCAGCTCGTGGACGTTGTTCTGCTGCTTGTAGCGCTGCATGCGAGGCGCGAGATCGTCGAGCGTCAGGGCGGGAACGGCCCAGCGCTCCAGCGAGCGCTGCGGGATTTCGATCGAGGTGCCGGTATAGGCGAGCGTCGAGCCGCCATAGCCGCGGGCGCAGGCGACGTTCAGCGTCTGGTCGCGATTGCCGATCGCGCCGGAATCGAAGAACAGCTTTTCCGCCATTTCCAGTTCGCGGCCGGTGAACTCGTCGTCGTTGAAGTGCGGCCCCCATTCGAGCACGGCGATGCGCGCGCCCTCCGCGCAAAGCGGCGCCAGGGCGCTGGCGACGGTGCCGCCGCCGGCGCCCGAGCCGATGATCAGGATGTCGAACTCGGCGTCCATGGCTCAGCCGGCCGACGGCAGCTGCCGGCGGTGCAGGAGTACATTGCCCTCCTCCTTCGACGGCACATAGACGATCCGCCGCAGCACGCCGTCCTGGGTGTAGTAGCCGAGGAAGACCAGGGTTTTCAGGCCCCAGATGCCGACCCGCAGCAGGGTGAGCGGCGCGTTCTCGAGAAAGCTCAGCCAGCGGTCCTGCCGCTCGCCCGGCAGGCGCTCGAACCGGTGCAAGGTGAAGGGTACCGTCATCCAGCGGATCGCGAACAACAGCAGCTTGAACTCGAGCTGCTGCAGGCGCGGCCGCGGCCGTAGCTCCTCGTCGACCGTGGCAAGGAGCGGATCGGTCACTTGCGGCGGCGCGCCGGCGCTTTCCGGAACGATGCGGGCGGCGAGGCACAGGAGAAACCGCTGCTGGCCCGAACCCAGCACCGGTTGCCGTTCCGGACTGTCCATTTCAGAACCTCCCGTGGCCTTGCAACGCCGTGATCCGATTATTGCTTATCCGTACGATATGGCGAAGCGGCGAAGGCGAATGTGACTCCTGTCACGTCCGACGGTCGGAAGGGCTCCGTTCAACGCCGAAAACGCTCCTTCCTCCATAATCAGGCGAGGCCTGCCTCTCCTCGGCCATCAGTTCATCGACGCCAGGCCCGACCGCGTGCGCCTCGAGCCGGCGTGCCTGGTCGTCGAGCCGCTTGATCGCGCCCAGCTCCTCGTCGCGGCCGAGCCTGGCCTGCTGCACGGCCGACTTCAGCACCCGGATGGTCTCGTCGTAGACGCGGAGAGGGACGGGAAACGGATGCCGGTCTTTGCCGCCGTGCGCCAGCGAGAACCGCGCCGGATCGGCAAAACGATAGGCCGCGCCGTGGACGACCTCGGAGACCATGGCCAGCGCCCGCACCGTGCGCGCGCCAACGCCCGGCACCAGCAACAGCTCGGCGAAGTCCTGCGGACCGCGGTCAGCCGCGGCGGCGAGGGTACCGTGCAGGCGCTGGGCCATGACATCCTTGGGGCGGACGTCGTGGTGCGCCGGCATGACCAGATGAGGCAGGACGAGCTGGTCCGCGACAGCCGGCGGCAGGGGCTTTTCCGCGCGCGACTCGAGCTTGCTCAGTTCGCCGGCGATCCCGTCCGGCCCCAGCGATTCCAAGAGATCGAGCTGGCCGCGGCGCGAGGCCTCTGCCCGGCGATCCGTCAGATTGACGATCTCGCCCTGCCCCTTGCCTTCGATCGCGCTGTGCGGCGCCTCGACGAAGCTCGTGAGCCCCTCCGACAGCCAGTGATAGCGACGCGCCTGGCGGTTGCCGTCGTTCATGCCCTGCTGCACGACCACCCATTTGCCGTCATCGGCGACGATGAAGCCGTGCAGGTAGAGATCGTAGCCGTCCTGGACCGCGGCGCTGTCGACCTTGGCGACCAGCCGGCTCGAGCGCGCCAGCGCGTGGCCGTCGAGGCCGACGCGATCGCCGATCGTCATGAGTTCCTGCGGCGTCTTCAAGGAGTGCTTACCGCGGCCGCCGCAGACATGCAGGCCGAGCTCGCCGGCAAGCGGCGCCAGCCCGCGCTTGAGCGCGCCGATCACGCTGGTGGTGATGCCGGAGGAGTGCCAGTCCATGCCCATCACGGCGCCGAACGACTGGAACCAGAAAGGATGGGCGAGCCGGCGCAGCAGCTCGTCGCGCCCGTAATGATGGACGATCGCTTCGCTCATCACCGCGCCCAACCGGGTCATGCGCTCGGCCAGCCACGCAGGCACCCGCCCATTGTGCAACGGCAGATTGGCGCTACCGGTTCTTTGAGCCACAGCTTCTCCCGAATACCCGGACACGCCAGACAGGTCGCATCCAATCGCGGCCAAAATGGGTAGCGGGACGCCCTGTCTATGGCAACGGCCGCGCCGTATCCTGCCGCCAAGAAATGACGGGAGGAACATATGATCGGTCGTCGTGCAGCGACATTGGGCGCGCTCGCCGTCGCGCTGCCCGCAAGCGTGCGTGCGCAAGCCGCGTGGCCCGCCAAGCCGATTCGCCTGGTCGTACCCTACGGGCCCGGCGGTTCGGCCGACCAGGTGGCGCGGCTCTACGGCGAGCGGCTGAGCGCGGCGCTCGGCCAGCAGGTGATCGTCGAGGACAAGCCCGGCGCCTCGGGCGGCGTCGGCGCGCAGATGGTCGCGGCAAGCGCGCCCGACGGCTACACGTTCCTGCTCGCGCCCACCGCCATCCTGGCGATCACGCCGGGCGTGCGGCAGGTGCCCTACAATCCCGACGACCTGGTCGCCGTGTGCCGGCTGTCGACGACGATGCTGCCCGTGACCATCACCAATGCGCTCGGCGCCAGGAGCTGGCAGGAGTTCGTGGTGCTGGCCAAGCAGAACCCCGGCAAGTACTGGTTCGGACCATCCGGCCTCGGCACCATCACCCATCTCACCGGCGAGGTGCTGACCCGCGCCGCCGGCATCCAGATGCAGCACTCGCCCTACAAGACCATCGTCGATGCCACCGGCGACATCTTCGACGGCCGCATCCAGATGGTGTTCGACCCCTCCTTCGTGCCCTACGCCAAGGCGGGCAAGGTGCGGCTCGTGCTGATCGACGCCGAGGTGCGCCTCGCCGACCTGCCGGACGTGCCCACGGCGCAGGAGGTCGGCCTCGACCTGAAAGGCTTCCGCGACCGGGCCTGGTTCGGCCTGTTCGGGCCAAAGGGCCTGCCGCCGGCCGTCGCCAGCCGGATCTCCGACGAGGTCGCCCGCATCGCCGCCACGCCCGACATGAAGGAGAAGCTTCTCCTGGTAGCGCAGTATGCGCACCATCAGTCGACGGCCGACTTCGCCCGACAGGTCGCCGACGACAGGGCCTTCTTCGCGGCGCTGTTGAAGCAGCTCGATATCAAGCTGGAGTAGCCTCCATGGCGCCGTGGCATGCTTTGTGCTGAATTGACCCTCAGGAATCAGATGAAGGATGCCTGACGACGTGCCGGTGACCGACGACATCGTGGCGGACTTCCAGAAGAATGGAGTCGTCGTCCTGCGCCAGGCTTTCGGCGAGTGGGTCGAACCGCTGCGAGCGGGCGTCGATGCCTTGATGGCGGATCCCAGCCCGCTCGAGCGCACCGTGCGGCCGACCGACGGGTCGGCGCCGTTCTTCCAGGACCTTTGCAACTGGCAGCGCATTGCCCCGTTCCGCGAATTCGTGATGCATTCGCCCGCGGCCCGCATCGCCGCACGGCTGATGCAGTCGAAAACGGCGCGCTTCTTTCACGACCACGTCCTGGTCAAGCAGCCCGGCGGCAACACCGTCACGCCGTGGCACCAGGACCAGCCCTACTATTGCGTCGAAGGCCGGCAGAGCGCGAGCTTCTGGATTCCGCTCGACCCGGTGAGCCGGGACATCGCCATGGAATGCATCCGCGGCTCGCATCTGTGGGGCCGCGGCTTCCGGCCGATGCGCTTCGACGGCACAAAGCTCTACGAGAACGACGACTTCGAGCCCATGCCCGACATCAACGCCTTGCGCGGCACGCTCGACATCGCGACCTGGGACGTCGAACCGGGCGACGCCATCGCCTTCCACTTCCGCACCGTGCACGGCGCGCCGGCCAACAGCACGCCGCGCATGCGCCGCGTCTTCTCGGCACGCTGGGTCGGCGACGATGCCGTGTATGCCCGGCGCAACGGACGGGGCTCGCCGCCCTTCACCGGCCTCGCTTTGGCCGACGGCGATCCGTTCGACGCGCCGATCTTTCCCGTCGTCCATCGTGAAGGCGCAACGGTCCGTTAGCTCGTCCATTCCCGTCATGGAGGCCCCGATGTCGAAGTCCCGTTTCCTGGTCAATACCCTCGCCGTCTGCGGCATGATTGCCGCGGCAGCTTCCGCGCAGGCGCAAGACACCAAGGTCGCCATCGGCATCTCGGGCTGGACCGGCTTTGCGCCGCTCACGCTTGCGAAGGAGGCCGGCATCTTCAAGGCCAATGGCCTCGACGTGACGATCCAGAAGATCCCGCAGAAGGATCGCCATCTCGCCATCGCGTCGGGCGACGTCCAGTGCGCCGCCACGACGGCCGAGACCTGGATCGTCTGGAACACCAACGGCGTCGCCACGACGCAGCTCTTCAAGATGGACCAGGGCATGGGGTCCGACGGCATCGTCGCGCGGCCGGCCATCGCCAAGGCCGCCGATCTCAAGGGAAAGACCGTTGCGGCTTCGGCGCCGGGCACCAGCCCGCACTTCATGCTGGCATGGGTGCTGAAGAAGAACGGCCTGTCGCTCAAGGACGTGACTCTGGTGACGCTGGAGCCCGCGGCGGCGGCCAACGCCTTCGTCGCCGGCACCGGCAACCTCGATGCCGCCGTCACCTACGAGCCCTATCTCAGCCTGGTGCGCGACAAGCCGGAGTCGGGCAAGCTGATCGCCGATTCGCTTCAGTACCCGATGGTGTTCGACACCTTCGGCTGCACGCCCAAGTTCATCAAGGAAAACCCCAAGGCGGTGAAGGCCCTGGTCGAGAGCTACTTCCAGGCGCTCGACATGATCGCCAAGGACAAGACGAAGGCCTTCACCATCATGGGCGCCGACGTCAAGCAGACGGCCGAGCAGTTCGAGCAGTCGCAGTCGAAACTCAAGTGGGCCGACCGCGACGCCAACAAGAAGTTCTTCAACGGCGAGATCCAGGCCTTCAACAAGGAGGCGGCCGCCCTGCTGCTGGAGATCGGCGTGATCAAGACGCAGCCGGCCAACATGGATACGCTGTTCGACACCAGCTTCCTCAACTGAACGGCTGTCACCCCGAGCGAAGCGAGGGGCCTTTATGGCAACAGTAAAGGTCCCTCGCCGCGCTCGGGATGACAGTAGGGGCGTCATCAGGCTCTTCCGCCTACTTGAGACCACATGCGTCGCATGCGCCTGAAGCCGCTCGTTCCGGTGACGCTCGAAAGGCGCATCGTGCTGGGTGTCGCCTTCTTCGTGGGCTTCGTCGGGCTGTGGTTCCTGCTCACCTGGAGCGGCGCGGTGCCCCGTGTTTTCCTGGCGTCGCCCTTGCAGACGCTGCTGTCGGGCTGGGACCTGTTCGCGACGCAGAAGTTCGGCTTCGACGTCGGCATGACGATCTGGCGCGTCGTCGGCGGCTTTCTGATGGCGGCGGTGATCGCCGTTCCCCTCGGCATCGCCATGGGCGCCTACAAGCCGATCGAGGCCTTCTTCGAGCCCTTCGTCTCCTTCGCGCGCTACCTGCCGGCTTCGGCCTTCATCCCGCTGCTGATCCTGTGGGTCGGCATCGGCGAGGCGCAGAAGCTCACGGTGATCTTCATCGGCTGCTTCTTCCAGCTCACGCTGATGGTCACCATGATCGTGAGCGGCACCCGGCGCGACCTGGTCGAGGCGGCCTACACGCTGGGCTGCACCGACATCGGCGTCGTCCGCCGCGTCCTGCTGCCGGGTGCCGCACCCGATATCGCCGAGGCGCTGCGCCAGGTGCTGGGGCTGGGCTGGACCTACATCATCGTGGCCGAGCTTATAGGCGCCTCCTCTGGCATCGGCCACATGATCACCGACAGCCAGGCGCTGATGGCGACCGACCACATCATCGCCGGCATCGTGACCATCGGCCTGGTCGGCCTGGCGTCCGACCTCCTGTTCAAGAAGGCCAACCAGCTTCTGTTCGCCTGGAGCTTCCTGCGGTGAGCCGCCTGTCGATTCGCAATGTCGGCAAGACCTTTCCCGGCGTGAGCCGGCAGGCACCGCCGACCGAGGCACTGCGGCCAGTGAGCCTTGACGTGGCCGACAACGACTTCATCACCGTGCTGGGCCCGTCGGGCTGCGGCAAGTCCACCTTGCTGCGGCTCGTTGCGGGCCTCGAGGAACCCTCGACCGGCGAGATCCTGCTCGACGACACGCCGATCCGCGGCCCCGGCGCCGACCGCGGCGTCGTCTTCCAAAGCTATACGCTGTTCCCCTGGCTCACCGTCCGCCGGAACATCTGCTTCGGCCTGCGCGAGAAAGGCATGGCCCTCGCCGAGCAGCGCGACATCAGCGACCGCTTCATCGCCCGCATGGGCTTGCAAGGGTTCGAGGATCATTACCCCAAGCAGCTCTCCGGCGGCATGCAGCAGCGCGTGGCGATCGCGCGGGCGCTCGCGAACGATCCCAAGATCCTGCTGCTCGACGAGCCGTTCGGCGCCCTCGACAACCAGACGCGGCTCCTGATGCAGGAGCTTCTGCTCGACACCTGGGAGGCGGCGCGCAAGACCGTGCTGTTCGTCACCCACGATATCGACGAGGCGATCTTCATGGCCAACCGCGTCGTCGTGTTCAGCGCCCGGCCGGGCCGCATCAAGAGCGAGGTCGCGACCGACCTTCCCCATCCCCGCCATTACACCATCAAGACCTCGGCGGCGTTCATCGCGCTGAAGGCAAGGCTCACGGAGGAAATCCGCGTCGAGGCACTGGCGGCGCAGCACTGACAGCCGCGACAATCAGGTGTCTTGCCGGACCGCGGGCCTCCAGGCCCGCTCTTGACCTGTCGTCCCGAGCGAAGCGAAGGACCTCATCGCCGCCTGCAACCAGCATGAGATCCCTCGCTTCGCTCAGGATGACATGAGGGCGGGCCTGGAGGCCCGCGGTCCGGCAAGACCGAAAACGAATTTCGGACTAGATGTTCAGCAGCTTCAGCCCCTTCTCCTTCGCACACGCAATCGCGTCCTCATAGCCCGCATCGGCGTGGCGCATGACTCCGGTCGCGGGGTCGTTCCACAGCACGCGCTCGATGCGGCGCGCCGCTTCCGGCGTGCCGTCGCACACGATGACCATGCCAGCGTGCTGGGAGAAGCCCATGCCGACGCCGCCGCCGTGATGCAGCGAGACCCAGGTCGCCCCGGAGGCGCAGTTGAGCAGGCCGTTGAGCAGCGGCCAGTCCGAGACGGCGTCGGAGCCGTCGCGCATGGCTTCGGTCTCGCGGTTGGGGCTGGCCACCGAGCCGGCATCGAGATGGTCGCGCCCGATGACGATCGGCGCCTTGAGCTCGCCCGTCGCCACCATCTCGTTGAAGGCCAGGCCCAGGCGGTGGCGATCGCCCAGCCCGACCCAGCAGATGCGCGCCGGCAGGCCCTGGAACTTGATGCGCTGGCGCGCCATGTCGAGCCAGTTGTGGAGATGGTGGTTGTCCGGCATCAGCTCCTTCACCTTGGCGTCGGTGCGATAGATGTCCTCCGGATCACCCGACAGCGCGGCCCAGCGGAACGGCCCGATGCCGCGGCAGAACAGCGGCCGGATATAGGCCGGCACGAAGCCGGGGTAGCTGAAGGCGTCGGCCACGCCCTCTTCCAGCGCCATCTGGCGGATGTTGTTGCCGTAGTCGACGGTCGGCACGCCGAGCTTGTGGAACTCCAGCATGGCGCGCACGTGTCCCGCCATCGATTGCTTGGCCGCCTTGGCGACGGCGTCGGGCGCGCTGGTGCGCTTGGCTTCCCACTCCGCCAAGGTCCATCCCCTGGGCAGATAGCCGTTGATGGGATCGTGCGCGGAGGTCTGGTCGGTGACGCAATCCGGCCGCACGCCGCGGCGCAGCAGCTCGGGCAGCACGTCGGCGGCGTTACCCAGAAGCCCGACCGACACCGGCTTCTTGTCCGCCGACGCCTTGGCGATGATCGCCAGCGCCTCGTCGAGATCGCGGGCCTGGCGGTCGAGGTAGCCGGTGCGCAGGCGGAACTCGATGCTGCTCGGGCGGCATTCGACGGCGAGGCACGAGGCGCCGGCCATGGTCGCGGCGAGCGGTTGCGCGCCGCCCATGCCGCCCAGCCCCGCCGTCAGGATCCAGCGGCCGGCCAGGCTGCCGCCATAGTGCTGGCGGGCCATCTCGACGAAGGTCTCGTAGGTGCCCTGCACGATGCCTTGGCTGCCGATATAGATCCACGAGCCCGCGGTCATCTGGCCGAACATCATCAGGCCCTTGCGGTCGAGCTCGTTGAAATGCTCCCAGGTCGCCCAGTGCGGCACCAGGTTGGAGTTGGCGATCAGCACGCGCGGGGCGTCGGCATGAGTGCGGAACACGCCCACCGGCTTGCCCGACTGCACGAGCAGGGTCTCGTCGGCTTCGAGATCGCGCAAGGCGGCGACGATGCGGTCGAAGCACTCCCAGTTGCGCGCGGCGCGGCCGATGCCGCCATAGACCACGAGCTCGCCGGGCTTCTCGGCCACCTCGGGATCGAGATTGTTCATGAGCATGCGCAGCGGCGCCTCGGTCAGCCAACTCTTGGCCGTAAGTGTGGGTCCGCGCGGGGCGCGGACGGTGCGGGCATTGTCGATGCGCGTGGTCATTCGGTCAGGCTCCGGTCAAGGGTCGGCAGGATGTCTTGCCCCATGGCGTCAACGACTGCCGCCACGATCGCGCCGCGTCCTACCAGATCGGCGGCCTTCTCGAGATCGGGCTGAAAATGCCGATCGTCATCCAGATGCGGCACCTGGCGACGGACCAGACCACGCACCGCCTCGAGCACCGCGCTCGAGGCCAACGGCTGGTGGAAGTCGCAGCCCTGCGCCGCCGCTAAAAGCTCGATGCCGATGACGAAGCGGCAGTTCTCCGCCATCTCGATGAGGCGGCGCGCGCCATGCGCGGCCATCGACACGTGGTCTTCCTGGTTGGCCGAGGTCGGGATCGAATCAACGCTGGCCGGATGAGAGCGTTGCTTGTTCTCGGAAACGAGCGCGGCGGCCGTGACCTGAGCGATCATGAATCCGGAATTCAGACCGGGCCTGGGTGTCAGGAAGGCCGGCAAGCCCGACAGGGCGGGATCGACCAGCATGGCGATGCGCCGTTCGGCCAGCGAGCCGATCTCGCAGATGGCGAGCGCCATGACGTCGGCGGCAAAAGCGACCGGCTCGGCATGAAAGTTTCCGCCCGACAGGGCCTCGCCGGTGTCGGCGAAGATCAGCGGATTGTCGGTCACGCCGTTGGCTTCGGTGGCCAAGGTCGCCGCGGACTGGCGGAGGATGTCGAGGACGGCGCCCATGACCTGCGGTTGGCAGCGCAGGCAGTAGGGATCCTGCACCCTTTCATCGCCGACCAGATGGGAAACCCGGATGGCCGATCCTGCCATCAGCCGGCGCAACGACCGTGCGGCCTCGATCTGCCCGGCATGGCGGCGCAGCCGATGGATGCGTGGGTCGAACGGCGCATCTGACCCGCGGGCCGCGTCGGTCGACAAGGCGCCGGTGACCAGGGCCGAGCCGAAAAGATTTTCCGTCTCGAACAGGGCGGCCAGCGCATAGGCGGTCGAGAATTGCGTGCCGTTCAGCAAGGCGAGGCCTTCCTTGGCGCCGAGCACCAGCGGCGACAGGCCCGCCTCTGCCAGCGCCCGTTCGGCGGGAACCTGCGCGCCGTCGACGAAGAAGGAGCCAACGCCGATCAGCGTCGCCGCCATGTGCGCCAGCGGCGCAAGGTCACCCGAGGCGCCGACCGAGCCTTGGGCCGGCACCACCGGCGTCAGTCCCTTGGCCAGCAAGGCCTCGAGCAGGCGGACGGTCTCGCTGCGCACGCCCGACGCGCCCTGGGCCAGGCTTGCCAGCTTGAGCGCAATCATGAGCCGCGCGATGGCGACGGGCATCGGCTGGCCGACACCAGCGGCGTGCGACAGCACGATGTTGCGCTGAAGCCTTTCCAGGTCAGCGGCGTCGATGCGCACGCTGGCGAGCTTTCCGAATCCCGTGTTGATGCCATAGACGGGCTCGCCCCTGGCGAGGATGGTCGAGACCGCCCCGGCCGACGCGTCGATCGCCGTGTAGCTGCCAGGCGCGAGGGCGACCGCCGCGCCGCGATAGATGTCGCGCCATGCCGCCAACGGCACGGCGCCCGGCACGAGCAAGATAGGTCCCATGGCCTGATGGTAGCCGTCTCGCCGCGTCCTTTCGCTAAGGAAAAACTAGAGTAGACCCCGCCCTTTATGTGAAAGTGCCCGCGTCAATTGGGCAACGGGAAGCAAGCATGGCCAGGGGCAAGTCGAGAAAGGGATCGGGCAAGGGAAAGAAGCCCGCCGGAGCCAAGGCGAAGAAGCCGCCCATACGCAAGCCGATTGGCCGCAAGCCCATCGCCAAGAAGAAGGCCGTCGCCCCCAAGCCCCCCAAGCCCGTAGCGCGGCCAGCATTGCGCCGCCCGGTCAAGAACCGTCCGTCCGTCACGCGCATGCCGTCGGCGCGTCCCGCTCTCCACGCCAGCTCTCACAGGGCGCCGGCGCTCACGACCAACATCTACGAACGCGACCTCGACAAGACCGCTGCCAACTATGCACCCCTCACGCCGCTGCAATTCATCGAGCGCAGCGCCAGCGTCTATCCCGACCACATTGCGCTGGTGCATGGCGAACGTCGCCAGAGCTGGGCCGAGACCTACGCGCGCTGCCGGCAGCTCGCCTCGGCGCTGGAGAGGGTCGGCATCGGCGTCGGCGACACGGTGGCGATCATGGCGCCCAACATCCCCGAGATGTACGAGGCGCATTTCGGCGTGCCGATGACCGGCGGCGTGCTGAACTCGCTCAACACGCGTCTCGATGCCGCGATGGTCGCCTTCATCCTCGACCACAGCGAGACCAAGGTGCTGCTGGTCGACCGCGAGTTCCATCGCGTGGTGACCGAGGCGCTGGCCATCGCCAAGGTCCAGCCGCTGGTGGTCGACATCGACGACCCGCAATGCGAGGACCGCGCGCAGATCGGCGACACGACCTACGAAGAATTCCTGGCCACGGGCGATGCCGACTACAGCTGGGACTACCCGGCCGACGAATGGAACGCCGTGTCGCTCAACTACACGTCGGGCACGACGGGCAACCCCAAGGGCGTGGTCTACAGCCATCGCGGCGCCGCACTCTCGGCCTACGGCAACGCCACGCAATGGGCGTTGGGTATTCACCCGGTCTATCTCTGGACCCTGCCGATGTTCCACTGCAACGGCTGGTGCTTCCCGTGGACGCTGGCCCTGGTCGCCGGCACCTCGGTCTGCCTGCGCCGCGCCAACGCCAAGACGATCTACGATTCGCTGGCCGACCACGACGTCACGCACATGTGCGGTGCGCCCATCATCATGCAATTCATCATCGGCGCCTCGGCGGGCGAACGCCGGGCATTGTCGCGCAAGGTCGAGTTCATGACCGCTGCCGCGCCGCCCCCGGCGGCGGTGCTGGAGGCCCTGGAGAACGAGAACTTCCGCGTCACCCACGTCTACGGCCTGACCGAGGTCTATGGCCCGGCGACCATCTGCTCCTGGCACGACGATTGGGACGCGCTGCCGGCGCACAAGCGCGCCCAGCTGAAGGCGCGCCAAGGCGTGCGGTACGCCGCGGAGGACGGCGTCACCGTGATGGATCCGACGACCATGAAGGAGGTGCCGCGCGACGGCGCGACCATGGGCGAGGTCATGTTCCGCGGCAATCTCACCATGAAGGGGTACCTGAAGAACGCCAAGGCGACCAAGGAGGCGTTCGAGCAAGGCTGGTTCCATTCCGGCGACCTGGGCGTGCTGCACGAGGACGGCTACATCGAGCTGCGCGACCGCTCCAAGGACATCATCATCTCGGGCGGCGAGAACATCTCGACCATCGAGGTCGAGGGCGTGATCATCGAGCATCCGGCGGTCGCCAACGCCGCCGTCGTCGCCAAGCCCGACGAGAAATGGGGCGAGACGCCCTGCGCCTTCGTGGTGCTGAAGCCCGGCGCCACCGCCACCGCCGAGGAGATCGTCGCCCACTGCCGCGCCAACCTCGCCTCCTTCAAGTGCCCGCGCTACGTGGTGTTCCGCGACCTGCCCATGACGTCGACAGGCAAAGTGCAGAAATTCGTCCTGCGCGAATGGGCCAAGGCGGTTTGAGGCCGGGTTCGCGCATCGAACCGCACCATCGCGCCGCCATAATCCACGGGCTATTTTCGCGACCGATATGGCCGGCGAAACCACGCTGATCGTCACAACCCGAAGCGGCGTGCGCCCCCTGGGCGTGCGCGGCGAGCCGCTGCACAATTCGGCGCCGCAGCTGCGCCGGGTCGTGCGCCGCCGCCTGGGTGACGGCGCCGCCGATCTTTTGGCCGAACCGCAGCTGCACGAAGACGGCAAGGCGATCGACTGGTACGCCAGCTGGCCGGGCGCGGTGCAGCCGCTATCCGCCCTCGATCCCGCCCGCAAGGAAGAGGTGCTCGGCGGTGTCGAGCGCTCCCTGGCCGATATCCGCCGGCTGGGCGACCAGCTCGCCGGCGCCGGCCCGCGCGAGGACATGGGCCTGGTCGGGCTTTCCCTGCAGCTTGCCGCCCGGGCGCCGGCCGATTCGTTCGTCTTCATGGTGGGCGATCGGCCGGTCATCGTCTGCTGGGGCTACGAGAAGGAGGCGGCCAACGCGCTGCTCCCGGCGGCCCTGCCGCGGCCGCCGGTTGCCGCGCCGAGCGCGCGACAGTCCGTCCTCGAAGCGCCCGCCGTCACGCGGTCCCTCCCCGCCCTTCGGCCGGCGAGCACGGTCATTCCCTGGGCGCGCACGCTCGCGGCCGCGTTGCCGCTGCTGCTCCTGCTGCTGGGCGGCGCCTGGTTGCTGCGCGGCTTGCTGCCCGCCGATCCGGCGCTGGCGCTGGCGACCCGCGAGGGACCGCCCGCACCGCCGGCGCCGGAGGCCGCGCCCGATCCGAAGCCGGCGCTCAAGGCCGCCTTCTCGACCGAGGAAGCGCGCGGCCGCGCGCTCAAGGTCGAGCTCTCGCTGATCGAAGCCGAGCTCAAGAAGCGCATCACCGACTGCAAGCCGGCGGAAGCGCCGAAGCCGCCGCCCCAGGTCGCCCTCGCACCGCCGCCGGCGGCGCAACCGCCGAAGCCCGCGCCAGCGCCGGCACCGCCGCCGCGGCCGGCCCCCCGGCCCAACGACGATCGTCTGCGCCTGCCGTCGGTGCCCAGCAACGACTACTCCTTCATGGCGGGCTGCTGGCGCACCGATCCGTTCCGCCATGAGACGATACAGCCGCAGCCCGGCATTTCGTCCTACTGCTTCGACTCAACCGGCAACGGCCAGCTCGAATGGCGGCGCGGCCGCACGGCGTGCCGCACGCGGGCGTACTCACGCTACGAGGGCGCGGTCCTCAGGCTGCGCGACGCCGACACGACCTGCAACGACGGCTCGCGCTGGTACGCCGACCAGCTGCTCTGCCGACGTGGCGCCGACGATGTGGCGCAATGCAGCGGCACGTCGCGCAGCGCGTTCGGTCCGGTCTCTTGGACGGTCAACCTGCACAAGCTGAATTGAGCAGCGCCGATCGGATCCGCGTTTAAGCGAAGCCCATCGGCAGACTGGCAGGCGGTCTCACATCAGGCGTGTTCGCCGCTGTCGGCGCGGTGGCACTGGCCCGCTGGGCCGGCCGGGGCTGATCCCGCGCCGTATGCGGTGCGTCAGTGCGTCGTAGTCGAGGTACTCAAGCGGACGATCTCGTCCTTGATCTGCAGTTTTCTCTTCTTGAGGCTGCAGATCGCATCGTCATCGGGATGCGGTCGGGTGTTTTCGTGGTGGATCGCTTGCTCAAGGGATGCGTGCTTGGCCTTGAGCGCTTCGATGTGGTCCACTGTGCTCACGGGCGACCTCCGAGATTGTTGCGGACAAGAAACTCTGACTCCGACATTGGGAGGAGTCACGCCAAATCAACCTTTTTCCACCGCCTGTGAATAACGCGGTAAGATGGTCAGCATGGCTGAACCATCGCGGCTCGTTATCGGGATTTCCGGGGCTTCCGGCGTCATCTACGGCGTGCGGCTCCTGCAGGCGCTGAAAAATCTTCCGGTGGAGACCCATCTGGTGATGACGCGCACTGCGGAAGTCACGTTGGCGCATGAGACCAGCATGAAAGTGGTGGAGGTGCGACGTCTCGCCGATATCGCTTACGGTGCGACGTCTCGCCGATATCGCTTACAAGGTCGACGATCTCGCCGCCGCCATATCGAGCGGCTCGTTTCGCACCATGGGCATGATCGTGGCGCCGTGTTCGATGCGCAGCCTGGGCGAGATCGCCCACGGCATCACCTCCAACCTGCTGACCCGCGCCGCCGACGTGGTGCTGAAGGAGCGTCGCAAGCTCGTGCTGCTGGCGCGCGAGACGCCGCTGCACGCCATCCATCTCAGGAACATGGCCGCGCTGGCGGAGATGGGCGCCATCATCGCCCCGCCGGTGCCCGCCTTCTACAACAAGCCCAAGACGCTCGACGACGTGATCGACCACACGATCGGCCGCGTGCTCGACCTGTTCGATCTGGACACTGGCAAGGTCAAGCGCTGGAGCTAGGACGTAACGCCGACCGCGCGGGAGACTTCTTTTGCCGCCAGCATCGGAAAGGTGGCCCGCATCAGCGCCGCCACGGCGGCGCGGTCCTTGTCGTCGGGCACGACGCCCAGGCACACGGCGTAGACACCGAGATTGCCGACCGCTGCGCGCAGGCGCTTTTCGAGGGGACGGTCGCGGTCAGCCGGCGGCGTGTGCAGGCTCGCGAGCTTGATCTGCTCGGCGTGTTCCGCGGCGAGCTCGGCGTCGGCCACGCGGCGGCGCACGGCGTCGACGGTCTCGGGCAGCGCCTCGGGCCACGGCCGGTCCTTCAGCAAGCGGCGGACCTGGCGCAGCGGGCGCACGATCTCGGCCTGCCAGATGTCGCTTGCCCTCAGGATCGATCGCAGCCGGTCGGCCGTCAGGGTCGGCCGGCCCGAGGCGCCGAGCCAGCAACAGAACAGCAGGATGTTGACGTCGCAGTCGCGCCGCTCCTGGAGGTCGAGGCACGCTTCGGCGACCCCCTCGCCGGCATAGAGCTCCAGCGAGAAATTCCAGAACGGATGGGGCAGAAAATCCGACACCTTGAGCGCTTCCCTTTGAGCGGGCGAAGGGGTACACGGCGCAGGACGACGTGGCTAGCCCGCCTGTACGAGTGCGCCGAGCATGAGCAACCGGACTTCGGATCCGCTGGACGCCGAGGCGATCAAGGCCAAGCTGGAAGCATTGAGGAGCGAACACCGCGACCTCGACGAGGTGATCGACCGCCTGATCGAGAAGCCGCCCTTCGACCAGCTCCAGCTGCAGCGCCTGAAGAAGCGCAAGCTCGGGCTCAAGGACCAGATCCTCAAGCTGGAAAGCCAGTTGATTCCCGATATCATCGCCTGAGCATGGCCAAATCCTCAGCCAAACGCCGCCCCTCCCGTAAACCGGCGGTCGGCCTGATCATGGGCAGCCAGTCGGACTGGACGACCATGCGCCACACCGCCGAGACCCTGGAAGCGCTGGGCGTGCCCTTCGAGGCCCGCATCATTTCCGCCCACCGGACGCCCAAGCGAATGATGGCGTACGCCTCGGCCGCCAAAGGGCGCGGGCTGAAGGTGATCGTGGCCGGCGCCGGCGGCGCCGCGCATCTGCCAGGCATGACCGCCGCGCTGACGCCGCTGCCGGTGCTGGGCGTGCCGGTCGAGAGTGCGGCGCTCAAGGGCCAGGACAGTCTTCTTTCCATTGTCCAGATGCCGGCCGGCATACCGGTGGGCACGCTCGCGATAGGACAGGCGGGCGCGGTCAACGCAGCCTTGCTGGCCGCCAGTATCGTCGGTCTTGGCGATGTCAAGATAATGGCGGCACTGGAGCGTTGGCGGGCCCGCCAGACCGGGGCGGTGGCGCGCACGCCCGCCGATACGCCTTCCGCCCCTCACCGCTAGAAATGAGCCCAGCCAAGACCCTGCCGCCGGGTTCGACCATCGGCATCCTGGGCGGCGGCCAGTTGGGCCGCATGACCGCCCTGGCCGCGGCGCGGCTGGGCTATCGCTGTGTCGTCTATGCCCCCGACGAGCATTCGATCGCGGGCGACGTCGCGGCCGGGCACGTGAGTGGTGCCTACGACGACCAGGCCGCGCTGGCCCGTTTCGCGGCCCAGGTCGACGTCATCACCTATGAGTTCGAGAACGTGCCCGAGGCGGCCGTCATGGCGTGCGAAAAGCTGAAGCCGGTGCGGCCCGGCGTGAAGTCGATCCATGTCGCCCAGCACCGGCAGCGCGAGAAGGAATTCTTCCGGCAGCTGGGCATCGGCACCGCCAATTATCAGTCGATCACGAGCGAGGCCGACATCGACGCTGCCACGACACTGCCGGGCATCCTGAAAACCTGCACCGAGGGTTATGACGGCAAGGGCCAGGTCCGCGTCGCCGACCGCGCGGCTCTCGCCGCCGGCTGGCAAAAGCTCGGCAAGCGCGACTGCATCCTGGAGGCCCTGGTCGACTTCCTGTGCGAGATCTCGGTCATCGTTGCGCGTGGCCTGGATGGCGCCACTCGCTATTTCCCGATCGGCCTCAACAACCATCGCGACGGCATCCTGCGCACCACGACCGTTCCGTCCGGCCTGCCCGCCGGCACGCTCGCCACGGCGGAGCGCTTCGGCACGGAGCTGGCGCGCGGCCTCGACCTGGTGGGGCTGGTGGCGCTGGAGATGTTCGTCACCCGGGACGGCCGCGTGCTCGCCAACGAGATGGCGCCACGGCCGCACAATTCAGGCCATTGGACGATCGACGCCTGCGCGACCAGCCAGTTCGAGCAGCTGGTGCGCGCCATCTGCGGCCTGCCGCTGGGACCGGTCGAGGTGCTGGCACCGTCGCGCATGGAGAACCTGATCGGCGAGGAGGCCAACGACTGGGCGCGCTATCTCGCCGACCCGACGGCGCGGCTGCATCTTTACGGCAAGACCTCGCCGCGGCTTGGCCGCAAGATGGGGCACGTCACCTTCTTGAAACCGTCCTAGTCGTCCCGCCGCCCCACGACTTCACCCGGGCTTTCAGCTTCTCGATCTTCATCACGTCGTCGATGCGGCGGTCGAGGAAACCCCAGGTGGCCTCGCTGCCGGGCGAACGGTCGTTCAGCCAATAGAGCAGGGTCGAGGAGTAGACGCCCGCCAGCGTCGCCCGCTTGGTGTAAAAGTTGAAATCCGTGCTGGTATCGCCGGCGGCGTACCACATGGCATCGACGGTCTTGTAGAGAAGTTTCAGCGCCAACCCTGCATTGAACGGCAGCGACAGCAGCGCCAGCGCGCGGCGCACCGCCTCGCGCTCGCCGGCATGGCGCTCCAACCGGATGCGCACGGCCCCCTTGATGCGCTCGCGCATCTTGAGGCCGGCCACGCCCTCCTTCTCCATGTCCTCGACCGTACGCAGGTCGGCGCGCTCGCTGATATGGGTCAGGACCTGGACCGGCCCGCCGGGAAACAGCCGGTCGGCCTCGCCGGCCGGCAATGCGAGCTGGCGCGCGGCGGCCGATAGGGCACCCCGGGTCCAGCCGTCGAACACGGCCTCGGCAGCCATGGCGTCGGCCAGGCGGTCGCGCAGCGGCGCGTCGGGATCGGCCGCTTGGAGCATTTCTGGGGTATTTTCCGCGCTCATGAGGGGAGATATAGGCGTCCCACCGGGGCTTGCACCCCCTTTCCAACGGTTCTGCCCTGTGATACCTACGCCGCCTCCCAATTGCCCCCGGACTGTTTCCGGGGCGCCCTCTCATGCATGGAAGGAAGCGATCGAAGTGCAGGTTCTCGTTCGTGAAAATAACGTCGATCAGGCGCTGCGCGTCCTGAAGAAGAAAATGCAGCGCGAAGGGATCTTCCGCGAGATGAAGCTCCGCCGCAATTACGAGAAGCCCTCCGAGCGCCGCGCCCGCGAGCGCGCCGAGGCCATCCGCCGGACCCGCAAGCTGATGCGCAAGCGCATGGAGCGCGAGGGCTACTAGAGCCCTCCCTTCTCCGACCGAACACCACCCCCGGCTTGTCCGGGGGTTTTTGTTAGCGCTGGGGCATCCGTTCGAAGGTCGTCAGCCCGTCGGGGATCTGGTGAAACGGCTGCTTGTCGATAGTGAAGATCGCCATCTGCGGACCGCCGAAGAGCTTCGGGTCGTCGAGCGTGCCGACCTTGACGACGACCACGGGACGGCCCGGCGGCCGTGTGGCCAGGTGGGTGCCGCACTCGCCGCAGAATTCCCGAGTCACGGGACGCTCGAGATCGCTGCGCGTGAACTGCTTGGGTGCGCCCTTGGTGTAGGCGAAGCCCGCGCTCGGCATGACGACGAACATGTTGGGTGCGCCGCCCGTGATGAACTGGCATTCGCGGCAGTGGCATTGAGCCTTCAGCATCGGCTCGCCTTCGGCGGCATAACGCACCTTGCCGCAATAGCATCCGCCTTCGAGCTTCATGGTATCCTCCCGCAACGATTGTAGTCCTGGCCACAATACCCGACTTTTCCCGTGGCCGTGATGGCACTTTGTTTGCGAGACTGCCGCATGGCCACAAAGTCCAAACATCCCTTCACCATCGTCCGCGGCGGCAAGCTTTTGGACATCGCCAAGCGCAAGGCGGTGCCTGCCGACATCCTGATCAAGGGCGATACCATCGCCGAGATCGGCCGGCCCGGCCTCGCCGCTCCCGCCGGCGCGACCGTCGTCGATGCCAGGAACCGGCTGATGCATCCCGGCCTGATCAACGCCCACACGCACGGACCGGGCAACCTCTCCAAGGGCCTGCACGATCGCTGGTCGCTCGAGCTGCTGCTGACCGCCGCGCGATGGAGCAACATCGACATCACCACCGAGGACAAATACCTCTCCGCCCAGATCGGCGCGGCCGAGATGGTGATGAAGGGCTGTACCGCCGCCTACGACCTCGCGCACGAATATCCCCTGCCCTCGGTCGAAGGCCTCTCGGCCATGGCCCGCGCCTACGAGGATGTCGGCATGCGCGCCGTGCTGGCGCCGATGGTGGCCGACCTCACCTTCTTCGAGGCGATCCCCGGCCTGATGGAACGCCTGCCGCCGGCGCTGCAGAAG
>Ga0193729_1000204_pt1 | contig 29863 bp, 32 predicted proteins | sample U1c2metaG_FD_143036 | JGI IMG/M metagenome (GOLD analysis project Ga0193729, IMG submission 143036) | Soil microbial communities from a riparian zone of the East river system, Colorado, United States - U1c2 | ecosystem: Environmental > Terrestrial > Soil > Riparian zone | place: USA: East River...
CCGCCTGGTGACGCTCGAGGCCAACCCGAGCTACGCCGAGGTCGCATCCTCGAACATCGCGCACGCGGGACTGAGCGACGTCGTCGAGCTGCGCGTCGGCCCGGCGCTCGAGACCCTCCCCCGGCTGGCCGCCGAGCACGGCGAGCCGTTCGACCTCGTCTTCATCGACGCCGACAAGCAGCACACCCCCGAGTACTTCACGTGGGCGCTGGAGCTCACCCGCCCGGGCAGCCTGATCGTCGCCGACAACGTGATCCGCAACGGCGCCGTGATCGACGCCGACAGCGAGGACCCGGTCGTGCTCGGCTCACGCCGCCTGCACGAGCTGCTCTCCCCGCAGCACTCGGTCGGCGACGGCCCGGTCGAGATCGGCCGACGCGTGAGCGCGACGACGATCCAGACGGTCGGCGCGAAGGGCTATGACGGCTTTACGCTCGCGCTCGTGCTCGACATCGACAGGTAGCGCAGCACGTCTTGAGCGTCGGCCCGCAGGGCGGCCGCGTCCTCGCGCGCCAGGCGCCCGAACGGCTCGAGCTGCACCTCCCCTCCTGCGATTCTCCACGTCGCCGCCGCGCGACCGCGCACCAGCGCAAACGGCCGGAACAGCCCGTTGACCGTTACCAGCGACCGGTTTGCACCGACGATCTCCTCGCGAGAGCCCCAGCCGAGCAGCAGCGGGTCGAACGGCCCCAGCAGGCGCGGCGGCGGCTGCTCGGCCGGCGGCGCACGACCCGCGAGGTCGAGCAGGCCGTCCGCGCGCCTGGTCAGCTCCGAGGCGATCGCGCCCAGCCCCGCGCGAGCGTCGCGCAGGCGCAGGCCGGACCACTTGGCCAGGTCGCGCTCGCCCGCCGGCCCGTGGCCGGCGAGATAACGGCGCGCGAGCTCGGCGAGCGCGCGCCCGCGATCGACGCTCGGCGTCTTCCCGAGCCAGTCGCCGACGAGCACGTAGGCCTGCTCTCGGCCGACCACCGGCCCACGCACGGTCAACCCGCGCAGTGTCGCCAGCATCAGCAGGTGCACGAGCGCCTGGCCCTCGGTGGGCACGCCCGCCGTCGCGATGCGCTCGCGCAGCCGCCCGCGCGCCAGCGGGCCCTCGTCGGCCAGCGAGCGCTCGATCGCACGCACGCCGCGCTCGGCCGCGCTCGGATCGACGCCCTCCTGCGCGAGGCGCCTGGCGTTGGCCGTGACCAGCGGCGGCGTCGTCAACGCGTGCAGCCATGCGTAGTCCTCGCTGCACACCATGTGCAGCGTGCCGCGGTTCAGCCACGTCACCAGCAGCGAGCGCTGCTCGCCGAGCGCCCTGTCGACGTCGGCCGCCGTCAGGCCCGTGCTTCGCGCGCGGATCGCCAAGCGCGCCCCGCGCGCGTCCTGGCCCTGAACGGCCAGCAGCCGCCGCGCGACCGCGGCCGGGTCACGCGCGGGCGCGCCCGCGAGCAGCTGGGCGGTGAGGCGCTCGGCGATCATCGCGCGTCCCCGGTGATAGAGCGGATGATCGCCGGCAAGCCCTACACGAATATCACAGCGGCGGGCCGACCACGCAACCTGTCGCGTGCGTCGGCCCACGTCGCCGATCATCCGATCGGGGGTGGACCGTCAGACCGTCGCAGAGTCGTTGAAGACCACCTTGCGGATCGTTTTCTGCGCTGTGAAGTTGCCGTGGCACTTCTTGGCCAGCTTGGTGACCTTGCCGATCAGCATCACGCGGTCGCCGACCTTGAGGTCGTCGAGCCCGGCGCCGTTGGCGTTCGTGTCGGCGAGCCCGAACGTCACATGCACTTTCGTGAGCGGGTAGGTCTGTTCGACGATGGTGACTTTTCCTTCTTTCTCACCGATCGCGTGGTGGTTGGTGTGTGCGACGTTGACTTTCAGTTCGCCGCTGTAGGTTCCGTCGCTGTTCAGCGTCAGAGCAGGAGCCGTAGCGGCGAACGTCCCCGACACGATGAAGCCCACGCTCTGCGGCTTGCACTTGTGCGACTTGCCGTGGGTGCCCAACGTGCCGGACTGGTTGCCGTTGCCGTGGCCCTTGCCCGGGTTATCGACGTTGTTGGGCGTCGTGCTCGGCCCGTGGCCGGTGGCGTGAGTCGACGCCTGGCTTGGCAGCGCCCAAGCGGGGGTGCTCATTAGCGCAGCCGCCGAGGCGGCGAGAAGCATCTTGCGGATCATCGGAGCCTCCTTGCGCCGTTCCTCGGACAAAGCTCGGAAAGCGGCGTATTGATTGATTGGATCATGGTTCATCGCTAATACGCGCGGCGTGCCGGAAAGTCAGGCGCTACCCGCGTGCCCGCTCGCCGCCGGCCGTCCCCAACTGCAGATCAGCGGGGCGCCAGGGGGCCCGTCGTCGTGACTGGCGCGCTCGCCGTCGGCTGCGCTGCTTCCGTTTCCTGCAGCGGCTGGTCGGCGGGAGCTTTGGCGCCCCGACGGACGAGAGCTTCGCCGCTCGATCCTCCCTGCGGAGTTTCGTCATGTGTGCTGGGCGCCTGCGGCGATTTCGTCGACGGCGGCTTCCGCGACTTCGCCTGCGGTGGTGGCGGTCTCCGGACGTGCTTGGGCCCGCCTCGAGCGCCGACGCCGCGACGCGGCGCGAGCGAGCTCTTGCCCGATCCTCGACGCGATCCGGGCTTGACGCCCGCTTCCTTTCCGCGCGCGAGGCCATGCGCAGACTCAAGCGAGCTGTTGCCCGCGAGCGGCGCCACGGCGCCGAGCGCGCCAACCGCGCGTCGCGCGTCGCGGCCGGCGACCCTCGTCGCCCGGCCGGCCGCCGAGGACGTGGACGCGGCCCGGCCTTCGGCGCCGCGGCCGGCGGCGGGCACGGCGTGGTGTCGATGCGAAGGATGCCTGTGCGCGGTCGGGCTGGACGCGAGGCGCACGGTGCCGGCCGTCGCCCCCCCTACCAGCGCGACCCCCACGAGGCCCTTGACGAGCAGCGCTTGCGCGGCATGACTCGAGGCCGCGGTGCCGGCGGCGGCGGCCGCGCCACCGGCGTGCCCGGCGCCGGCGCCATGTGCGAGCAGGCCGCTCAGTGCGGCCGCCGACGCGGCTGCCGGGAGGGCGGGCGCGAGCGCCTGCAGATCGGCGCTGCGGACGTCGATCTGCGCGCGGAACTCACGACATGCCGAGCACGCGCGCAGGTGTGCGCGCAGCTTGCGACCGCGCAGCGCCCGCCCGTCCCCGGACAGCGCTCTGCGAACCTCTTCACAGTCCATCGCACGCCCCTCGGCGAACAACTGCAACGAGCTGCGCGCCTCGAACAGCGTCTGCTTGGCCACCCCGGGCGATATCGACAGCGCGCTGGCGATCTCTTCGATCGACAGGCCGCTCAACTCGCGCATGACCAGTGCGGAGCGCTGGCGCAGCGGCAGCGCCTGGAGGTCGGCGACCAACGAGGCGAGCCGCTCGCGCTGGTCGACCGCGCCCTCCACGTCGAGCGCGGCGGCCGGCTCCAGCTCGTCCACCGGCGGCTCCTCTCCTCGTCGACGGCGCAGGATCGAGACGGCCTCGTTGTGCGCGATCCGAAACAGCCAGGGCCGCACCGCCAGGTCGCGTTCGCGTCCCCTCAGCGCGGCGAATGCGCGCGCCAGCGCGCTCTGCAACGCATCCTGCGCGTCCTGCGGATTGCGCACGATCGAGTAGCAGTACCGGTAGAGCGCCTGATGATGGCGCTCGTACAGCGTGGCAAACGCCCGCGCGCTGCCCGCGGAGGCCAGCCGCGCGAGCCGCGCATCGCTCAGCAGCCCCATCGGGAGCAGCTGTTCGGGTAGGGATGGGTCGGGGCGCGCGGCGCGGCTCACACTTCATATATCGGCAACGCTGCCACGACCCGGAAGTCAGGGCCTGAACGCACTTATCGCTGTCGGGCAGCTGTGGCTAGCTGTCGGGCAACTCTGGCAGCTCGACGCCGAGGCGTTCGACAAGCTCGTCGGCATCGGTGCCATGGGCGCGGAGCGCACGCTCGAAGACGGTCCCGTAAACGTGCATGACTGCCAGCAGAACGTCCGTGGTGCCGATGCCCAGCTCCTCACGCTCGAGCGCGATGCGCGCGGCGCAATCGCTGACGAGCGCGATCACGTCGCGACCCTCGGGGTCGCCGGCGGCCACGACGCGCTCGCCGGCGATGCCGTCCCCCGCCGCGTCGCGCTCGTCGGTCAGCGGGACCTCGCTCACCCCGAGCGCCTGCAGCGCGCTGCCGACCTCGCCGTGCAGGCGCAGGACACGCAGCCAGCGCTCGGCCTGATCCTCGGGCGTTCGCGCGAAGGGGATCGCGGTAGCGGCGATCCCGAGGACCATCGCGGCATCTGGCGCAAGCTTCGGGACGGTGCTCATGACTCCACCTTAGGACACGCTCGCCGCGGCGAGCTCCGCCGTGTGGACCACGTTGTCGTGATGCATCGACACGACGGGCGCAGCACCGTCGAAGCGCAGCTCGAGCAGGACGGTGTCGAAGCGCTCGGCTTGCGCGCGCGCCTCGTGCATGATCTCTGCCAGCTCGGCGGGCTGCACGCCGCAGGCGATCAGGAAGCGCTCGGTGCGCGCGCTGGCGGCCGTGTCGCGGTCGAGCTCGAATTCCTCCACGAGGATCGCCGGCGCGCCGGCGCCGCCCTCGACGCGCAAAAGGCAGGCGGCCATGTCGTCGGGTCGGGCGTCCGTCTGCTCGGCCACGCTGTCCAGCAGGGTCGCCGCACTCGCGCCGCGTCCCAGGGCGGCGAGCGCGGCGGCCAGTCGCGCATCCCCGAACAGGTCCGTGCCCACGCGCGCCTCGGTGACACCGTCGGTGTAGAAGCACAGCTGCGCCGGTCCCGGCACCGCTATGACTGTCTGGCGCGTACCCGTCCGCATCCCTGCGCCGATCGGCGGGGCGGAGCCGGCCGTCACCGGCTTGATCGACCGGGCGTCGCCTGCCGTCGCCGGCTGGGGGATCACGATCGGCGGGGGGTGACCGGCGGAGGCATATGTGAACGTGCGCCGGCGCGGGTGATAGGTGGCCGCCAGGACGGTCGCAAACGAGTCGCCGAGCTGGCGCTCGAGCACCGTTCCGGCCGTCTGCAGGGACTTGCGCGGCGGCAGGCCGGCCTCGAGATAGGCCCGCACGGTGAAGCGCAGCAGCGCCGTGTGAGGCAGCGCCTCACGCCCGTGCCCGGACACGTCGCCGATGATCACCGCGAGCTGCCCACCCTCGAGCGCGAACACGTCATAGAAGTCTCCGCCGGCTCCGGGCCCGTCGGCGGGGCGGTATGCAGCGGTGGTGCCGACCGGGCCAAGCCGCATCGGCGGGACGGGGAGCAGCGCCGCCTGCAACAGCCCCACGTCCTCGAGCAGCTGTCCGCGCTGACGCTCCAGCCGCCGCGTGCGCCGCGCGGCCAGCCGCGAGCGCACGCCAAGCGCGAGCGCCAGCGCGACGAGCGCGGCGATCAGCATCCACACGGCCATCGGCACGACGCCGACGATCCGCGTGATCGTTTTGACGAGCGCCGGCTGGCTGGTCGGCGCCGGCGTCTTCTTGGCCGCCACGCGCGGCGCGCGAGCCGGAGTTGTGGCGCTCGCCACGGTCGGGAGCAGCAGCGTGGCCGTGCTCGGGGGGCCGGCGGCCCCGCGGCGACCGGCCGGCTTCTTCGCCACGCGATGGCGAGTCCGCCGCGCGACCCGCCGCGCGTGGACGCCGGCGGCCGAAGCGGTCTTCGCGGCGGCGGGCGCGACGACGCTGGAGGTTGCGGTCGTGCCGACCGCAGCCGCTGTGGCCACGGCGCTGGGTTCACTCGATTGGCCGGCCGGCACCTGCGCGTTCGACGCGCCCCTGGCCGTGCCCTGGCGCAGCGCCGAGGTCACCGTCTTGCCGGCTTTTCCTTTGCGGCCGCTGCCTTTTTTCTGGCGCGCGAGCGCTGCGCTGCGCTGCGCTGACGTTTCGCCGGACTGCGTCGGTTCTTGCGCGGAGGCGCTCGTCGAGCTGCTGCGCGGACCCGTCGCCTTGTGACTTGGCTTGCCGGCGCCAGCTCCCCCGCGCGACGCCGATCGCGGCCCGCTGGCGACGCCCGCGGGCGCTTCGCCCGCTTGAGATTTCGCCGGGAGCCTGCTCGGCCGCCCGCGCCGCTTGTGGCCGACGGCGGCCGATTCAGACGGTCGTTCGACGGGCGCGGCGGCGGCGGCGGGCGATTGGCTCGCCCCCGAGCCTTCGGCCTTTGCTTCCCGTTCGGCGCTCTTGCTCTGCGGCGCGGTGGTCGCTTCGCTCGAGGCCACCGGCGCGGAGACCGCCTTGACATGCTTGGCATCGGCCGGCGCCGCCGGAAGCCAGGCGCAGCCGAGCACGCAGCATGCAGCGGCGATCGCCGCGAGCACACCGCGTCGGCGAGAAGCTGACAGGAGCCGGCTTGCGTAGCTCGCCATCAGCGGCCCCCGCCTCTCAACCGATCCGCGACGTGTGCCCTCGTACGTAGGCGAGCGCCTGGTCGAGCGTCGGGTAGATCGCGAACGTGCCGTCCATGCCCGAGAGCTCGAAGATCTTCAGCACATTGGCGTGCACGCAGACGATCGACATCCGCGCGCCCACGTCGAGGCTCCTGTTGACGCCGACCAGCACGCCCAGCGCCGTCGAGTCCATGAAGGTCACGTGCGTGAGGTCGACGACGAGCTGCCTGTAGCCGGCGTCGAGCGAGTCCACCAGCGCCCACTTGAGGTTCGGCGCGCGACCGAGGTCGAGCTCGCCCTCGAGCGCCACGACGCTCGTGCGCTCGTCGGGGTGGCTCTGCATGATCCCAAACGCCCCCGTGAAGGGCTGTTGTGTGGGCGTGTCGGTGGGGCTCGCCATCGTGACCTTTCGTTCTCCGCTTAATAGGAGTTTCGACCGCGGAAGCCTAGCCCTTACCCGACTTCGCTCCGATCGTACGTCCGTCCAACCTTCCCCGCTAATTGCGGGTTTCCGGCCATCGAGGGGGGCCGCGCCTCGCCCCCGCGACGGCCTCCGCCGGCCAGCCGTGCGGCGCGGTGGTGGCAGACTCTCATCGCATGGCAGATGCGCGGCCCGAACTGATCGTCGATGACATGGGCACTCGCGAGCTCCGCCCGATCCTCGTCCTGCAGCACGCCGGCTGCGAGCCTCCGGGCGTCTACGAGGACGAGCTGCTCGAGCGCCGCATCCCGTTCGTGCGCGTGCTGCTCGACGAGGACGAGGAGCTGCCCGATTGGCGTGCGTATGGCGCGATCGTCGTGATGGGCGGCGCGATGGGAGCCAACGATGACGCTACCCATCCGTGGCTCGGTCCAGAGAAGCGACTGATCGCCGCGGCCGTGCGCGCGGGAACGCCCTACTGGGGAGTTTGCCTCGGGGCGCAGCTGCTGGCAGCCAGCCTCGGCGCGCCCGTCGCGCCAGGCCCGCAGCCCGAGCTGGGCGTGCTGCCCGTCGAGCTGACCGCCGCGGCGGCGCAGGACCCCGTGTTCGACACCGCTCCGGCGAGCTTTGCGACCTTGCAGTGGCACGGCGACACCTACGAGCTCCCGGCAGGCGCCGTGCAGCTCGCGCGCTCGCGACTGTACGAGCAGCAGGCGTTCGTCGTGGAGCGCGCCTACGCGCTGCAGTTCCACCTCGAGGTGACAGCCGAGCTGGCCGGCGAATGGATGCAGATCCCGGCCTATGTCGAGGAACTCGAGCGGCTGGCCGGCGAGGGCGCCGCGGCTGCGCTGCTCGCGCAGGTGCGTGCCGCCGAGCGAGACTCGGCGCCGCTCGCCCGGGAGCTCTTCTCGCGCTGGCTGGAGCGCGTCGTCGGGCTCGAGGCGACGGCCTGAGGCGATGAGACAGGTCGTTCTCCTGCGCGGCATCAACCTGGGCGCCCGCAACCGCATCGCGATGCCGCAGCTGCGCGAGCTGCTGAGCGGCGCGGGCTTCGAGGATGTGCGCACCTATCTGCAGAGCGGCAACGTCGTGCTCGGTAGCGATGCCTCCTCCAAGGAGCTCACGTCCCGCTGCCAGCGGTTGATCGGCGCGCGCTTCGGACTGGAGATCGACGTCGTCGTGCGAACGCGCGACGAGCTCGCGCAGGTCGTGCGGCGCGATCCGCTCGGCGAGATCGCAAGCGAGCCAAAGCGCTATCAGGTGAGCTTCTGCGCGGCCGAGCCCGATCGGGAGATCGTGCGCAAGCTCGCGGCGTGCGCCGTCGAGCCGGAGCGCTTCGTCGCTATCGGCCGAGAGCTGTACGCCTGGCACCCCACCGGCGTCAGTCGCTCGAAGCTGTGGGCGCAGCTGGCCGGCAAGCGGCTCGGGGTAACCGCCACGGCTCGCAACTGGACCACCGTCGCGAAGCTGCTCGAGCTCGCCGACGCGTAGTCGATCGGCCGCTGAGCCGATCCGCGCGGCGGCGCGCGATACTGCAGCGCATGGCCTTCGCTCCGCCCGCACGTCATCTGCTGCGCGCCCGCGACCTCGCCGATGCCCGCTACTTCGAGCCGCTCGGCGTCGATGACCTGGCGCGCGCCGCCGGCCTCTCGCGCGCGCATTTCAGCCGCGAGTTTCGCCAGGCGTTCGGCGAGTCGCCGCACGCCTACCTGCTGACGCGCCGCCTCGAGCGCGCCGCGTCGCTGCTGCGCGGCACCGACCGCTCCGTGGCGGATATCTGCCTGTCCGTCGGCCTGCAGAGCATCGGCTCGTTCACCACGAGCTTCACGCGCACGTTCGGAAGATCGCCGACGGCCCACCGCGCGGCGTTCCCGCCGGCCGCCAACCAGGCGCGCGTGCCGACATGCATGCTGCGCGCACGCGGCCGCCCGCAACACCGCACGTTTCGAGAAGACAGCGGCCCGCCGCGGACCTAGCATGGCCGCGCAATCGTTACTCGAGACAAGGAGCATCCGATGATCAGATTCGCCAACACTCAGCTATGGGTCGACGACCAGGACGAGGCGCTCGACTTCTACACGAAGAAGCTCGGCATGGAGGTGCGCGCGGACGTGACGCTCCCCGAGGTGGGTGACTTCCGCTGGCTGACCGTGGGCCCCGCCGACCAGCCCGACGTCGCGATCGTGCTGATGGCGATCCCCGGGCCGCCGCTGATGGACGCGGACACGGTCGCGCAGCTGCGCGAGCTGATGGCCAAGGGCTTCGCCGGGACCGTGTTCCTCACGACCGAGGACTGCCAGGCCAGCTACGAGGACCTCAAGCGACGCGGCGTGGAGTTCACCGAAGCGCCCGAAGAGCGCCCTTACGGGATCGACTCGGGCTTTCGCGACCCCTCCGGCAACTCATTTCGCCTGACCCAGGTTCGCGAGCTGGCGACCAACTGAAGCGACATGCGCGACCCGCAGATCACGGTTCGATGGGCCGACGATCCACATGACGTCAGCGCCGCCCTCGCCCTACGCGAGCAAGTGTTCTGCGGCGAACAGGGCGTACCCCCGTCTGTCGAGATCGACAGGCTCGACGAGCGGGCGATGCACGCGGTCGCGCTCGCGCCCGACGCTCCTGCCGTGATCGGCACGTTGCGCCTGCTGCTGCTCGACGACGAGGTGAAACTCGGACGAGTCGCCGTCGCGCGCGAGTGGCGGCGCCGCGGCATCGCAACGCGGATGATCGACCTCGCGCTCGCGCAGGCGCGCGAACGCGGCGCGCGCCGTGCTCGCCTGGCGTCGCAGCTCGGCGCAACCGCGCTCTACGAACACGCCGGCTTCGCGGTCGAGTCCGAGCCGTTCAAGGACGCCGGCATCGACCACGTCTGGATGGGCCTTCGACTGGTGGCGGAGTCCGACACCGACAGCGCGGGCACCGAGGAGCGCGCTCACTTATAACCGCGCCACCGATGAGATTTCAGACGCGCGCCGGTCATAGCCTCAGAACCCACGAACAGGAGGATTGAAATGAGTGACACCGAGACAAGCACCCGCATCAGCCAGGTCGGAACCGTGATCGTCCCAGTCTCAGACCAGGACGCCGCGATCGCCTTCTACACCGGCAAGCTCGGCTTCGAGAAGCGCTTGGACGTTCCCTTCGGCAACGGCGACCGCTGGGTCGAAGTGGCCCCCGCGGGCGCCGACACGACGATCGCGATCGTCAAGCCGCGCCCCGGCGAACCGACGGGTGTCGAGACCCGCATCGCGCTCTCCAGCTCGGACATCGATGCCGACCACGCCGAGCTGAAAGCTCGCGGCGTCGACGTCGACGACGAGGTGTCGCGCATGGGCGACCCGGTGCCGCCGATGTTCTTCCTGCGCGACCAGGACGCCAACAAACTGTTCGTCGTCCAGACCGGCTGACGATGGCAAAGCTCAGGCTCGGGATCGCGATCTCGCTGGACGGCTTCACCGCCGGCCCGCAGCAGAGCGAGGAGAACCCGCTGGGCATCGGCGGTGCGCAGCTGCACGAGTGGGCCTTCGAGCTCGCCGCGTGGCGCGCACCGCACGGCATGGAGGGCGGCGAGGTCAACCCCAGCAGCGAGATCGTCGAGGAATCGCTGGAGAACATCGGCGCCGTCGTGATGGGCCGCAACATGTTCGGCGGCGGGCCCGGTCCCTGGAGCGATGAGCCGCGCTGGGACGGGTGGTGGGGCGATGATCCTCCCTTCCACACCCCCGTCTTCGTGCTCACGCGGCACGCGCGCGAGCCGCTGCCGATGCAGGGTGGCACGACTTTTCATTTCGTCACCGACGGCATCGAGTCGGCGCTGCGCCAGGCCAAGGACGCGGCCGGCGGCAAGGACGTGTCGCTCGGCGGCGGCGCGAACGTCGCCCAGCAGTACCTCGCGGCGGGCCTGCTCGACGAGCTGCGGCTGGACGTCGTGCCGGTGCTGCTGGGGGGCGGCACGCGGCTGTTCGAGAACCTCGATGGCGCCGAGGTCGAGCTCGAGCAGCTGCGCGCCGTCGAGGCTCCCGGCGTCACGCACCTTAAGTACAGGGTGCTTCACTAAAGCGCTGCTCGCAGCCGGCGCGTAAGGCGCTGCTCGCGGCCGCCGCGTAAGGCGCTTCTCGCGGCCGGCGCGTAAGGCGCTAGCCGCGGCCGGCGAGTGGCCCGCCGGAGAGCGCCTCACGCAAGCCTGACGCCGCCGCCCGGCGTGAGCGTCCAGTGCGGGTTGTGCGCGATCTCCCAGGGATGGCCCTCGGGGTCGGCGAATGCCGAGGAGTAGCCACCCCAGAACGTCTCGGCGGGCTCGCGCCCGATCGTCGCGCCCGCGGCGCGCGCCTGCTCGGTCGCCGCGTCGACCTCCTCATGCGAGCCGAGGTTGAGCGCGAGCGTCACGCCGCCCCACCCCCCAGCGTCCTCGACGCAGCTGTCCTCGGCGAGCCGTGCGCGGTCCCACAGCGACAGGACCATGTCGCCGGCCTGGAAGAACACGACGTCGTCTTCGGGCGCCGCGCCCGTCTTCCAGCCGAGCGCCTCGTAGAAGCGGCGTGCGCGACCCAGGTCGCGCACGCCCAGCGTGATCACCGTGACGCGCTGTCGCATGCTGCACAGTCTGCCGCACCGGCAGCCGCAATCGCAGCCGCACCCGCGGCGCGGCGGCTTGAACGGCTCAGCGGTTGACCGACGCCATGCCCGCCTCGTCATAGCGCGCGCCCGACGCCGCGGGCACCTCGGCGTCGATCCGCGCCAGATCGTCGTCGCTCAGCTCGATGTCGGCCGCCGCCGCGTTCTGCTCCAGGTAGGTGCGCCGCTTGGTGCCGGGGATCGGCACGATGTCCTCGCCCTGGGCGAGCACCCAGGCGAGCGCGAGCTGCGCCGGCGCTATGCCCTTGTCGGCGGCGATCTGCTCGACCTTCGCGGCGAGCTTCAGGTTCGCTTCGAGGTTCTGACCGGTGAAGCGGGGTCCATGGCGGCGGAAGTCGCTCTCGTCGAGCTCCTCCGGCGACTTGAAGCGGCCGGAGAGAAAGCCGCGCCCGAGCGGTGAGTAGGGGACGAAGCCGATGCCCAGCTCGCGGCACGTGGGGATGATCTCGGACTCGGGATCGCGCGTCCACAGCGAGTACTCGGTCTGCACGGCGGTGATCGGGTGAACGGCGTGCGCGCGACGGATCGTCTCGGGCGCCGCCTCGCTGAGGCCGATGTGCAAGACCTTGCCCTGCTGCACGAGCTCGGCCATCGCCCCGACCGTCTCCTCGATCTCGACGTTGGGGTCGACGCGGTGCTGGTAGTAGAGGTCGACGTGGTCCGTGCCGAGACACTTCAGCGAGCCCTCGATCGAGCTGCGTACGTGGTCTGCGGAGCCGTCGAGCGGCCCGACGGTGGACATGTCGCCGGCCGTCGCCGCATCCAGCCGGCGCGCGAACTTCGTCGCTATCACGTACTCGTCGCGGCGGCCCTTGATCGCGCGTCCAACGAGCTGCTCGTTGGTCATCGGCCCGTACAGCTGTGCGGTGTCGAGGAAGTTGACGCCGAGCTCGAGCGCGCGCTGGATCGTCGCGATCGCCTCGGTCTCGTCGGCTGAGCCGTAGAAGGCGGACATGCCCATGCATCCGAGCCCGAGTGCGGAAACCTCGAGGTCGGCCAGTTTGCGGTGCCTCATTTCCATTCCAGCCTTTCGCGGTAGCTGTTCGTTGTTCGTGGCCCCCAACATTCACGATAGGACGGATTCAGTTGTGGGTGGCGCCGCGCGCAGGGCCGACGATCACCCGCTGCAGCCTGCGCGCCGCATCGAGGTGATCGCCCGTCCAGATCATGCGCACGGCGGTTTCGCTCGACCTGCCGTCCTCGCCGCGCAGGTCGTGACGCACCGCCTCGAGCAGACGCCGATCGCCCGCCTTGTCGTGCGCAAGCGGCTCGCGCGGCTTGCGTCCATCGAGGAGGCGGGCGGCGAGATCCTCGTACCAGCCCCTCACGAGCTCGCTCTTGCGCAGCAGCTCCTCGCGAGCGGCGGTGCGATCGCCGGCGACCGAGCCATCCTCGCGCTGCCACAGCTCGAGAACCGCGTCACCCGTCAGCCGCAACCCGGCGGCTCCCGTCACCAGGCTCGTCATATCCGCGAGCGGCATCGGCTTGGCGCCGCGCTCGGCAAGGTAGCCGCGGAACGTGTCGTCCAGGCGCCGCGACGCCGCGGAGGCACGGGCGGCGTCCCCGGCCGGCGCCGCCGCGGGCTCGGTGCCGTCGTCGCAGCGGCGCAGCCCGAAATCGACGGCGCCGGCGAGGTAGCGCGCGCTCTCGCTGTAGGCGTCGGCGAGCGCCCGGCGCAGCGCCGGGCCGGCACCGCGCGGCCAGAAGAGCAGCCCGACCGCGAGGCTGACGCCGCAGCCGAGCGCGATGTCCTCCACGCGCAGGAGACCGACCCGCCATCCAGCCGGCTGGATGATGTTGTAGAGGAACACGAGCGTCAGCGTGAAGGCGGCCTGGCCGGCCGCGAACGAGATCGCCGCCGGCGCCACGCCCGCGAGCAGGATCGCCGGCGGCAGGAGGAACCACAACAGCGTCGTGTCCGTGCCGATCGCGGCGAGCATCGCCGCTCCGACGACGAACCCGACCGTCGTGCCCAGCAGGCCGCGAAGCACGTTCTGTCCGGTGTTCAACGCGTTCGAGCGCAACACCGACAACGTGCCGAGGACGACCCAGAAGGAATGCTGCACCCCGGTCTGATTCGCGACGAGCACCGCCAGGCCCAGCGCGACCGCTCCGCGCACGCTGTTGTGCAGCCATACCGAGCCTCGATCGATGTGCGCGCTCGCGCGCTCGTGAGCGGCGGAGAGCGTCCCCGTCAGGCCCTCCGGCTGGCGGCCGAGCACGCGTTCCCGCCAGCTGCGCCGCTCGGCGGCCGCGGTCAGGTCGATGTTTCCCCCGATGCTCGCGACGGCGAACGCGAGCTCCTGCGCGCGGAAGCTCGGATCGAGCGAGCTGATGAGCTCGCGCACGCCTTGCTCAGAGCCTTGCTCGGCGCTCTGCGAGCTGCGGCGCGGCGCGGCCCTGACCGGCAGGGCGGCCGTCGCGCTCTGCTCCATCCTCGCGAGCGCGTCGGCCAGCTCGCGGAGCGCCCCGCGCAGCGCGGCGCTGTCCCCGCCGGTCACCTCGAGCAGCTCCGCTCCGCGTTCGAGCACGGTTGCCGCGGCCACCTTCACATCGCAGGCGGCGCGGTCGACCGGAGCGCCCTCCGTCGGAGGCGCGGACTGCACGACGATCGCGTTCATCCAGTTCAGCTCGTCCACCAGGCGCACGACCGTCCTCGCGGCGGTGTTCAGGCTGGTCGGGCGGTAAGGCGTGGCGAGGAACACCCGGTGCAGCGCCGCAACCGCGTCGTTCGCCGCTGCGATCGCCCGATCGCGCTCGCGCGCAAACGTGTCGCCCCGGTCGCTCATCACGTAAGCGATCTCCGTGCGTAGCCTCGCGGCCAGCGCCCGGCAGGCCGCCGTGGCCGCCGCGCGCAGCGGACCGCGCGCCGGCGCCGGCCACAGCACTCCGGCCGCCAGCAGCGCTGCTCCCGCCGCCATGCCCCAGCCGGCCACGCGATCGGGAATCGAGGAAGCCGGCGCGGCAAGCGTCACCGGCAGGATGAAGGCCAACAGCAGCGAGGTCGTGGCACCGGCCAGGACCGAGCTGACGACCCCGGCGAAGATCACGCCGAAGCCGACGATCGTCATCGACAGCGTGGACAGCCACACGCTTTGGGAGGCCAGCGTGCCAAGGCAGACGAACGCGCTGCCGACGAGCGCGAGCGCGAGCTGATCCTGCAGGCGCTCGCGCAGCGGACCGCCGAAGTCGACAAGCAGCAGCATCGCAAACGAGCCGAACGCCGCGAACGTCGCCACGTTGGGGTCGCCGATCGCCTCCTGCCCGATCGCGAACATCGCCGGCATGACGATCGCCGCGCGCCCCGCGCGGCGCAGCGCGGCAAGGTCGGGATCGCGCCGGCCCAGCCACTGCAGAGGATGCACGAGCGCTCGTGCGGAGAACACTCCCGCGGAGACTACTTCTGCCCGTCGATCTACTTCTGCCGGTCGATCCAGGAGAGGATCGCGCGGGAGGGCCTGAGGACCGTGCCGTCGGACAGCTTGAGCGCGGGAAGCTTCGTGTCGCCGGTCGCCTCGCGCAGCGTCTCGCGCGAGCCTTTGCGCAGGAAGGGGATCGGGCTGCCGTGCGCGGCGATCACCTTGTCGTACTCGATGCCCGCGGCGCGCAGCGCCTCCTGGACGCGGCGACACGGGTGGATCCGCGGGCCGCCGTCATCGCCATGGCAAACGAACAGCGTCGGGGTCTCGCCGATCTGTGTCGGGGTGTCGGCGATCTGTGTCGTGCTCTCCGCCATCTGCATCCTCCCGTTTCGTGGACTCGGCCAGCCAGCGTAACGTCGCGCGGGCGAGGCGGAAGACGCAGGCGCCGGTGAGCCCCGACATAAATAAATAATATATATAGGATCAAGACTGATTCCTATTCACTGGAGGCCTGATGCGGAGACTGCCGTTGACTGCGTTGTCGGCGCTGCTGGGCGGGCTGGCTTTGCTGCTCGCCGGCTGTGGCGGGTCGCGGGCCGCATCGAGTGCCTCGGCGGGAAAGCTCCAGGTGGTGGCGGCCGAGAACTTCTGGGGCAGCATCGCCAGTCAGCTGGGCGGCAGCAAGGTGGCGGTCAACAGCATCATCGTCAACCCGAACACCGACCCTCACTCCTACGAAGCGACGGCCTCCGACGGCGTTCTCGTGGCGCGCTCGCGGATGGCGCTCGTCAACGGGCTCGGCTACGACGGCTGGGCCTCGAAGCTGCTCGCCGCGAACCCGTCGAGCGCTCGTGTGGTGCTGGACGTCGGGAACCTGCTCGGGCTCAAAGAGGGCGACAACCCGCACCAGTGGTACTCGCCGTCCAGCGTGCAGCGGGTGACCAACCAGATCGTTGCCGACTACAAGCGGCTGGACCCCAAGGACGCCGCCTACTTCGATCGGCAGCGTGCCACGTTCGCGAGCCGCGACCTGGCGGAGTACAACAGGCTCCGCGGCGAAATACGCTCGCGCTTCGCCGGCGTGCCGGTCGGCTACAGCGAGAGCATCTTCCAGCCGCTCGGGCACGACCTCGGCTTGAAGCTGACGACGCCCTACAGCTTCGCCAAGGCGATCTCGGAGGGCACCGACGTGAGCGCCGCCGACAAGCAGACAGTCGACACGCAGGCGGAAGATCACGCGATCGAGGTATGGGTCTACAACAGCCAGAACGCCACGCCGGACGTGCAGCGCGTCAACCAGCTCGCGCGCGCCGCCCACGTTCCGATCACGACGATCACCGAGTCGCTCTCGCCCGCCTCGGCTAACTTCGAGCAATGGCAGAGCGCGCAGCTGCGGAGCCTGCTCCAGGAGCTTCACCAGGCGACGGGCCGATGAGCTCCGGGCTTGCGGTGCGGCTCGAGCATGCGCGGGCTCAGATCGGCCGGCATCTGGTTTGGAGCGAGGTGGACATGGCCATTGCGGAGGGCGAGTTCGCGGCGATACTCGGTCCGAACGGGTCGGGCAAGACGACGCTGCTGCGAGTCCTGCTCGGCGAGCTCGCGCTCACGGACGGAACGGTCTCGATCCTGGGCAAGCCGCCGGGAGCGCTGAAGGGCCGTATCGGCTACCTGCCGCAGCGCCGTCACTTCGACGCGGGCACGCGCATCCGGGGCATAGACCTCGTGCGGCTCGGGCTGGACGGCGCGCGCTGGGGCCTGCCGCTGCGCCGTTCCGGAGGCGAGCGCGTCGAAGAGCTGCTCGAGATGGTCGGCGCCGGCGAGTACGCGAGCCGGCCGATCGGGCACCTGTCGGGAGGTGAGCAGCAGCGCCTGCTGATCGCCCAGGCGCTCGTCAGCCGGCCGCGGCTGCTGGTCCTCGATGAGCCTCTCGACAGCCTGGACCTCCCCAACCAGCGCGCGGTCGCGGCGCTGCTGGAGCGCATCTGCCGCCGGCAGGAGGTGACCGTGCTGCTGGTCGCGCACGACGTCAACCCGCTGCTGTCCTACCTGGACAGGGTCGTGTACTTCGGCGCGGGGCGGGCAGTCGTCGGAACGCCGCTCGAGGTCATCACCGCGGAGACGCTCAGCGGCCTGTACGGCGTTCCGATCGAGGTCCTCGCGACGGCCGACGGCAGGCTCGCCGTCGTCGGGCTGCCGGAGGCGCCGGCGCACCACACCGATCGCCATGCCGATCGCTAGCGCGCTGGCCGAAGCGGGGCCTTCGCTCGACCTGATCTCGGATGTCAGGCAGCTGACGGCGTTCCCGTTCATGGTCAACGCGCTGGAGGCGGGAACGATCGTCGCCGTGATGGCGGGCGTGGTGGGCTGGTTCATGGTGCTTCGCCGACAGACCTTCGCGGGGCACACGCTGTCGGTGATGGCATTCCCGGGCGCGACCGGGGCGCTGCTGGTCGGGCTCTCGGCCGCAGCCGGCTACTTCGTGTTCTCCGGCTTCGCGGCGCTCGTGATCGGCGCCGCCGCGCGCTCGGAGACGCGTGGCAGCCGCAGCCAGGAGTCGGCCGTCACCGGGACCGTGCAGGCGTTCGGGCTGGCCTGCGGCTTTCTCTTCTTGAGCCTCTATCAGGGCGTGCTCGCCAACTACGAGAGCCTGCTGTTCGGCAGCTTCCTCGGCATCACCCGCGGGCAGGTGCTGGTGCTCGCGATCGTCGCCGCGCTGACGCTGTGCCTGCTGGCGATCGGCGGTCGCCCGCTGCTGTTCGCTTCGTTGGATGAGGGCGTGGCGCGCGCGCACGGCGTACCGACACGCGCCCTCGCGCTCGCCTTCCTGCTGCTCTTGGGATTGGCCGTCGCCGAGACGGCGCAGATCACGGGCGTGCTGCTCGTGTTCGCATTGCTCGTCGCACCCCCGGCGACCGCACAGCTGATCACGCCCCGCATCGGGCTGAGCCTGCTCCTGAGCGTGATCATCGGCGTGCTGATCACGTGGGTCGGGCTGGCGCTGGCCTACTTCTACGACTACCCCGTCGGCTTCTACATCACCACGAGCGCCCTCGTCGTGTATGTCGTGGCACGTGTCGCTCGTGCCGCGCTCGAGCGCCCGACGTTGCTGCGGCGCGAGGTAGGGCGCGAGGTTCCTGTCGCGCGTGCGGAGGCATGATGTTCGCGCACGAGTTCTTCCGCAACGCGTTCCTCGCCGGCAGCGTCATCGCGCTCGCGTGTGGCCTCGTCGGCTACTTCGTCGTGCTCCGTGCGCAGGTGTTCGCCGGCGACGCCCTCAGCCACGTCGCGTTCACGGGCGCCCTCGCGGCGGCGGCCGCCGGCATCGACACCCGCATCGGCCTGTTCGCCGCGACGGTCGCAATCGCGCTCGTGTTGGGCGGGATCGGCGAGCGAGCCGGCGGCGATGACGTCACGATCGGAATCATCTTCGCCTGGGTGCTGGGCCTCGGAGTCCTCTGCCTCGCGCTGTTCAGTACGGGATCGGGCGGGGGCAACGGCCTGCTCGGAGCCCGCGAGCTGTTCGGCTCGATCTTCGGGCTCAGCGCAGCCGACGCGAGGCTCGCTGCGCTGGTCGCCGTCGCGGTCATCGTGTGCGTGCTGGCGATCGCGAGGCCGCTGTTGTTCGCGAGCGTCGATCCGTCGGTGGCGGCTGCACGTGGCGTTCCGGTCCGCGCGCTCGGGCTTGCGTTCCTCGCGCTCCTGGGCGTGACCGCCGCGGAGGCCACGCAGGCCGTCGGTGCACTGCTGCTCCTTGGACTGCTCGCCGCGCCGGCCGGCGCCGCGCACCGGCTCACCGCCGATCCGTACCGCGCGCTCGCGCTGTCGGCTGTCCTGGCGCTGCTCGCGATGTGGCTGGGTCTCGCGATCAGCTACGCCGTCCCGAGCCTGCCACCGAGCACCGCCGTGATCGCCGTTGCCGCCGCGATCTACGTGCTCGCGTACCTGCTCACGGCAACCCGACCGACGCGAACGCCAAGCGACAGCGCGCCGGCGGGATCCGGCTTAGGCCGCCGGCCAGATCCAGCTCACGCCGTCGGGCGAGAACTAGACTGAGGCTCGATGGCACAGCAGAGCGATAGTTGGGCAACCCGCGCGCGGCGGGTGCTCGCGGACAGCGGACGCCACTCGGGCCAAGCGCGCCAGGCGCTGCTGGAGCTGCTCGATTCGCAGACCTGCGCACGCTCTGCGCTCGAGATCGAAGAGTCGCTGCGTGCGGGCGAGCGTCCCGTCGCCCGCGCGAGCATCTACCGGATCCTCGACGAGCTCGAGCGGCTGCAGCTGGTTCAGAAAGTGCAAGTCGGCCAGGACATGGCGCGCTACGAGCCAATGCGCAGCGGCGACGGGCACCACCACCACCTCGTGTGCGACAGCTGCGGAACGATCATGCCGTTCACCGACGAGGGGCTCGAGGATGCGATCCGCGAGCTCAGCCGCCGTGTGCCCATGCAGGTCGCCGAACACGAGATCGTCCTGCACGGCTCCTGCCAGACGTGCGCCGGCTGAGCGCTCTCAGCTGACCGTTATCGCGCCGGCCAGCCGCGACACGGACTCCGGATCGTGCGAGGGCAGGTAGACGGTCGCGTGCTCTGCGCAGTGGGCAAGAATCTCCTCGAGCGTGGCGACGTGCACCTTGGGGTCCGGTCCGACCGCGTCCGCACGTCGCGAGCGCAGCTGCTCGAGCGTGTCGGTGACATCGCCGGCCAGCATCACGTGTCGGCCCGAGTCATCGACGCAGATCACCGAGACGTGGCCGGGGGTGTGTCCGGGGGTGCCGACGGCGACGATGCGCCCGTCCTCGCCGAGCGCACGGCTGCGCTGGAAGGCGCCGAAGGGTCCGTCGTCGAGCGTGAACGGCTCGGGCGCGAATCCTCGCGGCAGCGGCTGGCGCAGCACGCGGCGCATAACGCGGGTGAAGGGAGCTGCGACGAAGCGCAGCTCGGCCTCGTTGATCCGCACCGTCGCCCGAACGTGGACCAGCCCGTCCACGTGATCGCCGTGGTGGTGGGTGAGCACGACCTGCGAGACGTCGTCGAGCGACACGCCGGCGGCTGCGAGCGCCGCCGGAAGCTCCTGCTCGCGCTTCACCTCGAAGCGGGCGAAGGGGACGTTCCGCGCGGCCGCGGTCTCGCCCGTGTCGACGAGCGTCAGGCGCCCTTCGTGCTCGATCGCCCAGCAGTGGATGGGGACTGGGTCAGACCAGGGACCGGGCAGGAACAGGTCCAACTGGCGTCGCGGGCCGGGGCTGGGGAACAGGAAGGCGTGCTTGAGGCGTACGGCGCCGGTCGTGAGTGCGTGGATCTTCATGCGCTGGCTCCGATCTTGGGGCTTCTCGTGGAATGAATACAAACGCATCCGCTGGCCCAAACGGCCAGACGAGCCTCAACGTGTGGGATCATGCTCGGACGGCTCCGTGCCGAAGCGCGGGGAATTGGGTGTGCATGCGGGTGTCTCCGAACAACGCTCTGATGGGACTGGCGTCCCTGTTGGCGCTTGGCCTCGGCCTGGCTGCGCCCACGAGCTCCTCCGCGTCGCTGCCCTCTGTCGGAGTCTCCGCGACACCGAGCGAAGCGGTCGGTTCGCTCGCGCCGCTCGCGGCCCCTGACGTTTCGGTTCCGGCCGTTCCGCTTCCGGCGATTCCCGACGTGGCGCTCCCATCGCCACCCCCCGTAGAAGTCCCGTCGACCCCGTCGACCCCGCCGATCCCCCCGATCGCCACGCCTGAACCGCCGAGCTCCGGGACGCCTGGGAGCGGATCGACCACGAATGCCGGAGGGGGCGCGCACGCAGCGAGCGCGGCCGGCTCGACCCCCACCGCAAACTCCGCGCGCGCGAGCATCGCCGGCAGCCCGATCGTGCCGGCGACGGGACGCAGCAGTCGCGCGCGCGGCGCGACCGGCAGCGCGTCGCCTCACCCGCAGACCGCGCGCACCGCTCGCAGCGTTCCTGTCGCTGCGAGCTCCGCGACGGCGGCGTCCCGTGCGTCCTCGCCCGCTGCGCTGACGCGCTCGTCCACGCAGCAGAGATCGCCCCGCAAGGCCGCCTCCTCCAACCCGCTCGACGCGATCGGCCGGCACATCCCGTTCCCGGTGCCGGTTCCCGACTGGAGCAAGCCGATCATCCTCCTGTTGCTCCTCCTGGCGATCTGGTTCGCCGGACGCTCGCGCCTGGTGAGCGTCCGTGCGCGGAGACTGGAGAGGCAGCGGGCGATGCTCGTACAGGATCTCGGCGTCGTGCAGAGGACCCTCGCACCGGTGATCCCCGAGCGCCTCGGTGAGTTGGGGGTCTCGGTGGCCTACCGGCCGGCCGACGGCCCGGCCGCCGGCGGAGATTTCTACGACCTGTTCGTCCTCGGGCCCGGCAAGGTCGCGATCATCCTCGGCGACGTCGTCGGTCACGGGCACGACGCTCTCACCGAGGCGGCGCTCGCGCGCTACACCCTGCGGGCCTACATGCAAGCCGGACTGGAGCCGCGTGCCGCGCTCGCGCTCGCCGGGTCCGTTCTCGCGGACCCCGGCCAGAAGCACCTCGCAACCGTGGTGATTGGCGTCCACGACGCCGCGATCGGCACGTTGACCTATGCGAGCGCGGGTCATCCTCCGCCGATCGCGATCGGCTTCGAGGCACCCGAGCCGCTGACGATCTGCTCCTCGGCGCCGATCGGCTGCCACCTGCCCACGGGGCGTCGACAGACGACTATCTCGCTGCCCGCGGGCGGCGGGCTGTGCTTCTTCAGCGATGGCCTCCTGGAGGCGCCCACGTCGGATGGCCTGCTTGGCCGAGAGCGCCTCATCGAGATCGTCGCCGAGCTCGGCGCACGCCCCACGGGCGCTGCGCTGCTGGAGCGCGTTCGCGCCGCATCACTGGCGACGCCCGACGACATGGTTGCCTGCTTCGTCTCCACCGAGGCCGGTGCCACCGCGGCCGCGCCCGCCGGCCCGGTGGAGGACTTGGAACTGGATCTCGAGACGCTCGGACGTCCACACGTTCGCCGCTTCCTCGAGGCCTGCGAGGTTCAGGAAGCGCGCATCGCGCCGCTACTCGCACGAGCACGCCGGACGGCCGGCGCGGAGGGTACCGTACTGCTTCGCATCGAGCGTCCGTCAGGCGGCGATGCGTCGGTCGCGGTCCTGCCTGGGCTCTCGGCTCCTGTCTGGGCGGCTGCGGGCGTCGCGGCAGCGTCGGATGGTCCGGCGCCCGCGGTTTCGGCTGGGTGACCGGCCGACTATGCTCCCGTCCCCGGCCGTTGGCCCGGCTCAGGAGTTGTTCAATGCCACGGCGGCGCGAATGAGCGCCTTCAACGCCTTCTCGTCAATCGTGTCGCCCTGATGGAAATCGATGGCACGCCTGGTGTTGCCTTCGAGGCTTGAGTTGAAGAGGCCTGAAGGGTCCTCCAACGAGGCGCCCTTGGCGAAGGTCATCTTCACGACGTTCTTGTACGTCTCACCGGTGCAGATCATTCCGGCGTGTGTCCACACCGGAACCCCTCTCCATTTCCACTCCTCGACCACTTCGGGGTCGGCCTGCTTGATGAGAGCGCGGACGCGAGCGAGCGTCTCGCCCCGCCAATCACCCAGCTCCTTGATTCTCGCATCGATCAGCTGAGAGGGAGAGTCCCCCGCTTTTCCTTCCTTCGAGCCGGTCTTTCCCTTCGTCATGGTCGTTGCCGGGTAGTCGCGCTCAGTTGTAGGTGAACTGGTCAGCAGGCGGATTACTGCGGCTCGCCGTAACTCCCGGCGCTGCCACGACCTTTGCTCTGACGTTAACGATCCCGGCTGCATGTGCAGGAGTCACGGCGGTGCACGTCGTGATCGAAGTGCAGTCGACCGAACTGGCTAGAGCGGTCTTTCCGAATTTGAAGACCGTCTCCGTCGTGCCCACGCCGAAGCCGGTCCCGGTGATCGTCACCGTTGTTCCACCGGCCGTGGATCCCGTGTTGGGGGTTACGCTCGTGACCGTGGGTTCCACAAACGTGAAGACTTCACGCAAGGGGCAGGAAACGACTTCCGGACCTTCTTCGGGGAAGATGACACATTCTCCGGGTCCGCTGACGCCAGCCGGCGTCGTCACGGCGACCTTCACCTTTCCCACCGTCTCCGCAGGCGACGTCGCCGTGATCGATCCGCTCGAGTTCACTGTAAAGCTCGTAGCACTGACCGGTCCGAAGTCCACGGCCGTGACTTCGATGAAGCTTTCCCCGCTGATGTTCACCGTCGTTCCGCCGGCGGCCGGCCCTTTGTGTATTGAAAGGCCGCTGATAATGGGTACGCGTAGCCTGTAGGTAAAACGGTCTGCCGGAGTGATGGCGCTGGTGCCTTCCGGGGTCGTCACGGTCACGTCCACCGTGGCTTTGTCCACTGCCGCCGGATCGACGGCAGTGATGGCTGTCCCTCTTTCATTCACTTCGAAGCGGGTTGCGGGCGCCGAACCGAAGTGGACTTCGGTGGCGCCAATGAAGTTGGTGCCTTTGATTGCGATCCTCGTCCTTCCTATCTCGCGGGCTTCGGAGGGAGAAACCTTTACGACTGTCGGCGGGGATGCCACGTAGCTGAATTGGTCTGCTGAACTCGTGGGACTCGTGCCTTCCGGCGTCGTGACGGTCACATCGACCGTCCCCGTCCCCGGCGGGGCGACGGCTTTGATCGTGTTCTGTGACGTGACGGTGAAGCTCGTGGCACTGGCTGAGCCGAAGTCGACCGCCGTAGCCCCGACGAAGGCGCTGCCGCTGATGATCACGGGGGTGCCCCCGCTCAGAGCCCCAGTGTTCGGCGATAGTTTCTTGACGATCAATGGTGCGGTTTGCAGATATCTAAAACGGTCCGCGGGGCTCGTGGGGCTTGTGCCGCCGAGGGTGGTCACGGTGACATCCACCGTTTCGCCCGGCGTACCGATCGGCGCGACCGCTGTGATCGAGTCGTCCGAGTTGGCCTCGACGCTGCTGGCGTTAGACGAGCCGAAGCGGACCGTCGTGGCTTCTGCGAGGTTGGTCCCGGTGATCGTCACAGTGGTGCCGCCGGCGCCCGAGCCGGTTTCGGGGCTAACGCCCGTGACGGTCGGAGGCGGCACATAGCGGAACTGATCGGCGAAGCTCGTGAGGCTTCTACCGCCGAAAGCGGTAACGGTCACATCCACCACGCCTTCCCCCGCCGGGGAGAAGGCCGTGATCGAGCCCTGGTTGTTGACGAAGAAGCTCGCGGGACTCAGGCCGAAGTCGACTTCCGTGATTTCATTGGGGTCCGTACCCGTGACGGTGACCGTTACTCCCGTGCCACCGGCTTCCGGCCCACCGGCAGGGCTCACGCTGGTAACGGTTGGCGGGAGCACGTAGCTGAACTGGTCGGCGGAGCTAACAGGGCTCGTAGCTTCCGGATCGATCACCGTCACATCCACCGTGCCCGTACCTTCCGGAGAGACCGTTGTGATCGAGCTCCGCGAGTTGACCGTGAAGCTCGTAGCGTTGGCCGAGCCGAACTTGACTTCCTTGGCCGCAGAGAAGTCAGACCCCGTGAGCGTCACCGACGTTCCACCGCTCGCCGGGCCACGATTGGGACTCACGCCGGTGACGTTTGGCCCATAAGTGAACTGATCGACGAGACTGGTTGCGCTCGTGCCTTCCGGTGTCGTCACGGTCACATCGACCGTGCCCGTCCCTGCCGGAGAGATCGCGGCGATCGATTTTTCCGTGTCGACTTTGAAGCTGGTGGCGTTCGTCGAGCCGAACTTGACCGCCGTCGCCCCCGTGAAGCGAGCGCCGCGGACGACGACCGATGTTCCCCCCGCCGGCGGGCCGCCAATTGGGTTAATGCTATTGACTTTCGGCGGGGCGCCAAGGGAGCTCGCCGGCGCGAGCGCCGCCATCGCCATCGTCAACGCGGCGACGACGGTCGCGAGCACGAGCACCGACCGGCGACGCTGCGGGCCTGCGCGTGCGGATCGCGCTAGCACGTCCATCGCCCGCCCCTCTTCTGCCAACTCGCGTCGACGTCGTCCGCTTCTCGCATCCGCTCCACCTCGGTGGCGTCAAATGAGCGACTCGAAAGTCTCGTCCTCCTGGCCAGAGATGCTCGAGCGCAACCTTCAACCCTACGCCTGCATCCAGCGATCGCTGGGTACCGGGAGTCTGTGCTCGGCCCAGAAAGCTCGCAAATAGCGACAAATCCCATCGTGGAGATGCGGTTCGGCTGCGCGCACTTCGTAGCAAGTAGTGCTACAGTCGTGCACATGGCCCGAAATGTGTCGATCCGCGAGCTTCGCAACTCCACCGCTGCCGTCATCTCCGAGCTGGAATCGGGCGAGCGACTGACACTCACCGTCAACCGCCGCCCTGTAGCCGACATCCTCCCCCACGTCGAGGATCGCGACCCGTGGGTTCCCGCCGGCGAGCTGCGCCGCATCTTGCACGAGGCTCCCGCCGACGCAGGTCTGCTCACGGACCTCGCGGGTGTCCGTGAAGCGGAGCTTGACGACGCTTGAGTCGAGCCATCGCGGACACCTCGGTCTTTATCGCCCAAGAGAGCGGACGGGAGTTGGGGGACCTTCCCGAGCAGATCGCAGTCTCAGTAGTAACCGCCGCCGAGCTCGAGCTGGGCGTGCTGCGCGCCTCAGACCCGACAGCCCGAGCAACACGACTCTCGACGCTTTCTCGAGTTCAGGCCACCTATCGCCTCCTGCCAATCGATCCCGAGGTTGCTAGCTGCTTTGCACGGATCGCGTCAGCAGAGCTGTCGAGAGGACGTCGCCTCCGACGCCACGACACGTGGATAGCAGCGACTGCCATGCGCCACGGCGCCATCGTCATCACCCAGGACGCGGACTTCTCCTCATTCAGCGACGTGACGGTGCTTCGGGTCTGATCTCAGCTTTCGCTGAGCCATGGAGCAGGATCGACCCAAGACGGATCACGGCGAGCGCGCCAGCGCGCGAAGCCTTGCATAGCGGGGGAACAATCAGGCCTTATCGGCAACCGCGCGGTGGCGGTCGAGTGGACGGTGCCCGGTTGGCCTGGGTAGTAGCGCCAACGCGGCCAGGAAGCCCTCCTGAGCGCATACGAGCATCGAAAACACATGGAGCTGAACCGGACTACCAACCCAAGCAACGGCAGAAAAGGCTCATCGTCTTGTCTCCGTCCGCGTGCCCGGACCGGTGGGGATTGCGTCGCGGGTCGCGGCGAGGAGCGCATCGGCTATCTGGCTCGCGCTCATCAGGTGGACGCCAATACTCGCGAGCTCGTGCTCACCGCGCTCGTACAGCCCGGATAGCGCGTCGCGGGCGAGCACGATCCTGAAGTCGCGTTCGCTGGCCTGGTAGATCGAGGTGTGTGGGCAGTTGGGGAAGTTGCATCCGCAGAAGACGAGCGTGTTGATGTGGTGCTCACGTAGATGGTCCTCCAGTGGGGTGTCGTAGAACGCGCCCCAGCGCGGCTTGTAGATTGCTGCCTCCCTCGGCCCCATGGGCTGCGCGGTACCCGCGAGCAGCGCCTCTACGTCGAGCGGGAGTCCGGGCTCAGGCAGCAGCTCAGCGGCGAGCCGCGAACCAGGGGTGCTGGGGGTGAGCGCTCTCAGGCCGTGCTGCACCGCCTGGCGGCGGCAGAGATCGACGTTGGCGCCGTCGGGCTTGTATAGGCGAACGATGTGCACGATCGGACGGCCCGCCCCGCGAAAGGCATGTGCCAACGCAGCATCGCTCCGAGCGCCGCCGAGGTGCCCGGGACCTCGAACGGGCCGCCGTCCAGCACGTCGCGCTGGGTGTCGATCGTGATTAGTGCCGCCGCCGTGAAGTCCGGGGCGGTGTGCGGGTCGTCTGCCAAGCGGTCAGCAGCGCTCGTCGGCAGCTGCTCCCGCATTCGATCGAACCGCACCTCAGCCGGTCCGAACATCGCGACCGCCATTGGTTGTGGGTCTCGGCGACGTGCTTAGCACAAACATGTCGAGCCATGCGCGGATCGCTGCGCTGAAGGCGTCGTTGTTGTCGCCGGCGACCATGTGACCGGCGTGTGGAACTTCGGCCAGGGTGGCGTTCGCTGCGAGGTCGATGAACTCCCGTGCGATGCTGGCGGTGAGCACGTCGCTGTCGGCGCCGCGGACGAGCAGGCAGGGTTGGCGCAGTCGTGCGGCGGCGGTTGTGAGGCGCTCAGAGAGTTGGGCTTGGTTCTGGATCAGTGGGCGGGCCTGGGTCAGGATCTCTGGGTCCCAGTGCCAGATCCAGCGTCCGTCCTCGTTGCGTCGGAGGTTGTGGCGTAGCCCGTTCGGGTCGCGAGGTCGCGCGCGGTGAGGAAGGTAGGCGGCGACTGCCTCAGCAGCGTCGGCGAGACACACGAAGCCGTCTGGGTGCTCTTCCATGAAGCTCACGATCCGCCCGCCGCCGCGCGGCTGGAAGCGGTGAGCCACATCAACCAGGACGAGCCCGGCGGGTGCTTGCGGTGACTCCGTGACGGCCAGCAGGCTGGCGATGCCGCCTAGCGAGGCTCCGATCACGACCGGGTCCCCCGCGATCGACGCGATCAGCGCGCGCACGTCGGCAACGAAGTCCTCGAGCGCGTAGGCCGGGGGGCGAGGATGGGTGCTCTCGCCGTGGCCGCGCAGATCGACTGTGATCGCTCGCCAGCCGGCGTCTGCGAGGTTCATCGCGGTCGCGTGCCACGCATGTCGTGTCTGGCCGCCGCCGTGCAGCATGAGCACGGCGGGCGCGTCCGGGTTGCCGAAGGTATCCGCGGCCAGCCGGATGCCCGGTGCGACGTCGAACATCACAGCGGCCCGCGTCATCACGGCTCGCGCCGCTTGCGCTGTAGCGGCGCGGAAAGCTCCGCAGCCCAGCCCTCGCTGGCACCCGCGGCGAACACCACGTCGACCGCGAAGCGCACACGCTTACGAAACGCCGTGTCCGAGATCTGGCCCGCTGCCCACTGACGCAGCGCGCCACCACATGCCGTCGCGATGTGCCCGACCAGCGCCTCGATATGAAGGTCGGGCCTGAGCATCCCCGTCGCCTGCGCGCGGCGCAATGCGGCCCGCAGCCGTGGGACCGGGTTCTCCTGCAGCAGCGCGCCGCTGCGCCCCCAACTGTTGAGGAGATGCCTAAAGACGGCGGCGTCGGCGATGAACAGCTCGGCCGTCTCGCCGACGATCCTACGTGCCTGATCGCGCGGATCATCGTCAGCTGCGATGGCGAGGCACTCGTCAAGCTCGCGCAGAAGCTCCTCGCACAGCGCCGCCCATTGCTGCTCTCGTGGTCCGACGAGGTTGAAAACCGTCGCAGCGGATAGGTCGGCGAGCTCGGCGATGCGCTCAACGGTCGGTGTCTCGTCCGGACACTCACGTAGGAGCTGGCGGATCGCCCCGAGAATGCGCTCACGTCGCTGCTGCTTGTGGCGCTCACGCAGACCTGCCGCCGGGGCTGAAGCTGGCATCCACCAGAACTTTATAGGAGACTCTAAATCTAGTCAAGCCTTCAATTCTATGTTGCGATGGGCTCTCTGGAAGCGTTTGTTGCCCGGGTGCCAATACTGCTTGCGGCTGTGGGGCCGCGGCTTCGGTCCGTCGCTCGCGCTGTAGCGGTTGGAACGCGCCTTCCCGTCGCGGTGCACCACTGCGCGGTCCAGCTTCCACGAACGGCCGCTCTGAGCCATGCTTCTCCTCCTAGGTCGGCGTCATCTGAAGCTCCACCAAGGCCAAACCGAGATTCGGGGCGCCCCGCCGTCTAGCGATCTATAGAGCTATATATGACTTTGCTATAGGGCACTATACAGTGATACAGTCGGCTGGTGGACCCAGTACAGAACCCTTACGCGCCCGGGGCAGGGACAGTTCCCCCCGAGCTTGCTGGACGCGAGGAGGAGCAGGAGCGTTTCGGTGTTCTCCTGCAGCGGTTGGCTGACGGGCGGGCCGACCAGGGTCTGGCGCTCTGGGGCCTGCGCGGGGTCGGCAAGACCGTGCTTTTGAACGATCTCGCCCGCCGCGCCGAGGAGCGCGGCTGGGGTACCGGCTACGTCGAGCTCGGGGGACGTGGCCCGCTGCGGCCCGTCCTCGCGACGATCGCGATCCAGTCAGCACAGAGTCTCGCCCGCCAGCCTGGGCTTGCCGAGCGCGCACGCCGAGCCTTGGGAATCATCCGCTCCTTCTCGGTCACGGCGATGCCTACCGGAGTGACGTTCTCCATCGATGTGGACCCAGTGAGCGGCCGCGGAGACAGTGGACAGCTCGATGTCGACCTCTACGAGGTGTTGCTTGAGCTCGGCGAATCCGCCCACGAGGCACAGACAGGCATCGCGTTGTTCTTCGACGAGATGCAGTTCGCCGACAGCGAGGAACTCGGCGCCGTGCTCGCGGCCCTGCACCGCGCCGGACAACGGAGCTTGCCGATCGCGACCGTCTGCGCCGGACTCCCCCAGCTGGCCTCGCGCCTAGTCGAGGCCAGCAGCTACGCCGAGCGGCTCTTCAGCTATCACCACATCGGGGCCCTCTCGCCCGAGGCTGCCGCCGCCGCGCTGAGCGTCCCGGCCGAACGCGAGGGCGTCTCCTACACCCCGCCGGCGCTCGCGTTCCTGCTCGAGCGCACCGGTCGCTACCCCTTCTTTATTCAAACCTACGGCAAGTATGCCTGGCAGATCGCCCAGAGCTCCCCGATCGGGCTCGACGTCGCCGAAACGGCGGACGCGATCGCCCAGGAGCAGCTCGACACTGGCTTTCACCGCGCGCGCTGGAACAGGGCGACGCCCGCCGAGCGGCGCTACCTCGCGGCGCTTGCCTCGCTCGGGGACGGTCCACAACCGACCGCAGACGTCAGCGCCACGATCAACATGACGCAACAGCAGACTGCGGTGCAACGTCAAAACCTCATCGACAACAAGGGGCTGCTCTACAGTCCAGAGCGCGGCTCGATCGACTTCACCTCACCCCTCTTTGCGAGCTATATTCGACGCCACCACCCACTAGAGGCTTGATGTGGGTTGAGCCGCGCAGCAGGAGTGCGCCGTTGAGATAAGAAGAGGGCCTCCAGTCCTGCCAACTCGTGATTGGAGCACGAGATGACCGCTGAGCTGGAGACCCTCGTC
>Ga0193729_1000205_pt1 | contig 29801 bp, 23 predicted proteins | sample U1c2metaG_FD_143036 | JGI IMG/M metagenome (GOLD analysis project Ga0193729, IMG submission 143036) | Soil microbial communities from a riparian zone of the East river system, Colorado, United States - U1c2 | ecosystem: Environmental > Terrestrial > Soil > Riparian zone | place: USA: East River...
CTTGAGTGATGAATCCGAGCTCGCCGACGTTCGCGTCAGCCGGCGGGCGGAGATTGCAACGGTCATTACAAGGTTCAGCGCCGGCCGTCCCGATCCTGCCCGGGCGTCGGAGAGATTGTGGCTAGGCGTACAGCTGAAATTAGAACCACAGCGCGAATATCTGAGCAGCGAGGTTGTGGCACGATAGCTTGGCGTGGATCAGATCTGGACTGTGCCATAATCTGAATATGTCCCACATAAAGCGAGGTACTCCGGCTGTGGAGGCCAAGGTCAGGGTCGGCGATCGAGGGCGCGTAGTGCTGCCTGCCGCCGTGCGCGAGGCCCTCCAGCTCGAGCCCGGCACGCGGCTGCTGGCGAGGGCCGAAGCCGACGGGTCGCTCCGCTTGCGGCCCTATCGCGCTGTTGCCGAACAGAGTCGTGGCCTGCTCGCCGATCTGCCCGGTGACTCGTTGGTCGATGACCTGCTTGCCGAGCGGCGTCGAGAAGCGGCACACGAGGCCGACTAGCCGGTGGCGATCCTCGATGCGTCAGCACTGCTCGCGCATCTCCGCGATGAGCCGGGGGCGCAAGTCGTAGGCGACGCGATTGCCGAGGGTGCCGCGATATCCGCCGTCAACCTCGCGGAGACGCTCGGCCGCGCGGCCGACCGGGGCGCCGACCCGAGCGAGCTCGTGAAGCGGCTCACGAGAGCGGGCCTGCTCGATGGCGCCGTCGTTGTGGAGCCTTTCACGGCCGAGGACGCGATCGACGTCGCGCATCTACGACCGCTCACGCGCGATGCCGGGCTCTCGCTCGGCGACCGTGCCTGTCTGGCGCTTGCCAGGCGCCTGGGGGTGCCGGCGCTTACGGCGGACACAAGCTGGCTGGGAATCGAGCGACTCGGGGTCGAGCTCGTGCAGATCCGCTGACCCGCGAAGAGCCCGCGGCGAGGGTCCGCACGACGGGCCTCCGCGCGGCGCTACGGCCGCGGCCGCGGCGAGGGCGAGGCCGGCGGGTAGAGCGAGCGGCGTTCGTCGCGGATCGATTGCCACGAACCGATCAGGACCGCCAGCGCTCCGGCGAGCGCCAGCCACGGGCCGGCGCACACGCGCGCGGCGTGATCGGGGCGCTCGAGCAGGCGTACGAGCGCAGAGACGACCGCGATCAGCCCGAGCGGAAGGCACCAAACGCCCGCCGCAACGGGCAGAGCCGTGCCGCGCTCGGTGAGCGTGGCGAGGAGCAGCCAGAGCGCTGCACCCGCGGCGGCGAGCGGCAGCGCGGCAGCGGGGCCGAACGTGTCCCAGCCGTCGAGCGTGCCCGCAGTCGGACCTTCGTAGGCGGCCACGAACAGCGACACGATCACGCAGACGGCGCCCGCGAACGCGAGCAGCTCACCCCTCCGAACCGTCCTGATGCTCATTCGAACCTCGCCCTGTTCCTCGTCCGTCAACGCCGCGCGCAAGCGCGCACATTATGCCTCGATGCCCGCCTGTCGCCTGGCAGCCTGCAGCGTGTTTCGCAGCAGAAAGGCGATCGTCATCGGACCGACGCCGCCGGGGACCGGCGTGATCGCCGAGGCGACCTGGGAGACGGACGCGAAGTCGACGTCGCCTACGAGGCCGCTCTTGTTGCCGGCCTGCTCGGGCGTCAGGCGGCTCATGCCCACGTCGATCACGACGGCACCCGGCTTGACGAACGTCGCATCGATCAGCCGCGGGCGGCCGACCGCGGCGATCAGCACGTCCGCCCGGGCGCACACCGCGGGCAGGTCGCGCGTGCGTGAGTGGCAGGTCGTGACGGTCGCGTTCTCGCCCAGCAGCAGCTGACCCATCGGCTTGCCGAACAGGTTCGAGCGGCCGACGACGACCGCCTCGGCGCCCTGCAGCTCGACGCCCGTCTGCGCGAGCAGCTCCATCACGCCGAGCGGCGTGCAGGGCCGCAGGCCGGGGCGCCCGAGCGACAGCAGGCCGGCGTTGATCGGCGTCAGCCCGTCGACGTCCTTCTCGGGATCGATCAGCGCCGTGAGCGCCGGTCCGTCGAGCGGCTCGGGCACTGGCAGCTGCAGCAGCACGCCGCTTACGGCATCATCGGCGTTCAGCGTCTGCAGCTCCTCGGCGAGGAGATCGAAGGAGGCCATGGCGGGCAGGCGCCTGTCGAGCGGGACCATGCCGACCTCCGCGCACGCGCGCTGCTTGCCGCTGACGTAGACCGCCGACGCGGGGTCCTCGCCGACCAGCACCGTCGCCAGCCCCGGCACGCGCCCGGTCCGCTCGCGGAACGCCTCGACCTGCTCGGCGACGTCCGCGCGGACGCGCGCCGCGATCGCCTTGCCGTCGATGATGCTCGCGCTCACGGCGGGGATCCTACGCGTCGGACCCGCGCCCTGGCGGCGCGCGGCGCGAGTGTCAGCGCCACGCGAGGGTGGCCGTCCCCCCGGGTGCGTCAGCGGCGGCTGACGGGCGCGTACTCGGCCATCAGCTTGCGCTCGGAGCCGTCGCCGGCGAAGCGCACGACGATCACACCGTCCGGCTCGACACCCGTCACGACACCCTCGCCGAACGCCGCGTGCACGACGTCCTCGCCGAGGCGAAAGGCGCTCGCGACGGCCGTGCCGGAAGCGCGCGAGCGGTCCCACTCGCCCGCGGGGCCGCCATTCGCGGCGAGCGGGCGGGCGGCGCGGCCCCGCCCGGCCACGATCTCGCCGGCGCGCCTGCCGATCGGCAGGCGCTCGCTGCGCTGGACCTCGTCGAGCAGCTCGGCGGGGATCTCGTCGAGGAAGCGGCTGCGCAGGCCGTGCGTCTGCGCGCCGAACACCGCGCGGCGCATTGCGTAGCTCAGGTACAGCTCGCGCATGGCGCGCGTCACGCCGACGTAGAACAGCCGCCGCTCCTCCTCCAGGCCGCCCTCGTCGAGCGCGCGCGAGTGCGGGAAGACGCCCTCCTCGCAGCCGGCGATGAAGACCGTCGGGTACTCCAAGCCCTTCGCGTTGTGCAACGTCATCAGCGTCACGAGACCCTCGTCGTCGCTACGCGCGTCGGCGTCGGCGACCAGCACGATCTCCTGCAAGAAGACGTCCAGCGTGTCGCGCTCGGGCTCGGCTGCGGCGTCGAACTCGCGCCCCACCTCGACGAGCTGCTCGAGGTTCTCGATGCGCCCCTGCGCCTCGATCGTTCGCTCGGCCTCGAGCGCCTCGATGTAGCCGCTCTGCGCGAGCAGCGCCTCGAGCAGGTCGCCGACGGGGACCGCGGACGCTCGACGCGGGGCGTCGTCCTCGCCTTCCGGGGTGCCGTCGTCGCCGTCGGTGCCGGCCAGCGCGCGCAGCTCGGCCATCGTGTCCATGAAGCGCCGCAGCGCCTTGATCGCCGCCGTGCCCAGGCCGGGAACCTGCTCCGGCGCGGCGGCCGCCTCCCACACCGACACGTCGGAGGCTTCGGCGTGCGCGAGGATGCGCGCGAGCGAGGTCTGCCCGAGCCCGCGTCGCGGAGAATTTGCGATCCGCGTGAAGCTCACGACGTCGAACGGGTTGGCGACGAACGACAGGTAGGCGATCGCGTCCCTGATCTCCGCGCGCTCGTAGAACTTCGTGCCGCCGATCACCTGGTAGGCGATCTCGCGCCGAACCAGCGTGTCCTCGATCACGCGCGACATAGCGTTCGTGCGGTACAGCACGGCGATCTCCGTGCGCGCCGCGCCCTCGTCGATCAGCCGCTCGATCTCGCCCACGACGAAGCGCGCCTCGGCATGCTCGTCCTCGAGCGCGCGCAGGTGTATCTGATCGCCCTGCCCGAGATCGCTCCACAGCCGCTTGGCGATCCCGCCGCGGTTGTTCGCGATCACGGCGTTGGCCGCGCGCAGGATCGTCTCCGTCGAGCGGTAGTTCTGCTCGAGCTTGACCACGCGCGCGTCGGGGAAGTCGTCCTGGAAGTCGAGGATGTTGCGCACCTCGGCTCCGCGGAAGGAATAGATCGAGTTGTGGGTCATCAGGCCCGACGCGATGAAGTTGTGTGTACCTTCGATGTCAAGGTCGTACACCGGCATGTCTAGGCGAACGCGCTCGACACCCTCAACTACGTCATAGGTGTTGTCCTCGGCGAACATGACCATCCCCGGCCGGATGGATCCGGCAGGAGTAAACGGAAGGGTGTTCTTCTCGATCCCTCGGCCCTGGGCACCAAGCCGGGCCTGACAACGAACCATCACCGGAAGCACAGCCCGGATACGCGCCACGATCGCCATCACCGCAGCGAAGTCCTTGAAGACGGACTCATAACGCCAACTTGCGCAGCCCGCCTTGGCAGGTCGAACGTTGAGACCGATCCCTTCGAGCGCCGCTCGAGCCTCGGGATCGCGCCCGCCGACAGCTATGAGATGCATCGGCGTCCTGCCGCGCCTATCGGCGCACAGGGTTACCGTCACGATTCTTCGCCGCCCCTCGTAAGAGCCGGGAAGAAAATGCGGGTGCTCCGGATCGAATCCCTCCTCCTCGAGCAGCGACGTGCCCGCGGCGACCGTGTCGAACGCCCCGAAGATTCCGTCGATGAGGCGCTGGTCGCCAACGAGTCCGTTGGCCTGCCCGTCAGGTCGTGCGCGAAACGGGATCGTGGGAAGGCCGTGACGAAGGGACAATGCGATCTCGTGGGCGCGTGCCTCGCCCTCACTCCGATGGGTACCGACCACCCACGCCGCGTCAGCAGCCTCCTGGCGGGTCCGCAGCGCCACCCCGACGACCGGCTTCACTTGCCCACTCGTGTACGTCCGAGAGGTCCCAACGCGGAAGCCCTTGTCGCCACGGCGCATCAGGTACGTCATGTGCATTTGCGGCGTGGACCCGATGCGATAGCCGGCGAAGTGTGTGTGCTCAGGTGTGCTCACGATCCGGCGCCCGCTCCGGAGCGCGATGGCCACGCCTTGATCGGCATGTGAGCGGTGCGTTCGGGTGACGAGCGCCGGACGCATATCGCCACTTCCGTAACACGACAGCACCTCCTCCCCCGCGCGCACATCCTCGATCGGCCTCGTACTCCCGTCTCCCATGGTCACCAGCGTGCCCTGCAGCAGGCATTGAGAATCGTCACCGACCACCGCGAGGTTGCGATGCCCGGGGATGCTCGTGCGGTGCCCGCGCGCGGGCTCGTCGCGCCCGCCGCCAACGAGCAGTTGCAGCAGGCGGTACTGGGCGTAGTTGGTGTCCTGGTACTCGTCTACGAGCACGTGGCGGAACGCCTGCGTGTAGCGCTCGCGGACCTCCTCGAACAGCTCCAGCAGGTTGACCGTGCGGAACAGCAGGTCGTCGAAGTCCATCGCGTTCATGCGGTGCAGGTCGCGCTCGTACAGCTCGTACACCTCGGCGACCATCTCATCGAACGGCGAGCCGGCCGCGTCGCGCACGTCGGAGGCCGCGCGCAGGCGATTCTTGGCGGCCGAGATCTGGTTGTGCAGCGCGGCGGGCGTGTAGCGCTTGGGGTCGACCCCCACGGCGTCCGCGCAGCGCTTGGTCAGCCGCCGCGCGTCGGCCTGGTCGTAGATCGTGAACTGGCGCGTGTAGCCGAGCCGCGCGGCCTCGGCGCGCAGGATGCGCGCGCAGGCCGAGTGGAAGGTCATCAGCCACATCCCGCGCGTCGCCCGGCCGAGCAGCCGCTCGACCCGCCCGCTCATCTCCTTGGCGGCCTTGTTCGTGAACGTGATCGCGAGGATCTCGCCCGCCTGCGCCTGGTCGGTGTAGATCAGGTAGGCGATCCGGTGCGTCAGCACGCGCGTCTTGCCGCTCCCCGCGCCGGCCAGGATCAGCAGCGGCCCCTCGCCGTGCGTGACGGCCTCGCGCTGGGGCTCGTTGAGGCCCTCGAGCAGCTCCTGCAGGTGCTCCGCGTGGGGGTTTTCCGGCATCTTCCCAGCATAGAAGTGAGCTCGGCGGGCTGCGCGGTCCGAGGCGGGCCGTCGCGTGTGCGCCGCCGGCCTCGCTCAGCCGCCGGCCGGGTTCGGACCCTTCACGGTGCGCAGCGGGCGGACCTCGGCCACGGGACCTCCGGCCTCATCGGGATGCTCCTCCGAAAGCTCCGCGACGATCCGCTCCAGTGCGCCGATGCGACTGGCAAGGCCCTGGATCGCCTCTGCGATCGGGTCGGGCAGGTGGATCCAGTCGGCGTCCGGGCCCTCCGGGCGGCGCCCCTCGACGCGCACCGGGTGACCGGGGTTGCCGACGACCGTGGAGTTCGGCGGCACGTCGGTGATCACCACGCTGTTCGCCCCGATCTTCGCCCCGTGGCCGATCGTGATCGGGCCCAGCAGCTTGGCGCCCGAGCCGATCGTCACGTTGTCCTGCACCGTCGGGTGGCGCTTGCCGGTGGCGAAGCCCGTGCCGCCCAGCGTGACGCCCTGGTAGAGCGTCACGTCATCGCCGATGTCGGCCGTCTCGCCGATCACAACCCCGGCGCCGTGGTCGATGAACAGGCCCTGGCCGATGCGCGCCGCCGGGTGGATCTCGATGCCGGTGAAAGCGCGGACCACCATCGAGATGGTTCGCGGCAGCAGCGGCACACCCGCTCCGTCGAGCGCGTGCGCCACGCGATAGGCCAGCAGCGCGTGAATCCCCGGCCAGGTCGCGAGGATCTCCACGGGGCCGACCCCGCGCGCGGCCGGATCACGGTCGCGCGCCGCGAGCACGTCCCGCCGCAGCTCCTTCGCAACCCGCGCGAACGCGCCCAAACCGGCCATTGCCACAGCGTAGCGCCGAACATCAAGATAGTTGCCCGTGCAGCGATCTTCCCTGAACCGCGCACGCCATCCAGCGCCCCGACAGGGGCGTCAGTAAAAAATACGTTCCCGACCTTGCTGATTCGGGCCTGGTGGTTGCTGACCCGAGCCGGGCGGCAGATCACGCGTCTGGGGCGAAAAAGGCTTGGGAGACGTAGCGCTCGCCGGAGTCGGGCATGATGACGACAATCCGCTTGCCCTTCGACTCCGGCCGCTCGGCGACCTGCAGCGCGGCCCACAGCGCCGCTCCGCAGGAGATGCCCGCGAGCAGGCCGGCGCGCTTGGCGCATCTCCAGGCGGTGTGGATCGCGTCGTCGTCGGACACCGCGATCACCTCGTCGAGCAGCTCGCGGTTGAGCACCGGCGGGACGAAACCCGCGCCGATGCCCTGGATGCGATGCGGACCGGCCTGGCCGCCCGACAGCACTGCGGAGCCGCGCGGCTCGACCGCCACGACCCGCAGCTGCGGGTTGCGCTCGCGCAGGTACTCGCCGACCCCGGTGATCGTGCCACCGGTCCCGACGCCCGCCACGAGCACGTCCACGCGACCGTCCAGGGCGCGCTCGATCTCCGGGCCGGTGCGCCGCCGGTGCGCCTCGGGGTTGGCGGGGTTGGTGAACTGGTCGGGCAGGAACACGTCGTCGTCGGACGCCATCGCCTGCGCTGCCTCGACCGCCTCGCTCATACCGCCCAGCGACTCCGTGACCTCCACGCGAGCGCCGTACAGACGCAGCAGGCTCTCGCGCTCGCGGCTCATGCCCTGCGGCAGCGTCAGCACCAGGTCGTAGCCCTTCGCCGCGCACACGAACGCCAGCGCGATCCCCGTGTTGCCGCTCGTCGCCTCGACGACCGTCGTGCGGCCCGGCTCGATCCGCCCGGCCGCCTCGGCGGCTTCGATCATCGCAACGCCGATGCGGTCCTTGACGCTGCCTCCCGGGTTGAACGACTCGAGCTTGGCGAACAGCTCGACGCCGCGCTCCGCCGCGGGCGTCCCCTCCAGCATCCGCGGCAGCCCCACCAGCGGAGTGTCTCCGACGAGCTCCGCAATGTTGATCGGAATTGCGGCCATAGGCCCCACGACAATAGTGGAGCGTCGGGCTGCGCCTCGGCCGCGGGGCTCGCCGGCGCTACATCCTCACGATGTTCGCTTTGGCGTTTTCTTCACGCTGAGCCGCACGCTCACCGTTCGCGCGAGCACCGGGCGCGGCGACGCCCGTACCACGGCCGCGCTCACATTGAGCTTGCCGTGACCGGCGCGGAACAACCTGCGCCCTAGCCCGTTCAGCGTGACCTTCACCACAAGGCTCTTTCCGGGCGAGATCGCAAAGCGGGTGCTGCCGATGTTCCGCAGCTTGAAGCGCTTGCCCGTCGTCTTCTGGCGGTAGCGCAGCGTCAGCGTCCCGCGACAGGGCCCCGCGCCGGTGCGCAGAAGCCGCATCGCCACGCTGCGATGCAGCGCCACCACGGCGCGCTTGCTGCGCAGCGACACTCGGCACGCGGAGCTCGTGGAGCTCGTGTAGCTCGCGGATGCGGTTGAGCCCAGCACCCCCCCGGTGGCGCCCGTCGAGGAGCCGACCGGAGCCGACGGCCCGTCGGAGCGACCGCTCGATGGCCCTTCGAAGACGAAGACGTCCGCGGGTCTCGAGACCGCGCTGGTGCCGGCCGACGTCGTGACGGTCACGTCGACCTTCCCCGCCGGCTCGGGAGGCGTCACGGCCTTGATCCGGACGGCGTTGACGGGCACGAAACGGGCCGCCGGGACCGCGCCGAAGTGCACTTCCTTGACGGTGTCGAGGTTGGCTCCCCGAATTTCGACTTCCGTGCCCCCGTCCGTCGTTCCCCGCCCGGGCACCACATTCGTCACGGCGGGCGGCGGCAGTTCCGCCGGCGGCACGGATGTGAACACCCATGCCGCCCCGGCCCTTCTCGCGTCATGGGGAGCCCCGATCGCCGCCACGAGCCCGTCGCTCGACAGCGCCACGCTCGCACCCGTCGAGCCTCTGCCCACGGCTTCGGTCCCGCCGAGATTGGCTTGCGGCGACCACACGCCGCCCGAGCGCGTCCACTGCGTGACCGAACCGAAGCCCGCTTCCGCGTGAGGCGCTCCGATCAGCGCGACGTTGCCGTCACCCGAGAGCGCGACGCTGGCTCCGAACACGCCTTCCATCGTTTCCGAGAGGGACGTGAACGTGAGCGTTGCACCCTGCTGAACGAATGAGGAGCCCGAGCGAGCGAGCGTCCACACCGCTCCGCGCTGTTCGCCGTAGTCCGGTGCGCCGACCAGCGCAGCGCTGCCGTCGCCGGACAGCGCCACGGCCTTACCGAAATGAGCTCGGCCGCCGTCGTGCGGACCCGTGATCCTCCCACCCATCTGACTCCACGTCGTCGTCCCGCTGCGCGTGAAGGCCCATGCGGCCCCTTCGAAACTCGAGTCGCCTGGCCCGCCGATCAGCGCCGTGTCACCGTCGCTCGACAGCGCGACGCTGCGCCCGAAGTGAGCGAGCTGGCTGCCTTCGCTGTCCGTCAGCGTCGCCTGCCGCGTCCAGGCGTCGTGAGAGCGTGTGAACACCCAAGCCTCGCCGCGTTGAGCAGACGCAGTCGGATCGCCGATCAGCGCGGTAGCTCCATCGGCCGACAGCGCGACGCTCTTCCCGAAGCGGCCGTCGTCGCCTCCGCCGTCGGCGATCAGCGCCGGGCCTCTCGTCCAGGTGCCTGCGCTGCGGGTGAACACCCACGCGGCCCCCGGGGTCGAGTTTGACGAGGGATCGCCCACCAGCGCCGTGTTGCCGTCGGCCGACAGCGCAACGCTCTTGCCGAACGCGCATTCGCCGACTTCATCCGCCGCTTCTTCGGCGCATTCTTCAAGGGCGCCGCCACCGCTTGCTTCGCCTGCCGTCTGCTTGGGGCCCTGCCGAGTCCACGACGAACCGGAGCGCACGAACATCCACACGGCGCCCTGGGAGCCACCGTCCTGCGGCCCGCCGATCAGCAACGTGCTCCCGTCGGCCGACAACGCCGCGCTGGTTCCGAAGCCCGCTTCATTTTCCACCTCGCCCGACGTGAGCTTGCCGCCTTTTTGAAGCAGCGTGTCGCTCGTCGGCGGGTAACCGGCGCTCGCGACATCCACCTGCAGCAGCACCACGGCAACGAGCACGGACAGCAAGAAGCGCACGATCCACGCGTTGCGCGGCGCCGAGCGGCTGACGGCTCGCCAATGCGGCCATCTGTCCGCGGCCGAATCATCCGTGACCTGCAGCGGACTCGTCGGTCCGAACATCTACAACCCTCCGTAGTCGCGTTAGCCTTCTGCCGGCAACCGTACGAGCGGATCTCCGTCCGCCTCCGGGACCACCAACTGTCTCGATACTCAAAGTAAACCCAATATGACGCTAAGTCAATGCGTGAACCAAGTCTTAGCCAGCTGCTGAACGGGCCCCTTCGGCATTAATCAGATGTGGTACATGCTTGCGCCAGCCTCGCGCGTCTCGCGCTCGATCACGTCGGCAATCGTCGTCTCCTGAAGCACCTTCCTGGCCGCCGCAGCGGCGTCGGCGAACGGGCCCTGCGCGTCGCGGCCGAGTGGCCCGTCGAGCAGCTCCACGATCTCCAGCACGCTGACGCTCGCCGGCTCGCGCGCGAAGCGGTAGCCGCCCTTCACACCGCGCTGCGAGCTGATGATCCCGGCGCGCCTGAGAACCGCGAACAGCTGCTCGAGGAACTGCACGGGCACGTCGCGCCTGCGCGCCAGCTCGCCGATCGGCACTGGCTGCGCGCCGCTCGAGCGAGCGAGCTCGGCCAGCGCGAGCACCGCGTATGGAGACTTGCTCGTGATCGAGATCATCGGGCGCTCACAAGCGCGATGCTACGGAAAGCGCCCTTGAGACGGACGCTGGGCACCCCTCGGCGGCGCGCTACAGCCAGCCGCGCTCGGTCGCGATCAGTACCGCCTGCGCCCGATCGACCGCGCCGAGCTTGCCGTAGATGTTGTGAAGGTGCGTGCGCACGGTGCTCGTGGAGAGCGTCAGCTCGTGGGCGATCTGCTTGTAGACCTTGCCCTCGGCGAGACGCTGCAGCACGCCGAGCTCGCGGCCCGACAGCGGGCAGGGGTCGACGTGGCGGCGGCGCTGGCTGGGCGAGCTGGGAAGCTCGTACATCACGCGCCTGAGCTCGTCCGGGCCGAGGCCCACCGAGCGCGCGGTGCGCAGCATCTCCGCGGGTGAGACCGGCGCGCCCTGCTCGTAATGCGCGAGCATGTCGGCCAGGCGCACGAACGCGGCCTCGCCATCGACCTCGGGGTTGTGGTGGCGCTCGATCGTCGTAGCAATCGTCGCGGGCAGCCCCCAGCGGCGCGCGAGCACCCCGCCGACGAGCGCGTGATCCACGCCCAGCTCGCGCCGCTCCTGGTGGATACGTTCCTCGGGCGTGCGCGCGCCGCGGTGGACCTGGGCGGGGTAGCCGGGATAGGCGTGCAGCAGGACGAGCTTGCCGATGTCGTGCAGCAGGCTGGTCGCGGTCAGGCGGTCGCGATGCTCGAAGCCGACCTCCGCGGCGATCCGGTCGGCCGCGTGCTGCGTGGCGAGCGCGTGCAGGCGAAAGCGCTCTGGCGCCGCCTCCCACACGCTCGAGCGCTCGAAGAAGTCGAATGTGCGCAGGCGCCCGGCGAGCATCTGGACGGTGTCCGGCGTGAGCAGCTCGACCGCCGCCACGACTGTGTCGACGCGTCCCCGACCGCCCTGCACCTGGTTGGCGAGCCGCAGCACGGCGATGATCAGCGCGACGTCGGACTCCACGGCGGTCACCACGTCGGCGGTCGCCACGTGGTCTTTGGAGACGATCGTCAGCAGACGGTCGCGCGACTCGGCGAGCGCCGGAAAGGCCTCGAGCGCTTCAAAGGCGATCGTCAGGCGTCGCCCATGGCCCTCGTTCTGGTGGCGCTCAGCTGACGCCGCGGTCGAAGCGGGCGCGCCCGCGGCGGAACGCCGTGCGACGTCGACGTCCGCGGAACTGGCCTTCCTGGCCTGCCTGGCCTTCGGCTTGGCCTCGGGCTGCGGCTTCGACTTCGTCTTGGGCTTTGTCTTGGAAGCGGTTGCCGGCATACGTGCAGGTTCGTGCTCGGGGAGGACCGACCATCCATGTCGGCCGCTCCGTAGAACCCCTATCGGCAACTGGGCGCGAACGGTTGAGCGCAAAATCGATGATTTTCACGCCAGCGCCTCGTCAAGGCGGCGGAGCGTCTCCTCGCGGCCGAGCAACGCAACGCTCTCGAAGATGCCCGGGGAGATCGTCGTGCCGGTGATCGCCACGCGCAGCGGCTGGTAGACCTCGCGCGGCTTGACCCCGCGACTCTGCACCAGCCCTTCGAGCGCTTCCGCGAGCGCGGGCTCGTCGAAGGCCGGCGCGGCGGCCAGCGCGACGCGCACGTCTGCGAGCGTCGCGCGTCCCTGCCCCCCCAGCCATCGCTCGCGCGCCGCGGAGTCGTCGACGGGCCCGGCGAGCAGCGGGCCGGCGAGCGGCCAGAAGTCGGCCAGCGTGTGGATCTTCTCCTGGCTGATCTCGACCGCGCGCGGGAATCGCGGGTCATCCCGAAATCCCGCAAGGGGAGTGGAATCGAGGAACTTCGCGAGGCGATCGACCAACTGCTCGGCGGGCAGCTCGCGGATGTACACGCCGTTCAGCCATTTGAGCTTCACCTCGTCGAAGCGCGCGGGGTTGCGGCTCACGCGCTCCAGCGTGAAGCGCTCGATCAGCTCGGCGGTCGAAAGGACCGTCGCATCGTCGCCCGCGCCCCAGCCGAGCAGCGCCAGGTAGTTGCGCACCGCCTCCGGCAGGTAGCCCGCCTCGCGCAGCTCTCCGACCGAGGCCGCGCCGTGGCGCTTGGAGAGCTTCTTGCCGTCGGGGCCGTGCAGCAGCGGCAGGTGCGCATACTGCGGCAGAGGCGCGTCCTCGCCGAGGCCGACCGATCTGGCGGCCTCCAGCACGAGCAGCTGCTTGGGCGTGTTCGACAGGTGGTCCTCGCCGCGCACGACGTGCGTTATGCGCGCGTCGAGGTCGTCGATCGCGACGGCGAAGTTGTACAGGACCGAGCCGTCCCCGCGCGCGATCACGGGGTCGTCCATGTGCGCGTGCTCGAAGCGCGTATCCCCGCGGATCGCGTCGTGCACGACCGTCGCGCCATCGCCGGGCACGCGCAGGCGCACCGCCCCGCTCGACTCCTGCTCGCCGCGGAAGCCGCGCTCAGCGCCGTTCAGCGCCTTGAACGACTTCACATCCTCCGCCGTCGCATTCGAGCGATAGGCGAGCCCGGCGTCCAGCAGCGCCTGCAACGCCTCGGCGTGGCGCTCGGCGCGTGCGCTCTGCATGATCGGCCCCTCGTCCCAATCGAGCTCGAGCCACCGCAGCGAGTCGAGGATCTGCTCGACGTTCTCCGGCGTGGATCGCTCGCGGTCGGTGTCCTCGATGCGCAGGATGAGGGTTCCCCCCTCGTGGCGCGCCAGCAGCCAGTTGAAGAGCGCAGTGCGCGCTCCTCCGATGTGCAGCGCGCCTGTCGGCGATGGTGCGAAGCGAAGCCTCATAATCCGCTCGCATGCTAATCGGCGCTCACGTCTCGCCAGCGGGCGGCCTGCCGAAAGCGATCGACCGAGGCGTCGAGCGAGGCTGCCGCGCGATCCAGATCTTCAACCAGTCGCCGCGGCAGTGGAAACCGACGGCCTATCGCGAGGAGGACATCGTCGCGTTCCGCGAGGCTATGGCCGCCAGCCCGGTCGACGCGGTGCTGATACACGCGGTGTACCTGCTCAACTGCGCCAGCGACGAACCGGGGGTCCGTGCGAAAACGCTCGAGTCGCTGGCTCACTCGCTGCGCGTCGGTCACGCGATCGGCGCAAGCGCGGTGATCCTGCATCCGGGCTCGGCCAAGAAGGGCGACGTCGGCGAGGCTATCGCGCGCGCGGGCGAGACGATCGCACAGGCGCTCGGCGACAGCGAGGGCTGCGAGCTGCACCTGGAGAACACCGCCGGCGCCGGCGGGACGCTCGGGCGCTCCTTCGACGAGCTTGCGCGGCTGCTCGAGGCTGCCGGCGGTGGCGAGCGGATCGGCGTGTGCCTGGACTCCTGCCACCTGCTCGCCTCGGGCTATGACATCCGCACGCCGCGCGGGATGGGCTCGGTGCTGCGTGAATGCTCGCGCAAGATCGGCCGCGGCCGTGTGCGCTCGTTGCACCTGAACGACTCGCAGACGCCGCTCGGTTCCAACCGCGACCGGCACGCCAACGTCGGCGCAGGCGAGCTCGGCGACGCAGGCTGCGCGGCGTTCCTCTCGGCGCCTGCCCTGCAGAAGCTCCCGTGCGTGCTGGAGACGCCAGGAGAGAGGCGGGAAGGACCCGGGCGCAAGGAAATTGCGCTCGCCATGCGCCTGCGCGAGCGGGGCATCGCGAGGCGCCGCCCAGCGACCGTCTAGGCCGTGGCGGCTGAGGGTGAGGGCATAGGCGCCAGCGCGTGTTCGAGCTCGGCGAGCAGGGTGGGCGTGTGTTGCACGCGATACGCCTCGCCCAGGCGCAGCCGGCGTGTGCCCGCGGGCGTGTCGACGTCAAGCACCACTTCGGCGGGGCCCGGGAAGTCCTCGATCGCCTGCTTGAGATCATCGATCGCGGTGGACGCCAGCGCGCTTGCGTCGACGCGCAGGTGGACGGGCGCGGCGAGCGACGCGGCCGCGTGGCGTGCGCGGTGAGCGCTCGCGTCGGACTTCGCGCGGGCCTGCTCGATCTCTTCCGGCGAGGGCGCGAAGCGCTCCACGCTCTGCACGACGAGGCACGTCTTGCCCGCTTCCTTGTGATCGACGCGTCCTTTCACGAGCACGACCTCGTCGACCGCCAGCGCGGACTCGTGCTCGGCGAGCGCCTTGCCGAACACGAGCATCTCGACGCTCGCGGCGAGGTCGTCGAGCGTGGCGAACATCATCGGGTCGCCGTTGCGCGTGCGGATGCGCTTCGCCTCGACGATGATGCCGCCGACCGTCACCCAGTCCTTGTCGCGCCGCTCGGCGAGCGCCGCGAGCGAGCAGTCCGCGCGCGCGCGCAGCGCCTCGCGCAGCGGCTTGAGCGGATGCGCCGAGATGAACAACCCGATCGCCTCCTTCTCGACGGCCAGCAGTTCCGCCTGGTCGTACTCCTCTGAGGAGATCGGTTGATGGACGGGGCGTGCCAGGCCCGCGCCCTGCGAGGCGGCCGTCGTCGTCGCGGGCTCGGCCGCTTCTGCCAGGTCGAAGATCGAGCCCTGACCGATCAGGGCGTCCTGCTGGGCCTTCTGCCCGGCGCCCTGCGCTTGCTCAAGCACCGCGAGCATGCCCTTGCGACTCGCACCGGTCGAGCCGAGCGCACCGCACTTGATCAGCGCCTCGATCGCCTTCTTGTTGACCGTGCGGTTGTCGACGCGCTCGCAGAAGTCCCACAGCGAGGCGAACTCGCCGCCCTCCTCGCGCGCCCGCTTGATCGCCTCGACCGCCTGGTAGCCGACGCCCTTGACCGCGTCCAAGCCGAAGCGGATGTTGCCGACGCCGCCCTTCGCGGCGGCCGCCTCGACGGTGAACTCGTGGTCTGAGAGGTTCACGTCGGGCGGCAGGATCTCGATGCCCATCTCCTCGCAGCGGGCGACGAAGAACGGGACCTTGTCCTTCGTCGACATCACCGAGGAGATCAGCGCGGCCATGTACTCGGCGGGGTAGTTGGCCTTCAACCAGGCCGTGCGGTAGGCGATCAGCCCATAACAGGCGGCGTGGCTCTTGTTGAACGAGTAGTCGGCGGACTTCTCGTTCGTCTGCCACAGGAACTCGATCACGTCGTTGCTAGTGCCCGAGACGCGGCAGCCCTCGACGAACTCCGGCTTGAGCGCCGCCATCGCGGCGCGGTTCTTCTTGCCGATCGCCTTGCGCAGGTCGTCGGCCTTGGCGCCCGAGAAGCCCGCGAGCTCCGTGGCGATCTGCATCGCCTGCTCCTGGTAGAGGATCACGCCCTTGGAGGACTCGAGGATCGGCCGCAGGCGCTCGTCGGGGTAGGAGATCGCCTGCGGGTTGCGCTTGCCCCTGGCGTAGACCGGGATCTGATCCATGGCGCCGGGGCGGTAGAGGGCATTGAGCGCGACGAGGTCGTTGAACTCGTCCGGGCAGACCTTCTTCAGCGCCTCGCGCATGCCCTCGGACTCGAATTGGAACACGCCGGTCGAGTCGCCGCGGGCAAGCATCTCGTACGTTCGCGCGTCGTCGAGCGGCAGCGTCGTCATGTCCGGGCGCTGGCCGGTCGAGCGCTCGATGATGTCCAGCGCGTCCTCGATCACGTCGAGGTTCCGCAGCCCGAGGAAGTCCATCTTGAGCAGGCCGATCGTCTCGATCGGCTTCATCGAGAACTGCGTGACCGTGCGAAAGACCTTCTCGCCGTGCTCGTCCGTGCCCGCGTCGGCGAGCTGCAGCGGCACGATGTCGGTCAACGGCCGGTCGGCGATCACGACCGCAGCTGCGTGGATCGATGAGTTGCGCACAATCCCCTCGAGACCCTGCGCGACGTCGATGATCTGCTTCGCGGCCGGCTCCTCGTCGCACGCCTTGCGCAGCGGCTGCCCAGCCTTCAAGCAGTCTTCGAACGACGGCGAGCGGCCCATGATGGGATCGGGAATCAGCTTCGCAAGGCGATCGCCCGTGCCGTAGTCGAAGCCCAGCACGCGCGCCGCGTCGCGCGTCGCTGCGCGCGGAAACATCTTGCCGAACGTGACGATCTGCGCGACCGACTCACGGCCGTACTTGTCGGTCACATAGCGCATCACGCGCTCGCGCCCGCGCACGGAGAAGTCGATGTCGATGTCGGGCATCGAGACGCGCTCGGGGTTCAGGAAGCGCTCGAACAGCAGGTCGTAGCGCAGCGGATCGACGTCGGTGATCGCCAGGCAGTAGGCGACGATCGAGCCGGCCGCCGAGCCGCGCCCCGGTCCCACGGCCACGCCGTTCTCCTTGGCGAACTTGACGAAGTCCCAGACGATCAGGAAGTACGCGTTGAAGCCCATGCGATCGATCACCCCGAGCTCCATCTCCACGCGCTGGAGCGCCTCGCCGGGCGCCGGGTCGCCGTAGCGCAGGCACAGGCCCTCCTCGACACGCGCGCGCAGATACTCGCGCTCGCCGCTCCCGTCGGGCGTCCGGTAGCTCGGTATCAGCTGCTTGCCGAGCTCCAGCTCGACCGAGCAGCGCTCGGCGATCTCCAGCGTGTTGGCGATCGCCTCCGGCCAATCCGCGAACGCGGCGATCATTTCGCCGCTGTCGCGCAGATAGAACTCGTTCGTTTCGAACGTCAGCTTGGGGTGCGCGATCGTGCTCTTCGTCTGCACGCACAAGAGCGCCGTGTGGTGGTCGTAGTCCTCGCGGCGCAGATAGTGCACGTCGCCGGTCCCCACCAGGCTGCCGCCGACTTCGCGGGCGATCTTGACGATCCCCTCGTTGCACTTCTCCTGCGGCGCGAGGCCGTTCTTCTGCACCTCGAAGTAGACGTTCTCGGCTCCGTAGATGCTCAGCAGCTCGTCGGCGTGGGCGCGCGCGTCTGTCACGCGATCGTCCAGCAGGCGCTGGCAGAAGCGCGAGGCGAGGCATCCCGTCAGCGCGATGACGCCTTGCGAATGGCGCTCGAGCAAGCCGAGGTCGACCGACGGCTTGCCCCGTTGCAGTCCCTGCAGGAAGCCCGCCGAGGACAGCTTGACGAGGTTCCGATAGCCGGCGTCATCGGCCGCCAAGAGCGTCAGGTGGTTGCGCTCGGACTTGCCCGGCCCGCGCGCCGCATGGTCGTCGACGAGATAGATCTCACAGCCGACGATCGGCTTGACGCCGTGCTTGCGGCACGCTTGGTGGAGCTCAACGGCGCCGTTCATCACCCCGTGGTCGGTCAGACCGAGCGCCGGCTGGCCGAACTCCGCTGCGCGCTTGGCCAGGGCGTCGATCTTGCACGCGCCGTCGAGCAGCGAGTACTCCGAGTGCACGTGGAGATGTGCGCAGGCCGGCGTCGTCAACGTCACTGGATGGTATGCGTCGCGACGGCGGATCGAAGGGGCGAATCAGCGTTCGCGTCGCTGTTTGCGTCGTTCGCGGCGTCCGCGCACGGCGACCCGCCAGCGCCCGATCAGCGACATGCTGTGCTTGTGCGGAGGATGGGTGCCGACGCGCGCCGGCGGGCGGGCGACCTGCTCCTCCACACGGGCGCGCAGCCGCTCCACTGCGGCGGCCAGCGCCTCGGCCATCTCACCGCTCCGCGCCTGCGCGGACGCCTCGCTGCGGGGCTCCACGGTGCCGCCGGGGGAAGGCGGCGGGACGGCAGCCCGGGGCGGCTTGGCGCGCGGTGGCGGGGCCTTCGCCGGGCGCAACGGTGGAGCCTCGACGGGCGCCCCCGCAACCTCGGCCGTTGGCTGGGCCTGCGCCGGGCGCAACGGTGGAGCCTCGACGGGCGCCGCCGCAACCTCGGCCGGCCGCGGGACCTGCGCCGGGCGCAACAGTGGAGCCTCGACGGGCGCCGCCGCTACCTCCACCGGTGGCGTGGCGGCCGCGGTGGCCGGCGCCTGCGCGGTGGATGGCGGCTGTGGGCGGGCGCCCGCCGCAGAGACGCCCTTCAGCCGCGCGAGGGCGTCGGCCAGCTCACCGACGAGACCCTGCGCGTTGCGATGCGTCCGGCGCATCTCCTCCAACAGACGCTCGGCGCGGTCGCGCTCGGCGCGCTCGGCTTCGAGCCCGCGGTGGATCTCGATCGCCCGCTGCTCGAGCTCGCCGAGCCGCGCCTGCAGGGTGCGCTCGGTGCGCAGCACCGCCGTGTGTTCGGCCGCCGCGGCCTGCTCGGCTTCGGCCAGCTCACGCTGTGCGCGCTCCAGGCGCGCTGCCAGCTCCTGCGCCTCTCGCTCGGTCGCGCTCAGCCGCCGACTCAGCCGGTCGGCCTCCGCGCGCGCCTCGCGTTCGACCTCGCCGCAGCGATCTTCGGCCTCCATGCGCAGGCGCTGCTCGGCGTACTCGCGCTGGGAGGCGCGCTGCAACTCGCGCTCGAATGACGGCTCGATGGCGGGCGACCGTGAGCGCTTACCGACCTCGGGTCGGTCGCCGACGCGCGTGGCCTGCGCCGCGTCGATCAGCTCGGACATACGCTGACCCTCCTGCTCGGCGTCGCGCAGCCGCTGCTGGAGGCTCTCGACGTGCGTCTCGAGCGTCCGCACGGTCGCCTCGGCGGCCTCCGCGCGGAGCGTCAGCGCGTGCTCGCCCGATTCCGCGGCGCGGCGGACGCGGCGTTCGGCCAGCAGGTCGCCCTCGCTGCGACGGCCACGCCCTTCAACGCTGCCACCCGACTCGCTGCCCGGTGTCTCGTTGCCCTCGGCGATCACGATGATCGCAAGCTACGGGGCGAGCCGGACGGCTCGCAGAGAGGCTCGTGCGCGACGACGCGCGGCGCCGCGGCCCCGTCAGCCGCCGGCGCGGCGCGCGATCAGCGACCCCGCGACGAGCACGAAGACGGTACCGAGCGACGCCAGCGCGAGAGTGCGAGTCGAGGGAAGCCGCCGACGCAGGTACCACTTGCCGCCGCGCCACACGAGCATGCCGAGCAGCTTGTAGCCGTTGCCGTTCATCGCCGCAATGCTACCCGGCGCCGGCCGCGCTTATTCCCAGCCGCACCTCCACGGCCGAACGTCACCGCAAGGATCCCGGCGTGGAACCACCCCGCTACTCGCCGCGTGGCTCGGCCTGCTCCTCGCGCAGGCGCCATGCCATGCGCGACTGAAGCGACCACAGCTCGATGAAGCCGGGCGAGGCGCTCTGCGAGAACAGCCCGCCCGACTCGGCGAAGGACGCCAGTCTGGCGTCGTACACGGCGTTGGGCGAGGAGCGCGTGACGACCCGCGCGTGGCCCTTGTACAGCTTCACGCCGATCGTGCCGCTGACGCGCTCGTTGACGCGCTCCACGTACGCGTCGAGGTCGCCGCGCAGCGGCTCCCACCACAGCCCGGCGTAGACGAGATACGCCCACTGGTGGTCGATCTGCGGCTTGAACTGGTTCTGGTGGATCGTGCACACCAGCCGCTCGAGCTCCCGATGGGCGGGCAGCACGATCGCGGCGGCGGGCACCTCGTAGATGTCGCGCACCTTCAGCCCGACGATGCGATCCTCGATGTGATCGACGATCCCCACGCCGTGGCGTGCGCCGATCGCGGCCGTCCGCTCGAGCAGCTCGACGAGCTCCAGGCGCTCGCCGTCCAGCGCCACGGGCACGCCGCGGTCGAACTCGAGCGTCACGACCTCGGCCGCGTCGGGCGCGCGCTCGGGCGGAGTGACGAGCTGGAAGACGTCGTCCTCGGGGGCGTGCTCGAGGTCCTCGATCCAGCGACCCTCAGAGGAGCGCCCCCACAGGTTGTCGTCGATCGAGTAGGGCGCGGCCTCAGTTCCGCCCTTCACCGCAATGCCGTGCTCGCGCGCGTAGGCGATCTCCTGCTCGCGGCCCATCCGCCAGGAGCGCACGGGCGCGATGACCTTCAGCTCGGGCGCAAGCGTGGCGATCGTCGCCTCGATGCGCACCTGGTCGTTGCCCTTACCGGTGCAGCCGTGCGCGATCGTGTCGCAGCCGGAGGAGCGGGCCTGCTCGACGGCGAGCTTCGCAATCAGAGGCCGCCCGAGCGCGGTGAACAGCGGGTAGCCGCCGCCGTACACCGCGTTGGCGCGGATCGCAGGCGCCACGTACTCGCGCGCGAACTCCTCGCGCGCGTCGACCACATGGGACTGCAGCGCGCCCAGCCGCAGCGCCTTGCCTTCGATCACCTCGTAGTCCTCGCCCGGTTGGCCGAGGTTGACGGTCAGGCAGACGACCTCGGCGCCGTACTCGTCCTGGATCCACTTGAGCATCACGCTGGTGTCGAGGCCGCCGGAATAGAGCAGCAGCACGCGGCGCACGGACGCCGGGTCGGCCTCGTAGCTGGCTGTGCGCGGGAAGCTGCTGTGATCCTCGGGGCTCACGCGCGACAGGCTATTGCGCGCTGCGCGCTAGTGCGTCTTAGGCTTGCGGCGCTTCGGCTTGGGCTTGCGCAGCGTCTTGTATCTAACGGCCGGCACCGCCTGGTGCAGGCCGGCCGCGTTGCTCGCCAAGGCGCTGAACTTGATGCGCCGGCCATAGGGCAGCCGGCTGGCCGACGCCTGGAAGGTCGTGGCGGAGAGCGCCTTGATGGGAAGCCTGACGCCGAGCGTCTTGTGACAGACGGCCCTCCTGGTCGGCTTGCGGCCCCTGCGGCGCCGGGGGCACCTGGTGGTGACCGCGTAAGCCGCCGAGGAGCGGAGCGTCAGCGCGACGGCGTGCGGATCGGAGGCGGCGATCGACAGCGTGCACGCCTGGCGATGGCATTTCAGCGCGGTGATCACGGCCAGTGGTGGGACGGTGTCGAGCGCGATCGGCGGCGTCGTGCCGGTGCGCACCGTGCTCACCCCGCCGGAGTTGCTGGCCTGCACGATGCACACGACCGGCAGGCCGATCACGCTGGCGGGAGGCACGAAGGCGTTGGCCGCCCCGCCCTGCAGCAGCTGCGCGGCGGAGTTGTCCACCTGAAATGCGTAGGTCAGCGATGGCGATCCGCTCCATGCACCCGGTTCGCAGGTCAGCGGGCTGAAATCGACCGGCGGCGTGCCGAACGTCTTCATGACCGGCAGGGACGTCGGCCGCGCCGCCACGGGGGGCGCTTCGCTGCCTTCGACGAACACGCGCACCTCCGGCGCCGCGAGGTTCGCGAAGACGCTGGGCTGGGCCACCGGGCATTCCTTCGCGCCGTAGTCCACGACGCCGACCTGCACGGCGGGACTGCCCTCGGTGAGGGGTCCGCCGCTATCCCCCTGGCAGGGCGTGGAGTCCGGCGACTGCGCGCACAGCAGCACGGCGGACTGCAGCCCGACAAATGCCCGACAGGCGTCGCTGCCGACGGCGTTGAGCGTCGCCGAGTAGAGCTTGCCGTTCGGTTTCGAGCCTTCCCCGCCCTGCTGCTTGCCGTATCCGCTGACGCTCAGCGGCGTTCCCGCCGCCGGGGTGGCGCCCGCCGTCACGAGCGTGATCGCCGCCGTGTTCCTGGCGGCTGACAGTTCGAGCGGCGTGGCGAGCTCGAGCACCGCCACGTCGTCCTTGACTTCGGGCGTCACGGCGTAGTACGGATGCGTGCGCAGGCTGCGCACTTTTCGCTGCTGCGCAGAGCTTGGCGAGATCGCTCCTCCCAGCACGACTTCCGAGGCGCCCGCGACGACCGTCAGGTCGCTGGGCGGGAACGGGCTGGTGGTGGCCTCGTGGTCGACGCAATGGGCGGCTGTGAGGATGTGCGTCGCGTCAAGGATCGAGCCGCCGCAGCTCCCCGTCTTGCCTTCCGCTTCGTTGTCGAGGAGCACGAAGGCCTGCCAGGGGAACTGCGAGATCGAGGATTCCTGCCCGCCCACGATGTACGGCACGAGCGCGCGCCCCTGCTGCGACGCGGCGCCGGCGGAGGCCACGACGAGGCAGAGCGCGCACGCGCTCAGCGCGGCGATCGCGAGGATCGGGGCTGCCGAGCGTCGTATCGAGGCGCGGCTCATCGTCGAGCGCATCTTTAGCAAAGATGTTCGAAACGTTGGACCGGTTCATCGCATGTTCGCCCTGCTGCCGTCGCTGCTCCTTTCCATCAGCGGGTACGGCGGTCGTCCCTCGACGAAGCCGAGTTTCGAGTACAGCTCCTGTGCATCCGCGGTGTGCAGCATCCAGCGCACCGCGCCGAACGAGCCCTCGACGATCTCGCGCACGAGCTCCAGCCCGAGCCCCCGACCGCGGTAGGGATGCAGCACGTAGACGTCGGCCAGATAGGCCAGTGTCGCGCCGTCGGAGACGGCCCGCCCGAAGCCCACCTGCTGGATGATCCCCGATCGATCGACGTGATACAGCCCGACGACGCGCGCGGAGCCCTCGATCGCCCGCTCGACGCGCTCGCGCGGGCGCCCGAGGCCCCAGTAGGACTCGCTGCTTATGAACGCATGCACCGCGTCTACGTCGATGCGCGAGCGATCGTCGTCGAGCTCGAAGCCGCCGTCCAGCTCGCGACGCACCGCTCAGTCCCCCAGGGCGGCGCCCAGCCGCACCAGCGCGTCGTCGACCTCCCGCTCGGCGACCGTCAGTGGCGGCAACAGCCGCAGCGTGCTCGGGCCGGTCGCGTTCGTCACCAGCCGCTGCTCCCCAAGCGCCCGGCGCACGACGTCGGGCGCGGATACGTCAAGCTCACACGCCAGCATCAGCCCGCGCCCGCGTACGGAGACGACGTGCGGCAGGCGCTGCAGACCCTCGGCCAACCGCGCGCCGCGCGCGCGCACGGCCTGCAGCAGCCGCTGATCGTCGGTCAGCTCGAGCGCCGCGAGCGCGGCGGCGGCCACCAGCGGCCCGCCAGCGAACGTGGAGCCGTGATCGCCAGGCTGCAGCACGTCGGCCAGCCGAGAGCCGGTCACCAGCGCGCCGATCGGCAGCCCCCCGCCGAGCGCCTTGGCGGTCGTGATCGCGTCGGGCACGACGCCCGTCTGCTGGTAGGCCCACAGCGTGCCGGTGCGGCCCATGCCGCATTGGATCTCGTCGAACACGAGCGCCGCGCCATGCTCGTCGCACGCGCCGCGCGCCGCGCGCAGACACTCCTCGGAGAGCACGTGCACGCCGCTCTCCCCCTGGATCGGCTCGAGCAGCACGGCGGCCGTGCGCCCGTCGATCGCGTCGGCGATCGCCGTGGGCGTCGGCTCGACCGCGCGAAACCCGGGAACGAGCGGCGCGAAGGGCGCCTGCTTGGACTCTTGCGGCGTCGCCGACAACGCGCCGTACGTGCGACCGTGAAAGGCGCCCAGCACGACGACGAAATCGCCGCCCGGGCGCGCCTTGCGCGCGAGCTTGATCGCCGCCTCGTTGGCCTCCGCGCCGGAGTTGCAGAAGTACACCTTGCCGCCCAGGCTCGACCGCGACAGACGCCGCGCCAGGCGCATCGCCGGCTCGGTGTAGAACAGGTTGCTGACGTGCATCAGCCGCCCCGCCTGCTCGCGCACGGCCTTCACAACGCGCGGGTGGCAGTGGCCAAGGCTCGTCACCGAGATGCCGCACAGGAAGTCCAGGTACTCGTTGCCCTCCGAGTCCCACAGCCGCGCGCCCTCGCCGCGCACGAACTCCACCGGGAAGCGCGCATAGGAGGGGATCATGCTCGTGCGCTCGAGCTCCTGCAATTCAGCCAGGCTCATGGGGCGACGTCGATCATCGTGCCTATGCCTGCATCGGTGAAAAGCTCGAGCAACAGCGAATGGGCGAGGCGCCCGTCGAGAATGTGCGCGGCGCTCACGCCGGCGTCGATCGCTTCGACGCACGCGCTCAGCTTCGGCCCCATTCCGCCCGACAGCTGCGGCAGCGCGTCGCGCACCTGCTCGGCCGTCGCCCTCGCGATACGGCTATCGGGGTCCTCGGGATTGGCGAGCCAGCCGGGGACGTCGGTCAGGAAGATCACCTTGTAGGCACCCATCGCGCCGGCGACCGCGCCCGCCGCCTCGTCGGCGTTGACGTTGTAGGAGAGCCCCTCGCGATCGGCGCCGACCGACGCGATCACGGGGATGTAGTCGCTCGCCACGTGCTCGATCACGCCGATGTTGACGCGCTCGATGCTCCCGACGAAGCCGATGTCCTCGCCGCCCGGCGCGGTCCGACGGGCGACCCGGAAAAGCGAGCCGTCGTCGCCGCACAGTCCGACGGCCGGCTGGCCGTGACGATTCAGGCGCAGCACGATCTCCTTGTTGATCTTTCCCATCAGGACCATCTTCGCGACCTCGACCGTGTCCTCATCGGACACGCGCAGGCCGCCCACGAACTCCACCGGCAGGCCGAGGCGCTCCATGTAAGCGCTGATCTCCGGGCCGCCGCCGTGCACGACTATCGGGTTCAGCCCGACGTACTTGAGCAGCACCACGTCGCGCGCGAACTCCTCGCGCAGCGTCGCGTCCTCCATCGCCGCGCCGCCGTACTTGATGACCACTGTCTTGCCGTGGAACTCCCTGATGTACGGAAGCGCCTCGAGCAGCGTGCCTACATCGCGCATCAGCAGTCCCCCCTCATGTCGTGTACTCGGCGTTTATTCGCACGTACTCATGGCCGAGATCGGAGAAGAACACCTCGGTCTCGGCTCCTTCGCCTGGCAGGCCGACTTGATATTCGAGCTCGGCGCCCTGCGCGGCAGCCATGAGCGCCCGCTCGTCGTAGCGGATCGCCGCCCCGCCCGCGCAGACGGGGATGCCCTCGATGGACACGTCGACATCCAGCGGCGCCGTGCCCGGTAGCGCGCCGCCCACCGCCTGCACGATGCGACCCCAATTGGGGTCGCCGCCGTGCAGCGCTGTCTTAACGAGCGGCGAGTTGGCGACCGCGCGGGCGGCGGCCTCGGCGCTCGGGAGATGCCCACCGCGCACGACCACGCGCGCGATGCGCTCGGCTCCCTCGCCGTCGGCGACCATCATGATCGCCAGCTGGCGCAGCAGCGCATCGAGCGCCTCGCCGAGGCGCAGCTCGTCCTCGCTCGCCGGCTCCACGGTCACCCCACTGGCGCCCGAGCACATCAGGATCGCCGTGTCGTTGGTCGACAGCTGCCCGTCGACCGACGCGCGGTCGAAGGAACGCTGCACGCACACGCCGAGCAGCAGCTCGGCCGTCTCGGCCTGCAGCTCGGCATCGGTCTCGACGAAGCACAGCATCGTGGCAAAGCTCGGCGAGATCATCCCGGCGCCCTTGCACTGTGCGCTCAAGCGCACGCTCCCCGAGGGCAGCGCGACCTCGAGGCATGCCCGCTTCTCGCTCGAGTCGGTCGTCTGGATCGCCCGCTGGAAGTTCGCGTCGCCCGTCGCGCTGAGCAGCGGCCGCGCCTCGAGGATGCCCTTCAGCATCGCGTCGACCGGCAGGCGGTGGCTGATGCTGCCCGTCGACGCGAGCGCCACCTCGGCGGGCTCCACCCCGAGCGCCATCGCCGCCGCCCCCTGCGTCTTTGCGGCGTCGTCCAGGCCGCGCCCCCCCGTCGCCGCGTTCGCGCAGCCCGAGTTGGCGAGCACCGCGCGCAGCGCGTCCAGCCGGCAGCGCCCCTGGCTCACGAGCACGGGCGCCGCCGGCGTGCCGCTTGCAGTGAAGCGCGCCGCGCTGACCGGCGCCGGCGCGTCACACACGAGCAGGCCCAGGTCGGGGTTGCCGCTCGGCTTGATCCCGCACACCACGCCCGAGGCACGAAAGCCCCGCGGCAGGCCGCAGTCTGGCGCCAGCTCGCGCACCTGCGCCGGCGCGGGCACCCAGCGCGAGCGAAAGAACGGCTGCGGCGGGCCCGCGACGCCCGCACCGCCGGGGGCCGCGCCGCCGTGCGCCTGCGCGCTCATGTCAGGCCGTCCGTCTCGGGGAATCCGAACATCAGGTTGAGGTTCTGCACGGCCTGCGAAGAGGTGCCCTTCCACAGGTTGTCGAGCGCCGAGAGCACGATCAGCTTGCCGCTGTGCGGATCGGCCTTGGCGAAGACGCGGCAGAAGTTCGTGTCCTGCACGTCGCGCGTGCCGGGCGGCTCCTCGACGACCTCGACGAACGGCTCGCCGTCGTAGGCTGCCGCGTACAGCTCGTCGAGCTCGGCATCGGCGACCGGGCGCGTGGTCGTGACGTAGCAGTCGGCGAGCTCGCCCTGGTCGAGCGGCACGAGATGCGCCTGGAACAGCACCGCGACCTCGTCGATCGCGCCCCCGGCCGCGCGCAGCGGCGCGAGCTGCTCCTCGATCTCGGGCGTGTGTCGATGTTCGGCCACCTTGTACGGCAGGATGTTCTCGCCCGCCGTCGACAGATGCGTGGTCTCGTCGAAGGCCCGGCCGGCGCCGGAGATGCCCTGCTTGGCGTCGATCACGACGTCCGCTATCAGGCCCGCGCGCGCCAGCGGCGCGAGGCCCAGCAGCGAGGCCGTCGGGTAGCAGCCGGGATTGGCGACGATGTTCGCGCTCGCGATCCGCTCGCGGTGCAGCTCGCTCAGACCGTAGACGGCCTCGCCGAGCAGGTCGGGGCGCGGGTGCTCGCCATACCACCGCTCGTAGGTCGCCAGCGACGCGAGGCGAAAGTCGGCGCTGAGATCGACGACGCGAACGCCGCGCTCGCGCAGCGCTGCGACGGTCGGCGCCGCGGCCGCATGTGGGTAGGCGACGACAGCGGCGTCGATGCGATCCAGCGTTTTAATGTCGAGCTCCTCGACGGCCAGCGGCACGCGATAGCGCGGGTACAGCTCGTCCAGGCGCCGGCCGGTCTCCGAGCGCCCGGTTACGGCGACCAGCTCGAAGCTCGGGTGGCGCCACAGCAGATGCGCGGCGAGCGCGCCGGCGAAGCCCGTCGCGCCGGCGACGATCACGCGCGGCGAGCCCGCGGCGAAGCCCTGCGTGGATGCGCCGCGAGCGCCGGCCCGGGTCGCGCCCGGCTCAACCACGCAGCTCACCACCCAGCTCCGCCAGCGCGGCGACGATCCGCTCGCGCGCCGGCGCGACATCCTCGTCGGTGAGCGTCCGCTCGAGCGCGCGAAACCTCAGGGCGAGGGCGAGCGAGCGCCGGCCCTCGGGGACCTGCTCGCCTGCGTACACGTCGAACACCCGCACTTCGTCGAGCATCTCTCCGGCGGCCTCGCGCGTGCGCGCCAAGACCTCCGCGGCGGCCACGCTGTCGGGCAGGATCACGGCGAGGTCCTCGCGCAGCGGCGGCACGGATGGGAAGGCCATGAAGGGGACGGTCTCCGGTGACGCCGCGGCGGTCTTGCCGAGGTCGATCGCGAAGACGGCCGTCCGCTCGAGGTCCCACGCTCCGGCCACGAGCGGATGCAGCTCGCCGATGAAGCCGAGCTGAACCGTCGGCGATCGGTCCGCGGCGGCGAGCACCGCGGCACTGCGGCCGGGGTGCAGGAATGGCCAGCCCCGCGGCTCGACCCTCCATCCCACGCGCAGCTTGTCGAGCAGCGAGCCGAGCAGCGCCTTGGCCGCGAAGTAGTCGGCGTGCGCGGGCGCGCCGCGCCATGAGCGAGGCGCGAGCGCGCCGCTCAGCAGCACGCCGAGCCCGTGATGCTCGTCGGCCGGCGGGCCGCCGGCCGGTCGGTCCGCGCCCGCCTGATAGACGGTGCCCGACTCGAAGATCGCCACGTCTGGGCCGTTGCGCGCGACGTTGTGCCGGGCGGCGTCGAGCAGCGAGCCCAGGAGCGTGGGGCGCATGACCGACTGGGCGTCGGACATCGGGTTCTCCAGGCGCACGACGCGCCGCAGCTCGTGATCGGCTGGCAGCAGCAGCCGGTCGAGCAGGCCGACGTCGGTGAAGCTCCAGCCGACGATCTCGTGCAGCCCGCGCCCGACCATCGCGTCCTCGGCAGCGCGGCGCACGCGCTGGGCATGCGTCAGCCGTCCCGCGGCTCCGCGGCGCGCAGGGAGCGTCGCAGGCAGACGATCGACGCCGTCGATTCGCGCGACCTCCTCGATCAGGTCGACCTCGCGCGTCACGTCGTCGCGCCGCAACGGCGGGACGGTCACGTCCAGGCCGTCCTCGGCAGTCGCGGAGGCGAAGTCGAGCGCGTACAGGATCTCGGCCTGGCGCGCGGCCGCGACGGGCACGCCGAGGATCGCTTGCACGCGCGCCTCGCGCAGTCGCAGCAGGCGCGGATCGGCCGGCTCCCAGGCCACGTCGATCGTGCCGGGCGCGGGCTGCGCGCCGCAGCACTCGATCATCAGGCGCGTCGCGACGGCCTGGGCGTGCATGCACTGCTCGGGCTGAAGCCCCTTCTCGAAGCGCGCCGAGGCCTCGCTGCGCAGGCCGAGGCGCCACGAGCTGCGATGGATGTTCGGGCCGCTCCACGTGGCCACCTCCAGCAGCACGCGGCGCGTGTCGGGCTCGACCTCCGAGCGCGCGCCGCCCATCAGGCCGGCGATCGACGTGGGCCCCTGGCCGTCCTCGATCAGCACCATCTCGGAGTCCAGCCTGCGCGTCTGTCCGTCGAGCGTCTGCACCTGCTCGCCCTCGCGCGCGCGGCGCACCGTCAGCCGCCCGCCCGCCACACGGTCGAGGTCGAACGCATGCAGCGGCTGGCCGGTCAGCAGCATCGTGTAGTTGGTGACGTCGACGACGTTGTTTATCGGCCGCTGCCCCGCGGCCATCAGGCGCGCCTTCAACCACAGCGGCGAGGGCCCGACCGCGACGTTCTCGAACACGCGCGCGGTGAAGCGCTTGCACAGGTCGGCGCACTCGACGAGCACCTGGGCGCCCGCGACGGGTCCCTCCGAGCCGGGGTCATCGCTCCACGGCTCGCCCGCCAGCAGGGCGCCGCTGGCGGCATGCAGCTCGCGCGCGACGCCGTACACGCCGAGGCAGTCCGGGCGGTTCGGCGTGATCTCCAGCTCGAGCACGTCTGTGGAGATCGGCAGCACGTCGGCCAGCGGCGTGCCCGGCCGGGGCACCGCGCCGGAACGGCGTGGTCCCGCGTCGAGCATCAGCTCGTCGAGCACCATGATCCCGTCCCCTCCGCCGCCGAGCTCGAGCTCGTTCTCGGACAGGATCATCCCTTCTGACACGACGCCGCGCAGCTTCGCCGCCTCGAGCGTCGTGCCGTCCGGCATGACCGCACCCGGGCGCGCGACCGCGACCGTCTGCCCGGCGGCCACGTTGGGGGCGCCGCAGACGATCTTCGCCGGCCGGTCGTTCGCCGCCGGGCCGAGATCGACCTCGCACACCTTCAGGCGGTCGGCGTCGGGGTGTTGGCGCGCGTCGAGGACGCGCCCCACGACGAACCCCTCGACGTCGGCGACGCCGTGATGGTGGATCGCCTCGACCTTCGTGCCGGTCATCGTCAGGCGCTCCTCGATCGCGCGAACGTCGAGCTCGGGGTCGCAGTACTCGCGCAGCCAGTCGAGCGGAACCCTCATCCGAACTGCTCCAGGAAGCGCAGGTCGTTCTCGTAGTAGAGGCGCAGGTCGGGGATCCCGTGCCGCAGCATCGCGATGCGCTCGACGCCCATGCCCCAGGCGAACC
>Ga0193729_1000206_pt1 | contig 29789 bp, 26 predicted proteins | sample U1c2metaG_FD_143036 | JGI IMG/M metagenome (GOLD analysis project Ga0193729, IMG submission 143036) | Soil microbial communities from a riparian zone of the East river system, Colorado, United States - U1c2 | ecosystem: Environmental > Terrestrial > Soil > Riparian zone | place: USA: East River...
CTCCGGGACGCCGACGCTGTAGGAGAAAGCGGAAGGCTCCATCGGGTGCACCGATTTCGCGAGGTGCACCAGAGTCCCGCGCGGTCAGAGACCCCGTGCACGTACCGAGACACCTCGCGCGGGAACCGGGAGACCCCAAGTCCGCCCAGGGCAGCAGTTGCCTCGGGACGTATCGGGAAGTCCAAGGACGTACGCCGATGACGAACGGACCTGGGAAGTCGGACAGCCCTGTAGTACCGGAGAGGTCCCCGAACAACGCCGGGCAACCGGTGGCGGAGGGGGTGGAGGGAAGAGGGCTGGCCAAAGGGAACCTGCCACAGCAAAACGCGTCCCGGATACAGAGCCGGAGCGACGCGCCGAGTGCGCTGGAGCGGGTACGTCAAGCAGCAGGAAAGGATAAGAAGTTGCGGTTCACGGCGCTCCTGCACCACATCTACAACCTGGAAACGCTGCGCATGGCCTACTTCAGCTTGAAGAAGGAAGCCGCGCCAGGCGTAGACGGGGAGACGTGGCGGCATTACGGTGAGCAACTGGAAGTGCATCTCCAGGATCTTTCCGAAAGGCTGAAGCGAGGAGCGTACCGAGCGAAGCCGGTGCGTAGGGTGTTTATCCCTAAGGCCGACGGGCGGCAAAGACCGCTCGGGGTCCCGGCGCTGGAAGACAAAATCGTCCAGCGCGCGGCGGTCGAGGTGCTGAATGCTATCTACGAAACGGACTTTCTCGATTTTTCGTACGGGTTCCGACCAGGGCGCAGCCAGCATCAAGCGCTGGATGCGCTGTACACCGGACTGCTGACGAAGAAAGTGAACTGGGTGCTCGATCTGGACATCAAAGGCTTTTTCGATGGACTTTCCCACGAATGGCTTGTGAAGTTCGTTGAGCATCGGGTTGCAGATCGGCGCGTCGTGCGGCTGATCCAGAAATGGCTGAACGCTGGCGTGCTGGAGGATGGGAAACGAATACGGACGGAGGAAGGGACGCCCCAGGGTGGAAGTGCTTCGCCGCTTTTGGCTAACGTCTATCTTCATTACGTATTCGATCTGTGGGTCCAAGCGTGGCGTCAAAAGCGGGCACATGGCGATGTTATCGTCGTGCGCTTCGCGGATGACATCGTGGTGGGATTCCACAGCAAGGCGGATGCCGATCAGTTTCGGGCGGAACTTACGGAACGAATGAAGAAGTTCAACCTGGAACTGCATCCCGAGAAGACGCGACTTCTGGAGTTTGGTCCGTATGCCATCGACCAACGGGAGTGGCGTGGAGAAGGGAAACCGGAGACCTTCAACTTCCTCGGCTTTAGTGTGCTGCAGAAGTACACGGATAAGGAGTTCATTATGAACTAACCGTGTGAATAAGCTGCGCGATAGATGAGGGAAGGCCCCTCGGGATCGGCTTTCAGGAGCAGGCCTCAAACCGCCTTCAAGCTGCTGTGGTAAAGAGCCATGGTGGTGAGCGTTGGAGGAAAAGCGCGAGAACAAACTCGTGCAGGTGAGCATTCGAGAGACGAACGAAAGTGAACCCTTCGAAGACGCGTCGTTAAGAAGACAAGTGTCGTCGAAACCAGGAGCGTAAAGCCCACCTGGGAACAGTCCGCGGGGTGCCTGATGACCGTGCGGGCGGCGACCGGCGTAGAGGGGGCGTGAAGCGGATGCAGGCTGTTGCGCGGAACTGCAGGAACCAGTCGCTCTGATGCGAAGGGAGAAGCCCAAGCGGCCAAAACCGCGAGGCGAGCGTACCGATGCGGAGCACTGGGGCGGACCGACTCGTACTAGCGAGGAAGGCTCGTAATGGAGCTGGAGCGAAGGGGTCGGGTCAGGCGGTCGCATGCCCGAAGCAACTGGAAACAGGAGGACCTCGATGCGTGCGACAGACAAGCCGTATGGTCGGCATGTTTGCCTGATGGGAGCCGAGTGAGGCGAGAGTCTCACGCTCGGTTCTGTGAGAGGCCGGTGGTGAAATTCCGCCGGCCTACTCAACCGCATATCTGCGTAAAGAAGAGGGGCAATGGACGGTTTACGGTGTTGCGGCAAACGATACGCAAGAGACTGCAAGCGAAGCTGAACGAGGTGAAAGCCGAACTTCAGCGACGCATGCACGAACCCATCCCCGACCAGGGCAAATGGCTGCAAGCGGTGGTACGGGGGCACATTCGGTATTACGGCGTGCCCCGGAACCAAAACGCGCTGTGGATCTTTCGGTTCCAAGTGGGACGGCTCTGGCATCGCGCGCTGTCGCGGCGCAGTCAGAACGGCCGCGTCCTTTGGGATCGCATGCGGCGCCTCATCAACCGCTGGCTGCCTCTGCCTATCGTCTGTCATCCCTATCCCTTGCGCCGCATGGGCGTCGTCACCTAAGGCAAGAGCCGGATGCGGTAGTGCCGCTCGTCCGGATCCGTGGAGGGGGTTGTGAGCAATCATGATCCCTACTCCGACTGTGTCTCTTTCATTCGATTCGAATCCAGAGAATTCGATTCCAGGACTTCTTGGAAGGGTATATTCAGAAAATGAGCTTGTCGAGAAAGCTTTGTCTGAGCGGATGAGCGCGGTCTTGCAAGAAATCGCGCACCGGTGGCGGCCGGAGGGCCTCACCTGAATCGCCGGAGTGCGTCCTTACCACTTGTGAAAGACCAAGAACGCGCCGAGTACGATGCAGGCAAAGCCCGCGGCGTAATTCCATCGGAATCTTTCTCCCAGATACGTGATTGAGAAAATGGAGAATACCGAGAGCGTGATGACTTCTTGAAGCGTCTTGAGCTGTGCGCCGTTGAATTCGTAAGAGCCGATGCGGTTCGCCGGCACTTGGAAACAGTATTCGAAGAAGGCGATCCCCCAGCTCGCGAGGATGACTTTCCAGAGCGCCTCGCTGCGGAATTTCAAGTGGCCATACCACGCGAAGGTCATGAAGATATTAGATACGATGAGCAATAGAATTGTGCGCATTGGAAAAGGCGCTCCTTGCACGGTGCACCGATACAGACTTGAGACGCGAAAGGATTCACCGAAGTTGCTGTTTCGTCAAATGCTTAGTGCCGAACTCCACGCAACGGCTCTTCCGTCCCGTTTCCTGTTCATGACTCCCTGAAGTCCTGGAAAAAGCCACCGACTCTCTCTAATTGTTTCGTTCGTTGTGCTCCGGATTCAAGGGATGCGGGCGGGCCAAAGGCCACGAGTGTAAACGGTGTTATCCACGACCCGGTAGTAGACCAGCCAATTTCCGGCGTGGAAACAACGATGCCGCCGGAAGCGCCTGCTTTTCGACCGAACGGCATACGTGTTAGGAAAGCGGCCAGTAGCGCAATCTTGCCGAATATCTCCTGCTGGTCTTCCATGGGAAGAGAAAAGGCCAGGTCTCGGACCGGATCGGCCCGCTTTCACTTTCGCTTCTTGGAGCGAGCGCGAGACATGCGGACAACTTCACTGTGCGGTGTAACACGGCCTTCGCGAATCGCTTTACCCGATTCAGCCATCATCTCTTGGAAAGCTGGATCTGCTTCGATCTTTTCGAAGCGATCTCCCATATCGGCATAAAGCTGATGGCTTCGCGTACTACCATGCTGCGGTTCCCCGCGTGGTAAAACGCCAGTTCTTCGAGCAATTTGTTGGTGCGCTTGTCGAGTACAAATTGGTGTCGCAAGGTGAGAGCCCCCACGGTCCAGATTAAACGCCAAGTGTGGAACTGACAACATCATTCATGAATGGTGTGGAATGACTTCAGAACGGGGCCACGCTAGACGTTCAACGTGAGGGAAACCAAGTCCGGCCGCGCGGGCGGGGGAATCGGCGGCAGCTTCGAGCGGTCGACCGGATGATAGAGCGTATCGCGCTCGACAGGCACGCGGCCGGCGGCGCGAATGAGGCGTTCCAGTTCATTGCGCGGCGTAAACTCGGACGTTTTCGCGCCGGCGTCGTGATAAATCTTTTCTTCAACCACCGTTCCGTCGAGGTCGTTCGCGCCAAAGCGCAGCGCAATCTGCGCGATGCTCGGCGAGAGCATGATCCAGTACGCCTTGATGTGATCGAAATTGTCGAGCAGCAGCCGCGACACGGCGATGTTGCGCAGGTCGGCGTAGCCCGTCGGCTTCGGGATGTGCGAGAGTGCGGTGTTGTCCGGATGAAACGCCAGCGGGATAAACGCCACGAAGCCATGCGTCTCGTCCTGCAGTTCGCGCAGTCTGACGAGGTGGTCGACCCGCTCTTCTTCCGTTTCCACGTGCCCGTAAAGCATCGTTGCATTGGAGTGCAGCCCGATCTCATGCGCCTGCCGCGCGATGTTCAGCCACAACTGCCCGCTGACCTTGTGATCGCAGATGATCCTGCGCACCCGCGGATGAAAAATTTCCGCGCCGCCCCCTGGCAGCGAATCGACGCCCGCTTCTTTCAATTTGATGAGCGTTTCTTTGGTCGATAGCTTCGCGATGCGCGCGAAGTAGCCCACCTCGACCATCGTGAAGGCTTTCAGGTGCACGCCCGGGCAGCGTTGCTTCAGCCCGCGAATCATCTCCAGGAAATATTCGAACGGCAAATCCGGGTGCAAGCCGCCGACGATGTGAAATTCCAGCGCGCCTTCGCGCGCCCCCTGTTCGGCGCGGGCGTAAATCTCTTCCAGCGAGAAGTTGTACGCCCCCGGCGCGCTGGCGTCGCGGCCAAAGGCGCAGAGCTTGCAATGAGCGACACAAATGTTGGTCGGATTGATGTGCCGGTTGACGTTGAAATAAGTCACGTTGCCGTGCTTTTTTTCGCGCACGTAATTCGCCAGCCAGCCAACGGCCAGCAGATCGGGCGAGCGGTACAACGTGATGCCATCATCGAAAGAAAGCCGCTCGCCGGCAAAAACTTTGTCGGCAATCGGCTTCAACCGCTGATCGGTGATCGTAAGTTCGCTCATCTTGAATCCGTCGAGAGTTCAAACGCGCCAAACCGCTGCCGCAGCGCCCCAGAACAACAGGAACAACATACTAATATAACCGTTCACGGTGAAAAACGCAGCGTCCAGCTTGCTGAGATCATCCGCTTTGACAAGGGAATGTTCATAGCCCAGCAGCGACGCGACCACCGCAATGCCCAGCCACGCGGGCCACGGCAATCCAAAGCTGAACGCCAGCCACCCGAGAAGCGCGATCACCGCGATGTGCATGCCGCGCGCGATGAGCAACGCCTTGGCGATCCCGAATTTTTTCGGCACGGAAAAAAGCCCCGCGCCCCGATCGTACTCAATATCCTGGCACGCGTAGAGCACGTCAAACCCGCCGACCCACAGCGTAACCGCCGCGCAAAGGATGAGCATGCGCGGATCGAGGCTGCCCGTAATGGCGATCCATGCGGCGGCAGGCGAGATGCCCAGCGCAAACCCGAGGAAGAGATGCGACCAGTTGGTGAAGCGTTTCGTGAAGGAATAAAAGAAGAGAATGCCGATCGCAACTGGCGCGAGCTTCAGCGCAAGAGGATTGAGCCGCCACGCGGCGATGAAAAACACTGCAACCGCATCAACCGTGAAAAACCACGCAAATTGCAACGTAAGCGCGCCCGTTGCCAGCGCGCGCTGTTTCGTGCGCGGGTTTTCGCGATCGTAGCGCAGATCGGCGATGCGGTTCATGGTCATTGCCGCGGAGCGCGCCGCCACCATCGCGACCACGATCCACAAAACTTGGCGCAGCGAAGGCCAGCCCCTTGGCGGCTGATGAGTGACGCGCGCGGCCAGTAGTGCGCCCGTCAGCGCAAACGGCAGGGCAAACACGGAGTGCTCGAACTTGATCATCTCGAGCACCGTGCGAATGCGATTCGGGCTCATCGGGAGAAAAAACAATCGAACAAAGAGTGCGCGATAAACCCCGGCCGAAGCGGAGACAATGCCGGCGCGTCTCTGCGAACTCTCTGTTCTCCGTGATCTCTGTGTTGAAATCTTTTCATGCTTTTGCTTCTTTCGAAGCAGAATGTCCCGTCCAGCGGTACATCTTTTCCTGCGGGAGCCCGATTTGCGCCAGGACGCGGCAAACATATTGCGTAACGAGATCGTCGATCGTTTTCGCCAGGTGATAGAAAGCCGGCACCGCGGGCATGATGACCGCGCCGGCCTGCTGTGCTTGCAGCATGTTTTCCAGATGAACGCGGTTGAAGGGTGTGTCGCGAACGCACAGAACGAGTTTCCTGCTTTCCTTGAGCATCACGTCCGCTGCACGCGCAACCAGATCGTCGCTGATGCCGTTGGCAATCGCGCCCAGTGTCCCCATCGAGCACGGAATGACCACCATGGAATCCACCGCGCAGCTCCCGGAAGCGATCGAAGCGCCCACGTCTTTGTTCGGCAGAACCTCGATTTTGCCGACCGGATGGCCGAGAATGCGGCTCGGGAGTTGTTTCAAGTCGCCGGAAGTAATGCCAAGCTCTTCGGTAAGGAGCCGCTGGCCCGCCTCCGTAACCACAAGATGCACGCGCGGCACGCGCGTATCTTCCTCCAGCAGTGCGAGCGTCTTCTGAGCGAGGATCGCGCCGCTGGCGCCGGTCACACCTACGGTGACAATCTGTTTTTGCGTGTCAGGCATGTTTTCCGCTCGCGTAGAATCAGTCTCGCAGCGGCGTTCGGGCAAGTCAAGCTAAGGCAATGGTGCTCTGCAATGATAGAATTCACCGCGGCTCGAGAATATGAATCAGTTTGAATTGCTGAAAATTCTGGAATCCGTGAAAACCGGCGAGCTTGCTCCGGCCAAAGCCATCGAGCGCCTGAAGCATTTGCCGTTTGAGGATCTCGACTTTGCCAAGGTGGACCATCACCGCGCGCTGCGGCAAGGTTTTGCCGAAGTCATTTTGGGCAAGGGGAAAACGCCGCAACAGGTGGCGGAAATTGTGCGCGCCATGGTGCGCAAAAAAGACTCGCGGCACAACATCCTGGTGACCCGCGCGGACAAAAAGATTTTTGCAGCCGTGAAACGCGCGGGCGGAAAAGAAGCGCGTAACGCCAAGTTTCAAGAGTTGTCGGGCGCCATCACCATCGAGCGCATCCAGGAAATTACCGGAAAAGGAACGATCCTCGTGGTTTCCGCCGGGACGAGCGACATTCCGGTAGCGGAAGAAGCGCTCCTGACGGCCCGCATGATGGGCAATCGCGCCGAGCATTTGTACGACGTCGGCGTCGCCGGGATTCACCGCCTGCTCGAACACAGAGAAAAGTTGACGCAAGCGCGCGTGATCATTTGTGTTGCCGGAATGGAAGGCGCACTTCCCAGCGTCGTCGGCGGCCTCGTCGCCGTACCGGTCATCGCCGTTCCCACCAGCGTCGGCTATGGCGCAAGCTTCGGCGGCGTCGCCGCTCTCCTCGGCATGCTCAACAGTTGCGCCTCCAACGTCACCGTCGTCAACATCGACAACGGCTTCGGCGCCGCCTGCGTGGCCTCCTGCATCAACCGTCTATGAAATGTCTCAAGCAGTCTCCACGTTGTCTTTTTCTGCGTTCCACTGATGCCGGACATTTTCGTGCGGCATCAAGGCTTCAGCAGGACCTTCATAATGCCGGATCGCTGGGCGAATTGAATTGCGGCAGGCGTCTGGTCCAGCGGAAACGTGCGCTCGATGAGTGGTGTTGGATCCACTTCGCCGGAACGCAGCAAAGCAATCGCTTTGGCGAATGGACCGCAGCGCGAGCCAATCAGAGTGATTTCCTTGACGACGATCGGCCAGGTTTCGACCGGCGCTGCATGGTGGAAAGTGGATTTCAAAACCAGCGTGCCCCGTGGCTCGGTCATGTGCTGCGCCGGGGCCAATCCACTCGGCGAGCCGGTAGCTTCAACCAGGAGCCGAAAGTTTTCTTTGATCCGTTTCAGATCGCGGGCATCGCCGCTGACTCGTTTCGTTTGAATGCCTGCACGCCGTGCAAGCGCCAATTTTTTCTCGTGCTTGCCATACATGACAACGCGAGAAATTGCGGTGCGTAGCACCAGGGCGATCAATTGCGCGAGTTTGCCGTCGCCTAGAACGGCCGCGGAGCGAAACTTCTTCACCTTGACTTGCTCCAGGATTTCGCAAGCGGCAGCGAGCGGTTCGACGAACACGGCCTGCTCATCGGTGACGTTCTTCGGAACGAGGTGCAGGTTTTCCAGTGGCAAAGCCAGGTATTCGGCGAATGCGCCATCATGAGCCGCGATGCCGAGCACGGTCCGCAGCGCGCAATGCGTTTTCAATCCGCGGCGGCAGAAATCGCAAACCCGCCGGTAACCATAGGCCGAACAGGACACGTTAATCTCACCGGTGACCCGCCGCCCCAGCCATTTTCTCTTCGTCGCTGCGGAAACGCCTTTCACATCCGCGACCTCGCCGACAAATTCATGCCCGGGCGTCCCGCGAAACGCGTGGTAACCGCGGAGAATCTCAACGTCCGTATTGCAAATCCCCGCCAGCCGCACGCGCACTAGCGCCCACCCAGGCCGCAATTTCGGCACTGGCTTCGAGATTGCTCTTAATTTTCTGTTTACGGTGCGGAAGGAGAGCACGGGGCGGTCTAGCTCGTTTTCTTCTTATCTTTATGGGATTGCGATCTCGCCGGCAAAGCCCTCCTGCCCGGTGCCGCCATTTTCTCCATCAGATCGAACTTGGCCTCCAGCCGCACCAGCCGGCGGTCGACGTCCGTGTAGCCATCTGCGAGATGTTTCACTTGTTCCGTCAGCGCCTCCATCCGCTCTTCGATCAGCACGGTCTTCCGGATGGCCGCAACCGCATCCCGCGCCCAGCTCACCTGCCATTCCTGCGGTGTCTCAGAACGCGGTCGACGTACGCGACGGTTTCGTCCAAATTCTTGATCATTCGGTCCGCGGCATGATTTGCCGCCTTTGCCAGGCCGCGCAGTTCCGCTTCATTCTCAACTGGCACGTCCAGGTACATATCCACCGCGTCGCGGACTTCCTGCGAGAAGGATTTTCCGCGCACCTTCGCACGGCGAGCGAGGCGCTGCTTTTGTATTGGATCCATATGAATAAGCGCTGTGGCCATGATCCACTCCTATATCGCACCTATATCATAACACGATGGATTCAGCACTGCGGCCCTCTCGATGGCATTCTTCACTCGTAGCGCAGCGCGACGATCGGATCGACACGCACAGCTCGCCGCGCTGGCAGGTACGACGCCGCAATTGCAACCGCCGCTAGCAAGACCGGGACGCCAATGAATGTTACCGCGTCGTGGGCACCCACACCGAAAAGCAGGCTTGTCAAGAATCGCACCAGCGCGAAGGCCCCGGCGAGCCCCAGACCCACTCCTATCAGCGTCAGCTTTACCGAATGGCCCAGAATCATGCTTTGCACATTTCCGGGCTGTGCTCCAAGCGCCATGCGAATTCCTATTTCTTGCGTCCGCTGGCTCACGGTGTAGCTCATCACACCGTAGATGCCGACGGCGGCCAGTGCCAAAGCCAGTATCGCAAAGACTCCTATCAGTACCGCCGAGAAGCGGCGCGGCGATAAGGAATCCGAAAGCAAAGCATCCATGGTCATAACGTGAGTAACCGGCAAGCTTGCGTCGGCTCTCTGGATGACGTCTGTTGCTGCGGCCGCCACCGCGGTTGGGTCGGACGCTGTACGGATGATGAAATATGGTGTCCATCCAGCCGAGAAGTAGACGTCGAACGTGGGCTCGCCCTCCAGTTCGAACTGGTGTACGTTGCCTACAATTCCGACAATCGAGAGCCAGCAAGGCTTTTTATCGAATGAACAGAAATCGATGCGCTTGCCGAGCGCATCACCGCCGGGCCAGAAGCGCCGCGCCATCGTATCGTTGATCAGGATGTTCGTGAGCCTCCAGTCCTCCGGGTTGAAAAGACGGCCGGCACGCAGAGGGATTTGCAGCGTTGAAAAATAGCTGAGGCTGACGGTGCGAAATTGCGCAAGCGGACGAGCGCCCGCGACGAGAGGCGGCTGGCCCTCGATTACGAATCGGCGCGCCTGCCGCAACTCCGTGCCCAACGGTAAATCGTCGACCCCGCCGACTTCTTTCACGCCAGCCAGCGTGCGGATTTGCCCGGCAATCCGTTCGAATTGAAGAGACTGGTTCCGCGTCAGATTGGTCTGTTCTTCCTCCGAGAGTTGGCCGTATTGTGCAAACGTGAGACTCGGCTGCTGGACCTCCAGCGTCAGGATGTGCTCCGTTTGAAAGCCCGGATCAACATGCAGCAAGTGCTGGAAGCTGCGGAGGAGCAACCCCGCTCCGATCAGAGGAACCAGGGCCATCGCAACTTCGGAAATCACCAGAAGGTCGTGCGTCTTGTGATGCCCGACCGCACTGGCGCCCTTGCTTCCTTGCTTCAGGGTGCCCGCAAGATTTGTATTCAGTGTCCGTACCGCCGGCAGCAAACCGCAGCCAAGGCCCGCCACGAGACAAGCCGCCAGAGTGAATCCCAGCACCCATCCGTTCAGTCCCGTCTCGCGCAAGACGGCGAGATTGGCGGGAACAAAGGAGTTCAAGATTTTCAATCCGCCGGCCGCAAGAAGCAGGCCCAGCCCGCCGCCCAAAAAGGAAAGCAGCAAGCTCTCCGTCAGCAATTGGCGGATCAACCGCCACTGGTTCGCGCCAAGAGCCGTTCGAACCGCAGCTTCCTTCTCACGAGCAGCATTGCGGACGAGCAGCAAGTTCATAATATTGGCGCACGCAATGAGCAAGACGAGCCCCACGGCCCCGAACAAGACTAGTAGCGTGCTTCGTAGTTTTTCTGCGGATGGGTCTTGTAACTTCTGGACCAGCACTCCAAAATTCTTGTGCTCGACCGGGTAGGCTGTTGCTGATTGCTGATTGAGTTGATTGATCTCAGCGCGCGCTTGCGAAATTGTGACGCCTGTTTTCAACCGCGCGATGGCAACGAACGCATGGTGCACATGTTCAGTCAAGTCGTCATTAAACTGGCCCAACGGCATCCACACATCTGCCCATCGCAAAAATTGAAAACCCGCAGGCAGGATGCCGGCGACGGTGTAGCGCTTGTCATCGAGTGTAACGGTGTGTCCAACTACGTGAAGATCTCCGCCGAACCGCCCTTCCCACAAAGGGTGGCTTAGTAAGACCACCAGGGCGCTACCCGCTTTGTCTTCTTCAGGAACAAACGAACGGCCGGCCAACGCACGAACGCCAAGCATGGGAAAAAGAGACGAACTCGCATATCCAACCAAGACGCGTCGAGCTTGGCCTTCGCCTGTGAGATTGAACCCGTATGACACGTCTGCATAACCGCCCATTTCCGAAAAGCTTTTCGCTTGCTGCCGCCAGTCGGCGTAATCGCCCGGCGACAGTCCCGCTCGAGGCACCTGCGGTGGGTAGGTGTTCCAGATCTCAACCAAGTTTTCCGGCTGCGTATAGGGGAGCGGACGAAGCAGCACGTTTTGCACCACACTGAAGATCGCTGTGTTTGCGCCAATGCCTAGCGCCAGGGTAAGCACCGCGACGACGGTGAACCCGGGGTTCTTGGTCAGCGTCCGGATGCCGTAACGGATGTCCTGCACAAAGTTTTCCAGCATGGCTTCTACCTCATTATGTGCCGCACGCGCGTTCGCCAATCCTGTTTCGGCTTCAGCCTTCATTTGGATTCTTCGGCTCCGAAGTCGCCCCGAATGATAGCCTGAAATTCCACGCTAGTGGAGCACGGCGGCGAGGGTTTTCGCCAAGAGCGTCTCCTGTTCGGGGAAGACGGTGCGGAGGTCGAGAATGAGGCGGTCGTCTTCGACACGCGCAATAACAGAGATACCCGCGGGGGCACCGCGGAGGCGCTGTTCGAGTTTTGTAGCCGAGTAACGGGCACTGGCGATGCGAATGATTTTTGTGGGAAGAGATTGCGAAGGGGTTGAGCCGCCACCGGCGAGAGAAGCGCCTTCCGCGACTTCGATCTCCACTTCATCGAGAGGAAGTTCGGGGCGCAATTCGCGGATGAAATTCTCCGCGCGGCGCTTCAGTTCCTGCGGAGTCGCGCGAATCATTCGAATGGCGGGGATTTCGTCCCAGGCCGCGCGAAGATAGGCCCCGAGAGTGACTTCCAGCGATGCGATGGTGAGCTTGTCCACACGTAGTGCGCGAAACAGCGGGTAGCGCCGGACGCGCGCGATGAGATCTTTTTTCCCCGCGATGATGCCGGCCTGCGGCCCGCCCAGAAGTTTGTCGCTGCTAAACATCACCAGGGAAACGCCCGCGTCGATACTTTGCTTCACCGTAGGTTCGCTGACGCCATACTCGGAAAGATCAACGAGGCAGCCCGAGCCGAGGTCTTCCACGAGCGGCAGGCCGCTGCGCTGGCTGAGGGTCACGAGTTCTTCGAGCGAAGGCTTATCGGTAAAGCCGGTGACCTTGAAATTCGAAGGATGCACGCGCAGCAGGAGGCGCGTCTTTTCGTTGATGGCGTTTTCATAATCCCCGACGCGCGTGCGATTGGTCGTCCCGACTTCGCGCAGGATCGCTCCGCTCTGCTCCATAATCTCCGGGATTCGAAAGCCGTCGCCGATTTCGATGAGCTCCCCGCGCGAGACGATCACTTCGCCCCCGCGAGCCAGCGCCGCGAGAGTGACGAGCACGGCCGCAGCGCAATTGTTGACTACAATGGCTGCTTCCGCGCCGGTCAGGCGCGTCAGCAACTCGCCGGTATGCACGTCGCGCTTGCCGCGCGCTCCTGCTTCGAGGTCGTATTCGAGATTGCTGTATTGCGTGGCGCTGCGGCGGAACTCGTCCACGACTGTTTCCGGCAGCGGCGCCCGGCCCAGGTTCGTGTGCAGAATCACTCCGGTCGCATTGATGACCGGCTGCAGTGAGCGCGAAAGAATTCGTTCGACTTCGGTGCTGATGAGCTCTTCGACGGAAGCGGCGTTGAGGCCCAGCGCCGTCCAATTCGACTCGCCCGCGATGCGCGCGCGCAAATCTGCAAGCACCGTGCGCGCAACTTCGACGACCAGGTTGCGGTCCACGCGTTTCGAGAGCGCCGCCAGGCGTGGCTGAGCGAGCAATTCGTCGACAGAGGGAATCTGCCTCAGCAATTCCGCCTGCTCCGCTGAAACCGTTTTCTTCCCGCGCATTTCCATTCGAACATTTCAGCACAGTGCGGAGCAGCGGGCAATGCCCGTGCCCTCCCCTCGGGCGGGGCAGGAACGTCGGCTCGTAACCTGGCTCCGGCCGAGGGCAGAGTGCGGTAGCGGATTCGAATCGCCGCCCACGCATCCGGTTGACGGTTTTGCTCCGTACACCTAGCATGGACACTCGAGGGATTCCTCCACGCATGGCCACCATCGACGAAGAACTGGGCACGCTTGAACGGGACATCCGTCAGCTCAAGATCGAATACGATCAGTATTTCGGTGGGGGCAGGAAGCGTCCGCCCACGGAAATCGAGTGGCGCATCGATCAGTTGGTCAAGCGCTATGCGGAACGCGGCGGCGAGCTAAAGTTCGCGCAACGATTCCGCTTCAACAATCTTTCGCAGACGTACGCGAAATACAAAGATATTTTCAGGAAAAGAACCGCGCAGAAAGAGGAAGGAAAAATTCAGCGGCACTTTGGCGCGGCGGCGAAGGAGATCGAAGCAGCCCGCGTCGCGAAACACAACGAAGAGCTGGCCGCCGCAGCTGTGGCCGGCGAGTCCAAGACCTTTCGCATTACGTGTTCCGAGCCGGAGCATGAAACGGCAAAGGTCGACCAGTTGTACCAGGCGTTCGTGCAGGCCAAGCAGACGGCGGGAGAAGAGACGGGAAGGCTGTCGCGCTCCAGCTTCAACGAATTCGTGCTGAAGAAAACGAAAGAACTGCAAAAGCAGAAGAACTGTCGCGACGTCGAATACGTCGTGGAAGTGGTCCAAGGCCAGGTCAAACTGAAAGCTCTTGTGAAGTCCTGAAGGGTTGACAGTTCACGGCCGGCAGTCCAGAAAAATCCACTCCTCGTGTTTTCCACAAGCCTTCGCGCGCGGGACGTGCTGCAGAACGGATTGCGCTTTCCGAATAAGCGCGGCGCGCTTACACTGTTGTGCTTTTCTCTTTGCGGAGGAATCCATGGCGGTACAGCGCGCGCTCATCAGTGTGTTTGACAAGACCGGGATCGTGGAATTTGCGAAGCGGCTCGCCGCGCGGAAGATCGAGATTCTTTCGACGGGCGGGACCGCCAAGCTGCTGCGCGAGGCAGGAATCGCGGTGTGCGACGTTTCCGATTTCACGGGCTGGCCGGAAATGCTGGGCGGACGCGTGAAGACGCTGCACCCGAAAGTGCACGGCGGGCTGCTCTTCCGGAGGGGGCACGCGGAAGACCAGAAGCAGGCGGTGGAACATGGAATCGCGCCGATCGATCTCGTGGCAGTGAATCTCTATCCGTTTGAAGCGACGGTGGCGAAAACAGGACTGACGGCCGGAGAACTGATCGAGAACATCGATATCGGCGGGCCGACGATGCTGCGATCGGCAGCGAAGAATTTCGAGAGCGTTACCGTGGTGACGGACCCAGTGGATTTCGAGCGTGTCGCGAGTGAAATCGAGAGCGGGGGCGATACGACGCTGGCGACGCGGCTGGGGCTGGCACGAAAAGTTTTCGCGGCGACTTCGCGGTACGACGGTGTGATCACCTCGGAATTGGAACGACTGTCGGCCGGCTCCGGGCATGTGACCTTGGAAGCGAAACCGGCGCTGCCCGAGCGCGTGCATATCGCGCTGCGGCGACAGCAGGAGTTGAGATATGGAGAAAATCCGCACCAGGCTGCAGCGCTGTATGTGCCGGCGGGCCGCGCACCGGAAGGATTGGCGGCGGCCAAGCAACTTCAGGGCAAGGAACTCTCCTACAACAATCTCGTTGATCTCGAAGCGGCGCGGAGCCTGGCCGCAGAATTCAAGAATCCAGCGGCGGTGATCATCAAGCACAACAATCCCTGCGGGACGGCGGAGCGAGAGTCGTTGCTCGATGCGTACGTGAAGGCGCTGGCGTGCGACCCCGTATCGGCGTTCGGCGGAGTCTTGGCGTTCAACCGCGCGGTGGATGCGGTGACCGCGGAAGAGGTCGCGAAATTGTTTGTGGAATGCATTGCGGCGCTCGGTTTTGCGGATCGCGCAAGAGAAATCTTTGCGGCAAAGAAAAACCTGCGGCTGCTGGAACTGCCCGAGGGTGGCCTGGAGCCGGAACGTGAGCTGCAGCTCAAGCGCATTCTCGGCGGAATGCTGGTGCAGCAGCCGGACGTTGGCGAGATCAAGGAGGATGAGCTGCGTACGGCGACGAAGCGAGCGCCGACGGCGAAAGAAATGGAAACGATGCGTTTCGCGTGGAAAGTGGCGAAGCACTTGAAGTCGAACGCGATCGTTTTTGCGAAGGATGGCGCGACGCTGGGTGTCGGCGCTGGACAGATGAGCCGCGTCGATTCCGTGAAACTTGCTGTGATGAAGGCGCAATCTTCGCTGGCCGGTACCGTAGTCGCTTCCGATGCGTTCTTTCCATTTCCGGATGGGGTTGAAGAAGCAGCGAAAGCGGGGGCCACGGCGGTGATCCAGCCGGGAGGCTCGGTGCGCGATGCGGATGTCATAGCCGCCGCCGATCGGTTTGGACTGGCCATGGTGTTTACCGGCATGCGGCATTTCCTGCACTGAGATTCTTTGACCGGTGTGTCGTGCCCAGTGGTGAATTTGTTCAGAAGCTCGCCTTTAGCGCCCAATTTGAAAACGTTTTTCCGCTGAGCTGCATCCAACTCGTGGGGGCACCCAAGCTCTGGAAACGTCTTGCATTTGGCTTTTGACCGCGTTTCGGCCGCATGGGATAATTTAGGTTTCTGGGGCTACGATGAACCTTCGACTGATTACTCTTGCCGTAGTGCTGACGGGTGTCGCCGGCGCGGCCGCCACGGCGCAGATGCCGCCGAGTCCGGCGCCCGAACAGAAGCCCGATTGTCCTGCCGTTATGCAGGAGCAATTTGCCGGCCCGAAAACCGACCTTCCCGAAAAAGACTCCGCGCGCGCCGAGGCCTATTACAACTTCACGATGGGCCACATCTACGAACAGCAGTATGAAGCGACTAGCAACGCGGAATACGCCACCAAGGCGATCGAGGCGTACAAGAAAGCGTATGCGCTGGATCCGAAGTCGCAGGTAATCGGCGAGCGCCTGGCGGAAATGTATTGGAAGGCGCAGCGGATTCACGATGCGGTGGCGGAAGCGCAGGGAATCCTCAAACGCGACCCGGACAACGTGCAATCGCGGAGGCTGCTGGGGCGGATCTATTTGCGGAGCCTGGGCGATGTCAGCGCGGGCAATGGCCAGCCGGAAACGGTGAACCGCGCCATCGAGCAATATCGCGAGATAAACCGGCTCGATCCTTCGGACACCGAATCGGCGCTGTGGCTGGCGCGGCTTTACCGCCTGAAGAACGAACACGACAAGGCCGAACAGGTTCTGAAGAGCATCCTGAAGAACGATCCGGAAAACGAACCGGCCGTCGAGCAATTGACGCAGTTGCTTATGGACCAGGGCAAGTCCCCCGAGGCGGTCACGCTGCTGGAAGGTATCACCGCGCATTCTCCTTCACCGGTGCTCCTGGATCTTTTGGGAGATGCTCGCACCCAGACGCATGAGCTGGCCAAGGCGGAAGAGGCTTACCGCAAGGCCGAAGAACTCGATCCTTCGGAGTTGAGCCACCAGCGGGGGCTGGGGCAGACGCTGCTGGCCGAAGAAAAATATTCCGAGGCGCTGAAAGTTTACCAAAAGCTTTCGGGTGTTACCCCGGACGACTCGGACGTGTATTTGCGAATCGCCCAGATTTACCGCGAGTTGCACCAGCTCGATAAGGCCGAAGAGAATCTCGTGAAAGCGCGGCAGTACGCACCGGGCAACCTGGAAGTAATGTACAACGAGGCGATGCTGTACCAGGCCCAGGGGCGCTATGACGATGCCATCCGCGTGTTGTCGGACGCGGCCACGGGCATCAAGGGGCAGTCTCCCACGGTGCCGTCGCGGCGGCGGTCGCTGGCCATCCTGTATCAGCAACTCGGGCAGCTCTATCGCGATACGCAGAATTATCAGGCGGCGATATATACATTCGAAGAATTGGGGCATCTGGGCGAAGAAGAGGATCGCCGCGCGCGGATGATGATCATGGACACGTACCGCGCGGCAAAAGATTTGTCCAAAGCCCTGCAGACGGGCAAGGAAGCGCTGGCGAAATACCCGGCCGATCCCGCGATTAGGACAAGCCACGCGCTGTTGCTTGGCGAGAACGGACAGGCGGACGAGGCGGTCAAGATTCTGAGAGCGCAACTCCGCGGCGAGGCGGGAGATCGCGAGACGTATTTGAACATTGCCCAGGTGTACGAGCGCGGGCGGCGTTACAAGGAAGCGGAAGAAGCGGCTCGCGCCGCGGAAGTGCTGCCGGGCCAGGCGCGCGAAAACGAAATGGTGTGGTTCCTGCTCGGGGCCATCTACGAGCGGCAGAAGTTTTTCGACAAGGCCGAGGAACAGTTCAAGAAAGTGCTTGCGGTCAACCCGAAAAACGCTCCCGTCTTGAATTATTACGGCTACATGCTGGGCGACCTGGGGATACGGCTTGACGAAGCCGAAGCGCTGGTCCAAGAAGCGCTGAAGGAAGATCCCTTCAACGGGGCGTACCTCGACAGTCTCGGCTGGATTTATTTCAAAGAGAACAAGCTGGGCGCTTCGGAGAGCACGCTGCGGAAGGCTGTGGAGCGCGAACGGCACGACGCGACGATTCATTCGCACCTCGGCGATCTTTACGCCAAGATGGGCCGGGGCGATTTAGCCGCCGCGGAATGGGAAAAATCGCTGGTGGAATGGCGCCGCTCGCTGCCCGCGGACGTGGAGACCGACAAGGTCGCGGAGCTCGAGAAGAAGATCTCGCAAACGAAGCATCGCGTGGCGCAAAAATCTACGGCGACCGACGCGAAGCCGTAATTCAGCGCATGTCCGAAGTCCGCATTCCCGCGTTCGCAAAAATCAATCTCCGCCTGGATGTCCTCGGCAAACGTGCCGATGGATTTCACGAATTAAGAACCATTTTTCAGACTATCTCACTGCACGACGAATTGCGGTTGCGCGCGTCCCGCAGCGGCGGAGTTACGTTGACCATCGAAGGGAACCAGCCGCTCTCCGCCGAACCGGTGGAGAAAAATCTTGTGTATCGCGCGGTGGATGCGCTGCGGCGCGAACTGAGAATCCGCGGAGGGGTGGAACTTCAGTTAAAGAAAACGATTCCTGCGGGCCGTGGGCTGGGCGGGGGATCGAGCGATGCCGCCGCGGCGCTGCTGGGGTACCTGCGGCTGACGAGGAAAAAGCTGGCGGCGGCGCGATTGATGGAGATGGCCGCGTTTTTGGGCGCGGATGTCCCGTTTTTTTTGTTGGGCGGGCGAGCGCTGGGAATAAATAAGGGCGATGAGATTTATCCGCTGCCCGACGTCCCAAAGCTGCACGTCCTGGTTGTTTCGCCGAAAGAGATTCATGTGCCCACGCCGGATGCCTACCGCTGGCTGATGGCCGAGGCTCTGAGATTGACAAAATCGGCCGTAAACCCTAAACTTTGGGAGTTCTGTGCTCTATGCTGGAGCGCGCAGGGAAGCGGCCTTTCGAACGATTTCGAAGCGCCGGTTTTCCGGCGGCATCCCCGGCTTGATCGAATCAAGCGGGAGTTGCTCCAAAGAGGAGCTGCAGAAGCCTCGCTGGCGGGTAGCGGTTCGGCGGTGTTTGGAGTTTTCCCGAGCCCAGCGATGGCGCGCCGAGCCGCTGTTGGGTTTCCGCACGATCAGACCTTCGTTTGCGAGACTGTCTCGCGCGACAGGTACGCTCGTTTGATGCGCATCGCAGGATAACCTGCCGTCGCTTCGTGGATTCCGCCTCAGCGTCTCCGAAGAAGTTGACAGTTAAAAGTTGAAAAAATGGGGACAGAAGCGGCGCTTGCGATGCCTTCCCCCATTTCTGGTCTTCACTTTTGACTTTCAACTGTTAACTGTCAACCGCGTCCAAACAAAAGAATTGCAGAGTTTAAGTTGCTGAGGGAGTACGAGCGTCGTGAACGACGACCGATTCAAGATTTTCTCGGGGACCGCGAATCCGATTTTAGCGGAAAGCATCTGCCGCCACTTGGACGTACCGCTGGGTAAAGCGCTGCTCGGGCGCTTCAGCGACGGGGAGATCTATTTCCAGATTCTGGAAAACGTTCGCGGGGCGGACGTATTTGTTGTTCAGCCGTGCCACGCCCCGGTGGACAACCACCTGCTGGAATTGCTGCTGATGATCGACGCGTTCAAGCGTGCGTCGGCGTGGCGGATTACGGCGGTGCTGCCGTATTACTGCTATGCGCGGCAAGACCGGAAAGACAAGCCGCGAGTTCCGATCTCCGCGAAGCTCGTTGCGGACTTGCTGGAAACCGCGGGTGCAAGCCGGGCGCTGACGTTGGATTTGCACGCGCCGCAGATTCAGGGTTATTTCGACGTGCCGGTGGATCACTTGTATGGTTCGCCGGTGCTGGTGGAACACTTCCGGCACATGAAGCTGCCAAATCTGACAGTCGTTTCGCCGGATGCAGGTGGCGTGGAGCGGGCGCGGTTTTTCGCGAAGAAACTGGATGCGCCGCTGGCGATCGTAGACAAGCGCCGCGTGGACGTGGACGTCAGCGAAGTGATGAACCTAATCGGCGACGTGCGCGGACGCAGCACGCTGATCGTAGACGACATTATCGATACGGCGGGGACGCTGGTGAAGACCGCCGAGGCTTTGGCGCGCGAAGGCGCCACGCAAGTCTATGCGGCGTGTACGCATGCGGTGCTTTCCGGTCCTGCGGTGGAGCGGATCGCGAAATCGATTATTACGGAAGTGGTGGCGACGGACTCCGTGCCGTTGAGCGAAGCCGGGAAGAAGATGGGGAAGATCAAAGTATTGAGCGTTGCGGATTTGCTGGCGCGCGGGATTCGTTCGATTCACGAAGAGACTTCCATCAGCGAGCTGTTTATTTGAAGTGAAATCAAAGAGCCGAAGAGTCTAAAGGGTATTCGAAGGAAGGGAAGAAGGACATGGCAGAGAAGATTGTAGTGGAAAGTTCGCCGCGCCAGACGCGCGGCAAGAACGAGGCGCGGCGGCTCCGGTTGACGGGTAAGGTGCCGGCTGTGCTGTATGGCGGCAAGGGCGCGGCCATCACACTGACGGTGAACGCCAAGCAGGTCAGCGCGATTCTCCGGTCCGAGAGCGGGCACAACACACTTTTTCAGGTGGATCTTGGCGGAAAGCACGAACCCGCGATCCTGAAAGATTGGCTGGTTGATCCCATCAGCGGGAAATTGCTGCACGTGGATCTTCTGCGCGTGGCCATGGACGTCCGAATGAGGGTGAAAGTTCCCGTACACACGTTTGGCGAGCCTTCCGGCGTGAAGGTACAGGGTGGAGTTTTCGAAGTGGTGACGCGCGAAGTGGAAATCGAATGCTTGCCGGCGGACATCCCGACGGAATTCAGGATGGACGTCAGCGGTTTGATGCTTGGCAAGCAGCTCCGCGCCAATGAATTGCCGATCGACACGGCCAAGATGAAGTTGATTACCGAGCCGGAGCGCGTGCTGGCGCACGTCGTGGCGCTGAAGGTCGAAGAAGAGAAGCCCGTGGAGGCCGTGGCGGCGGAAACGGCAACGCCGGCCGAGCCGGAAGTCATCAAGAAGGGCAAGAAGGAAGTGGAAGGGGAAGAAGGCGCCGAGGCGGAGGCCAAACCGAAGGCGGATGCCAAACCTAAAGTAGAAAAGAGTGAAAAGGGCGAAAAGAAGAAATAATACGGTGTTGTGTAAAGAGGGGCCTGCGGCAGGCGGGCTGCCGGAAAAAGGTCTATGCGGCTCATCGTCGGACTTGGGAATCCCGATCCGGAGTATCAGTGGACGCCGCATAACCTGGGTTTCATGGTGGTGGACGAGCTGGCGAATCGCAACGGGATTCGCGTGGAGCGGCCCGAGGGCAAGGCGCTGGTGGGCCGAGGAAAGATTGCTGGAGAAGAAGTGATCCTGGCGAAGCCGCAGACGTACATGAATCTCAGCGGCATCTCCGTGCGGGAGCTGCTGGGGAAGTACGAGCTCGACGCGCGGGATTTGCTGGTGATGTGGGACGAAGTGCAATTGCCTCTGGGCACTATCCGGGTTCATCCCGACGGCAGCGCGGGAAGCCACAACGGCGCGAAGTCGGTGATCGGTTCGGTTGGCACGCAGGAATTTGCAAGGATGCGGCTGGGTTGCGGGCCAGATCATCCGTTGAGCAGCCGCAAAGAATACGTGCTGCGGCCGATGAAGAAGGCGGAGCTGGAAGTAGCGGCAGAAATGATTGGTGAAGCCGGAGACGCTGTTGAAATGATTCTGAGTCAGGGCATCGACGCAGCAATGACGAAATACAACCGGCGGAAACCGGCGGATCCGGAAGAGCCGGAAGAAAAGTAGAGACGATTTCACCGGGCTGCGCGCCCGGAGTGAATGGAAAGAGGTCATCATGGAAGAACGTTATTACGATTTGGTTTTCATCGTGCGGCCGGCGACGCCGGAAGAAGAAATCAAAAAAGTCCTCACGGTCATCGAGCACACTGTCGCGGAAAAGGGCGGCAAGATTGAGAAGACCGAGCACTGGGGCACGCGGAAGCTGGCGTACCGCGTGGCCAAGCACCGCGAAGGCATCTACGTGCACCAGGAAATCCGCACGAACCACGGTGAACTGATTGCCGAGCTGGAGCGCCGTCTGCGCGTGCAGGACAACGTGATCAAATATCAGACTGTGCGGCTGGACGAAGATTTAAAGCGGCAGAAGAAGCTCACGCTGAAGCGCGAGAAGCGCGCCGCGCGGCGTCCGCGCCGCACGCCGGCTCCCGTCCCAGCGGCGGCAGCGCCGGAGCAGGCCGCGGCTAGCAGCTAGGTCCGCGCGCCGAAGGATTTTTTTTATCGAGAAAAGGTGACACCGGCTCGACCGGGGTCACCGGTAGATTGACCCCGGCAAGCCCGGGGCGATGAGCGAAAGGGTGGAAGGTATGGCAGAGGAACAGAAACAAGCACCAGCGCCCGGGGGAGCTCCGCGGCGTGAAGGCGGCTCCGGTGGTCATGGTGGCCACGGACCCGGCGGAGGACACGGTGGTCCTCGGCGCGAAGGCGGACCAGGCGGCGGTGGTCCGGGAGGTCCCGGAGGCCGGCCCAGGGGCAAGCGCCAGTATTTCCGGAAGAAGAAGGTGTGCAAGTTCTGCGTCGAGAAGATGGACTTCATCGACTACAAGCGCGCGGACATCCTGTCGCAGTTCGTGCAGGAGCGCGGAAAGATTCTGCCACGCCGGATGACGGGCGTGTGCGCGCGCCATCAGCGCTGGCTGGGCGTGGCCATCAAACGGGCGCGCAACATCGCGCTGTTGCCGTTTGCGGGCAGCGCGGCGGGCACGCAGGCACCGCGCGTCGTTGTTCCCGGTGCAGCGGCTGGTCATGCTGCGTCGGCCACACCAGTAGCGATTGCGCCGGCCGCGGTTGCGCCGGCTCCGGTCACTGAAGCGCCGAAGGCCTAAGCCTTACTGGAAAAAGAAACAGGAGCCAAGAGAATACTCATGCAAATCATTCTTCAAGAGGACATTGAAAAGCTGGGCCACCGCGGTGACGTCGTCACGGTGAAGCCGGGATATGCACGCAATTTTCTTTTGCCGCAAAAGCTGGCGGTGGAGGCGACTGCGGGCAACTTAAAAGCTATCGAGCGCATTCGCACGTCGCTGGCCAAGAAAACGGCCACGGAGCAGGAGGCGGCGGAGAAGCAGGCCGCACTGCTCAACGGCGTTTCGCTGAAGTTCACGCGCAAGACCGGGGAGAACGATCAGATGTTCGGCTCGGTCACTTCCGCCGATATCGCGGAAGGACTGGCGGCGCAGGGCTTCAAGATTGACAAGCGCCAGGCGCAGCTCGGCGAGCCACTTAAGACCATCGGAGAATTTCCAGTGACCATCAAGGTGTTCCGCGACGTCACCGCGCAGATCAAGGTGAGTGTCGAAAAAGAAGCGTAATCCCAAGAATCCCGGCCGCGGAATTCGCCGCTGTTCCGTTCGGAACAGCGGCGATTGAGTTTTGCGCCCAAGGAACAGGCGCCAATCGTCGAAATGACTTGCGATCAAGCTAGCGCCAGCGCCCCCGTTGCGAGTGGCGTCATGCCGGCCTGTGGAGGCGCTGCGAATTCGCTATCGGCTTTTTGGCTACGGACAATCGAAGCAGGGCCGCCAGGCTGCTATCCTATCATCGGGCTTCTATCCCAGGGCCTGGAGAGCATTCTTAAGAACACGCGAACTGTCTTGGACTGCTTCGTATCCACGTTGTTGTTGGCGGCACTGGCCGCCTGCGGCTCCGCGCAAAACCCGCCGCCAGAGTCCAAGCCACAAAGCAGCAGCGAGGCCGGGGCGGGGGGCAACGGGCAACCCGCCAAGAGGGCCAAGCGTGTCTTCACGAACGACGATTTCTCTTCCGCACACGCTTCGGGCGGTGGGGTGGATGTATCGTCTCAATGGTCGGTGGACAGTTTTTTCCCAAAGACCCTGTAACCGCGAAGGACATCGCGGCGGTAGAAAAGTTCATCACGCCCAGCTACCTATTCAACCTCAGACAGACCAAAGTGTCAGTAGCGAATCTTTATCTTCAACAATACTAAGGACGTGGCTTTCCCGAGTCGAGGCGAATGGGAAGAGCGGCTATTCGCCGGGTTTGACTGCACACGAGCAGCCCAAGGCGACTATGTAAAAGAGCTTGATTTCGTTTCCAAGGCCCGGGAGTATCACGATTTGCTGGTGGCCGAAAAATTTACGGACAGCGAACTAAGAATCTTGGGCGATTTGCGAGCGCGCCTGATCGCGGGCTGGGAGCCCGTTCGCGTGTGCAATGCAAAGTTCGACGTCATCCGCAAGAAGGATGGGCGCGCGCGGACGAATGGCTCAAGGCGCATCCGTCAAAACTGAACTAGAGCTAGACCCTCACAAGGTGTTCCGCGACGTCTCGGCGCAAATCAAGATGACGGTCGAAAAGGAAGCGTAAGAAATCCTTCGATCGAACGTTTTCTCAAAAGCGCAGCATGCTGCGCCCCTACATTTTTTGAAGCTTGCTTGATTACATCGTTAGGACGACGCGGAATTCGGCTTTGCCGCTCATCATGCGGGCGTAGGCTTCGGCGGCTTTTTCCAGGGGATATTTTTCGATCATGGGACGGACGCCGGTCATTTCGGCGAAGCGCAGGGTGTCTTCGGAATCGGTGGGAATGCCGCCGGGCCAGCCCTGGACTCTCCTTCGCCCCACGATAAGTTGAATTGGCGAAGCTTCAATCGGGCCCTGTCCCGCGCCGACAACCAGCAACGTTCCGTTCAAGCTGAGACCGCCGACTAGGTCGGACATGGATTTTGAATCCGTGGCGGTGGCCAGGATTGCGCGGGCGCCGCCGAGTTTCTGGAGTTCTTCCGCGGCATTGGTGGCTTTGCTGTCAATGTAGACGTGCGCGCCGAGTTTCTTAGCGAGAGCGGCCTTCTGGGAACCGCGGCCGACGGCGGCAACTTTGTATCCAAATTTATTGGCAAACTGAATTCCGAGATGCCCGAGGCCGCCGATGCCTTGGACGGCAACGAGGTCTGAAGGCAATGCGCCGCTGTGGCGCAGGGCGTTGAAGGTGGTGACTCCCGCGCAAAGGAGCGGGCCGGCTTCCACGGCGTCGAGGCTGCCCGGCATTGCGGCGAGCGCTTCCACGGGAGCGATCATGTATTCCTGATAGCCGCCATCGAAGCTGATTCCGGAAATTTTCAGGTTGCGGCAATTGGCGAAATCTCCGCGGCGGCACGGGAGGCAAGTGCCGTCCTGGCCGCCGTGCCAGCCGACGCCGACGCGCTGGCCTTTTTTCCAGCCGGTGACGCCGGAGCCGACGTCGTCGATCACGCCGGCGACTTCGTGTCCGGGGGCGCGGGGATATTGAATACCTGGCCAGTGTCCTTCTTTTACGAGGCTGTCGCTGTGACAGATGCCGCAAGCCTGCACGCGAATGCGCACGTGTCCCGCGCCCGGGTTGGGAATTTCGCGCTCGACGATTTCAAAATCCGCTCCCGGTTTCGGCACCCGTACCACTTTCATCTTTGCCATCGAGACTCTCCGTTCTTTATTCTGGATTCACGCCCTGAACTTGGATGCTCGTCGCGCGGAAACCGACACATATTGCGGCGCTGCAGAGCCGGCAAGTGCAGAACAAGATTGCGCAGAGAGCGGCAAAAAGTTTTGCAGAGATTTCCGAGGCCATGCACAGGCACTCCGATTGACGCGCGCGGGACTTCTGCGCACAATGCGGCATCACTTTGAACAAGGAAGTGTTCGTACCTGGGGTGAAAAATTCTGCGCTTGCCCTCCCGCGCAGAACGTGGTACAAAAGCGAAGAAAAGGCGAATACAAGACAGGCCTCTCATGCCCGCAGACCCGACACTCGAGAAACCCTTACCGAATAACCTGGATGCCGAGCGCTCCGTTCTTGGCGCGATTTTGCTGGACAACCATGCGCTGAATCCGGCGATCGAGCATCTACGGCCCGAGGACTTCTTTCTCGACCAGCACCGGCGGGTGTTCACACAGATGATCGCGCTGGGCGAAAGCCAGCAGGCCATCGACCTGGTTACGCTGACGGAGGAAATGCACCGCAAGGGCGACCTGGAAGCCTCCGGCGGAGCGCCGTACCTGGCGTCGCTGGCGGACGGCATGCCCAAGGTATCGAACATCGAACACTACGCACGCATCGTCAAAGAAAAGGCGATGCTGCGAAACCTGATTCATGCCACGCACAATATTCAGCAGCGCGCGTTCGAGGGCGAGGATGGCGCCGACACCATCCTGGATAACGCCGAGTCCTCGATCTTTGCTTTGGCGGAAGACCGCGTAAAGGCCGGGCTGGTCCCGATTAAGGAAATTGTCCGTGACAATTTCGAGCGGCTTGAAAAAATCTTCCGTGAGGGGAAGAGCATCACCGGTATCGCCACGGGCTACACCGAACTCGACAAGCTCACGTCGGGATTGCAGTCCTCTGAATTGCTGATCCTGGCGGCGCGCCCCTCGCAGGGAAAGACGGCGCTGGCGCTGAACTTGATGGAGAACATCGCGATCCGGGGCGGGCACCCGGTGGCGATGTTCAGCCTGGAAATGTCCAAGGAATCGCTGCTGCAGCGGCTAGTGGCGTCGGTGGCGCAGATCGACGCGCACAAATTCCGTACCGGTCATTTGAGCAAGGAAGACTGGAGGCGGATGACGGAATCGCTGGGAACTATATCGGCTGCACCGTTGTGGCTGGATGACGCGGGTTCGATCAGCGTCCTGGAGATCGGAGCCAAGGCCCGCCGGCTGAAGCGCGACAAGGGGCTTTCGATGCTGATCGTTGATTATTTGCAGCTCATCACCGCGAGGGGGCGGTTCGGCAACCGGCAAGAAGAAGTTTCCAGCATTTCTCGCGCTTTGAAGGGCTTGGCCAAAGAACTGCAGATACCTGTGCTGGTGCTCAGTCAACTTTCGCGCGCGCCGGAGCGGGACGAACGCGGGCCGCAGCTTTCGGATTTGCGCGAGTCAGGCGCCATCGAACAGGATGCCGACGTGGTGATGTTCATCTACCGGCCGCATTTTTTCAAAGCAGGAGCGACGCCCGAAGAGAGGGAAGAGACGGAGCTGCGAATCGCCAAGCAACGAAATGGTCCGACCGACATGGTGAAATTTGTCTTCCGCAGCCGGTTTACGCGGTTTGAAGAGGCGGCGCCGGATGCGTTCTCGCAATTTGCCCCCGACGAGATGTAACTGTTGCCACCATGCGGCAATTCAGCCACAATTTGGTTGACCGATGGCCTAGTAATAACGATTTTGGTGACGGGTTTCTACAGGGACTTTAAGCTTTTATTAGAGTCAACACTTATAGAAGTGTTGATTCTAAAGGCGTAGTTAGAGGCGTGTTTTTCGAGCATTTTCACAAGTGCTGATTGTAAAAGAGTTACGCGGAGAAGATCGAAAAAGGTGACACACTGTCGGGGAATTAACACAGTCTCCGATTTCCATGACCTCCTCGCGATGATTGGGTTCGGCCCCTAGAGGCTGATTGCTATTATTGTGCAGATTCGTGCCTACCTCAAGCGTGTCGCGTCCAAGAAAATAGAGTGACATGGTAAGAAGTTGCTACGGCCTTCTATTTCAAAAGCATGACCGTCTAGCCAAGCCCTCTGTTTCCCGCACTTACGAAGAATTTTGAAATTTCCAGGTGTCCGGGACCCTAGGCTGAGCCGGGCGCTCGGTGCGGAAGATGAGCGCTCGAAAGTTAAAGGGACGAGCGGCTGTGAATTGCGCAGAATTACCTGTGAAAGAGTGTACCAGAATGGCATTTGAACTCAAGAAGAAATAGGGGCTTTCAGGTTGACGGCGGATTTGAAGGGCCTTTGGGTTGCAGTGGAAGAGGGGGTTGTCTTTCACGCGGCAGGCTGTGGGGTTGGCAGCGGGCCGAGGCAGCGCGAATGGCGTAAACTATTTTATTCGGAAGACCCATGGCAGGCACACAGAAGAGTCCCCGCAAAGAAGTGCGACGTCCGGTGTGGGCGGAAGTTTCGCTCGGCGCGCTGGCATACAACCTCGAAGCGATCCGCAAATATGTAAACCCGGCACAAGAAAAGCGCAAATCGCCGCGCAAGATTCTTTCCATCGTCAAAGGGAATGGCTACGGCCACGGCGGCCCGGAGGTGGCAAAGGCTCTGGAGAAAGTCGGCTCGGACTGGTTTGGGGTTACCTGTGCGGACGAGGGGATTGCCGTTCGCAAGGCCGGCGTCCGAAAGCCGATCCTGGTGCTCACGAGTTTCGTGCCGGGAGAAGAATCCCGGCTGGTGGAACACGACCTCACGGCGGTGATCCATCGCTGCGAACAATTGGCGTTACTCAATCGTGCGGCGGCGCGCCGCGGCGGCAAGAAACACGTGCCCTTCCATTTGAAGATCGATACGGGGATGAACCGCCTGGGGATTGCAACCGGCGACGTGGAGTGCTTTGCGCGGCAATTGGGGAAGTGCAAGCATCTGCAGCTTACAGGAATTTTTTCGCACTTTGCTTCGTCGGAAGTCTTCACGGATACCGCCGTTGGCCAGCAGACACGCGAACAGGAAGAGCGTTTTTACGGGGCGCTGGAGCGGCTGCGCGCTCTGGGGATCGATCCGGGAATGGTGCACTTGGCGAACAGCGCGGCGATCGTGACGCGGCCGGAAACCTGGGCGGACATGGTGCGGCCCGGCGTGATTCTTTATGGCTACCATCCGGGCTACGATCCGGCTGAAAAGCGCGAGGAAGCCGAAGTGCGGTTGCCGCTGAAGCCGGTGATGAGCCTTCGTGCGCGGGTTATCAGCCTGCGCAATGTTCCGCAGGGCGCGGGAGTCGGATACAACGCGACGTTTGTGGCAAAAAGGCCGTCGCGCATCGGCGTTCTGGCCGCGGGGTACGGAGACGGAATTCACCGATCGCTGGGAAATCGCGGGAACGTGCTGCTGCGCGGGAAGCTCGTGCCGATCGTCGGCATCATCTCCATGGACGTGACCATGATCGATGTCACAGACGTGGAGGGCGCAGAGATCGGCGATGTAGCCACGATTTATGGCACGGGTGGCAAGGAAATACTGCCGGCGAATCGCGTGGCGCGTAGCGTCGGGACGGTGACCTCGGATCTGTTGTGCGCCGTGAGCCAGCGCGTGCTGCGGCTCTACGTCAGATAATAGGAAGTTTCTATCCACTGCATTCGGTAATTCCTCTGCCGCTGATTTGATACCTGCTTGACGCTATGTTGTTAAGAGAGTATATAGACCACGGTACCGAGAACCGGCGTTCCACATGCCGCATCGGCCCTCGGCTCCTGCGGGCTGGCTGTACTGATTTTGCAGTGAGAGCTCGAAACTGTGAGGTCGTATGAGCCGGATCAGCCCCGAAGCGCAGCGGCGTTGGCATTCCCCGGAATCTAGAGTTTCACGCGAGCGTGAAGATCATGCGATTGGTGCTCGTACTTCCTGGGCTTGGGGTGGGGGCTGGGATTTCTGGGTGGTGCGCGCGTTTCTAGTGGCATGCACGGGAGCCGTGAGCTATACGTTGGGGCCGTTCGGCCTCCGTGGATTGCCGGCCGCCGGTGTGGGATTTCTGATTGCGCTGGTAGTCTTGTTGGCGGAGTTGCGGCTGCGCCGGGTGGCGTTGAGCGGGCTGCTAGGCGGGGCGTTTGGCGCGGTCCTCGGAGTATTCGCCGCCTTGCTCGTGACCCTGGTCATCTCCCGCACGGATGAGCCCGAACCCACCAAGTCCTTCCTCGAATTTGCCGCACTCTTCGCATTCGGATATCTCGGAGTCGTCCTTGGCTCGGGCCGGGGCGGAGAATTGCGTGTTGGCGCTGTGGAGGAACTCTTAGGGAAGAAATCTGCTCCCGCAGGATCCGTGAAGCTGCTCGACACCAGCGTATTGATCGACGGCCGAATTGCCGATATATGCGAAGCGCAGTTTCTGGGAGGTGTTCTCGGAGTGCCGCAATTCGTGCTGCACGAGCTGCAGATGGTGGCCGATTCTTCGGAACCGCTGAAGCGGCAGCGCGGGAGACGCGGGCTTGAGGTGCTGCAAAGGATTCAGAAGATGCCACGCAGGTCCATCGCTCGCACCGTGCTGGCCACCAGTCCAAACTGTCTGGCCACCTGGCGTACCGATGCGCTCGCACGCCAGCCCCACCGCATCCTCAAAGTCTTTGCTGAAAGGCGCCTTGCTCGGCAGTTGCGGAACCTTCTCGATCCTTACCCCGCACTCGGGACAGCACACCCGATACAGTTCGATGATCACC
>Ga0193729_1000207_pt1 | contig 29735 bp, 30 predicted proteins | sample U1c2metaG_FD_143036 | JGI IMG/M metagenome (GOLD analysis project Ga0193729, IMG submission 143036) | Soil microbial communities from a riparian zone of the East river system, Colorado, United States - U1c2 | ecosystem: Environmental > Terrestrial > Soil > Riparian zone | place: USA: East River...
ATCACCGAAACGCAGCCCTTCGTAGATGCGATCAACAAAATCGCGCCGCTCGTTCTCGAATTGAAAGCGAAATACGGGATCGAGTTTTTCAGCATCGGCGGGGGAGTCGGGATCGTTTACGAATCGTCGTTCATGAGCGGCAGCAGCGATTGGTGGGATTCGAGCAAGAGAAAAGAACAGCGGACGAATCAGTTGTCGATCCAGCAATATGTCGATGCAATCTTGCCGCCACTGCGCGAATTGAAATTGCGGATTCTGCTGGAACCGGGCCGCTTGCTCGTGGGCAATGCCGGAGTCTTGCTTACTCGGATTCGTTACATCAAGCGCACCGGGCAAAAAAAATTCGCGATTGTCGATGCGGGCATGAACGACCTGATCCGCCCGGCGCTTTACCACAGTTTTCACGAGATCGTTCCGATGGAGGAGCTGAGCAAGAGTAAGAGCAAGAACACGGAAAAGATCGACATCGTCGGTCCGGTTTGCGAGACGGGTGATTTTTTCGCGCTCGATCGCGAGATGCCCGAAGTGCGCGAGGGCGATCTGCTCGCGATCATGAGCGCGGGCGCCTACGGGTTTGTCATGGCTTCGAACTACAATTCGCGGCCGCTCCCGGCCGAAGCGCTCGTGCGCGGCGACAAATTCGCCCTCATCCGCAAACGGCAGAGACCGGAGGATTTGGTGCACGACGAAATTGAACCGGAGTGGTTGTAGCGCACCACTTGCGCAATTCCGTCTTCAGCATAGATAGTGCTCTCCTCCATTCGATGAAACGGTTGCTTGTTCTCTTCTCATTGGCGGTCGCAGTTGCGGCCCAAGCCCGCGCGGCTGGCGGCGAATACATTTTGCTCGTGGGCGGCCCTTCCTTGCATCAATGGGAACAATACAAAGCCTACCCGCACGATCATTGGTGGGCAAACTTCCTCCACGCCGCACGCTTGCGCGCTGAACAGGTGCGTGGCCAGCTCGGGCCTGATGCCATGATTACCATACTTGTTTATAAGCAAGGTTATCTCGACCGGGCCAAACAGGAACACCAGGACTTGATCAGCTACATCAATTCGGTGGGGGAGAAGTTTCATCTCAACCTGATTTATTTTCAGAACGGGAGCGACGTGATCAACTACTTGAACAACGGCCAGAACCGCGAACGTCTGAAGATAACTGGCTTCGAATATTTCGGACATTCCAATCGGGCCTGTTTCATGTTCGATTACAGCAACAACATCGACAGCGCATGTAAATCGTGGCTACACGACTCCGAGTTGACCAAGATCAGCCGCGGTATTTTCGCGCGTGGCGCTTACATCAAGAGTTGGGGCTGCCACACCGGCGAGGAGATGTCGAAGAAATGGTACAGCGCCACCGGCACGCACATGATCGGCGCGGTCGGCAAGACCCAGTACATGATGGAAGAATTGCCCGTGCTCGTGTCGCAGAGCGACAAGTGGGTGAACTAAAGGAAATGACGAATGGCGAATGTCTAATGACGAAAGAATGACGAAATTCGTCATTTGAGCATTCGGACTTCCTTCGTCCTTCTTTCCGGTTTCCGACTGTCGATCTTTCATTTAAGGTCGCGGCGCGATGAAACTCGATCGGCTGCACGCACTTTATCGTCAGCCGCTCTTCGATTTAATTTCGCAAAGCCGCGAAATTCATCTCGAGCATTGGCGCCGGGAAGAGGTGCAGCGCTGCAGTCCGCTCAGCGTTAAGACCGGCGGTTGCAGCGAAGATTGCGCTTATTGCGCGCAGTCTTCTCATTATTCTACCGGCGTCGAGCGCGAAGAGTTATTGTCGATCGAAAAAATTGTTGCCGCAGCCAAACGCGCGCGCGCCCAAGGCGCGACCCGTTTCTGCATGGGCGCAGCCTGGCGCGGCGTGCGCGACGGCACGGAAAAATTCGAGCGTGTCCTCGAGATTGCGCGCGAGGTGGGCCCGTTCGACATGGAAGTTTGCGTCACGCTCGGGGAAATCGGGCCGGTCGAGGCGCGCAAACTCAAAGCTGCTGGCGTGACCGCTTACAATCACAATATCGACACGTCCCCGGACTTTTATCCGGAGATCGTCAGCACGCACACATTTCAGGATCGTTTGAAAACGATCGCCGCCGTGCAAGCGAGCGGCATGTCGGTTTGCTCCGGCGGAATTATCGGGATTGGCGAATCAGAGAATGATCGTTTACGCATGATCGAGGTCTTGAGCAATTTTGATCCGCCGCCGGAGAGTGTGCCGATCAATTGTTTGATCCCGCAAAGCGGGACGCCGCTGGCCGACCAACCGCCGGTCGACATCTTTCAACTCGTGAGGCTGGTCGGCGTCACGCGCATCGCGTTGCCGGAAGCGCGTATCCGACTCGCCGCCGGTCGCACCCGGATTTCGCGCGAAGGCCAGGCGCTTTGTTTTTTTTGCCGGTGCGAACTCGATTTTTTACGGCGACAAACTTCTAACCGCGCAAAATCCGGCGGCGGATGTCGATGTTGCATTGCTGCGCGAGCTGGGGTTGCAAATTGAATCGGAACCTCGCACGGAGTCCACAACGGGTACAGATGAACACGGGTTGGTTTTATCTTCGCGCGATGGCTCGGTCCATTTGGCGAAAAATCAGAAGCAGAAATAAGTGCGCACTTGAATTTTCCCCGCGCGACTATATCTGATTGCTCGCCGCGTGATGAAGGTGATCTAAGGTTGGCGTCTGCCAGAGATGCCTTACAATTCTTGGAATGAAGATCTCCGCCGATACCCAAAGAGCGATCAGTCTAATCTTGATTTATATGGCGCTGTTGTTTGCTTTGATTGGCGCCGCGGCGCGGATGAAATCGCAATTCCACGCCCGTCTCGAAATTTCCACGGCCGGATTCGTAACCGCCGCGATATTGGCGACACTCGGCGTGATCACGCTCTTATTTTCATTCAAAAGCAAGAAATTGTAGGGCATTGCTGTGAAACGCCGTGGCTGATGCGACGGCTTGGGCTGTAGACTTCGCTCTCGGAGCGACGCGATGCACGCGAGATTGGCGTCCGCGGGCGTTGGGCGAAAAGAAATGCGGCGACGACCCTTCCCGAATCGCCGCCGCTTCACCCCAAAAATAACCGAAGTTATTCCTTCATTGCGTTGTGAAGTTCTTGCTGCGCAGCGCGGATGTCCTGGTGGGCCTTTTGCAGGGCGTCGAATTTCGTCTGCTGTTCAGGCGTGAGCAACGGACGAATTTGCGACATGGTGCTGGCCATTATCGCCTGAGTTTTCTGCATCGCGTCCTTGTGGATGGCGATGATCTGCGGTTTGGCTTGATCGAGAATCGGCTGAACCTTTGACTGTTGATCAGACGTAAGGCTCAGCGTCTTGGTCAAGTGTTCAAGACTGAACCCCTGGCCATGGCACCGGCCGGGACCGCCTTGGGCTTGCGCAATGGCGAAGCCGCCGATCGCGATCGCGCCGACGGCAGCGAGTGTAAGCAAGTTTCGTTTCATGTTTGTTCCTGTTCTGTTGTTTTGTTGTTTCTGCGAAGCGCTTTTGCGCTCCCTTTCAAAGGTGATGACCGCACAGGAGTCGCGCGGGTTACATTTTCTTGTTTGTCGATCCGCCGACAACTTGTAACCATAACGTGTCCAGGCTGGTCTTACCTAATAGTGTGGATGCGATCTTGGCTACATGGATGATCTTGATGCAGGCGCGCTGGTTGAAGCTGCGCTCCGGAATGACGATGAAGCGGCTCGCGAACTGGTTCGGCGGCTCTATCCGCTGGTGGCGAAATTGGTGCGCGCGCATCGTCCGCGGCGCACGGCCGAGGAGGACCTTTGTCAGATGATTTTCATAAAAGTATTTCAAAAATTATCTCAATTTTCGGGCAAAGTGCCGCTCGAACATTGGGTCTCTCGCATCGCTGTGAACACCTGCCTCAACCAAATCGACGCCGAGAAAGCGCGCCCCGAATTGCGCTACGCCGATTTGAGCGAGGAGGAACAAGCCGTCGTGGAAAATCTCGCCACTTCAGCTCGCGAGCTGGCGCCGGACGAGCGACTTGCGTCCCGTCAACTCGTCGAACACCTTCTTGGTCTATTAAAACCGGTCGAGCGGCTCGCCATCGATCTGCTTTACTTGCAAGGACGTTCCGTTGAGGAAATCCGCAAAATCACCGGCTGGAGCGTAGCCCTTATCAAAGTGCGGGCGTTTCGGGCGCGCCAGAAAATGAAAGATCAGCTCGCCAAAATTTCTGTGAGGGAAAATCTATGACGGATGTTGATGGGAAAATCGATCGGTTGCTCCGGGCAGCGGCGTTGGCAAAGGAAGAGGCTCCGCTGGACGCGCCGTTCGGATTCGATACGCGTGTCGTCGCTCTCTGGCGCGCGAAGGAGAAGGCTGCGTCGCTCGGTCTGGCGCGTCTTGTTCGGCGCGTCGCGCTCATTGCCATCGCCGTGGCGGTCGTAGCCGGGGCGGGCGCATATCGCGAAGCCGGTCAAAGCCGCGACAGCAACGAGCCGTTGGCGAATGAATTCGCCATCGCGGATTCCGCGATTCAAGATGAATTCTCGCAATGAATCGCGCGTTGAAATGGAAATTAATCGTCGGTTTCGTCCTTGTCTTTGTCGCCGGCGGAATGACCGGCGCTTTCTTGGGCGCGTCGCACGCGCGCCATCTTTTCTTCGCGCAGCCTCATCGGGGAATGATGAGCCAAAGAATCCGCGACCACTATCGGGCGCAGCTGAACTTGACGCCGGAACAAGTCGCCAAGATATCACCGATCATCGACAAAACCGCCGCGCAGCTCGAACAAATCCGGCACGAAACGGGTCAGCGTGTGCACGAGCTCTTCACGGAAGCGCACCGCGAGATGGCCGCGCACCTTAGCGACGAGCAACGCACCAAGTTACAAGCGATGGAAGCACGCCATCACCAATGGATGCAGCATCAGCCTGGATTTCGCTGGCGGCATTCACCATCGCCGGAAAAACCGGAGTAGCGTTCAAGGGCGGCGGTATCCCAGCCGCCGAAATTCCAAGGATGGGCGCGTAGAAAGCGTCCGATCCTTGGTCTACAAGCTTATAGTACTCTTCTTCCCGCTGAGATCCCGAGGATCAAGAAGATCAGGAACATCACCAGGAAAAGAAAGAACAGAAACTTCGCGATCCCGGCAGCAGCCGCGGCAATTCCTGTAAATCCCAGCAGCGCTGCCACCAACGCGATGACAAAAAAAACTGCAGCCCAATACAACATATCAATCTACCTCCTTTAAATAGATTCGAATCTGCCGCGAAATCGCGCGCCTCCGAGGCGCGGCGGTTTCCCAACCGCCGATCAGTTAGCCGACGATCTCACGCAGCAATCCCGGCCCGCGATAAATCAAGCCCGTGTAAACTTGCAGGAGCTGCGCGCCCGCTTCGATTTTTTCGCGCGCTGATTCCGCATCGGAAATTCCGCCGGAAGCGATCAGGGGGATGGCCGATCTTGCGGTGATCGTGCGCACCAATGCGGTAGATTTTTCCCGCAGTGGCGCGCCGCTCAACCCGCCTTCTTGATCAAGGGCCGGCGGGATCGACGAATGATCGAGCGTCGTGTTCGTGGCAATGATTCCCGCGACTTGATTCTCTTCGCAGGTCGCGATGATCTCATCTAACTCGCTAGGCGAAAGGTCGGGCGCAATTTTCACGAGTATCGGTTTACGCGTAATTTGATTCTTGTCGGCAATGGCGCACAGCAGCTGCGACAGCGCAGCCGGTTCCTGCAACTCGCGTAAGCCCGGGGTGTTCGGCGAGCTGACATTCAGCACGATGTAATCGGCAAACTCACGAAGCAGACGGAAGGAGTAGAGGTAATCGTCAGTCGCCCCTTCCAGAGGCGTCGTACTCGATTTGCCGATGTTGATGCCGATCGGGACTGCCGGCCAGCGTCCGCTCGCGTGCAATTTGCTCAGCCGCCGCGCGATCGCATCCGCCCCTTGGTTGTTGAATCCGAGGCGATTGATCAACGCCGCTTGTTCTGGGAATCGAAAAATGCGCGGCTTCGGATTTCCGGGCTGCGGTTTGGCAGTCACAGTGCCGACCTCAATGAAACCAAAACCGAGCGCGGCCAACGCGGGCAAGGCAACGCCGTTCTTGTCGAAGCCAGCAGCTAGCCCGATCGGATTTCGAAAAGTCAGGCCGAAAACTGCTTTTGGTTTCGGCAGCGGTTCAAAAAACTTCAGTGCGCGCAGGGCCAGATCGAACTGGGAAGCGCGGCGCAGGAATGCGAGCATGAAATGATGCGCCGTTTCCGGATTTATCGAAAAAAGAAGCGGCCTAACGAATCGCTCGTAGGCATTCACAACCGGAAGACAGCCTTCCAGGCTGTTATGGCAGACACGCCTCCAGTCCGCCAGCCGGACGGACTCGTCCCGTGGCGAGCGTGTCGTTGCTTCGAGGTGCACCGGCGGGCGGGACGCCTGTCTTCCCGTCGCGCTCTCATTTGCCGATGCAAAACTGGCCAAAGACGGAATCGAGAATCTGTTCGACGCCAATCGCGCCAATCACTTCACCCACAGCATGCAACGCCTCATTCAGATCGACAGAAAAGTATTCCGGCGCGAGCCCGTCGTTCATCGTCTTGCGTGCGCGATCGCATGCTTCCAGCGCACGCCGCAGACAATCGCGATGGCGCAGGTTGATCGTCACCGCGCTTTCCGGTCGCAAGTTCTGCACTGTAATTCGAGCCAAAATCTCCTTTTCCAGGTCCGCCAAACCTTCCCCCGTCCGGCAAGAAATGCGCAGCGCTGCGAAATTTTTCCAGTCGCTGTGCTCGGACAAATCGGTCTTGTTCAGCAAGACAATTTCATTCCCGTTCGCGGTTTGTTTTCCGAAATGACACGGTTTGGGTACGTTGCGATCAACAATGTGCAAGCGGAGGTCAGCCGTTTCCAGCGACTTTTCCGTGCGCGCGATTCCTTCGCGCTCAAGTTTGCTGGTCGAGGTGCGTAGCCCGGCCGTGTCGAGCAAACGGACCGGCACGCCGCGGAGATTGATCATCTCTTCGATTGTGTCGCGAGTTGTTCCATGAGTTTCGCTTACGATCACGCGCTCATAACCGAGCAGCCGATTGAGCAAACTCGATTTGCCGGCATTGGTCGCGCCGTAGATCACGACGCGGACGCCTTCGCGCAGAATCCAGCCTTGGTTGGCAGTTGCAAGCAAGATCGACATTTCATTGCGAATTGAATCGAGTCGCGCGCTTAATCTTTCATCTTCATCAGGGGCGATTCCTTCTTCCGGAAAATCGATCGACGCTTCGATGTGCGCGATTAGAGAAATCAATTCGTCGCGGAGTTTCCTGATTTTTTCGCCGAGTCTGCCTTCAAGTTGTTCGGTCGCGGAACGCAGAGCGAGATCGGTTTTGGCGCGAATCAAATCGATAACGGCTTCGGCTTGGGTGAGATCCATTTTGCCGTTCAGAAATGCGCGTTCCGTAAACTCGCCCGGACGCGCGGCGCGGGCGCCGGCGCGCAGACAAGCTTCAAGCACGCGCGCGCTCACCAGCGTCCCGCCGTGGCAACTGATTTCGACCAAGTCTTCCCCCGTGTAACTGGCCGGCGCACGATGGATCGACATCATCACTTGATCGATCAACCGCTCCGTTTCGTCGACAATCTCGCCGAAATGCTGGACGTGCGACGCAAATTCCGACGGCTTCGCTTTTGCGCGGAAAATTTTGTCTGCGACGGCGACCGAATCAGCACCGGAAATCCGGACCAGCGCAATCGCCCCTTCGCCTGCGGGCGTCGAGATGGCAGCGATCGTATCTCCCGCCATCAATTGTCGATCTTCGGCGGAGGTCGATCTTACAATAGAACTTTCTTCAGTGCTGCGATGCATTTTTTATTTTGCTCCATTGTTCCGACGGTAATGCGGACCCATTCCGGCAAGTTGTAGCCCTTAAGCGGGCGCACGATAATTTTTTGCGCGAGCAGTTTCTTAGAGACAGCAGCTCCATCCCCGACATTCACCATGGCGAAGTTTGCCGCCGCCGGAACAAAACGCAGTTTCATTCCGGCAAATTGCTCTTCGAGATAAACGCGGCCTTGATCGGCGACGCGTTTCGTTTTGCGCTGGTGCGCCTCGTCCGCGAGCGCGGCCAGCGCGCCGGCCTGCGCGATTCCATTGACGTTGAAGGGCTGTCTCGTTTTTTGGAGTACCTCGATCAATTCGCGCCGGGCAATGCCATAGCCAACGCGCAAACTGGCGAGGCCGTGAATTTTCGAAAAGGTGCGCAGGACGACGATGTCCCGACCGTTGCGAATGTACTGAAGTATGTCGGGCGGTTGATCGAGGAACTCGAAATAAGCTTCGTCGAACACGGCGACGATGTTTTCCGGCAGGCGCGAGATGAACTTGTCGATCTTGATCTGCGAGATCAACGTCCCGGTCGGATTGTTTGGATTGGCGATGAAAATTATTCTCGTTTTCGGCGTGATCGCATTGAGCATCGCATCGAGATCGTGCTCATAATCCGGACTGGGCGTTTCAATCGTGCGCGCGCCGAAGAGGGTTGCGATCAATTTGTAGGCGATGAAGGCGTGCTCGGAGACGATTACGTCATCGCCAGGATTTAGAAACGCGTGGCCGAGAAACTCGATCACTTCGTTCGAGCCGTTCCCGAGAATGATATTCTCGCGCGCGAAACCGAGCCTGGCACCGAGGGCGCTCCGCAAACAAAAAGTGCCGCCGTCCGGATAAAGCTGGGCGTGTTCCAATGCGGCGGCCATCGCTTGAGTTGCTTTCGGCGACGGACCAAGTGGGTTCTCGTTCGAGGCGAGCTTGATGATTGCGCCTGGATCGACCTCGAGCTCGCGCGCCGTTTCCTCGATTGGTTTTCCGGGTTCATAAACAGCGAGATCGCGCAATTGAGGATTCGCCCGGTCCCAGATCGAAGTCACGGCCGCAATTTAGACGGAAGTGCGGCAACCTTCCAGTTTGCCGGAACCGAACGGTTCGCAAGTTAGAAACTTGTGCCACAGAACAAAAAGCTGTTCAGCTCGCGTGATCTGTCTCAACGTTCCGCCGTTATGAACAGCTTGCATTTTTTCGCCGAAACGAAATTCTTCGGGCTCGCGCTTACTCCTTGGAAGATTATCGGCCTGAGCGGCAGCATCATCTTCGGCCTGCGCTTCTTGATCCAGTGGATCGCTTCAGAGCGGGCGCGCAAGAGCGTGATTCCTTTTGGGTTCTGGGAATGCAGCGCTCTGGGATCGTTTTTGTTGCTCGCCTACTTCGCGATTTACCGGCACGATTCTGTGGGGGTGCTGCAAAGCGTGCTTCCGCTCCCGATTTATCTCCGCAATTTGTATTTTCGCTACACGCACCACGAGCCGAAGCACGCCGGGAGCCAGCCGCGGGTGGAAGAGTAATTTGGCGGGATGCAACTCCGATTTTAGATTCAAACGATGATTGCGGACGGCAAAATGATCTATCTGGATAACAACGCCACCACGCAGCTCGATCCGGCGGTGATCGAGGAGATGCTGCCGTTCCTGACGGAGTTTTACGGGAATCCGTCGAGCGGTTACCAATTTGCCGGGCAAGCGCGGAAGGCAATCGATCGGGCGCGCGAGCGGGTTGCGTTTCTGCTCGGGTGCCAAGCGAGTGAGATCGTTTTCACGAGTTGCGGAACTGAATCAAACAACGCGGCCATCAACTCCGCGGTCCGGATCGATCCTTCCCGCAAACACATCGTCACGACCGCGGTAGAGCACAGCGCCGTCCTGCGGCATTGCGAAGCGCTCGCCAAACGCGGATGCGGAGTGACATTTCTTGGCGTCGATCGAGACGGACATGTCGATCTTGGCGAGCTCGGGCAAGCAATCCGGCCAGACACGGCAATCGTCTCGGTAATGTGGGCCAATAATGAGACCGGGGTTTTGTTTCCGGTCGAGAAAATCGCGGAACTTTGCCGCGAGAAAGGGGTATTCTTCCACACCGATGCGGTGCAGGCGGCCGGAAAAATTCCGATCAGGCTCGACCAATCCGCGATCAATTTTGTCTCGCTCTCGGCGCACAAATTTCATGGACCGAAGGGCGTGGGTGCACTCTATGTTAGGCGGAATTCTCGTTTTCAACCGTCGATCATCGGCGGCGGTCAGGAGAACGGGAGACGTGCCGGAACAGAAAATGTCGCTTCCATCGTCGGATTGGGAAAAGCTTCCGAGCGCGCCGCCGACTCGATCGAGGAAGAACAGAATCGCGTGCGCGCCATGCGCGATCGTTTCGAAAACGGAATTCTGGAAGCGGTGAGCGGCGCGTCAATCAACGGCGATCGCATGGCGCGGCTCCCGAACACCTCGAGTTTTTCTTTTGGCGGAATCGATTCAAATGCAGCGCTGCTGCTATTAGATCGACATGGCGTCTGTTGCTCAGCGGGCTCCGCCTGCCGCACCGGTTCGGCGGAGGCTTCACACGTGCTTCGCGCGATGTACTTGAATGAGGATCGTGCGCGGGGCAGTCTGCGTTTTTCGTTTGGGCGGTTTAATTCGGATTCCGATGTCGAACGAGCGATCAAGATCGCCCCGAAAGTGGTCGAGAAACTGCGCCAGTCATCTTCGCCAACTCTCGCGAGCGCACAGCCCGTACTTGAGTCACTGAGCTGAGTGGTTCGGCTTTGATTTTACCGGCCGCCCGCTCGGCTAGAGCCCGCAACAAGCGAAAAACCCGCGCTCAAAGCGCAGGACTTAATGCTCGGCAGGCGGGAAAGAATTCTCAGTGCGCGCGATTTTTTCTTGCTTTAGCCTCGGCTTTCGAGGTAAAAAAGGGGCTCTTCAAAGCAGAAATGGATAGATGGCATGGAAATTGTTATTGACGTTGCGACTCAATTATGACGACTATGGTAATAATAAAAAGCGTGGTCCAACCGAAAACTCGCGAGAACAACAGGAGAAATCAAGAATGACTAGGGACAACTTCAAAAGATCCATGCTCGTCGCCGCCGGAGTCCTCTTCGCTGCCACGTCAGCTCAAGCCACGATTGTCGACCTGATTCACGGCGACAGCGGCACTATTAACGGCGCGCAGTTTGATTGGACGCCTGCACAGCCGACCGGTACCGGTAACATCCAGCCGTTCCTGCGCGTTCAGGCCAACGGGGTTGAACAGGGCTACAACACTTCCGGCACGCCGGTTCCCTTCGATGATAAGGTCGGTCCTTGGACGCACAACGTGACTTTCGCAAACCTTCAGGCGACTACCGTCATCGTCGGCAATACGAGCTATTTTAAGTTGCTGCTGGATATTAATCAGTCCAACAGCCATCCGCTGCTCTCACTCGACCAATTGCAATTCTATACTTCGCCGACGGGCAGCCAGACTACGACGAACGTCAGTTCCCTGGGGACTCTGCGCTATTCATTCAATCCGGGGGATGCGGTCTATCTGGATGCTTCGCGCAATCACGGAAGCGGCTCAGGTGATATGTTTGCATATCTGCCAACGAGCGCGTTTGCCGGCACGAATTCATCGGACTTTGTTTATCTGTATTGCCACTTCGGCAACACGCATCCCAGTAATGACGGGTTCGAAGAATGGTCGCTGGTGGTGAACCCAGTTCCGGAAGCGAGCACGTTTTTTCCGGTGATAGGTTTGATCGTCGCGGTGGTTTCGACTTACGAGTTGCGGCGTCGTAAGCTCAAGCAGATGGCCCGGGAACAGAATTTTTCGCGGGTTAAGAGCTAGCCAGGGCGCGGACTCGTTATCGAACGTCTTCGATATAACTCGCAATCTGGTAGTCAGTTACGACTCCATCGCCGGCGATTTGCGTGTCGTAATGGAACGAAGTGTTGCCGCCGCCGTTTCCGTTACCACTGAATCCACCACCAAGGATCGCGCCGTACCAATTGACATTGCCGGTCACCGAAATGTTGGCGCCTGGCGCGTAAAGACTCGCATAAACGTCTTTATTGGGCCCCCCGCCCGGCGTGATGGCAACGCTCTGCGTGGATCCATCCGTTGGGCTAATCCCGTAGAATTGCAGATGACCCGCCCGGCTATAGTCAGTCGAAGGTGTCCCATCCGCATTATAGATGCCAGTGGCGCCATCAACGTTATTGTTCACGAGAGCGCTGGCGTTTACGTCGAGGCTTCCCGTGAAGTAAATCTTTGCGTTGACACCTGGGCCGACGCTGATACCGCTAATATCGCCGGTTGTTGAACCAGCAGATCCCACAACGATAGTAACGTACGTCTCAATTGGGGCATTTTTGTTAGGCCCGCTGCCCCCCACTGTTTGCCCAGTGATGGTGAGACCGCTAGTTAACGAGCTGTAGACGTATTGGGCAGGGGCTAAAGGCGTTGTTCCCGTTCCCGCGGGCAGAGTGGATAGATCAAGCGTCGTGCCGCTTTTTGCGGTGAAGCCTGACGCTACGCCCGTGTTCGGGATAACAAGCGGCAGAATGGTGAATGGCACGCTGTTATCAATTGTTCCGCTGATGTTGGCGCCAGAATTAGTAACGTTGCCTCCATTTGTCGTTACGTTCCCGTAGATCGGCCCCCAGTCGGTAAAGTTGGCAGTCCCGACTGACACATTTCCGTTCCGCGAATTGATGTAATATTTATAATTAGGATCAGTAGGAGGAACTGGGTTAGCGGCAATAGATGGGCCAGGATACGCGCCATTCATTGAATCGTAGCTGTCAACCACGCCAGCGTGGCCGGGTCCGGCGAAGGCGTTGCCGACCCTGAGCCCGCCCGTGAAAGAGGATAACTGTGGAACCGCGATTGTTTCGATCCGCCGCGTGATCTGGGGGTACTGGACGGCCTGAATCGCTTTGTTGTGCCCATCGCCATCTCCGTATGCGGCTTTGAAATGGTCGTATTTGAAATCGATCTTTCGGAGTAAGCTATCGCCTTTCGTCACATTGGTCATGCGGTCATCCATGCCAACCCGCGGCAGACCAAACAGCATGGCCGTTCCTTGGGAGCGGATCCGATAATAATACTGCGGCTGACCAGACAGCGTGGCCGTTAGCCGGTCGACCGTTACGTTAGCCGAAAGACTGTTGTTCTGCCCGACCTTCAACCAAGAGTAAGGCTGTCCGTCCGTCCTGCTATAGGAAGTATAGGAAGGTCCGGCAGTCGCAGTCCACCCGTTACTGGCGAGGAAAGCGGTGGACGAAGGAGTGACGTAGGGCTTCCGCACTTCGGAAAAGGCGATATCGGCCCCGCCCTCGGCGGCGTACAGGGCCTCTTTCCAGCCTTTGACCTGCTTGGAAGAGACATTGTAGCGGGTGGTGCAGTTTAGGAGCACATTGGCTCCGATAAGTGAGATGATCAGAATTGTGCACAACGCACAAATAAGGGTGCTTCCGTCTTGATTTGAGTATAGGTTTGTTTTCACTGGGTAAAATCGATGGTCGAGATCAGCCTCTGCGCTTGATGCGAAGATAGGCTGTGGAAAAAAGGGTTGTACCGCTTCGTTCCGCCGCTGTTCCCGCCGATGTGAAGATTGGGAGGAAGGTTATGCTGGTCGTGAGATACTCCGTATTGGACAGGGAGACGTCCAACCAGGAGGGAAGCAGATTGTCCGTGCTCGACGCAATCGTTGTCAGAGTGCCATTCTCCGTGCGTAGGATGGATTGATTGCTGATCGAGTATACCACCGTGCTTGCGCCAATGACCGCCTCCGCGCCGGATGTGTCAGCAGTGGCGCTGTTCGACATAGTGACCGTCGTCGCATTAGTGTAGCCTTGGATCGTCGTTCCCGGCGGGATTCCCGTACCGGCGATTGATTTGCCGACGTCGGAACTTGTGAACATCGCCTGGAGGGGGGAAGCTAGCGTCGCTGAGCCGCTGGTCGTCACAGCGTCCGACACGGTCCTTGCCCCGTAAGCCCCGTAATCAACGATTATTCCACCGTTGGCGCTCATCGTGAGCGTCGGATTGGACCGGGTGCCGTCTACTTGGATGTAATTAGGGATCGTACAAGTGACCGTTTGGGGGCTGGTCGTACTGGTTACGATGTATGAGCGTTTCACATCCCGGCTGAGATATTCGATGATGCGAATCTGCTGATTCTGCGTGGCAAAGTAATTGTCAACGGCGTTAAAGCTCTTCTGGAGCGCAATTGAAGCGATGAGCGTAGCGGCAAGAGTGACCGAACTGATCGCTAGGGCAATCATCAGCTCAGCGAGGGTGAACCCCTGCTTATTATTGATTTGTCTTAGTTTCATTTTTTGGTTCCCGATGAGATGAGGGTTTCGGTCTGCTCAGTGCCAGGCCGGCCTCCCAGCATGCTCCATTGATATTTCACTTTGACCAGGACTACGGCCGGGATCGGCAAGACAAGCGAGTTGACGTCTATCGATGGAGTTACGTTGGTCCCGGCCGGCCGCGAGATTTGAATCCCAATTGGAGATGCGGTTTTCGTGGAGGTATTGTAGGCTCGAATCGTGACGACTTCGGTCGGTTTTGTTTTGGCGAAATCGGAGCCATTGGCTGGAGTGACCATAAGGCTCTTTAGGTAGGTGGCATTCGCCAGGTCGGATCCGTTCGGGTTGGGTGTAAACGCCAGGTTGCGTAAGGCTTCAAGGCGATCTTGCACTCCCTGAAGCGCCGCCACGCTCTCTTTGCTCGCATCGATATAGCGCAGGCAAACCGCGTTAAGTTCGAAAATCGTCGCAAAAAAAGCAGCTACGAGAGCGACCGCTACCATTGTTTCCACCATGGTAGTGCCGGACTGAGGACGCTTAGAACGGTCAGGAGTCATCTCTAGGTATTATAGTATATATTATTAATATCGCAATCATTTTAAATTATAGAATTATAGCACGTTGTGCGCCCCGGCGGTCCCCAGTGCCGCCTTCTTTGCTCCCTTCAAATAGGGCTAAAATGTCTCAGTTTGCGAGTGGCCTGAGATTGGGAGGCCGGACCGAACCCTGATCTCCTGACTTCCCGGTTTCCCGATTCAAACATCGCGACTAACGGGTATCTTCTACGTAGCTGGCAATGCGAAAATCGAGGAGTTGCCCCTCGTCATTGAGGGCGCGATCATAATGCCAGCTTATGTTTCCGTTCGAGTAGAAACTTTTGCAAACCACCGTCCCGATAAAGTCGGGGTTTCCATTCTCGTGGACATCCGCGCTCGGCGCGTAGAACGTCGCGGCGAGAGTGGCGGGCTGGCCGGAGTTGAGGTTGATTGTTTGCGGCGTGCCGGCCGGCGGACTGATGCCGTAGAACTGCAAATTCCCAGCGTACGGGTTTGGGAGGCTCGGGTTTTGATTTATAAGGTTGTTGTTTTTAACGCTAATATTGCCTTGGAAATATATCTTGAGGTGCACTTTTGGGTTTACCGTGACTCCTGCGTTGCCGCCTGATATGTCGCCTGTGACCCGGATGGCAACGTAAGTGTCCACCGGACTGCCGCTGACCACGGCCGGGTTCACGGTCAAGGCACCGCCGATTGACGTAAAAACATAATAAATTGGAGCAGCGGAGGTTCCGGCACTCGGCGGCGCGAGAGTTTTAGTACTTGTCACATTGGTCGGGAGGGGTTGGTACGCCCATGTCGATGTGTCCGGCATTTGGTAGGGCAACAGGGTGAAAGGAACATTGTTATCTATGGTTCCAGTAACGTTGGCGGTTTTGCCAGTGACGTTTCCTCCGTTGGTCGCCACATCCCCATAAATCGTGCCCATGATTGTTGCTATCCCACTGTTGATCTCGACCGAGCCGTGGCGGGAATCCTTGTAATAGGGACTGGCGGGATTGGTTTTCACTGTGGGATCATACGGGCCGTTGCGCGAATCGTAGCTGTCGATCCATGCGGCGGAGCCGAGTCCGTAGAAGGAGGTAGCGGATTTGATCGCAGCGTCGAAAAAAGGTGTCACCGGCTCGACGATCTGCTCGACCCGCCGCGAGAATGAGGGTGCATAGGATGCGGTAATCAGAGCCTTGTTGAGACCGTCACCATTTGGTCCGTATGTCGCGACGAAATGATCGTATTGGAAATCGATCTTCCGCAAAAGGCTATTGCCTTTGCTTCGGGCCGTGATGTCCTGCATTGCCGTCGAACCGATCGGAGCGAAGTGCGTGAGGCCGTCGTTGGTGAGGGCGTCATCCATCCCGGTTCGCTTGAGATTCGGGAGGGGTGCCGTTCCTTTGCTCCGGACACGATACCAGTTATTTGCGTTTGGATCTGGATTTGATCCGAGATGAAAAACTCCGGAGGCGTCGAAATAGCATGTTTCTACGACGGTTCGGGCCCTGAGGTTACTGCTGCCGAACGTTGTTTCCGGGCTGACATATCCGTGCCCCGTTCCGGACGGGGTCCACCCCGCCCACCAGGTCGACGGATCGGAGCCGACGTGCATCCTTAGCTCGGCAAACCCGATGTCACCGCCTGTTTCGGCGGCGGAAAGCGCTTCCTTCCACGCTCGCACCTGATTGGATGACGCGTTCAAACGCGCAGTAGAGTTGCGCAACACGCTCGCGCCGATGAGCGACACGATCAAAATCGTGCCGAGCACACAGAGCAAAACGTTACCGGTTTGTTTAGTGTTTTTTTTGGTTTGCATGGGTGTTTTTTTGGTTTGCCTGGTTTCTCTTAGGCTTCTACGGGGGGGGGCGCCGCCGATTTCTCAGGTAAGCAGTCGCGTAAACAATTGTTCCGCTTCGGTCCGCCACGGAGATCGGCTTGAACGTAATGGACGTGGTGGTGTACTCGGTGTTGGCTAATTCGGTGTCGATCGTCTGCGGAAGTAGGTTGTCAGTGCTTGAGGCAATCGTCGTTTTAACCCCGTCCTCCCAGCGCTCAATCGAAGCGCCGTTGACTTTATACTCAACGAAGCTAGGGGGCGCGGCTCCGTAGTTGATGTTATAATCCCTACTCACGATCGCTCGGCTCGGTGAGCGCGGAGTTCCTATGAGCGACGGATTCAAAATCGCCTCCGGATCTCCAGCTTGAATGATATACTTTGGAATTTGTAACTGGACCGTTTGCTGATCGACTGACGATACGACGCTTAATCCGCGTCTCACATCTCGAGCCAGGAAATCCACAATGCGGATTTGCTGCGTCTCCGTCGCAAGATAGTTATCAGTCGAATTAAAACTTCTTTGTAAAGCAATTGACGAGGTCACTGTGACGCCAAGAATGGCCGAGGCAGTCGCCATCGCGACCATCATTTCTATGAGAGTGAAGGCGTGAGTTTTTGCCGAAATTCCAAGTCTCATTTCTTTGTTCCATTCGAGACAATGCAGCTTGTCTGTTCAATTCGGGCGCGACCGCCCATGGTCATGTTCCAGGAAACCGACACGTCCACTTGCACCAGCCCCGTCCCGAGATCCGTCGCCACCGAATCCGTGGTGACGGTGCCGTTCGGCAAGCGCGTGAACTGGGTCACTCCGTTGGCCGCCGGGTATTGCGTGATCCTGACTATCTCGGTAGCCTTCTTTGAAAAAAGTGTCGGGGTCTTGTCGGGCGTGTAGTTGGCAGGCATGACGTTATTCCGGACAAACGAAGTAGTTGTCAGATCAGAGAAGGCGAGATTGCGCAAGACCTCGGCGCGATCCTGAACGCTTTGCAGAGCAGCCAGTGACTCCTTGCTGGCGTCCATGTATCGCAAGCACATCGCATTTACCTCGAAGATCGATACGAAAAAAGTAGCGACGAGCATTGTCGCAACCATCACTTCGACGAGAGTGAAACCGTCCTCGTCATCTTTGAATCGATTCACATGCGTATTCATGTGTCTAATTAATATGGCAATGGCGAACACCATTTACTCCAGTTGATATGGAAATTATAGCAATTATTGTACCCACGGGTCCCCCGAAAAGCCCGCTCAACCCCCAGAGGCAAAGGCCGCGACCACAACCGTTTCCCCAGTGATTAAAGTTGTCTCAAGACCACTTCGGCGCGGTCGAGCAAGAGCTTTTCTTCGGGAAGCAAATGCGCTGTTTTTCCGATCTCCACGTATTTGCGTGCCTTGCCCTTTTCACCCGCAACAGTCAACATGAACCCATAATAGGCGGCCAGCGCCGGCTCCTGAAGTTGATCCTCCCGAAGTGTGCTCATGACGCGTAATGCGCCTTTCACATCCCCTTTTGCGTAAAGGGAAAACGCGTAGGTGGAAACATATGCGGCATTCGAAGGCTGTTTGCGATAGAGATCGCTCGCGCGTTTGCGGGCGCGCTCCAGATCGACATTGAGAAGAAATGAAATCTGCGTGAGGTTGTTTTGTACTTTCAAGTCTCCCGGGTCGATCTCGGTCAGCCGTGCAAGCACCCGGTACAATCGCTGGGTGTCACCCGCCTTTGTGTACTGAAGATAGAGCGTATGGAGCGCTTCGAATTGGACTTCGGGATACTTCGCCAACTGCCAGAGTAAATCGACACTTTCATTCTTCCACCCCCATTCGAAAACGATCCTCGTCAGCAAGAGCAAAGATTGAGATTGAGTCGAAGCACTTTTCACGGCTCCCGCCCATTCACGCTCCGTTGCCACAGGGTTGTTTTCGGCTCGGAGCGCGCGGGCGAGATACGCGCGGCGCAGAAAATCAAATTGATGCCAGTTTGAATTGGCAGTCTGCCTTTCTAACGCTGACCAGTCATTGATTTTCCCGTAAGCTTCGGCCATCGCCCATGGAACCGGCCACGCGCTTAAGGCGCTATCGGGAAGCGATCTTGCGAAATCGATGGCAACTACGCTGATCTCATTGCCGTTCATCCAGGTAAGGAGAGCCGCCAGATCGTCCGGTTTCACGGCAGCCTCGTTTTCGATCTTTGTGAGATAGATGGTGTATTCAGGATCGTATGATTGGCGCAGAATACCAAGGTAGAGGAGCTTATCGGTGAAGATCGCTTCGGGATAGCTTTGCAGATCGCGCGCAAGACTGCGCACCTCCTCTACCGGTTGGCGATGCGCTACGCCATCGACAATGAGCGAACGGGTGGCCGCATTCCGCTGCGTGGGAGAATTGCGGAGGCTTTCCAGGAGAGCGAGACCCTGTTCCCGCTCCGCCGCGGCGGGTTGCTCCAGACAAGAAAGCGCAAACTGCACTTGGTATGATTCGTCATTCGGGGCTAAACGCACCGCCTCCCCCCATTCCTTTTTCGCTTCGGCTGGGTCCTGCCGAGCCTTGGCCAAGCGCGCGACCGTCGCGTGAAAAGCGGCTGTCTGTCTTCCGTCATCATCAATGCGGGCAAGCGTTTTTTCGGTGGCATGAATGTCACCAAATTGCAACGCGCAGTCCGCCAGCGCCAAATCATCTTGAGTAGAATGCGGCTCCAATTCCACGACCTTTCGTCTCCAATCGAGAGCGGCCCGATCGCGCGCTTGTTCTGCAATCTGCGCCACGATTCGCATGGCTCGAGCGCTATTTGAATCGAGCTGCAAGGCCCTGCGCGCGCTCAAGGACGCGGATTTAACATCACCGCCACTGAGATAGGCAGCCGCGCGGCGAACCAAATGACGTTCTTCCCAGCGTTGGTAAGCCTGCCAGCCGCCCCAGGCAATGAGTACGAACAAGATGATCCCGCACGGGATGCCGAGCGCAAGCTTAATGAACGTTCGCTGTGTTCTTTCGACGGATTTATCCAAGAATTTTAAAGGATAGACTCGGGCTTCTTAAAAAGGCAATCGTAGCGCAGCCAGCGAGATCTCGAATTGTGATCGGTACCGCCCCACATAAATTAGCACGTCCCATTCCTATCCACACTCGTTGAACGGTTTCCGCGGCTCTCAAGTCCGCAGGTCCGGCCGCTTAGCCGTCGGTGCGCCTCATGAGCGGGACCTAGCCGATCAAGAAAAGTTCGACGCCGACTATGTTATTCCCTGAAATGCTATCGAGGGACCTACTGAGATTGACCTCTTACTTCTTTAGGATCATGGCGATTCCAAGAGTCACAGATTGAAATTCCGGCCTATCCTGGACTGCGTGAATTTGGATGCCTATGATGTTGGATAAAACCCGTTCATTTTCGAGCCGGGCGATGCTTAGGCCCAGGAGCAAAAAATCGGTGTGCGGGATGTCAATTATCCAATCCATTTTGGAATATGTCGCCAGTTCCGACTGCTTCAACGCCGTGGTGTTGAGGAGGCGGACGTGGCCGATCTCGATCTGATCGGCGGCGAAGAACGATTTCATAAGCGGCGGAAACCATGCCACGGGCGCCCCAGCCGGAGTGAGCTCATCGAGCGTTGTCGATCTTTCAACCGAATTGCCTGCGGTTTCCTCTAGGTGCGCTGCCTGTTGGAGCGTCTTCTTTCCTTCGGCCAGGTTTTTCTCGCGACCGGCCATCGCCGTTATCATCCGGGCCCGTGCCTGACTGAGGGGCCTAAGCAAAAACGTAGAATAGCAATACAGAAGAACAATCAGGCCGAGCAAGCTCAAAATGCATTTTTTGACTTCGTCTTTGGAGAGCTTGGGCATTCTCATCGGTGGCAAAGGCGCTGTCCGGCCTGAGTGAACTCGCGAGCAGGCGCTATGCCGCCTGCACGCTCCGTCCTCTGCTAATTGCGATCCAGACATTCCCACGAGGGAAGAGCAAACCGAAGCTCAACTTCCAACACTCAGCACGCCAATGATCCTTCCGCATTCAACGTTGGCGCGTTGAGCGTTGAACCCTTCGGTAGGACGACGTTCTGCGGAGGCGTCGAATTTACTTAAGCTCGCGTTGGCCCGACTGAATCTCGCGCTACCATCGACATTACCGAGCCCAAGAGTTCTATGAAACCACGAAAGTTTTCGGGCAGGCACAGACGCCCTACAACAGCTCGAGCGCCTGCTCTGCTTTGGATCTTTGAAGTTTGGAATTTGGAATTTCTCTGGAGGTTTGGCATTTGGAGCTTAAAGCCGATGCGGTACACACGTTGCCAATCTCACGCGCATCGCTTTCGTTGGGTCGAGAGAGTCTCGCCCTACCACCCAAAGGCTCGCAACTTGCTCCCAGGCGGCTACGGTACCGCGGAGATGAAAGCCCTGCTCGTTCGTGCCCGTCTCAACGAATCGCCTGGCTCGGAACTTTTCGCGTGGCGGTTCGTAGCTACCGCGGTTCTTTTTGCGCTGCTTTGGCTCGAGGTGATCAATCAACTCAAAGCCGAGTGGTCGCTCAATCCGCAATATGGCTATGGCTGGAGTGTCCCTTTTCTCGCGCTCTACCTGCTTTGGCGGCGCTGGCCCCATCGGCCGGAGCCTGTACCGGCGCCCCGAAACCTGCCCGGGCAACTCTTGGCGGCCGCTGCAGCGGTCATCTGCGCGTTCCTATTTTTGCCGCTCCGCTTCGTCGCCGAGGCGAATCCGGATTGGCGTTTGATCAGTTGGGCGTTAACGCTCGCCGTGATCGCGTTGACTTTGAGTTGCTTCTTTTTGATGGGCGGGTTGCCCTGGCTTCGTCACTTCGCGTTTCCGATCGTTTTCTTTCTCGTAGCGGTGCCATGGCCTGTCCATTTCGAACAAGTCATCGTGCAAAATCTCATGCGGGCCGTAACCGGGATCAATGTCGCGCTCCTCAATGCGGTCGGGATTCCCGCTCTCCAACTCGGCAATGTCATCGAAGTCGGCGCTGGTTTGATTGGAATCGAAGAAGCGTGCAGTGGTGTGCGCTCGCTTCAGGCGACGCTTATGATCTCGCTTTTTCTCGGTGAACTTTACGCGTTTAAGATCCGGCCACGCATCCTTCTGGTGGCAGCCGGGGGGCTGCTCGCGTTTTTTTGGAATCTGGTCCGCACCGCGCTGCTGGTATGGATCGGCGCCAGAAATAGCACTAAAGCCATCGAAGCCTGGCACGACCCTGCCGGTTTAACTATCCTCTTCGTCTGCCTGTTCGGGCTTTGGCTCCTCTGTTTGCTCGTCCTCCGTAATTCGAATTCCGCAACCGAATCGTCCCATGTCGACGTAAATTCTGCGCCCCGGCCGCTCCCGTGGCCGTTGCTGACAGGCCTCGGAATCTGGATTTGCTTCGCCGAAGCGGGAGTTCAAACTTGGTACACTCTCCACCAACAGACCGTCACCAATACGCGCTGGGCGGTGCAGTGGCCTGTGTCCGAGAACAGATACAAATCGGTCCCAATTCCGCCGGAAGCGCAGAATTTGCTGCAGTACAACGAAGGCGGTGGCGGAAGTTGGCAAGGATCAGATGGCCACCAATGGATGATGTATTTCTTTCGTTGGCTTCCCGGACGCACCGCTGCGCTTTTTGTCAGAATTCATCGGCCCGACATTTGCCTTCCGGCCAGCGGCGTCACGATGGAGCGGGACAACGGCCTGCGCCTTGTTGCGGTTAACGGCATAAATCTTCCCGTTCGCTCATACCGTTTCGATGATCACGGTGCGCCTTTGCACGTTTTTTATTGTTATTGGGACGCGCGTTCCTCCTACGAAAATGTTGCCGCCGCGGAGGAAGAGGATTGGACAGCGCGTGGCCGTGTGCGCGCGGCGCTGCGCGGCCGGCGCGAGACTGGCGCGCAAATGCTCGAAGTAGTGGTGTGGGGGTACGATGATGACAATGCAGCCAGTGAAGTGTTGCAGCGTCAGCTCGCTCAGATCATCCGCCTCGGTTGATTAGGCTGCTGCCGGGATCGACAGCTTGGCGGCAAACAATCGCTTCACTCTGCGCATGGCCAGCAGGCGCTGTTTGCGCGCGAGAACCAACCAGGCGAACTATCAAGATAGCATTACTCCGGCCAGCGGACCCACCCGCCGGATCACGGCCCCAACCCAGCAGGTTGCCTCGGCAGGAAAGCGCGGGTTCGTTGAATCGTGTACAAAGCAAAAGTGGCCGTTCATCGAACGGCCACTTCAATTTGTTACTTGGAGGTTGAGTTTAACGTTTCACGTAGCGACGCACTATACCGAGACCGGTGAGAGCACCGCCCAGTAGAATCGCAGTCGTGCCACCATCCGGCGCCGTTGCAGCAGTTGCAGCCTTCCATTCCTCGAATCCGCCAGTTGTATGGAGATTAGTACCGGATGCGAAGTACAGGATGACATATGTGGCTGGCACAAAGTCGGTCACGGGGATGAAGGCAAACATATCTGCTTTACCGCTGCCCGTCCCCGTGGTGAGGACATTATTGGTCGTCCCGCCGCCAAGATTCAAAGTGTAGGCGAGGTGGGTGGTGGCGTCGAACGCGACAGTGCCGTCAGGATTAAATGACTCCGTCGTTTGGGCCCCGTTGTTCGAGGTGTAAATCTGTAACTGATCCAGCGAGAAGTTGTGCATTGTCCTCCCGCTCTGGTTCGCGTCCAGTGTGAATTTGTAATACTCAACGCCGCTGATGTTGAACTCCGCGAGAGACGCCAACCTGATGCTGTGCTGGAAGTTGTGCGGATGCTTGTCATTGAACGGAAAGCCGCCGTCGGTATTGTATCCCTGTTCCCCCGGTATGTTCCCGTGTTGCTGGGCTCGCAGAAATGGCCTAAATATGCCAGTACCAGTTGGTTGCAGATCGGTAGCTGCGAAAATTGCGCCGTTGATTGTCCCTTGCGCAGGCGGTCCACCGGTAAGATCAATTGTCGTGGCTCTCGCTGAAAAGGTAAGCGCGCCCGTAAGAGCGGCTACGGCCATAAGATATTTCAATTTTTTCATAAAGTTTAGGTATTAATGTGTGTTCGCTTCTGTGCCTCCCAAGATAGCAGGGTCCGTGCCGACCGCGTTTTACATTCTCATAATCGGCTCTGCGGCATGCGACAAGTGGCTCGGACACAGATAAATATGCAGATAATGAATTCTCTACTTTGGTTCGTTTGCCAATTCTCGCTTTTCATGGAAATTGTAAGAAAGTCCGACGTCTATTGCTGCCAGTTTTCCACAAATAGGTGCTTAAGCTTTCTTCATCAACACTTTACGAGGCAAACGAAAAATGTCGGAAAATCTCCGGTAGTCCGCTGGAAAAGCGGCGCGATCAATTGGATTTGGGATGATGCAGGGCTTTTAGTCGCCGACGTGGTTAGCGCTTCAAGGAGCCGCACCACGCCGAGGCTGGTGAGCGCTTCTGAGCAACATCACAGTCGTGCCGCCATCCGGCTCCTTCTTGGAGAGGTTACCATACTGCCTTTGACCGTTCGTCGTTCTGTCTTGCAAACTGATTCCCCATAAAATCACTGACTTGCAAAGTGCAGGCGACAAAAAGTAGTGAACCTCCGGCAGACTCCAAGATTTGTGAGAAATCTTGGAGCACTTCGGGATGAAGACTGTTCGACCAATGGGCCGGGTTTCAAGGAGGGATTGCAGAGCGAAGAATGCTGGTGAAACACGGGCGAGGGTCAAGGTCGCAACGGTGCGAGGGACCTTCTCGCCAGTCAGTGGCGGGACGCGAAACTGCACCGCACCGATCAGCGCGCGAAAGAATTATAGGCGATGATTTTCGCGCAGCCACAAAATCAATCGCATCCGAAGTTGCGCGCGTGTTTGTGCGCGGCACGCCATTCCAGCTGCGCGTGCCGGCCGGCTCGCTCACCAGTTACGGTCAACTCTCGGCGGCGATCGGTTCTCCGGGCGCGTCGCGCGCGGTCGGTAGCGCTGTGGGTGCAAATCCGATCGCCTTCATCATCCCGTGTCATCGCGTCATTCGCGAGACTGGTCTCTTCGGGAATTATCGCTGGGACCCGATCCGCAAACGCGCCATGATCGGCTGGGAAATTTCCGCGCGCTCGTCGTTGCAGAGGGGCACAAACTTCCAGTCGGTGGGGCGATCGGGCTTCCAGCCTAATCCTCACTCTCGCAGGCAAGATGCCCGCTTGCCCCACAGGCAGGATGCCTGTGCCACGCAGGCCAACGCCGCCTAACGAAGCGCAAGATCGACAATCTCGATCTGGCGAATATTATGCGGTCAGAAATGTCAGAGACGCCGAATGATCCGGGTTCTTCGCGTTACGAACACGCCGCCCATGGCCTGCGCCGTCGCGATCTCGATCCTGATCCGATCAAGCAATTTGCAAACTGGTTCACCGCTGCGATCGAAGCCGGCATTCGCGACGTCAACGCCATGAGCCTCGCTACGGCCGGGCGAGATGCAAGGCCGTCGGTGCGCGTTGTTTTATTGAAAGGATTCGATCAGGACGGCTTTGTCTTTTTCACAAATTACGAAAGCGAAAAAGGGAAACAGCTCGAGGCCAACCCGTACGCCGCGCTTGCCTTTTATTGGATCGAACTGGATCGTCAAATCCGAATCAGCGGCGCGGCGGAGAAAACTTCGCGCGAAGAATCCGAGCATTATTTTCATTCGCGCCCGCGCGGCAGCCAGCTTGGCGCATGGGCCTCGCGTCAAAGCGAAGTGGTCGATGGGCGCCGCGTGCTCGACGCGCGGCTGGTGGAAATGACCGAGCGTTTTGCCGGCAGACCGATCGCGTTGCCGCCACATTGGGGCGGTTATCGCGTCAAACCGGAAATTATAGAATTCTGGCAGGGACGTCCGAATCGTTTGCACGATCGCCTTCGTTATACGTTGCAAGCGAACGGCGAGTGGCTAATCGACCGGCTCGCGCCGTAGTCTCGCGAGCGAAAACATGGACGCTAAGATCGATATGGTGGATCGAGCAGTCCCCAAGGCACGCCGTAGCAGGGCGAAGGCGGCTTGCTCGATGCTAAATATAGTTGCGGCAAAGCCGCCTTAATTTAACATCGCCCGCCGGAGCGGCCGATCCACCTTGAAACACTGAGACGCCCGATTCACGTTGTGATAGTGATGCCGTGAACAGTGATATCGACAGCAAGATCGAAATCGTGCGTGGCGACATCACCAAGCTTGATGTGGTTGCAATTGTGAACGCGGCCAATACTACGTTGCTTGGCGGCGGCGGAGTCGATGGCGCCATTCATCGCGCCGCTGGACCGGAGCTTCTCGCGGAGTGCCGGACACTCGGCGGTTGCCAGCCGGGTGAAGCGAAAATCACTCGCGGATACAATTTGCCCGCGCGTTTTGTCATTCACACCGTCGGCCCCTTTTGGACCGGCGGTCATCGCGGCAAAGCAGACGTGCTGGCGAACTGTTACCGAAACTCACTCCACCTCGCGCTCGAAAACTCTGTGAAGACCATTGCGTTCCCGGCGATCAGTTGCGGCGCATATTGCTATCCAATTATTGAAGCGGCCAAGATTGCCGTCGAAGCAACTCGAGAGTTCCTGACCAACAAGGACAAGATCGGCAAGGTGATCTTCGTTGTCGCGAATGACGAGATTCATGCCGCCTATCAGCGGTCGCTCGCTCATTGATTTTTCGGGCCTACAATCCGCTGCGGATCCCCCGATCCGGGTTGCGCGGCCCGATGTCGTGGCTCACCTTTGCCCACGCCGCATGCACCGCATGTCGAGCATGGTCCCACGGAGTGCCGGCCCCGCTTTATTCCGTTTGTAGTCGAGGGCGAGCCCGTATGGCGGATCGACATTCTGTTTCGCATCTTCCTTGGATTTCTCTTTCATGCTCGCCCCCTCCGCTTTTTCGCCTAATTGTTTCGAGTTTGGTTTAATCGACGGACGTGAGGAACAAATGAGAGGCGCAGATCGGTGACGAATTACGAATCATTTATATGATGAATCCAAGCGGCGACGAATTTAAGGAAGACGAACCGTTGACTGCGTCGATGCAGGCGCGTGAAGAGCAAACTTCATCCGAAGCGGAAGGTCGTTTGCGGCGCACTGCACACAAAGTTTCGGCGGCGGCCGGCGACACTTGGGCGCAGACGAAAGAAAAAGCAGGCGTGGCCCGTCAGCGCACGGAATTTTTCCTGCGCGAAAACCCCGTTCCCACCATCCTGGGCGCGCTCGCCATTGGTCTCGCCATCGGATTGGCGATCCGTTACTCCTCCAGCGCCGAGGAGAACGAAATCGAGGCGAAACCTTCGCTGGGAAACGTGCACTGGGGTTTTCTTTCGTTGCCTTTCCTCTGGCCGTTCGTCAAATCGCTGAAGGAAAAATACCGAGACTCGGCCGAAGCGGTAAAGGAAGGCGTCGATCGCGCCAGGAACATCGACATTCACCGCTACACAAAACCGATCCGCAAACGCTGGAAGGCGCGGACGAATTGAGGTGGATCGTCCGGTCCGCCGGGCGATGCTAAATAAGTCTCGGCTTCGCCGACATTATTCTTAAAATCGAGTAGAAGGACTGCTCGATCCACCGCCTGGCAAGCGCTGGAACGGGGAGCGCACGCGCCTCGCGTGCCGTGTTCGGCGCCCTCGCCGAACAGTCGTGCCATTCACCTTTGGCATGGAACTACTCGCGCGGGTGGTGTTAATCTCGCGCGGTGGATCGGCCATCCGTGCGTCGCTTTATCATTTTTCTCGCGAGCTTTTTCGCATGGAGCGCAGCTCTTTTTGCCAAAGAAATGAAACAAACGCCCGAGCCCAGCGCGCTCTTCGTTGGCGCAGTTGGGTGCGAATCTTCCAGTTGTCACGGCGGGGCGGGCGAAAAGCGCAGCCAATATATCACCTGGTCGCGCCAGGATTTTCATACGCGCGCTTTTGCCATTTTGCTCGATGCTCGTTCGGCACGCATCGCGGAAACCGTTGGAACTGGCGAAGCGCAATCGAGTGCGCGCTGCACCGTTTGCCATTCGCCATTTCAGTCCATCGCGCCAATGCGCCTCGCCTCCAATGCGCGCGCGGACGAAGGCGTTTCCTGCGAAAGTTGTCACGGCGCGGCCGGCTCGTGGTTGCGCGGACACACGCGCAGCGACTGGAATTATGCGATGCGCGTTACCGCTGGGATGCGCGACCTGCGCAGCCTCTATGTCCGTGCCAACACTTGCGTCGCCTGTCATCAAAACATCGACAACGACCTTTTGAAAGCCGGCCATCCCACGCTCGTGTTTGAGCTCGACAGCCAATCCATCAACGAGCCGAAACATTGGCGCGACGATAATCCATGGATTGGCCCGCGCGCCTGGCTCACCGGTCAGGCTGTCGCTTTGCGCGAAGCGGCGTGGCGGTCCCGGACCGATTCTGATCCTGCGGCTGATATGCAGGAAACGTCCATCGCGCTCGCGTGGCTACTCGCGAAGGCGACGGTGGTTGAGCCGGCTTTACCGAAAATTTTCGAATCAGCTTCTTCCGATCTCGAACCGGTGCAAAGACAGGCGGATGATTTGGCGCGTCGCGCGCCCAGTTGGAATCCAAACATCGACTCGATCATGGCGATCTTGCGCGCGCTCGTTGCGACCGATTCAGAATTCGTCGTCACCAAAGAAACATCCGCGCAAACACTCTGGTATCGTGCGCGCCGAGTTGTGCTCGCGCTCGATTGTCTTTCCGCCGCACTCAAGCAAAATCGCGGTGAACCGCTCAAGATCGACAGTGAACTTAATTTGCTTCGTGAAGATGTTCGATTGCACGAAAACTTCGCCGCCGCGCGTTTCGCCGAACATCTGCGAGGTTTTCGCGCTGCCTTGACGAAATAAATGGTGAATCGAGCAGTCCCCAAGGCACGCCGTAGCAGGACGAAGGAGGCTTGCTCGATACTAAAAATGGCGGTGCAGCCGCATTAATAACATCTCGCGCCGGAGCGCGCGATCCACCTTGAAGCGACGCCGCTTCTCGCGGAAGATGTCGATCCTGGCATGGCCAATTCGAATTCATCTGAGCAACCGGTCCGCCAGTCGGACGGACTCGTCCCGTCGCGAGCCTGGCAACGCAATCCGATCTTTGAATTCTTTGCGTCGCTCAAGCTCGCGGTCGTTTTACTCGCGGTGCTGATCGTTGCCGCGATTGCGGGCACGATCTACGAATCGAGCTTCGATGCGAAAGTGGCGCGCGCCTACGTTTACGGCGCGCCGTGGTTCAACGTTTGGCTCATTTTGCTCGGCACGAACTTGGCAGTTTCCGCATTTTCGCGCTGGCCGTGGCGCAAACATCACGTCGCATTTCTCATCACTCACCTCGGGATCATCACGTTGCTCACTGGCTCGCTCATCGGACGGATCTGGGGCGTCGAGGGCACCATCACGTTGTTTAAAGGCGAGCCGCCGTCCAACCGCCTGCTCGTCGATCAACATCAGCTGCGCGTTCATGACGTGGATGGAATCGTCAAAGGTTTTAACTCGGAATTTCTGCATCATCCGCCAAATCCGAATCACCCGCGCGCACTTGGCGTGCTCGCCTCCGGCGCGCGCTTGAGCGTCGTCGATTACGCGCCAGCGCTCGATGGAAAGTTAAATCCGAAACCGCTCGCCGCCGGTGGCGTGCCCGCGCTCCATTTCACGATCAGCACCGCGATGATGAACCAGCGTCTCGAAAGTTGGTTGCTGGCCGACGACCCGCAGCACGGCAATTTTGGAATGGGACTCGCGAACATCGAACTCAAGCGCGGCGTTGCGCCAACAGGTAGGGGCGATCCACCGAATCGCCCGCCGAGCGCGATGACGAGTACGAATAGGAATACGAATACGACGCAAGAAGAGGCCGATCTCGAAGAATCAATTTTTGCCTTTAGCAAAGCGCCCGGCGAACAAATCGGCCGCGTCGCGAAAGGCGGCAGCACCGGCGCGAAAGTGCAACTGATGCAGCCGCAAAACGGAAGCAAGGGTAGCGTCGTTGTAAATGTTGCCGGCAGACGATCGATAATTGATGTCGCGGAAAATCTTGGCAAAGAAACCGCGATCGATGGCACGCCGTTCGCACTCAAGATCGACAAGTACTGGCCGGATTTCCGGATCGAGAATGGCCAACCAAGCTCGCTCAGCGATCAACCGAACAATCCGGCGGTGCTTGTCACAATTCGCGGCAAAGGCATCCCCGCTCCAGATCAACCAAACCCGCATGGCGGCGGCGGCGAACTAACCACCCACGGCGGTC
>Ga0193729_1000208_pt1 | contig 29727 bp, 24 predicted proteins | sample U1c2metaG_FD_143036 | JGI IMG/M metagenome (GOLD analysis project Ga0193729, IMG submission 143036) | Soil microbial communities from a riparian zone of the East river system, Colorado, United States - U1c2 | ecosystem: Environmental > Terrestrial > Soil > Riparian zone | place: USA: East River...
CCCCAACGCACCGTATGCAACTAAGCGCGATCCTAAGGCGTGGGAGAAGGTTCAGATCGAGCTTGACCAATTGAAAGCAGCGCCGCCGGCCACCCCGGTACTGGCGGAATCCTCAAACTCCAAAGACTGATTTGCGGCTGTGGCAGGTTGCGGTGCTGATGTTAAACACCCGCATAGATTATTTCTTTTCAGCCAATCCAAAATTCGGTGTGCTCGCCTCGCGCGCGGTCGGTGAAACAATGTAGAATTTCGCGCATGGTTCTGCTGTTGTACCTTCCGAATGAAAAATAGCCGGCCTATCCGAAAGCTGCTCGCGGCCAATCGGAGCGAGATCGCTATCCGGATTTTTCGTGCTGCCAATGAGCTTGGGCTGCGCACGGTGGCGATCTATTCGCAGGAAGACCGGCTGGCGCTGCACCGCTTTAAAGCGGATGAGGCGTATCTAATTGGCGCCGGAAAGGGGCCGGTAGAGGCGTATCTCGATATTCCGGGGATCGTCGCGCTGGCTAAAGAAAAAGAAGTTGATGCGATCCATCCCGGGTATGGATTTCTTTCTGAAAATCCGGCGTTTGCGCGCGCCTGCGAAGAGGCCGGGATTAAGTTTGTCGGACCTACTCCGGATCTCCTTGAATTGCTCGGCGATAAAACGGCGGCGCGACGCCTCGCTGCTTCGGCGGGCGTGGCGGTGCTCCCTGGCACTGCCCAGCCGGTGAAGACCAATGCTGCGGCGCACAAAGCCGCGGATGAGATTGGTTATCCGGTGATGGTAAAAGCCGCGATGGGCGGAGGTGGGCGGGGCATGCGCGTCGTTCAGGACGCGGCGGAACTGGATCGTTTGCTGGAAGAGGCCCAGGGGGAAGCGCGATCGGCGTTTGGCGATGGTTCGGTATTCCTCGAGAAATATCTTGCACGCGCTCGACACCTGGAAGTGCAAATTCTTGGCGATGAACACGGCGAACTGCTGCATTTGTACGAGCGCGATTGCTCGGTGCAGCGACGGCACCAAAAAGTAGTGGAAGTCGCACCGGCGGCAAATTTACCGGCGGGGGTGCGCAGCGAATTATGCGAAGCAGCCGTGACATTGGCGCGCAAAGCGGGCTATAGAAACGCCGGTACGGTTGAATTTTTGTATGACGTTGACGCAGCAAAATTTTATTTCATCGAAGTAAATCCGCGCATTCAGGTGGAGCACACCGTCACGGAGATGGTTACCGGGATTGACCTGGTGCGCTCGCAGATTCTGGTGGCGCAGGGGCATCACTTGCATGAAGCGCCGCTGTCGCTGCCGGCCCAGGAAAAAATTCCGCTTTATGGCGCAGCGCTGCAATGCCGTGTTACCACGGAAGACCCCTCTAATAATTTTTCTCCGGACTACGGAAAAATTTCCACCTACCGTTCACCGGCCGGTTTTGGCATTCGCCTGGACGGCGGAACGGCATATGCGGGCGCGATTCTCGCCGCTTATTACGATTCTTTGTTGGTCAAGGTGACGGCCTGGGGCGCAAACCTGCCGGAAGCGTGCCAGCGGATGGACCGCGCTTTGCGCGAGTTTCGGATTCGCGGAGTGAAAACGAATATTCCGTTCGTGGAAAACGTCGTCAATCATCCGAAATTCCGCGCTGGGGACGTCACCACATCATTTCTTGACGAGTCGCCGGAGCTTTTTCGCTTTCGCACTCGGGGCGATCGGGCCACGAAACTTTTGTCTTATCTGGGCGACGTTATTTTGAATGGGAATCCGGAGGTGAAGGGGAAGAAAGCTCCCGAGACGCGGGAGACTCCGGTTGTTCCGGCTGCGCCTGGAATGGATATTGCGAACGGAACACGGCAACTACTGCATAAACTCGGGCCTGAGAAATTTGCCGCGTGGGCGAAAAAAGAAAAGCGGCTGTTAATCACGGACACGACCTTTCGCGATGCTCACCAATCGCTGATGGCCACGCGTGTACGGACGCATGACTTGCTTGCTACAGCGGGTGCAGTTGCGCGACGCCTGCCGAATCTTTTCAGCCTGGAGATGTGGGGCGGGGCGACGTTTGATACGTCATTGCGTTTTTTGCATGAAGACCCGTGGCAGCGGTTGCGGGACCTACGAATACGCGTGCCGAATATTTGTTTTCAGATGTTGCTGCGCGGGGCGAATGCCGTGGGTTACGCTTCCTATCCCGATAACGTAATCGTGGAATTTGTTCGCGAGGCGCACGGGCAGGGCATCGACATTTTTCGCATCTTCGATTCGCTTAATTCCATCGATAACATGCATGTTTCGATCGATGCGGTACTGGAAGCGGGCGCGGTTTGTGAAGCAGCCATTTGTTACACAGGGGACATTCTCGATAGTGCGCGGCCTAAGTACTCGCTGAAGTATTACGTGGCGCTGGCGCAGCAACTCGAAAAGCGGGGCGCTCATTTTCTGGCTATTAAAGATATGGCAGGGTTGTGCAAACCCTACGCGGCGTATGAGCTAGTGAAAGTGCTGCGACAAGAGATCGGCATACCGGTGCACTTTCACACGCATGACACCAGTGGGCTCAACGCAGCAAGTATTTTGAAGGCTGCTGAAGCTGGGGTGGACGTGGCCGATGCCGCGGTCGCCTCCATGAGTGGAGGTACCAGCCAACCGAATCTGAATGCCATCGTTGAATCGCTGCGATATACGCCGCGCGATACGCAGCTCGACATCGAAACGTTGAATGAGTGCTCGGATTATTGGGAAACGGTGCGTGGTTTTTATGGGCCGTTTGACTCGGGACCGAAGTCAGGGTCCGCGCGTTTATATCAACACGAAATTCCGGGCGGGCAGTACACCAATCTTCGGGAACAAGCGACATCCATGGGGCTGGGGCCTCGCTGGCGCGAGGCAGAAAGAGTGTACGCGGAGGTGAACCAGCTTTTCGGAGATATTGTTAAAGTGACGCCCTCGAGTAAGGTCGTCGGAGACATGGCGTTGTTTCTGATGGCCAACGAACTGCATCCGGCTGACATTTTGGCGCTGGATGAGAAGCATGATGTGTCCTTACCGAATTCCGTGGTGGAAATGTTTTCGGGTGTGCTGGGTGTTCCGCCGGGCGGTTGGCCAAAAAAATTGCAGAAAATTATTTTACGTGGACAGGCTCCTGTGCGCGGGCGGCCCGGTGCGAGTCTTGAAGATGTGGATTTAGATAAAGAGCAGAAAGCGCTGGAGAAGAAACTAAATCATTCGGTTCGGCGGGAGGACCTCCTAAGCCATCTGTTGTATCCCGAGGTGTTCACCAAGTACGACAAGTTCCGGCAGACATACGGTGATGTGAGTGTTCTTCCTACGTATGCATTTTTTTATGGGTTGCGATCCGGAGAAGAAATCACCGTAGAGATCGAGGCTGGAAAATCGCTGATCATCCGGTTCCTGACCGCCAGCGAACCGCATCCGGATGGCACGCGCACTTTATTTTTCGAGTTAAATGGACAGCCGCGGGAAGTGAATGTGCGCGACCGTGCGCTGCGAGTTGTGGAGCGATCGCATCCAAAAGCGGATCCCGGTGATCCGGGACAGGTGGCGGCTCCTACCGCAGGAGTTATCAGTGGCATTGCTGTGAAAGCAAATCAAGCTGTAGAGCGCGGCGCGAAATTATTGACGCTGGAAGCCATGAAGATGCAATCCAATATTTATGCGCCGATTTCAGGAAAAATTGCCAAGCTGCTGGTGTCGCCGGGGCAGAATGTGGAAGCCAAGGACCTACTCGTCACTATTACTCCATGACCTTTCGCAAACACGAAAACTTTCCTTCTAAAGTTTTGAAAAACGAACGGGACCTGGTGATTTATCTGCCACCGGGCTATGAGGAACAAGCATCTCGGCGATTTCCGGTGCTGTATTTGCACGATGGTCAAAATCTTTTTGACGGCTCGACGGCGTTTGTTCCAGGGATGGACTGGCACGTGAGTGAAACGGCGGATCACATGATCGGCAGCGGAGCGGTTGAGCCGCTGATTATCGTGGGGATTTATAATTTGGGCGAGCAACGCATTCGGGAGTACACGCCCACGCCGGTGCCGAAGTTGGGCGGCGGCCGTGCCGATCGTTATGGCAAATTCCTGATTGATGAACTGAAACCCTTCATCGATCGGGAATACCGGACGCTCCGTGATTCGGCGAATACTGGATTAGGCGGATCTTCGCTCGGCGGCCTCGTGTCACTGTACGTAGGGCTGAAATTTCCGCAGGTATTCGGGAGGCTGGCGGCGCTTTCTCCTTCAGTGTGGTGGAACCAAAGGGTGATGCATCGTTTCGCGGCGACCGTGCAGGTCGAGCCGCGTCCGCGCATTTGGCTGGACATCGGGACTCGCGAAGGGCGGCAGATCGTGCGTGACGTTGAAAATTTTCGGGATGTGCTGGTGAAAAAAGGCTGGCAACTCGACCGCGATCTGCACTACGAACGAGTAGAAGGCGCGGAACACAATGAAGCGGCGTGGTCGCGGCGCGTTGGGCCGGTGTTGCAATTCTTGTTTCCGGCAGGGAATAAGAACGTATAATCCGCGCGCTGCGTAGGGCGCTGCTTGCGTTGGTGAATTTCGAATTTATGTGAGCTATCATCGCGCCGTTGAACCGTTCCCGATAAAAGTTTCAGGGGATTTATGCCGGACCAGAAGCCGCTGACAATTCTGTGTGTAACCTCCTACGAAAAAGGACAGGAGTTTATTCGCACGTGTAAAGCCATGGGTTGTCGCGTGCTGCTGCTTACCGTGGAGAAATTAAAGGATGGCGACTGGCCACGGGAGTGTCTCGACGGCATTTTTACCATGCCCGAGGATCTTCCGCTGCAGGGCTTGATCTATTCGGTCAGTTACATCGCGAGGTCGCAAAGCATTGATCGCATCGTAGCGCTGGACGAATTCGATATGGAAAATGTCTCCGCGCTTCGAGAGCATATGCGCATCCCGGGGATGGGCCTAACTACCGTGCGCTACTTCCGCGACAAGCTTTCCATGCGCGCGCGAGCGAAAGAAGCTGGCATTCGGGTCCCGGAATTTGTGGCGGTGCTGAATTACGATGACCTGCGCGAATATATGGCGCGTGTGCCGGCGCCATGGCTTTTGAAGCCGCGTTCGCAGGCCTCGGGCATCGGGATGAAGAAGATTTACTCGCCGGACGAGCTTTGGCCGTGGCTTGACGAACTGGGGGATCAGCAATCTTTTTATCTGCTGGAGCGCTTTGTTCCCGGGACGGTGTACCACGTTGATAGCATCGCGTCGGAGCGCGGGGTCGTTTTCGCGGAGGCTCATAAATACGGCACGCCGCCGTTGACGACGTCTCACCAGGGCGGGGTTTTCACCACCAGTACATTGGCGGCGGGTGCGCCGGAAGCTGCGGAGCTTCTTGAACTCAATCGAAGAGTTCTCCAGGAATTGGGTTTCGTTCGCGGAGTGACACATGCTGAATTTCTGAAAGCGGATTCCGACGGCAAGTTTTACTTTATTGAAGTGGCAGCGCGCGTCGGCGGGGCGTTCATCAGCGACGTAATCGAAGCGGCGACGGGCATTAATTTATGGCGCGAGTGGGCACGGCTGGAAGTCGGCGCAGGCAAGGAGCCTTATCAGCTTCCGCCTCACAGGCGTGAATACGCAGGGGTGATTCTGTCACTGGCGCGGCAAGAACATCCGGATACTTCGGCGTACAACGATCCGGAAATCGTGCGACACATTTCAAAATACCACCATGCCGTATTGATTCTGAAGGCTGCCAGTTCTGAGCGCCTGCAGGAATTAATTGCTTCCTACGCGGGACGTTTTCAGCAGGATTTTCTTGCGACGCAGCCGGTGCCGGACAAACCAACTTTCTGAAGCGGTTTCTCCTGCCACCGAGCAACAATTCCTGAAGAGGGGGCCAGATCGTGGGTCACTTGCATTTCCACAGCGCGTGAACATTAAAATTTAATTACTGCGAAGTTTTGCATCACAAAGGCGCATTATTCTGTGTTATCTTTGCGCCCCCTGTCCTCTGGTCCAGTAACTGTAACGCACGAGCGGACCACGCGCCGTTTGCAAGTGCACATCCCAAGGCATAGAGTTTGCTTTACCCGGTTGGACGTCTTGTAGTTTTGGGGGCTGTCCCTTGGGAGGAACGATGTGGAGTAACAAGAAACCGGAAACGCCGCAGGCTGCGGAACCGGAGCCAAGAAAATTCAATTTCAATGAGCCGCCGAAGCCTGCTACGGCTGCTTGGGAGGGGACAACCAACATGGCAACAGGTACAGATGCAATTCGTCCGCTGGGAAATACCGGAGACCGTACGGGAACGGGAGCGCGGCTTGGCTCTAGTTTGCACGTTAAGGGCGAGATTTCCGGCAATGAAGATCTGCTGATCGACGGGACGGTCGAAGGACTGATCACGCTGGATGAGCGGAAGCTGACTGTGGGCGCGAGCGCCAAAGTCACCGCGGATATTATCGCGCGCGAAGTTGTGGTCTACGGCACGGTGAAGGGCAATCTCCGCGCTAAAGATCGCATCGAGATCAAGAAGGACGGTTCCGTGAACGGTGACCTGACCACCGCGCGGATCATGATCGAAGACGGCGCCTACTTTAAGGGTTCGGTGGAAATCGATCGCACTTCGGATAAAGAGTCGTCCGGTGCGAATGCGTTCGCGCGCACTCCGGCGACCGCGAAGACTATTTAACTTTTCCTATTTTATTTTCGAGACGACGGCGGCGGGATTAACTCCTCGGCGCCGTTTTTATTTTGCTGGATAAGGTTTCGCCGGCGAATGTCTCCATCCAGGACATTGCGAGCACGGTTGACGGAACGGCGTTTGCGGTGCGAACCGCCAACACCACGGCGATTCGCGATTCCGGTCTTTATGTTACGGGGGTGCCGACGGCCGCAGAATTAAACCAAATCCCTGGACGCGTTGCGGTGCCGGGACTAGCGATGCATCCAGGCGGGGCGCTCATCTATCAGCCATTTCTCACTGGAGCCGCGGGCGCGCCGAAGGTACGGGGCGGTGTGGATATTTCTGACGCGCGTTCGGGCGAATTACGAATGCGGATATTTTTGCCGCAGCAATTGATGACTGATGTGGACGCGCTTCATGGCGATCTTTTGACGATCGATGAAAGCGGACAGCGACTCTTCGCGATCACCTCTCTGGATGGATCGCCGCAAAATGCCGCTCTTACTGTGGTGCAATTGGCCGCTGTTCCTCTGGCCATAGGAAACGTTTCATCGGCAACTGTTGCGGCTGGTGGAGGCACGTCGTTGACTATTCGAGGCAGCGGCTTTCAACCGGGAGTAAAGGTTGTCATCGGCGGCAAGCCTACAACGGCAACATTGGTGGATATGAATACACTGACCGTGGTTTCGCCCGCAGTACCGGCCGGCCCCCAGCAGCTAACGCTCACCAACGCAAACGGCGAGACTGTTTCAGCTGATGCTGTGTTGATCGCCAATTAACTTCTAACTTTTGCCGCCGGGCTTCATCCAAACTAACGAGCATTTCGAATTTATTCAGTTTTCGGAGCGAAAAGATGCAGACTCGCAAGCTCGGTAATTCCGACTTAAATATAACTCGCGTGGGCTTTGGCGCGTGGGCTATTGGCGGAGGGGGCTGGGAATTCGGTTGGGGGAATCAGGAAGATAACGATTCCATTGCGGCGATTAAGCGAGCGTTGGAGTTGGGTGTCAATTGGATTGATACGGCCGCCGTGTATGGCACCGGGCATTCGGAGGAAATCGTCGCGAAGGCTCTGAAAGAATGGCAGGGGGCGCGGCCTTACATTTTTACGAAATGTTCTATGGTTTGGGATGAGCAGCGCAAAGTTCGCAATGAATACAGCGCTGATTCCATTCGCCGTGAATGCGAAGCCAGTTTGCGCCGGCTGCAGGTCAGCGTGCTCGATCTTTATCAAATGCATTGGCCGCCAGCAGATAACGGACCCGGTCTGGAAGAAGCCTGGCAAACGATGGCTGCACTGCAGAAGGCAGGGAAGGTTCGCTGGATCGGTGTTTCTAATTTTAACGTCGAGCAATTGAAACGCGCTGAAAAAATCGCGCCGATCACTTCACTGCAACCGCCGTATTCGCTGATTCGGCGTCAGATTGAAGCTGAAATTCTTCCGTATTGCGAAAAGCGGGGAATCGGCGTGATTTCCTATTCACCGATGGCGTCGGGTTTATTAACCGGAGCGATGACTCGCGAGCGCGCCGCCGCGTTGCCCGAGAATGATTTTCGTAGTCGTGGTGCTGAATTCAAGGAGCCACGACTTTCCAAGAATATTGAGCTGGTGGAACGACTTCGCCAGGTGGGGCAACGTCTCGGGCGTTCCCCGGGCGAAATTGCAATCGCGTGGGTATTGCGACATCTGGCGATCACCGGTGTGATTGTTGGCGCGCGGAACGCGAAGCAGGTCGAAGGCGTAGTGGGTGCCGCCGATGTTACGCTGACCAAGCAGGAGATCGCTGAAATCGAGGGCGCGGCGGCGATTGCCGCGGCACGGTAGAAAGATTTCGGTCGATATTCGCAACTCTTCAACTTTGTAAATAACCTGCTTATGGAGTGTTAAATGGATTTAGGCCTAACAGGAAAGGTAGCGGTCGTAACCGGTTCGACCGCCGGCATCGGGTTTGCGATCGCGAATACTTTGGCTGCGGAAGGCGCTCAAGTGATCGTCAATGGGCGGACGCAAGCGCGCGTGGATTCCGCGATCGACAAAATCCGCCAAGAGACTGCGAAGGCCGAGGTGCGGGGTGTTGCTGGTGATCTAGGCACCGCTGAGGGCGTTAAGGCTTTCGCGAAGGTAATCTCTGACGCGGACATTCTGGTCAACAATCTCGGAATTTTTGAGCCGAAGCCCTTCGCGGAAATATCGGACGCGGATTGGTTGCGATTCTTCGAGGTGAACGTGATGAGTGGTGTCCGTCTCAGCCGCCATTATCTGGCGGGCATGATGCGAAAAAATTGGGGCCGGATTATTTTTATTTCCAGCGAGTCGGGGCAGCAAATTCCCGCTGAAATGATTCATTACGGCATGACCAAGACGGCGCAAATTGCCGTGGCGCGCGGGATTGCGGAGTCCGTGGCGGGCACGGGGATCACGGTGAATTCGGTGCTAGTGGGGCCGACTGCTTCGGAAGGGGTGGGCACTTTTGTAGCGGATCTGGCGAGGCAGCAGGGAATTTCGAGCGCCGAATTTGAAAAGAAATTTTTCGAGGGCGTGCGACCGAGTTCGTTGTTGAAACGTTTTGAGACACCCGAGGAAGTTGCCGCTGTGGTGGCTTTTGTGGCCAGCACGCAGTCCGCTACGATTAACGGGGCGGCTGTGCGTGCGGATGGCGGCGTGGTACGCAGCATCCTTTAGTTTAGTTGTGGCTCGGTCGCCGGTCGCCAAACGACATCAAGCGCGCAGATAGTCGGGTCGCCAGTTTTTAATCTGTTGTTTGATGGCCTTGCGATCTTTGATTTTTTCATCGAGCACTTTTCGCGCCAGCGCCGGAAGTTCCGCATCGCAGGCGAATCTCAGCGAAACAAGTTGTCCGGGTTCTAGCTCAACGATGCGCGCCTGCAAATCCTGAGGCAGCAATCGCTCACAGCGCAGCCGCTCTTCCAGACGGATCACGCGGTCCTGCACCGACAGAGCGAACATCCGTGCGAACAGGATACCGAGCAACAGTGCGACGGACGTCAGCACCCCAATCGCTCCGTCGAGCGACCATAGCGACGTTTTCCAATGGTAAACTGACCAGCCGACGTTGAGAAACAACACTGGCAACACAAACAAATGAAATGCCGGCACGGTCTTAGCATGATTGGCAAAATTCTGCTCGGTCATCGAATCGCCTCCTCAAACGAATAAATAGGTTCCACATCCACGGGAATATCGGAAACTTTGCCGAGGGCCGCTTGCAATTCTGGCGGCAACACGGCGTACTTAGTAAACCACGCTTCGGAACGCGCGCGGTCGCCAGTGGCTTCTTGCTCGAGCAGTTCCTTCGCTAATGCGCCAATGGCGGCGGGCATCTTTTTCACTACCACGGCGTATTTTCCGGTCGCGGCGTCGCGGGTAATGGCACCTTGTTCCGACAAATAACTGAATTCCATCATCTCCGCGCGGCCGTGAGGTTCGGCGATTCCAAAACGAATCGTCCGCAAATTTCCTGCCACGTAGGAAATGTAATCTTCTTCGAGTTTTTCTTTGCTGATTACAGCATGCGCTTGCAGCCATTGAAGTCCGAACATACCTACCACATCTGCTTTGGCTTCTTCCAGACCTGAAAAACTTCCGCCGATGGCTTCGCGAATTTCGCGTTGGCCTTGCGCGGTCCTCGAGTAATTAGGGCCGAGTTCGTGGCTGATCTCATGCATCAGCGTGGAGGCCAGATATCCTTCTCCGGAAGCCTTGGCGGCCTGATCCTCGCGCATCAGACGCTTGGCCAAAGGAAGAATGATTTCGTTCACGCGGGCATCCATGAAGTTCTTGAAGAAAATCTTTTTGCTGCCTTTGGCGGCGTGTACTCGCGCGTCGTTCGGCAAGTTGTCAGCGACGGATTGGTATCCATGAAGCAAATCTCCTGTGCGAAAGGGGGCGTCCATTACTTCCATGGGAGTTAAGTGGCCACGCTTGGAGGGCAAATCTGCTTTGTCCAGAGGCAAGGCTTCCTGCAAATCGGGAACATATTTCTGATACATTTCGAGCTTTTTACTCTCTTGTTCGTTGCGGATGAGTACCGCGGCGCCGTAAGAGGTTTTCACTCCGAGCAAGTTATCGAGATACGTTTCATAGGGCGCGAGAATTAGATCGAATTTTGGATTGTTTAGGTCCAGCCACGCGAGGTCGCTTTGATAATAATTGTCTGTCAGCAATGCGTCGGCACGTAGCCGCAGAAACTTGGCGAATGCCGGATCATCGCTCACGGCCGCAGCCTCACGGAGCGCGGTGGCGGCCGGTTTTAGAAATTGCGCGAATTCGACGTGGTAGGGGATGGCGACCAAAGAATCGCCTTTCCCGCGCACTACCGTAAATTCGCTATAAATTGCCGCTTTTTGCTCGGGAAGTTGCTGCACATATTTCTCAATGTCGTCTCTGGTCAATCCCGGCGAATATAACGCGCGTCCTGGAGGAGCAGGCTCGGTGCCGACAAAAGGCTTCATTTCGTCGACGAGATCGTAGCGGCTGCCATTGATCTTGAGAAAGTGGCGCAGCTTGATGTCTTGCGGATTCCTGCTTCCTGCGAGAGAAAGATAAAGTTTCAAACCTTTGGGGTCGCTCTGGCGCCAATAAATTTGTTCTATGCAATTCGCGGCGTCCACCAATTTGTGAACGAGTTGAATTTCTCGTGGACTGAGGCCTTCCTGGTGGAAAGGCATGTTGATGGGCTTAAATCGCGCAAGGCGGGCTTCCAAGTCTGGGGCAACTTTCAGATCGACCGTCGAAGAGAGTGGGCTATTCGAGTGCGTTTGTGCTGCGAGCGGCGTAATAAGAAAAAAGAGCATCGGCCATAGCGCAGGCCACTTTAATCTTCTCCAAGGAAGTGGGAGCACCTTGTTAATACGGGTCGGCATGGGCTCGATTGTATAGGTTTTTGCGCTAGGGGTAAGGCGCGATCGAAAATTTCGCGGCAGGCCGCCCGCAAAACGCATTTAATGAAACGAAATCGCTCGTTCCTACATCAAATCCGCACTGAGAGGTTATTTTAGCGGGAGAAAGATTATGGCCAAGGCTACCTGGGCAGGCAAGACTATCGCAGACAGTAATTCTACTGTGGTGGTGGAAGGCAATCAGTACTTTCCGCCGGAAGCGGTGGAGAAACAATTTCTGAAACCGAGCAGCCACACGTCGGTTTGTTCCTGGAAGGGAACCGCGCACTATTACCACGTAGAAGTTGACGGACTAAAAAATGAAAACGCCGCCTGGTATTATCCGGAGCCGAAAGCGGCGGCCGCGGACATTAAGGATCGCATTGCTTTCTGGAAGGGTGTGAACGTTCAAAGCTAAGCACTTCTGAGAGCTGCTTGGTTTAGGTCAGCATTCAGCGCGTTAAAATTTAAGTGCCCAGAAGATTTGACTGCGCTCGCGAATAACCGTGTTCCTCAGCCCACAATGAAAGCGGAATAGCGGCGAGGTCGTCCACCAGCGGCACCGCGTTTCCGTCCTTGGTAAGGTCAATCGTGCGCAAATAAAATTTGCAGGTCTCGCAAGCATCTACCCGGATGTAAGGAAATTGTTCGGCGACATAGACGGGTAGTTTGTTTTCCGTTTCTTCCGCGCAAGTGGCGCAATAAATTCGCCGAAACTCCCATTCCCGCAAGCAGAACGAACACAGCAGGAATCGTTTGCCACCATCACCTTCAGGCCGAAGCACTCCTATCAGCGGCCGTGCGCCACATGACGGACAAAGAGAGGGAAAGCCCGCGGCTTCGTCGATAGGGCGATCTGCCGCGAGATGCTCTGCGTAAGGCTGGAGAAAAGCGCGGGGCAGGAATTGATCGAATGCCGCGTTCGGGCGGTCGTCGCGGCCACTGGTAGCCCAATAATCTTGCAAAATGCCGGCCCAAGCCCGGGGCGGTTGCGCAGAAAGCTGGTGGGCAGATTCCGCGAGGGTAACTGGGGCGTTGGCGGCGACAAGTTTCAAAAATTCCTGAAAGTGGGGAAGAAGGCCTTCGATTTGTAATTCCTGTCGCAGAGATGGGAGATTCTTATCGGCTCCTCGCGGCTTGCCCCCAGATAGCATTCGCACGTACAAACTTTTCTGAAATTGCGCGACTTGTTTGTAGAAGGTTAAAACTTCGTGCGTGAACGGGTGGAGGGTGGCTAATCGTTCAGCGCGGCGGATGCGACCGTCATAATCGTTGGCAACATTTTTCGCCGCCATTATCTGCGGCTGACGGATCCAACTACGCGTTCCCACCACAAGCGGTGATGGCGCTTGGCGAACGCCTGGGAGACATCGCCGCGAATCATGGATTTGAATGCGCCGCGCTCGGCGAAGACGCTCATGTAAATGTGAATGAGGAAGAGTCCGATGGTCAGCAAGGCTGCGGCGGGGTGGATCAGCACCGCTGCGTAGCGCAGGGCCCGGGCGTTCCAAGGAATATATTCGGGGAGCCACAGGACCAAGCCCGACAAGAGCAACAAAACTCCGCAAAATACGAATCCCCAGAATAATAACTTCTGGCCCATGTTGTAGCGGCCCGCCGGGGGCATTTCTTCGTCTTCGTTGTGGATGTAATGGTTCATGGATTTCATCCAGGCTTTGTCTTCTTCGGTGGTGTGCATTTGCGAAGCCCAAGTAAGGAACATCCAAGTGAGGCTGAAGGCAAATACCAAGCCGACCCAGGGATGCAACATGCGCGAAATTTGTGGACCACCGAACGCGATGAGGAGCCAGAATAGCCACGGAGACCAAATGCCCAGCCCGGTCAGCATCAGGTAAAGATAGGCGAAGCCGTTGATCCAATGCATCAGGCGTTCGCGGAAGGTATAACGGACGATGTGGCCGTTCGGCAGTATTGCATCGGCTGGCGCATCTGCTCGATTGTTCATCGCACACGTTCTCCCGATGTGGTTACTGGTGGTGCGGAGGCTGGACGCTCTTTGATTGGAGGCCCCGAGACCGGCGGCTCGTTCTGGTTTGCAGTGGGATCGTCGGGATCATCCTTCGGGCCAAAGCGAATGTAGTGCACGAAGAGTCCGAGCAATCCGCCGACCATGGCTACGTTGCCGAGCCATTTCAACGGATGCTTCCACAATTTCACGGACCAGGGGATGTGCGGATCGGAGGGCAAACCGCCATAGGCTTCCGTTTGCGTCATGTCGTGCAGTACATACATCACGCCGGTGCCGCCGACTCCGGGCGGATCGTAGACGCCCGCGTGCGGAAAATTCGAATGCTCCTGCAATTGCTTTGCGCGTGCATTGGCGAGGTAGCGCATGTCATCCTTGGTGCCAAAGTGCAGACAGCCGGTAGGGCAGGACTTGATGCAGGCAGGCTCGAGGCCTTCACTTACGCGGTCGCTGCACAAAGTACATTTATAGACGCGCTTGGTTTCTTTATTGAATTTCGGGATGTTGAAGGGGCAGCCGGTAATGCAGTAGCCGCAGCCGATGCATTTGTCCTGCTGGAAATCGACGATGCCGTTGGTGTACTGCACGATGGCGCCGTCGGACGGGCAAGCTTCAAGACACCCAGGGTCGGCGCAGTGCATGCACTGATTTTTGCGCATCAACCACATGAGGGTACCGTCTTCGCGCTCGTGCTCATTGAATAAGATCAGGTTCCAATAATTCCAACGAGTCTCCGGCATGGTCTGATACGTGTTGTCGAAAATTGTTTCGCCGAAAGGCAGGTCATTCCACTCCATGCAGGCCACTTCGCAGGCTTTGCACCCGATGCAGGTGGTGGTATCGATTAATTTGCAGACTTGCGGTTCGCGCTGGGTGCCCTCGCCGGGTACCGCTCCGGCGTGAGCCGAAATTTTTTGGATTCGCAAAGTCGCCTGACTCATGAGCGCACCTAGGCCTTCTCTACCTTAACTAGGAAGCCCTTGAATTCAGGTGTGAAAGCGTTGGGATCATAGACCGTAGGCGTGAGCAGATTCGCCAGGGTCCTGGCGTCCTTGCCTTCGTCCTCGGCGATACCCCGGTAGCCTTGATGAATCGGGAGACCGATCGGGTAGACCTTCTTGCCATCAATCATCAGTGGCTTGATGCGCTTGGTGACCATCGCTTTGGCAATGTAACTTCCACGGATGCTCGAGACTTTTATTTTTTCGCCGCCGGTGAAGCCCATTTCGTTGGCCATCTCCACCGAAATCTCAATGAACGGCTCCGGCACGAGCTGCACGTTCATGGGATTGTTCTTGGTCCAGTAATGATAAAGCTCGGTGAGTCGGTAGGTCGTGCAGACAACCGTGTAACCGTCCTTGGGCGTGCCGTATTTATCGTCCGGGGTTTTGAAACGTTTGACCACCGGATTGTGCGACTGCTGCGGATGGAAAAGATTGTCAATCGGACTTTCGATCGGTTCGTAGTGTTCGGGGAACGGTCCATCGGCAAAGGCCGCGAGCGGCGCAAAGATTCGGCCTACGCCCTCCGCGTTCATGATGAACGGGCCCATGTGATCTTTCGGCTTGGAATCGACCTTGAAGTCCACCACGTCGTTGCCGACCCATTTTTGCTGCTCTTCGTTCCACCAGACCTGTTTTCGCGCTGGATCCCAGGGCTTGCCGTCAACGTCACACGACGCGCGATTGTAGAGGACGCGGCGATTCGCAGGCCAGGACCAGCCCCATCCCGGATGCACACCCAGACCCGAAGGATCGGAGGGATCGCGTCGCGCCGTCTGATTCCCCGCTTCGGTGAATGAGCCGGAGTAAATCCAGTTGCCGCAGGACGTCGTACCGTCGTCTTTCAACCACGCAAAGCCAGGAAGCTGCTGCCCAGCCTTGATTTGCTGTTTCGTCGCGGGATCCTCCAGATCAGCGAGCGCCTTGCCGTTGACTTCCTTCAATACCTCGACTAGCGGCGGGCTGGAGGGGTTGCTGTAATTCCACGTAACGTGCAGGATGGGATCGGGGAACTTCCCGCCTTCCTTCTGGTACAGCTCGCGGATCTTCAAGAAAATTTGCGCCACGATGGCTTGGTCCAGCCGAGCATCTCCGGGGGACGGCAAGGCCGTATTCTTCCATAGCAACCAGCGCGCGGAATTGGTGAACGAGCCATCCTTCTCCGCAAATCCCGCGCAAGGCAAGCGGTACACGGTGGTTTGAATCTGTTTCATTTCGTCTTGGGTGATGCCCGGCGATCTCCAAAACTCGCTGGTCTCGTCGGGATAAATCTCGCCGACTACCAGCCAGTCCGCTTTTTTCAGCGCGTCGATGTTTTTCTTTGAGTTGGGACCAATGGCGACGCCGTTCATCCCAAAGGCAATCATGCCTTTCACGGTGCCGTTGTACATGTCGTCCCACATCTGCACCCACGAATAGTTGCGATCCACTTTCGGCAGATAATCGAAGGCCCAGCCGTTTTGTTTAGTGGCCGCGTCGCCATAGAGGGCTTTCAAGTAGCTGACCGCGAATTTCGGCGTGTTGCTATAGTAGTTGAACGAATCCCACGGGGCGGGCTTCGAGGGTGTCGGGGTAATGCGTTTCATCCAGGCGTCGAAGGAAGCGTCCGCGGGCGTCGGAACTTTCAGATAGCCTGGCAAACTGTCGAAAAGGCCGGCCATGTCTGTGGCACCCTGAATGTTGGAGTGCCCGCGCAGCGCGTTGACGCCACCTCCAGCGCGGCCGACGTTGCCCATGATCAATTGAAGAATCGCCGCGGTGCGTATGATTTGCGTGCCAAACGAGTGTTGCGTCCATCCGACCGCGTAAATGATCGTGCTCGCCTTCTTCATGTCGCCGTCTTTGCGAATTGAAGTATAGAGGTCGGCGGCCTTGAGAAATTGTTCTTTGGGAATCCCGGTGATGCGCTCGACCATCTCCGGCGTATAGCGCGAGTAATGCTTCCTCAGCAGTTGGAACACACAATTGGGGTTCTGCAGCGATAGATCGAACTCAACCTTTTCCGGTAGCTTGGGAGCGAGCGGAACGGTTCCGCTTGGTGGATGCGGCGAGCTATCTCCTCCACCCCCGCCTGTGCCCGCATAATTCCACGTGGACTTGTCGTAGCTTTGGGTCTGGGCATCGAACCCGGAGAAAACGCCATCGAGCTCCGCCGGCAACTTAAAATCTTTTTGGACGATGAAGGCCGCGTTCGTGTAGTTGACCAGGTAGTCTTTGGCGATGCGGTTGTTCTCAATGGCATAACGAATGACACCGCCGAGGAACGCGATGTCCGACCCAGCGCGAATCTGGCAGTGGAGATCCGCCACCGCAGCCGTCCGCGTGAACCTCGGATCGACTACGATCATTTTCGCGTTGCGGGTGCGTTTCGCTTCAACGGGCCACTTGAATCCACAAGGATGATTCTCGGCCGGATTACCGCCCATGATGAGCATCATGTCGGTATTCTTCATGTCTACCCAACCGTTGGTCATCGCCCCGCGTCCGAATGTTGGTCCCAAACTTGAGACCGTGGGGCCGTGTCAAACCCTGGCCTGATTTTCTAAATGCACGACCCCCAGGGCGTGCATCGCTTTTACCACCAGATAGTTAAACTCGTTGGTATCGGTACAACCGCCGATCCATGCCATCGATTCCAGCCGGTTTACCGTGTGTCCCGCCGCATCTTTCTCGATGAAAGTGTCGTCGCGGGTCCTTTTCACACGCGCTGCGATTTCGTTGATCGCATCGTCCCATGAAATGTCCTGCCAGTCGGTGCCACCAGGACGGCGCACTTGGGGCTTCAGCAGACGCCGGTCGTTCATGATCTCTTGCTGCAGGGAGGAACCCTTTGGGCAGAGAGTGCCACGATTGGTCGGATGATCGGGGTCTCCCTCGACGTGCACCACCTGCGCGGTCACATTCTTTGCGCGGTCTCCAATCGTGTAGATGATGGTGCCGCAGCCCACCGCGCAGTAGGGGCAGGTCGAGCGCGTCTCGCTGGCTCTGGCGATCTTCAGTTCGCGAAGCTCGGCGTAGGCGGATTGCAAATCAAATCCAAAAACCGCTGCGGCGACACCACCAGCGGTTGTTAATTTCAGAAAGTCACGACGGGTAGGCTGCACGGGCACGTCCCTTAGCAGTTTTTGGAGAACCACTTGTGTTACAGGTCCTTAATAGAACGATGTAACTGTCGGAGTCAAGTAAACAATTACAATTCTTGAGATGCAGCTGCGCGCCTAACGGACGCATACCTAAAATTCTCAGGACAAGCTACAATATCGGCGCGGCTGGCATGCCTACCATACAGCCGGTAATCTTTTGCATCCTGTGCGCGTATCAATAGACACAGCAACTATCGCAGAGTTGTATGCGTATCGACTGAATACGCGGTTTGTAGGCTAAGGAGCATCTGCGCGGATGGCCACGCACCCACAATCCATTAAACCCGACCTCGGCAGTCTGCGAATCGGCGACGCGCACCGAAAAGCTGGCGCCGGTGCGGGTAAGCGCTTTGTGATCATTGTGTTGGTGATTCTTCCGCTGGCAGCAATCGCGGCGGCTGCGTACGCGCTGCGAAACCAAAAACCCGTGGTTCAAGTGATAACTGCCACCAAGGCAGAAGCGGGCGGGCGGCAATCGCTGCTTAACGCCAGCGGCTACGTGACACCGCGGCGGCGGGCGACCATCGCTGCCAAAATTACCGGCCGGGTGACTGGCGTGTTTTTCGATGAAGGCACGCACGTTCGGCAGGGACAGCTGCTGGCTACCCTTGACGATTCTGACGTGAAGCGTGCGTTGGAGTCGGCGAAGGCTGACCGCGACTCGGCGCAGGCGGCCATTGCAGACTTTCAAGTGCAATTAAAGAACGCCAAGATTCAGCTGGGCCGCGCGGAGCAACTGCAGAAGGCCGGTGTACAGACGCAGGAAAATCTCGACAACGCATCCATGGCCGCCGACAGCCTGACCGCGAAGATCGCGCTCGCCAAACAGCAGGTCGCGGGTGCTGATGCACGCATTAGCGAAGCTCAGCAGGCGGTGGACAATACAGTGATTCGTGCGCCGTTTGACGGGATTGTCGTTTCGAAGGATGCGCAGGTTGGCGAAATGGTTTCGCCGATTTCCGCGGGCGGCGGTTTTACACGCACCGGCATCGCCACCATCGTGGATATGAATTCGAATGAGATCGAAGTAGATGTGAATGAATCGTACATTGCGCGAGTGTTGCCCAACCAACCAGTTACAGCCACTCTGGATGCTTATCCTGATTGGCAAATTCCATGTAAGGTGCGCACCGTAATTCCGACCGCAGACCGGCAAAAGGCCACGGTGAAAGTGCGCATCTCGTTTCTGAAGCTTGATCCGAAAATTCTTCCGGACATGGGCGTGAAGGTGGCCTTTTTGTCGGAGGAGCAGCCCAAGGCCAAAGGGCCTGAGCCGATGACGTATGTGCCGAAAAGCGCGGTGCGCAATGAGGGCGGAACTACATTTGTTTTCCTGGTGCATGACCGCAAAGTGGAGCATCGCGCCATTCGCGTGGGCGTTGATCGCGGTACGGATGTCGCGATCATGGCCGGCGTGATGCCGGGCGATTCCTTGGTAGTGGCTGGCCCGGCGACTTTGCATGACGGCGATAAAGTTGAAATTAAACCGTAGGAGCTAATTATGATTCGCGTAGATGGACGGTCCGATTCGCCCAGCCTTATTCGCGTGCGAGGCTTGAATAAGACATATCGCCGCGGGGGCGAAAATATTCAGGTTTTGCAGGGGCTGAACCTTGACGTGGACCAAGCTGATTTTGTGGCGTTTATGGGTCCGAGCGGATCGGGGAAGACGACGCTACTCAATTTGTTGGGGGGACTGGACGTTCCGTCTGCAGGCAGCATCACCGTGGCGGGCGACGAAGTGACGCACATGTCCGCAAGCAAGCTGACGCAATGGCGCGCTCGCCACGTGGGATTTATTTTTCAGATGTACAACCTGATCCCGGTGCTCACCGCGTTTCAGAACGTGGAGCTACCGCTGCTGCTCACCAAGCTTTCTAAATCTGAACGCCGCAAACATGTGGAAACGGCGCTGGGCGTGGTGGGCTTGTCCGACCGGATGAACCATTTCCCGCGACAGCTCTCCGGCGGACAGGAGCAACGCGTTACGATCGCGCGCGCCATTGTCTCCGACCCGACCTTTTTGCTGTGCGAGGCACCGACCGGCGATCTGGACCGCAAAAGCGCGGATGAAATCATGGCGCTCATCGAAGAGTTGGTGGGCAAGTATCACAAGACGGTGCTGATGGTGACGCACGATCCTGTGGTTGCAGCTCGCGCACATACAACCTTGCATCTCGATAAAGGCGTGCTCGTGGAAGCTGAGCGCAAGGGCGTGCTGGTGGGAGGTGTGGCGTGAAATTCAACCGGTTTATATTTGCGAATTTGTTCCGCAAGAAGATTCGGCTGATTTTGACCATCGGATCTTTCGCGGTTGCGCTTTTCCTGTTCACGTTTCTCGCGGTGGTGAAAAGTGCGTTCAGCCGCGGCACGGAACTTGCCGGCGCTGATCGGCTGGTGGTGATCAACCGCGCAGGACTGATCAATGTGATTCCTCTTTCCTACCGCGACAAGATTTTACAGATCAAGGGCGTTAAAGCTGTTACTCATAACAACTGGTTCGGGGGCGTTTATCAGGACGAAAAGAACTTTTTCCCGCAGTTCGTCATTGACCCGGAAAATCAACGCCTGGTTATGACTGAAATGCGTGTTCCCGATGATGAGTGGAATAACTTTGTGAAAGATCGCCAGGGCGCCGTTGTAGGAGCAAGCCTCGCAAAACGATTTGGATGGAAAGTCGGTGATCGGATCCCGATTAAGAATGCGCTCTACGGACCGACGAAGACCTGGGAATTTGTGCTGGACGGCATTTATCACAACGACCATCCAGGAGGAGACGAGAGCCAGTTCTGGCTGCAGTGGAAATACTTTGACGAGACCGTACCGTCGGTAATCAAGAGCCAGGTCGGCTGGTACGTGGTGAAACTGGATTCTCCGGATGATGCTGTTCCAGTCGCCGCCGCCATCGACAAGGGTTTTGCCAATTCTTCCACCGAAACGAAAACGGAAACTGAATCCGCGTTCGCAGCCGGATTTGCAAAACAACTTGGGAATATAGAACTGCTGATTCTAACGATTGGCGGCGTGGTGTTCTTCACTTTGTTGCTGGTTACCGGAAACACCATGGCCATCTCCGTCCGCGAACGCGTTGGCGAATTGGCGGTGCTGAAGGCGATCGGCTACCCGGACCGATACATACTTTTGTTTGTTTTGTCGGAGGCACTGGTCATCGCACTAATTGGTGGGCTGATCGGACTCGGGCTCGCCGTTCTGGCGATTCCGGTTGTGGGCGCAGCGTTGAGAGGTCTACTTCCGCCGCTATTGTTATCCGTCAGCGTGCTGTCGCTCGGTCTGGCCTTTGCCGTTTTCGTCGGGGTTGCCAGTGGCTTGCTGCCCGGCATCGGAGCCATGCGCCTGCGCGTTGTGGATGCCTTGAGGAGAGTCTAACTTGGCTATTCCGGTCATTTACAATTTTCGTAGCGTGAAGGCCCGCTGGACGTCAGCGATTGTCGCGGTCCTTGGTATCGCGGGGACCGTGGGCGTTTTCGTGGCGATGCTTTCACTGGCGCGGGGATTCAAAGCCACGTTGGTGTCGTCGGGCTCGTACGACAACGCTATGGTTATGCGTGCTGGCGCAACGTCTGAAATGACGGGTGGCGTGGGTATTGATGCGGTCAAAATACTGCAGGACGCTCCGGGAATTGCGCGTTCGTCCGATGGACCGCTGGTGACCCCGGAGGTCGTGCTGGTTGCGCCGATTCCTTTGATTTCGACTGGCACGGATGCAAATGTGCAGATACGCGGGGTTTCGAAGAACGTTTTGCAAATTCGCAATAAGGTAAAGATCGTGGAAGGACGAATGTTTCAGCCGGGCCTCAATGAGGTGGTGGTAGGAAAAAATGCCACCAAGTCGTATACCGGCCTGACGCTGGGAAATACCATCAATCTCGGCAATGTTCGCTGGTTGATTGTAGGTGTATTCGACGCCGGAGGCAGTGCTTTTGACTCGGAAGTCTGGGCGGACGCGCATTTGCTCGGTCCGGCTTACAATCGGCCGGATACGTTTTTTCAATCCGTTACCGTGCATCTCGTTTCTCCCGACTCGCTGCAACAATTCAAAGACGCGGTGACCTCCGATCCGCGACTGAACGTGGATGTTACCCGTGAGATTGACTATTACTCCAAGCAATCGACGCGCTTGACGACATTGATAACCGTTTTGGGTGGACTGATCGCAGCCATTATGGCCATAGGCGCAATTTTTGGCGCGCTGAACACCATGTACTCGGCCGTAGCCGAACGCGGGCGCGAAATCGCTACGATGCGCGCGCTTGGTTTTGGCGGGCCGGCGGTGGTGTTTTCCTTTGTGATTGAAGCGTTGTTGATTGCCTTTGTGGGCGGTTTGATTGGGTGCCTGGTAGTGCTGCCGCTTAATGGGCTGACTACGGGAGCAATGAATCTGCAAACTTTTTCGCATCTCGCGTTTGCATTTAAGATCACGCCGGAGTTACTGGTAAAGGGAGTTTTGTTCGCGCTGGTGATGGGACTGGTTGGCGGACTATTGCCGGCGGTGCGCGCTGCAACTCGCCCTGTTGCCCAAGCATTGCGCGAACTATAGATTAACGAGCGACGCCGGCGAGCCCGGAGTCTAGTCGCGCCCGGCGGTGCGATCCGCGATCATTCTGTTGAAACCAGTCAGTCACTCGGCGTTCCAGTTCGATTGGGGCAACGCCGATAGCACCGCAGTGATCTGCCCCAGGAACCTCCCACAGAGTAACATCGCGATTTCCGGCGGCTATTTTTCTGGAATGCCGCACCGGAATATTGCTATCTAGTTGCCCGTGAATCAGTAGCACCGGCACCTTTGTCGATTCCACGGATTTTTCAGGCGAGTCAATATCGAAATTTAAGTGGTAACGCCAAGTCGCGTAAATAAACGCGCATTCCACTATAGGTCGAAAAATTGTCCTGCCGAGCCATGGACCGGTATGAAAAAATTGTCCGACACGATCGTAGGCTATTTCACGGAAAGTGGAAAAAGGTGATTCGGCGGCGACTGCGCAAAACCGCGATTCGGACTGAAGTGATTGCAACAATCCGGCCGCACCCATTGACTCGGCAAATCCGTATATACATGCAGGGTGCTCGTTCAAAGCAAGCCAGTCGAGCCAACGGTGGAGGTCGTTGGCCTCGCGTAGGCCGTAAGTGGCTATTTCCCCGCCACTGGTGCCGTGGGCGCGAGCGTCAGGCATTAGCACATCGTATCCATGGCGCAGGAAAAATTGCGCATAGCCCATCATGCCTGCGCGGTTGTCACTCAGCCCGTGTGACAGAATAAGGGCATTGGCAAAATTTTTCCGCGGCTGTAAGTTCCATGCTCGCAAGACGACTCCGTCAATCGCAACAATGCTGACATCGGTCAAATCAGAAGCGTTCGAGTTCGCCATTTCGGTGGCTTGCCGCAGATCCACAGCTAGTAGTGGACGCCGGCCTGGATGTAGCGCACCCTCAGCCAGGAATATTCCACCGACAATAGCCAGGACGAAAACGCTGGTGATGACACAAATAAAGGTAAGCTTTGCAGTTCGCATGTAACCGAAGATACGAAATTTCCGGTAAATTAGTTCCTTAGACTCATGGTTTGGCTGGATTGCGGAGGAGTTCGAAATGAAAGAATCGCAACGGTGGCCTGCGCTTCCTCTGGCGGAGTGGAAAGATACTTATGCCACGCTGCACATGTGGACGCAGGTGGTGGGAAAGATTCGACTGGCGCTGAGTCCGCCGATCAACCATTTCTGGGGAGCCACGTTTTACGTGACGGCGCGCGGCCTGACGACCTCGCGAATGCCGTACGCGAAGGGTACGGTTGAGATTAATTTTGATTTTATTGCCCACACGTTGGAAATCCTTACGAGCCTGGGGGAAACAAGATCGTTCCGTCTCGTTCCACGCACCGTGGCGGAATTTTATTTTGAGCTGATGTCCGCGCTGCACTCTCTGGGTATCGACGCGAAAGTTTGGACCATGCCAGTTGAAGTGCCGCGCCCGGTCCGTTTTAATCTGGACGAAACTCACTCGTCTTACGACAGTGAATACGCGCATCGCTTTTGGCAAATATTGGTTAGCGTGGACACCGTACTTCGCCAGTTTCGCTCCCGATTCATTGGGAAGGCGAGTCCGGTGCATTTTTTCTGGGGTAGTTTTGACCTGGCGGCCACGCGGTTTTCTGGCAGGCGCGCGCCGGAACGTCCGGACGCGGACTTCATAACTAAAGAAGCGTACTCGCACGAGCTGATTAGCCACGGGTTCTGGCCGGGTGATGGCGAGGTAGTAAAAGATGCCGCATTTTACGCGTATGCCGCGCCTGAGCCGGCTGGTTGCAGGGACCAGCGCGTGATGCCTTCAAAGGCGTTCTATAGCGGCGAGAAAAACGAATTTTTCCTTATGTATGACGATGTGCGGCTGTCGCATTCGCCGGAACAAGCTTTACTGGAATTTTGTCAAAGTACTTACGAGGCTGGCGCAAATCTCGGGCATTGGGATCGTGCAAACCTGGAGCGGCCAGCGGCAAGTACCCACGCATGATGCGTAATTGAATGGTGATCCAGTGGGCGGACATTTCGATGACCTCCGAATCATTACAAGTTCTGTTAGTAGAGTGCGTCGCGGAACCGGGGTCTGGCGATACCGAGGATTGGGTAGTACGGCGTGGAGAATAAGTCATTTTCAGCTTTGGAAGGTCAGACGGTCGGGGTCTAAGAGATCTTGGGCGCAACGGACGAGGGCAACGTCGGTTGTAAGGCAACTTCAGAACCGCCAGAAGCGGGGCCAGTGATTGTCGCCGTTGGCGCATACGATTTGCTTGAAGACGAGGATGAGATGTCCGTGTCTATCATCGCAACGGCTGGCGTGGAACGATAACGGACTATCAGCAAGGTCAGATCGTCGGCTTGATGCGCACCTTTGGAAAAATTTTCCACCGACTCCAGAATTGATTTCTGCAATTTATCCAACGCACAATCGGATTGGCCGGTCAGGACTTCACGCAAGCGTGGCACGCCGTACAATTCCTCCCCAGGATCCATGGCCTCAGTGACGCCGTCGCTAAACAGAATCAACGTATCGCCCGGCTCAAGCTTGACGCGAGCCGTGATGTATTCGGCCTCCTGCACCAGTCCGACAGGATAAGAGCCTTCCGTAAATGGCTCCTCGGCGACGCCATGACGAATCAGAAAGGGCGACGGATGGCCGGCATTGATGTAATCCATCTCGCCATCTTGGTCGAGGATGCCAAAAAACATGGTGGCGTAACGGCCAACTTCAGAATGGCTGCAGAGAAAGCGATTCACGTGATTAAATACGCGTGCTGGATCAGTGCCCAACGTCATTCCCGAAAGCGCGCCCTGCAACATAGTGGTCAGCAGCGCGGCGCCCAATCCTTTTCCCGAAACATCAGCGATTAGAAATGCGGTGCGCTTATCGCTGAGGGGAAACACATCGAAGTAATCGCCGCCGACCGAGAGGCACGGGAAATTAATGCCGGAGACGGCGAGATGGGGAAATTCGCGGAAATCACGAGGGAGCAACGCTTGCTGAATGTCGCGGGCGATATTGATTTCCTGCTCCATGCGCTGGCGCTCGCGTTCGCGTTCCACCAGGCGCGCGTTATCCAGGATGCTGGCGGCGTCGGCCGCGAGCGCGTCCAAGATTTGCCGGTCCAGTTTTGAAAATGCGGCAGGGCGGCGGGAATCCATGTACAACACACCAAGGAATTCGCCGCGCTTCACATTGACCATCGATTCCTGGGTGTTGGCTCTTAAGTTGGCATACAACGGAATTACCACCACGGCGCGCAAGCGTTGCGCCACGATGCTCTGCGCGGCCGCCAAGTCCATGTCGGTCTGCGCCAAATCCTCGGTGATAACCGGGGAGTGTTGTTTCAAAGCGAGCTGAATGGCGGTCTGGCTGGGCGTAAGGCTTTCTGGAGGCAGGCGCAAGCCGCCACTCCTGCGCGCCAGTCGCACTTTCAAATTTGCGGGGTTGTCGCCTTCCAGCAGTAAGCCGCGATCGGCGTCGGTGACCGACACGGCGTGATCCAGCATGGTGCCCAGGACTGAATCGAGCGGCAGCTGCGAATGCAGCAGCGTGGTAGCTTCCAACAACAAATTTAATTTGCGCAGACCGCCGCTCCCAGTAGGTTCGGAAGCCGTGATGTGCTCAATGCGCGTCAGCAGGTGAGGAATAGACTCGTCGTCGGTACCGCTGCTCGAATTACGAAAAATTATTTCGTAGGAATCTTCAAGGCCGAAACTGATGGCGTCGCCGTTTTGCAGTTCGCGGCTTTCGATTTTTTCGCCGTTAACAAACAGACCCCGGCGCTGGCCGCGGTCCTCCAAATAAAAGCGATTAGCTTCGGTGACGATGGCCGCACAATTTCGCGAAATGCGCCGGTCGGAAAGCTGCAAATGATTGCCGGTCTCAGCGCCGCGGCCGATATGAAAGGGAGTCTGGGTAACGCGGGCGAACCTGCGCGCCCCGTCAGGCGACACCACTTCCAGAACCGGTTCTCCAGGCAGGGCGACGGAATCAGGCATAAGCTGCTCCAGTGCTGGGATTGTAGCATGCAGGTGCAACAGGCTAGCCAGGGCTTACCACAAATCGTTACGTTTTAATTTAGCGAGTGGATTCATGGACTATTAGCGGGGCAAGTATGCATTACCGTGTTTCCACTCAGGCGCTCTTTCTTGTCCGCGAATACCTCGCAGATTCGACCATGCGATTTTTTGTGTGGCCGCCCTGGTTTGCAATGCTTTGTTTTAGAGCGGTCATCAAATCCACAACTGGGGCCAGACGCGTGGCTTTTTCCGGTTTAGGCGCCGCTGTGCCCTTTTCCTTACTTTCAATGAGCTTCTTGACGCGTTCCTGATATTCGTCATGGTATTTTTCGGGACGAAATGGCGCTACCAGGCCTTGTGCGAAGTGCTCGGCGAGGGAAATCTCGGGCTTCTTCAAATTAGTCGCGTTGTTTTTGCCATAACCCGCGACATCATGAATTTCATTCGGATAATAAAGAGTGTGCAGCGTTAGGCCACCTCGATAGGGACGCAGAATCACGGTACGTTCGCGCTGGTGTATGGTCACTTGGGCCAGAGCCGCGAGTTTCATCTCTTCCATGGTCTCCAGTAGCAGTGTGTATCCACGGTGCCCGGCCTCTTCCGGAATGGAAAAATAAGAAGTTTCAAAAAAAATGGGATCCACATCGCTAAGCTTGACGAATTGTAAAATCTCCATGGTGGATGAAGATGCGGGTTGAAGCTTTTTTAACTCCTTGCGATCCACGATCACCATTTTGTCTTCGTCAACTTCGTAACCCATGACGATGTCGTCGCGCGACACCACGCGCTTGTCATACGGGCAATACAGCTGTTGTTGCACGCGATGTCGGCATTCACGATGGACTTCATGAAAGCTGATATGTGAATAGCGCGCGGCAGCAAATAATTTTATGGGCACCGAAACCAGTCCAAACGATATGCTTCCTTTCCAAACGGACGCGGCCATAACACCTCCCCTGACGAACACCTATGGTAACGCGGTAAATTATGGCGTCAATTCGGGGCCGGCAATTGGTTTTTATTGACAGGCAACCGGCAACTACCGAAACTAAGTGGCACTAGAGGCCAACAGTGCCGGACGGCAGTGGAAATGTCGGGCAGTCAAGCGCATCAGAGCGGTCTCCGCGAAGGCTGACCACCCACCAGCAAGCAGTATTGATTCAAGTTTTGCTGGCATTTCCGGACGAGGCGGTGGCCGTGCGCTATTTGCCTATCGCAAGTGACGCTTGGAATTACGCCGAGGATTTTTCGACTATTTTTAAGGCTATAAATTGGACTGTGGCTTCCGCCGAACTTGCCGAAGACCTTCCTTGCTGCCCCAGCGGTCTTGCAATCGTATTGCGTGAAGAAAAATTGCCGCCTAGCGCCGAAGCGCTGCGCGACGCGCTAAGGATTTACGGAATTGAAGCCCAGGTTGTGCGGGACGACTCGAATTTGTGTGGGACGAGTAACTTCGCGCTGGCGGTCACAAAGCCCTAAGGCGCGTCTACTTTTCACCGGAACTTTCCGCTTCTACATCTTTTTCTACCGCGGAGATCTCCACGCGTTCACGCTTAATGTCCAACCGCAACCTGGCAAATACACTCATATAAATATTCGCCACCCACACCAGTGCGAAACCGGAAATTAAATAGCCGCGCCATCCGGGCATCAGCAATTTGAAGCGGGTAATCACCAGGAAGATAGCGGTGACATAATGGCTGAAGCAGTATTCGCAAGTGAACAGATAAAAAAACTTACGTTCATAAATCGTGCGGCAGGTTTTGCTGTTGCGCACGCACCAGTCACGAGTCTCACGGAAGATTTCTTCGTGGGTGATAGTCCAGACGATGGAGGAAATGGGAATCGCGAGTATCACCAACGTCAGTACTTGCTGTCCAAGGTTGGGGTTCATAAGTACGTCGCTAAAACCAGCAAAAGACCGCGACCAGGCCAGGAGAGTATTACTCTAAAAGCCCAGCTGGACTTCTCAAATACGGGATTACCTTACTTTGAGTTCGTAGCTCCGGCGCTAGCGTGTTCAGGCACTAATTCAATTTGATGAAAAACGCCGACTTGCAGGACGGTCTGAGCGAGTGTGATGGCCAATTTATCATCGCCGACGATATTGAACCTGGCTGCCGCTTTGATTGGATCGCCGGAAAACTTCCATAACCCGACGATGACCTTGACGTTCTGGACGTTGGAGCGCACCCGCTTGTACAAATCCCGAGCGTGAAGAAGCGCGAAGGGCGGCAGCGCGGAGATGCACACAATGTCGGGCGCAGCTTCTTTGACTTGCACGAGCATTTCCGCAGTTGTTCCGATGGGAATGGCCTGCGCGTGGTAGCCGGCGCGTTCAAGAAGCTGGGTGAGCATTATTCCCACGATCTCGTCTGCTTCGTCACGAGCAGGAATACAAACCACGCTGGTGACGTGGCTGGGAGGTGCTACCCGTATCTTGGGCGCCGAAAGTTCGGCTAGGTCCGACTGTGCTCTTTGCACTTCGGCGGTGGCAAGCTCTTTCGATTTGTCGCCTAACTCGTCGAGCAATTCTTTAGTGCCTTTACAGATGAACTGTTCGGTGATCTCTTCGAGGTCGTCATGATGACGGTCTTGTTCCGCGAGCACCAAAGCGGGTATTAAGACTGAGTCGTAGAGATCCTCAAGTGAGTGGGCTTTTAAATAGTCCTCCAAAACCGCTTTGGCCTCGACTTGATCTGAAGCCAGCAAGCGCTGATAGTAATGAGCTTCCGGGGACAAGACCGGTTGGTCGCCCAACATAATATTCAGGAATTGCAAAGCGGGAACGTGGCGTCCGAGCACAACAAGGCAGACCGTCAGAGGAGTCGACAGCAGTAACCCGATCGGGCCCCAGATCAGCGCCCAAAAGATGGCGGCAAATAAAATCGCGAAGGAAGATATCCCGGTGTGCGCGCCATAAATCAAAGGTTCCAGAAAATTAGCGACCAACAATTCTACGATCAGGTACAAACCTATGGTGGCCACTGGGCCCGTCCAGGCGGGAAAGATCGCCAGCGAAAGCAAGATGGGCAAAACAGCTGCTAACGGTGAGCCGACATAGGGAAGAAAGCGAAGCAGAGCAGCTACCACGCCCCACAGCATGGAATTTGGTATGCCAATGAAATACAGGCCCAGTCCGATTACCACACCGAAGCAAGCGTTGATGACCAACTGTAAAAGCAAGTAGCGGCTGACACGCGACCCAGCGTCATCCAAAGCTTGAGTCATCAAATTCAGATGGCCATGGCCTACCAAGCCAATCAAGCGGTTACGCAGATCTTCGCGCCCGGCAAGCATGAAAATTGTCAGCACCACGACGATCACCGCGCTTCCTAACGGGGTGATGACGCTGTTCAGGGATTCGAGTGGGTTGGAGGCCGGCTGGAATACTTGTACCGGAACAGCCTTGGGTTGCGCGGTGGACTTGTTATTGCCTGAATTCTTCAAGGAAGATGCCACGGGTTCGGTGGGCGCGGGTGGATTCTCGGTG